>Ga0209055_1001560_pt1 | contig 15010 bp, 8 predicted proteins | sample GraSoiAngelo_110_FD_185875 | JGI IMG/M metagenome (GOLD analysis project Ga0209055, IMG submission 185875) | Grasslands soil microbial communities from the Angelo Coastal Reserve, California, USA - 14_0903_12_30cm (SPAdes) (version 2) | ecosystem: Environmental > Terrestrial > Soil > Grasslands ... | reverse complement strand
GTGCTGCTATTGGGGAACCGGACAGTGCTGGTTCGAACAGTGGCTGCGCTCATGTCCGCCCACTTCAGAACCAGGTCCTGCGTTGGTACTCGCGGTATTCATTTCCAAATTTCGCTTCCAAGACTTTGGCCTCCTTGCGGGCGCGGACAATCTGCATAGGAATTATGATCGCCAGCAAAATCCATAAACGGGGTTTATGCAAAATCAGGATTACACCTGAAATCACCACGATTCCGAACACGTAGATCGGATTACGGACTTTGGAATAGAGGCCATGCGTGACCAACGTTCTGGCCTGCGGAGTGACGGAGAATGATTTTCCAAGCTGGACGCGTGCCGTAAAGACAAGTGTCAGGCCGGCGATGGTCAGCATGGAACCAGTCAAACGTGCAACATTCCAAGGACCGGGCCATAGACAAAGGATAGCGAGAAGCCCGAGCGTAGCCATGGTTTGCAGCAGCAGGAATGAGAGAAACTTGAAATCATCCATCCCAACTTCACTCCAATAATCGTTGCCGTACACCGTGGATGAAATCGGTGTAAGCAGGCGTGTGCCCTGCCGCCCGCATATCGCTGGCGATCTGGCCGCGATGGTAGGCAGAGTGCATGACTACGTGCATGAGAATATCCGAAACCGAATTGCTCCACGCCTCTCCCTTGGTGTTTGTATATTTGATGATCCCGGCCAGTTGGGCTGGCTCGATTCCGCCAAGATAACTGCCCCAAAGCTGTGCGAGCTCCATAGCTTCTGCTTCGCATTTCATAATGCTGAAGTCGGGCCATACCGGATACGTTTGCTTGCGCCGCTCAATGCGTTCTAGCCAGAGGCGTTCGGCTGAAAGGATGTGCGACAGCAGTTGGATAGAGCGCGAGGGTGGAGTTCCAAAGGTCTGTAACCTACTGAGGACTTCGCGATTGGCCCAAGTGTCATAAGCAAATAACCGGCGGAAATAACCGAGCATGTCCATCATGTGCAAATCGCGGTAAACATTCCTTATGCGATGTATTAATGTACGGCGGGCAGATGCGCTGGGGCAAATGGCCGCAGCACGCGCTGGAAGCGCGAATATGGCGCACGTGCAGCGGCACAATGAGTTAGCTGTGCCAATCTTGCAATTCGCTATGCGCATTGCACCTCTCTCAGGGAACCGTTAGCATGCCTAGAGGGTCCATGCCGCCGCCCGAATTACCTTTTTCGTTAGACCGCTCTCCGCATACTCGCCGCTGGGCAGGCTTTTCTCTTTCGTGTTCGTGCAGGTGGCTTTTTTTGCTGGTGCTTGTGGTCTTCTCCATCGCACCCGCGATGTTGGCGCAGGAACCGTCATCGCCAGCGCAGGTATTGCTGCGGAAAGGCCAAGCGGCTCTGGAGAGCGGTGATTTTCAGGGCGCCGTTCAATCTTTTGAACAGGCCCGCCAACTGGCTCCAGACAACATCCAAGCGGCTCGCGGACTTCTGCTGAGCTACTTGCAGGACGGTCGGGTCGCTCAGGCGCTCGCCCTCGGACGCAACCTGGTGGAACGCTGGCCACAGGATGCGCAGTTACATCATTGGCTGGGTCTCGCTTTCTTCAAGAACGGCCAAAACACGGAGGCCGCGGCTCAACTGAGGGAGGCCCAACACTTCGATGCCACAAGTTTTGACGTCCATTTTGATCTGGCGCTGGTGTTGTTGACAGACCAGCAGTACTCTCCGGCGGCTGACGAACTCGAAAAGGCGCTCAAAATCACGCCCTCGAATCCACTTGCGCATGTGTTGCTGGGACGGGCTTATCAGAACACAAATCGCACTGTCGAGGCAGTGCAACAATTTCAATCTGCGTTGCAAATCAATCCGAACATTCCGCTAGGCCATTACCATCTCGGCTTTGCATACGCGAGTTTGGGAAAAAATCACGAGGCCATAGTTGAATATGAGAAAGAGCTTGCGCGTTCGCCGCCAAACCCGGATGTCCTTTTCCAACTGGGGCATACTCAGTTGGAAACCGGCGACTGGAAATCAGCAATTCTCAACTTGCGCCGCGCCACTGAGGTGAATACACAAAATGCGGACGCATTTTATGACCTGGGAAAAGGACTGCTTCTCCAAGGCGACGTAGCACAGGCGATTGCCGCCCTGCGCCAGGCGGTTACATTGAACCCCAGCGATCCTAGCCCGCACTACCAGCTTGCCCGCGCCTTCGAGAAAATGGGCGATAAGGAGCAAGCCGGTGAGGAATGGCAGCGCTTCGCGGAAGCAAGAAAGTCTCAGCGGCAATCCGGAGGAATGGCTACCGGCCGCGTCCACTGATGATCGCTCCACACGTCAGTATGCGAGCAGCAGCCGGGGTTGTCTGCCTTTTTTTTCTGGCGGCGGCCGCCACCGCATTCCATCCTCCGCAGCAGAAGCCGAGCCAGCGCAAAGCTTCTACCCCCCGGCACGCATCTACATCCTCATCGCCCTCCGCGCAATTCGCAGATGTCACTCACGCCGCCGGCATTGATTTTCATCTCACCTGTGGCAGCCTTGAAAAACGTTACATCATGGAAACGATGTGCGGCGGTATCGCTGTCTTCGATTACGACAATGATGGATGGATGGACATTTTCCTGGTCAACGGCTCTACGCTCGAAGATCTGCGTGCCGGTAAGTGCCATCCCAGCAAGCTATATCGCAACAATCATGACGGCACTTTCACTGATGTGACCGTTAAGGCGGGCCTCTCGCGCTGCGGCTGGGGTTTCGGAGTGGCGGTGGGCGACTACGACAACGATGGCTGGGAAGACCTTTACGTCACCTATCTCAAAGATGCGGTGCTCTACCACAATAATCACGATGGCACTTTCACCGATGTCACCGTCAAAGGAGGCGTAAGTAATGCCGATCGCTGGGGTACCAGCGCCGCCTTTGGCGATTACGACAATGATGGCTACCTCGACCTGTATGTCGCGAACTATGTGGACGTCGATCTGAAACATTTGCCGGAACTGGGCAGCGGCCCATTTTGTCAGTACCGCGGAATCCCGGTCTCCTGCGGTCCCCGTGGCCTGAAAGGTTCGCGAGATCGTCTCTACCACAACAATGGAGATGGCACTTTCAGCGACGTCACCGAAAAGCTGAACATTGATTCGGGCAGCTATTACGGTCTAGGCGTGCTTTGGCTGGACTACGACAAAGATGGCTGTCTCGACTTGTACGTAGCCAACGATTCGTCCCCCAGCCTGCTTTACCACAACGACTGCAAAGGCGGTTTTGGTGAAGTGGGCGCCCAGGCTGGAGTGGCTTACAGTGCGGACGGCCGTGAACAGGCCGGCATGGGCATCGATTCCGCTGACTATGACAATGACGGGTGGCCGGACATCGTCAAAACCAATTTTTCTGACGATGCTAACAATCTCTACCACAATGACCACAACGGCGAGTTCACCGACATGGCGGGGCCCGCGGGAATTGGTCCCGTCAGCATTCCCTTCCTGGGGTTCGGCGCGAAATTCTTTGATTTCGATAACGATGGATGGAAAGACATCTTCATCGCCAACGGTCACGTTAATCCGCAAGTGGACAAGCACACCTTTGGTGTGACCTACGCCGAGCGGCCATTGCTATTTCACAATCTGAAGACTGGAAAATTTGAAGAGATTGGATCGCACAGTGGCACAGCGCTCGCGCGGCGCTACGCCGCCCGGGGAACTGCGGTCGCCGATTTTCTTAATAACGGCAGGCAAGACGTCATCATGACCGTCCTCGATGGTTCCCCGGTGTTACTCCGCAACCAGACTCCGGCAGCGGGTCATTGGCTATGCATTAAGACTATTGGCAAGCGTTCTAATCGTGACGGATTCGGCGCGCGAGTCGAAATTAAGGCTGGCGGCCTGACGCAATACGACGAAGTGCGTGCGAACAGCAGCTTTGAGTCGGCCAGCGATCCTCGATTGCACTTCGGCCTGGATAACGCCACACGGGTGGATTCGATCGTGGTGCGGTGGCCTTCCGGCAAGGTAGACACAGTCGAGAACGAGGACGCGGATCAGGAACTCGTTATCGAAGAGGAGCGGGGTATCACTGCCCGTCATACCGGCGCTCACCGGTTGCCGCAGCGCCATTCGAGATAAGTTTCGTCAGCGGACTGCCCATCTTCTAACCCATTTACCAATCGGGAATAGTGGGACGGGACCTCCTGGCTGCCTTCCAAATAGTGGAGCTAGAGATCGGCTACGCCTCCGTTTCTCCATATAGAACAGGGCTTCCTTCACACTAACTTGTTGAGTCCGCAAGGCTACCGTTTTGGCGAGCAAAGTGCCGAGGTTGTTGCGAGTGTTCTTAGCCCGTTGTGAGCCATGCGTGAGCCTATGTTAAGTCGCTGTTCCGTTTGGAATAAGTCTGATAAATCAGTTAGATAGCTTGACAAGCGAGGTGTCGGACGGGCACAATGCTTCGCGCTTCACCTTGGTCAGTGACGTGAATTTCATAATGTTGCAGCAGTCAGGCATAAAAACATTTCCGTGGCACACAAAAATCCCACAGCTCTTGAGGGGGTAGGTGAATGAAAAAGTTGCAGTTCTGCCTCGTTTTCCTGTCTTTGCTGCTGGCGTTTAGCGCGGTAGCGCAAGTTCAGAACGGCCAGTTCACTGGCGTCGTGACGGATCCATCCGGCGCGGCTATTCCCAATGCTAAGGTGACAGTCATTAATCCGAGTACGAACCTTTCTGTGAGCGCGGTGACGAACCAGAGCGGCGTATTCACCGTAAAGGAGCTACCGCCCGCAAATTACAAGATCTCCGTCGAGGCCCCGGGATTTAAGAGTGCCAGCAACAACAACGTAACGCTAAACGCAGGCACCATCGCGCACGTTGATTTCAAAATGCAGCTTGGCGAGGCCAAGGAAGTGGTTGAAGTCACAGGCGAAGCCGCGGCTGTGAATGTGGAAGATTCCAAGTTGGCTTCCACGGTTACGTCGACGCAAATCGCTAATCTTCCGCTGAACGGGCGCAATGTGTACGACCTGATGCAGATGGCCCCCGGCGCCGTCAACGTCACCGGGGTGGATTTCGAAAACGGCCACAACACCGTCGTGAATGGACTGCGTGAGGATTTCAACGGATTCTTAATCAACGGAGTCTCGAACAAAGGTCTGAGCGGCGGTAATGTCAATACGCCGATCCAGGACACGGTTCAGGAATTTCAGCAGTTGCAACTGAACATGTCGGCACAGTACGGCAATAGCGCCGGCACGATCAATAACCTGGTGACCAAATCTGGTACCAACAGCTTTCACGGCAGCGCCTGGGAGTACATCCGCAACGACGTCTTTGATGCGAACGAGTTCTTCCTGAACCAGATTCCCGACCCGCGCAAAGATCCAAATGGCACCCTTTGCCCTGCCGGCGATACTTCAAAATGCTTCAAGCCCGCATTGCGGTTTAACCAGTTCGGCGGCACCGTTGGCGGACCGATTGTGAAGGACAAGCTGTTCTTTTTTGCCTCCTATCAAGGCGACCGGTTTACCACCGTCGGGACTCCCCAGACCATACTGGTTGAGTCGCCTGAGTTTCGGCAGGCGGTAATTTCCGCATTTCCAAATTCGACCGCCGCTTTGCTGTACCAGAACTTTGTCCCGAATTTGCCAGGTACGAATTTCATTTCGCTTAACGGCTACACTGGCGGCGACTTCACTTTTTACCTATGCCCCCAGGACACTTCTTTTGATACGAATCCCGCACATGCGGCTGCCGCCGCCGCTCTGGCGGCAAAGTTCCAAAGCTTTCTTGGAGTTACAGCGACCGACATTACCAATGCGACCGGTACGTGCAGCCTTACGGCGCAGCCAGGGCTCGTCAATCGTGATGCGCCGTTCCAGGGCAGCAGCGTATCGATCTTCAAGTCGCAAACCGGAAGCTTGGGAAATGGCAACTTGTTCAACGGAAATGAAGCCTCCTTCCGTTTGGACTACACCCCGCGCTCCAGCGATCGCTTCTACGCTCAGTACAACTATTTCAGAAGCTCAGACCAGTTTGGCCCCTGCGACGCTGCCTGCACCCGTGGCTTTACAAACCCGGCTCATAGCTTGTTCCCCGGTGGGCAATCACCGACGATCCTGAACGAAGTCCGGGTCGGCTACCAGCAGAACACCACCTTGATTAACGTCGGCATACCGGGCGTACCGCAGATCGGTGGCGGAGGGGTCTTTGACGATGGCACGGCTGGATTTGGATCCTATTCCGGGTATCCCCAGTTCTTCAAGGAGCACATCTACACCTACTCGGACATGGTCTCGATCAGCCACGGGAACCACAACATGAAGATCGGAGCGGACTTCCGCAGAAACATCGAGAGCAGCGAGTTCAGCGTGGCTCGCCCGTCGTATGAGTTTTTCGATCCCTTATTCTTCGCCGCTGATGCCCCGGCGGAAGAAGATGCTGGGGTAAATCCAGGGATTTGCAGCCCTCCTTGCAGCAGTTTTAATCAAAATCCTGTTCCGGCACTCCAGAGCAATGTTCGGCACTGGCGGAATTTGGAGTTCGGCGCTTACTTCCAGGATGATTGGAAGGTCAGCCGGAAGCTCACCCTTAATCTCGGTATCCGCTATGACCTGTTCACTCGTCACCACGAATTGAACGATTTGGCGACTACGTTCATCCCAGGACCGGGCAGCAATCTTCTGGACCAGGTGATCAACGCGAACAATCCGGCAAATTGCCCAGCGAGTTTTACGGCCACGCAGATAGCCCAGCTAGCGCAACTGAAAGGTGTGTGCGGTCCGGGTGGCTTCGCACCTGCCCCATCACTAGGCAAGGGTGACCACAACAACTTCGGTCCCCGTGTCGGCTTCGCCTATGACGTATTCGGGGACGGCAAGACGGCCATTCGTGGTGGTTTCGGTGTGTCATACGAGGGCACACTGTACAATCCGCTCTCGAACTCACGATGGAACCTTCCCTACTACTCCTTTAACTTCGTCGATAACTTCCTGAATGGCGATGTGAACGAGCTGGTTTACGGACCCACTAACTGTACCGGGGCAGGCTGCACACCCAGCGGTGCTACGCCCACCTTCAGCGGACCTCCAACCAACCCCGGACAGGGAGTCGGAGCGCAAGCTACCGGTAACTTGACTGGTTGGGCTCCGTTTAGCCCAAATTTGGCGATCCTGACGGGAATCGTTCTTCCCGAAGGCATCCGCGATCCCTACGTTTACAACTATTATCTGGGCGTGCAGCGAGAACTTCCATGGAAGCTGGTGTTGGAAGCCAATTATGTCGGTGATGTTGGTCACAAGCTGTTTCGTGCGGAAAACATCAATCGCCATCCCGGATCGGTACTACCGGTCGGCTCGGTCATAACCGACAATTTCGGCCGCACTTGGGATGGCAATGGCGGGTTCGCGAACAACGACTACGGCAACCTGCGCAACTGGCGCAACGTCGTCAACTCGAACTACAACTCGCTTCAGGTGGCAGTCAAGAAGCAAGTTAGCCACGGCCTTCTGTTCAATGTGAACTACACTTACAGCCACACAATCGATAATGGATCGACGTGGCACAGCGGCGCGACCACCGCCAACGGTCCAGCGGCGGGTGAAGGTTTTACGACCGACTTCACGCTGCCAGGGCTGGATCGCGGCAACTCTCTGTTCGATATTCGCCATCGCGTGGTTCTGAACTACGTTTGGCAACTACCCGGTCAGAACCTGCACGGCATTCTCGGTGCAGTGGTAGGAGGTTGGTCCTACAGCGGCGTCTGGTCGTTCCAGAAGGGTGCACACTGGGAGCCCTTCCGCGGCGGTGCCGCCAGGCTGCGTGAGATTTCCGACCCCTCGACTTCCTGCACGGCAACCGACGTGAACACTGGAAACTGTCAGGATTTGCGTGGGGATTTCAACGTCGATCACGGACGCAATGACCGGCCTGACTCAACAGTATCAAACTTCGACCCCAGTCGCGCGTCATGGGCAAAGGGCTGGTGCCCCGGATTTTCGGGGACTGCCAGTGCATTCGAAGGCGATTGCGCTTCCCTTGGTGGCGTGCCCAGTCAAGCTGGCCTACCAGTCTTCTCAACTCCGTGCCTCGGTTGCGCTAGTAACCTCGGGCGCAACACCTTCGTCGGGCCGGGGTTGTGGCAGGCCGACATGACCCTTGCCAAGACTTTCAAGTTCACCGAGCGAGTGAACTTGAAGTTCGAGGCGCAAGGCTTCAATGTGTTCAATCACACCAATTTCCTGATCGCGACCGGCGGCGGGCTCGGCCACAACGACCTGCGCGACGGATTGTTTGGCCAGGCTGGCGGTACGTTGAACGCACGTAATCTGCAGTTTGGACTGAAGTTGACCTTCTAACAAACCTCAGTTTGCAGGGGCTTGTCCTCGTCTGTGAGGACAAGCCCCGTTCTCTTGCAGTACGCCATGAAGCGCTTTGGGATCCTCGCCTGCGTCAGATTTCTCCTCGTCGCAGCCGGCTCCCTGCATGCCCAGCAATTCGGCAACATTGTTGGCGAACTGCACGTCATTCGGGGCGATTTCCCTGGCCGGATTCTTATTGAGCTTCAGTTACATGGCGCCCCTATTGCAAGCCAGTACACCGACGAACAGGGAAAATTTGCGTTCGGTTCTCTGACCAACAACCTGTATCACGTGGTGGTTCGCGATGAGCACTTCGATCCCGTCGATCAGACGGCAATTCTTGACGTTTCGATCACCGCAGTCACTATGGTGCAGATAAACCTGATGCCGCGTCCACCGACTCGCCAGGACAGCCTGCCGGCCCAGAGGGGTAGCAATCCGTTTATGGTTGATACGGAGCAGTACCGGCGCAGCTTTCCCAAGAAGGCGCTAAAGGAATTTGATAAAGGACTGGAATCAGAACGAGAAGGTAAACGCGACGATGCCATCCGCCATTACGAAAAGGCACTAAGCCTCGCGCCCGATTTTTATCCCGCCCACAATAATCTCGGCTCCGACTATCTCAGCAGATCGGATTTCAAGGCGGCGCAGGCCCAGTTTGAAGAAGCTATCAAGCTCAACCAGAGTGACCCTCAAGCCCACCTGAATTTGGGCAATCTCAATCTCATGACGAAGAACTATGACGATGCGCTGCAGAACGTGCAGGAAGGCCTGAGAAGACGGCCGAACTCGGCATTGGGGCAATTTCTCCTCGGATCAATCTACGAGCGGCTGAGAAAATTGCCGGAGGCGGAACGCGCGCTTCGCACCGCACTATCCATTGATCCGGCAATGTCGCGAGTTCGCCTGGAGCTCGTGAACCTTTACCTGGCGCAAAAGGATAGGCTGAAAGCCACTAGTGAGCTGAAGGCATTTCTGCAAAATGCCCCCGACGATCCACTAGTTCCTAAAGCCAAGGAACTGCTGAACAAACTCGAGGCCACGCGTTAGGCGGGTATGCTGATGAGGACGAGCTCTCTTTACCTGGGTACGAATCGGCAGAATTTGTCCTGTAGATTGCACGCGGTGCGATACTCCTGTTCGGCATCTTTAATACGGCGCAGCCGCTGATAAGCATAAGCCAGGTTCAGGTGCGCCTCTGCAAGGCTTGGCTCAAGTTTTAACGCTTGGTGAAATGTCTCCACCGCTTTCTTCAACTGGCCGGTTTGGGTATAACAAATTCCCAAGAAATTGAAGATATGAGAATCCTTGACGCCCAACTCGACCGACTTCGCCAAGTGCTTTACCGCTTCCAGATAGTTCTTTTGATGAAACTCAAGCATGCCGAAATCCCGTTGTAGAAGACCAAAATTGGGCTGTATGGACGCGGCTTTAGTGAAGTCACGCTCGGCGGCAGCGCCATCAGACTTCGCTTCGATCAAACCCAATTCGTACCACGCTCGATAATTCTGTGGATTGTAGTGCAGCGCCTTGTCAATCCATTGTCGAGCTTCCACGGGATTGCCCAACCCGATCAGAGCGTGGGCCAATCCTGTCATTGCCTGATCGAAATTAGCATTCAATTCCAGGCAGCGGCGAAACTGCGTTGCAGCTTCCTCCCATTTCTGCTGCCGTATAGCCGCTTGTCCTAACATGAACGGAATGGCATACAACTGCGGCTCTTGCTGTGCCACCTTCGCCAGCAATTGCTGGCCGCTGTCAAAGTCACCTGACTGAAAGGCATCCTGCGCCTTCAAGATATTGCTGAATTCCGAAATCTTGGTTTTTGGATCGGCGAGACCCGCCGCCAGGGCTTGCGCCGATACAGGCGACCTGTAGGGCAGGTAACCCAGAGCGCGCAGTTTCTCGGCTGTGCCGGGGTTCAACTTAGACCCCTGTGCTTGGCCTGGAGTAGTCGGATTTTTCTTCAGAACAGCCTGCAGCTTGTCTTTGAGAACGGCGACCGTGGCGCTTTGTTGAGGTGCGACATTGTTCTTTTCTGCCGGATCAGACGTAAGGTCGTAAAGCTCTGGGATTGGAGCGTCAATGTAATGATAGTGGCTGGTTTCGATCGCATGCAGTGGACTCCATCCGAATGAGCTGAAAGGGTAAAACGTTTCGCTGTAAGCCATACCTTCGCTGTCGTTCGTGGCGCTGAAGACGCTTTGTGCTTGGAACTGCTTCTCAATCACATCCTTCAGTCCGGCAAGACGGAGGAGGGTGGCTGCAACCGCTACGGTCTCTACAGGTTTTGATACGCGCGTTGGCCGAATCCCGCTCCCCACAATGGGTTTCACGATAAAAGGAATACGGACAGTCGAGTTATAAACAAAAAAGCCGTGCTCATCTTCCCCATGCTCGCCCAACGATTCGCCGTGATCGCTGAGAAACACGATTGCAGTGCGATCGTACAAATTGCTTTGCTTTAACCACCTGACGAGACGTGCGAGTTCGTGGTCGGCGTAAGCAATTTCGCCGTCGTAGGGATGATCGCGGTACTGCGAACCATATGGTTCCGGAGGATCATAAGGACTGTGCGGATCGTATAAGTGCAGCCAGAAGAAAAAAGGCCGATGGACGTTTTTGATCCAGGTTAGTGCATGACTGACGCTCTCTTCGGCTCTGCGATCCACTAACCCGATTTCCTTTTGCTGAAACGTTGCTGAAGAAAAAGCATCGTCATAGAAGTCGAACCCGCGCGCCAGCCCCCAGCTTCGGTCCAGCACAAAGGCGCTGACTACCGCTCCCGTAGCATACCCCTGTTGCTTGAATGCCTGCGCGACCGAACGAAATCTCGGAGCCAGAGGCTGGCCGGTAAAATCCTGCACGCCATTCTGGAATGGATACGTGCCCGTCAATATAGCGGCGTGAGAAGGCCAGGTAAGGGGCACCTGCGAAATCGCACGATCAAACACAACCCCATCACGGGCAAGAGCATCGAGGGTAGGAGTTTGAGCACTGCTCGCGCCATAGCAGCCGAGGTGATCGGCGCGAACGGTGTCCATAGTGATCAAAATGACGTTCGGCCTAGGCTTCGGTACTGCGGAAGCCGCAAACGGGATGCAAACCAGCAGTGAAAACAAAGCCCCGAGCTGAACAAATCTTCTCAATGTGAATGTCCGGATCTATTGCGGTTGAGCCTGCCTCGCTTTCCGCATCTCCTGCTCGGCCTCGCCGGTCAAGCCTTTCGCGGTTAACGCTCTAGCCAGGGCCACATGAGTACCGGCATCATCCGGTACCAGCTCGGCTGCTTTCCGCAGTTCCGCCACGGCCTCGTCAACCTGCCCTTCGGAAAGCAATAGCTCACCTAGCGCGCGATGGCCTGGGGCATAGGCGTCGGCAATACTCACCGACTGCCGGAATGCCGCGGCAGCTTCGCCGGTCATCTTTTTCTCTAAATAACTCTGCCCCAGATCATAAGCGGCAGTGAAATTGGTAGAATCCAACTCGAGGGTGCGCTTGAAAGTCGTAATCGCGTCATCAAACTGGCCGGTTCGGGCGTATGCCAGCCCCAAATGGAAAGCCGCAAGCGCGTAATCAGGGCTGAGTTTCACAACTTTGCGAAATTGCTCGACCGAGTTCTGGTAATCGCGCATGCGGTAAAAATTCAACCCCAGCAAATAGTGAACGGCTACGGAATCGGGCTCTGTCTTGAGCGCGGAATTCAGCTTCTCAATCGATTGCGCATACTCGCCGTGTTGGCTTTCGGCAATGGCATCTGAAATCAGTTCGTAGACCTGAATGCGATCTTTGGGATCAGGCAATTCACGATTGCTGATGGTTGGATTGCCTCCCCCAGAGAAACCGGCGTATCCCAGTGATTTCAGCCGTTCCATCAAGGCCGGGTCGAGTCCTGTTTTCTGCGCCATCTCTTGTCCCGAGCTGTACTTGCGGATCAGCTCTGCCAGCTTCGCTTGCATTTCCTCTCCCACAGCCTTTTTTTGCGGAAGCAGATTTTGAGTTTCGCCGGGATCCTTGCTCAGATCGTAAAGTTCGGGTTTGGGAGCATCTATAAAGTGGTACTTGTCGGTCTCGATTCCGCGCAACTCGCTCCAATTGAAGTGAAGTCTAGGGAGAAAAGTCTCGGCATACAAGCTGCCTGGTTCGTTTGATTGTTTCCCATCTATCAGCGGCAGAAAGCTGCGTCCCTGAACTTGTGATGGAATATCCAACTTCAAGATGTGCAAGACTGTGGGCATGATGTCGGTCAGGCTCACCCGGGTCGCGACTTGCGTGGCCATGGTCCCGTGCGGCAGCTTGACAATCAGCGGTACCTGCAAGGTTGCGTTGTAGATGAAGAAGCCGTGAGTTTTCTCTCCGTGCTCACCCAGGCTTTCGCCATGATCTCCGCTGAGAACGACGAGCGTGTTTTGGTACAACCCTTTTTCTTTGAGGAACCGCAGCAGACGTCCAACTTGCGCGTCGGCGAAAGCGATCTCGCCATCGTATGGCCGCGATGCGTACTCCTGGCTATATGGCGGCGGCGGACGGTAGGGATAATGCGGGTCGTACAGGTGCATCCACAGGAAAAACTTCTTTTGATAATTCTTGCTCAGCCAGTCCAGCGCCACATCGGCTACGACATTGCCAGGGCGCTCCATCTCGTCGAGATTAGTTTCCAGCAAACGATTGAAATCGAAATGGTCATAATAAAAATCGAAACCGTGATTCAGACCGAAGCGTGAATCCAGCACCGCCGAACCGATTATCGCAGCGGTGCTGTAAGCATGCTCTTTTAATGCTGATGCCAGAGTGGGCTGCTGGGGATTGAGTTTGTTGGCGCTGAAGTCGTGGATGCCACTCAGCATCGGATAGCTGCCGGTGAAAATGGCGGTGTGCGCGGGCAAGGTAACCGGCACGGGAGTATAGGCACGTTCGAAACGCACGCCGTCCGCGGCAAGCGCATCAATGTTCGGGGTACGAATATGTTTGTATCCGTAGCAGCCCAGGTGATCGGCTCGTAAGGTGTCAATGGTGACGATCACCACGTTGGTGGTAGGATTCCCAGCCGCGAACGTCGGCGGCAATACGAGGAAGCAGGCGATCAGCAGGACTAAGGCTCGTAGGGAGGAGGACATGAAGTATGAAAATTATATCCCAGCGCTCTCCTCAGCTTGCGGCATTGGAAAGTCCAGGCAGACGGCTGTGCTAGGCTAAATTGCTGGTTGTTAGGTTTGATGCCGATGACTGCCCGCAAAATCATCCTATGCCTCGTCCTGCTTAGTAGCGGGGCTCTCGCCAGTACTTCTGCGCCTGAAGCAACGTCGCAACCCGACGTTTTTCTTATAACTATCGACACCCTACGGGCCGACCATGTCCATTGCTACGGTTACGATCATGTGCAGACGCCAGCTCTCGACGGTCTGGCCAGGAACGGGATTCGCTTCTCGCACGCTTTCACCCCAAGCCCTATCACCAACACGTCGCACACTACAATCCTGACCGGACTGCTACCCAGCGTTCACGGAGTGACCGACTTTGCGATTCCCCTGGCTCCGATCCACCCCACGTGGGCCGAATTGTTAAAGAAGAGGGGCTACCACACGGCTGCGTTCATCGGCGCAGTCATCCTTGACAGCAGGACTTTGGCCCCCGGCCTTGGTCGGGGATTCGATTTCTACGATAACTTCCCTAAACATCCCAAGACCAAATCGCGTTGGGGACGGGTGGAGCGCCGCGGCATGTACGTTGTCCAGCATGCCGAGACCTGGCTCGCTGCACATCGAACCGGACCGCATTTTGTCTGGGTCCATCTCTACGACCCGCATGATCCATACGAGCCTCCACCGCCCTATTCGCAACTTTACAAGGACCATCTTTACGACGGAGAGATCGCATACGCCGATTCCGCGCTCGCCAATTTTGTAAATTATCTAAAGCAACGAGGCTGGTATGAAAACTCGTTGATCATTGTTGTTGGGGATCATGGCGAGGGTCTCGGCGAGCACCACGAGGAGACCCATGGAATCTTCCTGTACGATTCCACTACGCACGTCCCGCTCATTCTGAAACTCCCGGCGCAGCGCGCGGCCGCGAAAGTCGTGGATGCACAAGTGCGAACCACGGATATTTTGCCGACCGTGCTGGACCTGCTCGCGGTGACACCTCCCGCGCAGCTTGATGGAGCATCCCTGAAACCTTACTTCGTAAGTGCGAACAGCGCGCAGCGCACGGCTTTCGCAGAAACTGATTATCCTTTGCGTTTTGGTTGGGCCCCCCTGCGGTCCGTACGCACACCAGAGTTCAAGTTTATCGAAGCGCCCCGTCCCGAGCTTTACAGCCTGCAATCCGATCCGCGAGAGGTCACTAATCTCTACCAGCCGTGGGACCCAAAAGTGCAAAAGTTTCGGGGCATGCTAGCCGACTTGCGATCGAAGCTGCCTCCCCCTACACCTTCCGCTGGGACAGTGGGGCAGGGCACGGTCAATGAACTGCGCGCGCTGGGCTATCTCGGTCCGTCCGATGCCGGCAGTTCAACCAACGTACCCGAGCCTTCGCTGCTGCCCGATCCTAAGGACAAAGTTGAAGAGCAGAATCTGCTGCACAGGGCCATGATCGCGTCTGAGGACAACCGTCCCGCTGAGGCGCGTAACGCGCTGGAGAAAGTTCTGCAACTCAATCCCAAGTCACCTACCGCATTGCTGCAACTCGGAGAGCTT
>Ga0209055_1001559_pt1 | contig 15025 bp, 12 predicted proteins | sample GraSoiAngelo_110_FD_185875 | JGI IMG/M metagenome (GOLD analysis project Ga0209055, IMG submission 185875) | Grasslands soil microbial communities from the Angelo Coastal Reserve, California, USA - 14_0903_12_30cm (SPAdes) (version 2) | ecosystem: Environmental > Terrestrial > Soil > Grasslands ... | reverse complement strand
GTTCTCAATCGCCGGCAGGACCGCTTGCGGCGTGGGTTTAAGTGGCGGCTGGCTGACCCCGCCAGAGACGCCCGCCGCGGCGGACTGGGGCGAGATCTGCGCGAGCAGCGAGTTTACCGCCGCCTGAATCTTGACCAACGCCTCGTAGGTGTACGGGTCGTTGGCCTGAATGTCCTTCAGCGTTGGCAGGCTCAGCAGCATAAATATTCGCCACAGAGACGCAGAGGCACAGAGAAAACACATGCCGCGGTGGCCAAGAAAAGCCCCGCCTCTGAAGAGGCGGGCTACAGGTCACCTCAGTTCAGGCCTCGCACCGGGGCCCAGGGATCGGCGCGCAGCGAGGCGATAAATTTTTGCAGTTTGAACCACGCGCCGGCAGCGTTGGTACCCACTTTGAACGCCACGCGCTCTGCCGGAACGTTAACGGGCAATTCCAGATCCTTTGAGCCGGGATTCGACAGCGCCAGCGTGGGCAACGCGATCGGTTTCATACCGCCCGGCGGCAGCGCGGTGACACTCAGGCTGCCAGCGCCCTCGACAAACTGCGCCAGGTAGTAAAACAACTTGCGGTGACTGCCGAGCTGGAGCGCCTGTTCCAGCTCATGGTGCGGGAAGAAGTAAGTGGTGTAGTAGCTGCTGATGGCCGCGCCGTCGTCGGAGAATTGCGCGTCGGAGAGTTGGTAGATCTTCCCTGTCGCGGCGCCGTTGCCCAGGAACATCTGCGCGGTCCCATCGGCGCGCTCGACCAACGCCGCAGAATTGGCGGTTATAAACCATGGACACCACTTCCGCGCATTCCCGACCGCCAGAATCTTCCCGCTGAAGGTGGAGTAGTGAATCGAAGCGTTCGTGGCAATCTGCTCCGCGCTCCCCAAGCCGCGGTAGTCCATCATCAGCACGCGGTTGGGCGAAGCCGCCGCGCCAATCGGCACGCCAATCAGGATCCGCTTATTCTGCGTATCAATGCGCACCCAAATCGTGTGCCCGTACTGCCAGTTGATGGTGTCCCAGAGCGGCTGGATCTCCTGGCTGATCTTGACCGGTTCCGGGCCCCAGTAGATGTAGACTCCTTCGCGGTTGACGATCACGGCCCACTCTTCGCCGACGTCCACGCCGTTCACCGAGGGCGTGCCCACCTTCCGCGAGACTTCTGAAATCGCCCAGGACGCCGGCTCATTGAGGCCGTCGTCCTGAGTGACGTACAGGCTGTGCTCCTTGACGAAGTACAGCCGCTCGCGCAACTGGAAGCACGCGCGCACGGCTTGGCCGTTGTTCACCGCCACTTGCAGGAACCCGTTTACGCCATCGAAGCTCTCGGGATCGTTCACCCGGCTGCCGCGCACCAGGCTGACGTTGGCCGGGATCGCGGCAGGATAGATCTCGATGTTGTCGATTACAAAGAAGCCGTTGTTGGTCGGCGTGCCGTCGGCATACACGCGCAGCACCAGGTCGCTGGGAATCGTGGCCTGTGCCGGCGCGAGCTGCGCGATGAATTCGGCGTAGCTGGCGCCCGCCTGCGCCGCAGTGACCTGCAAGCCCGTGGTGTTGATGCCGCCAGAGGCGCTGAACAGGTGTACGTGCAGCGTGCCCTGCGCCAGTCCCCCGCCCTTCATCACCCGCGCGCGCATGTTGTAACTGGTATTCGGCGCAATCAGCGCGGCGCCGAAGAAGTCCTTAGCGGTTGGCTGGGTGATAAGCCCGCGAGTCGCAGTGGCGCCGTCGCCCGTGATTCGATAAGCGTCGCCCCAGACCACATTGACAGAGTCCCGGGAGCCGCCAGGTCCCGACGTACCGTCGGCCGTCCATCCCAGCGGAAAATTTCCACTCCAGCCACCATCAAACGTCAGATTCAGCCAGTTGTTGGCGTGGTTTCGCTCACCCCAAGCAAACAGGCGATTCGAGTAGTCAATGAATCCGAGGCATTCGCCCAACTCGACCAGGCGAAACAGGTAGTCCACGCTGGTCGAGGCCAGGAGCGTGGTATCGAGGAAATCCACCACGAGCGAAGTGGTCGTGTTGTCGGGGATCACCATCGCTGCGGTGTAGAAGAAGCTTGCGCCACCCGAAGAAGTGAAGGCTACAATCCGCGCCATGACGTTGGCCGGCCCGGTGGGAATGCCGGTCACATTGGCGCGCCGGCCGCCCGCCGCGGTGTAGATCACCGGTGGCGAAGGTTTTGCCAGATACCCTTGGCGCGTCTTGAAAATCACTACCACCTGGTGTTGGCCGGCCGAAACCAGCGGCTGCAACGTGGCTGTACCGCCGCCGCTATTCGACGCCGCGCCGACCTGGCCATAGGTGAACGTGGTCGATGTCGGCACCGTCAGAATGGCGAATGTGCCGTTGAAGCTGACGTCCGTTACTCCGGCAATCAGCACGCTCTGCCCGACCAGGTAGCCGTGCGCGGTGGTCGTGGTGATGGTGACGGTGTTATTCGCGCGGTTCGCGCCGTTGGGCGACGCTGCAATCGTCAGCGCCGATTCCGCAGCAGCGTCCGCTACCGCAGGCCCTGCGCCGGGCCCGACTTGGCTCACGCGGTCAAAGTTGGTGGTATCCCACTGCCGCGGCAGATCGTTGCCCAGTTTGCCATCGCTGATCGCCAAGTACTCCCGGCCAAACAGCGTTGCGGACTTGCCGTAGCACGATGCCGCCAGCGCGGACTGGATCAGTGTCTCGGTGCCTTGCGGGAAGTCTTGCCAAAGCACTCCTAACGAGTCCAAATACAGCAGGCGCGCGTTCCCGTTCAGGTCCACAAAAGTTTTCAGATAGTTGATCGCCGGATTGCCCGCGATCCCGCCCAGGCCGGGTGGCACCAGCAGCCCGGGCCGCGTCTGCACCCCGCCTTGGATGAACTTCACATCCGCGCAGTCGGGCGACACCCCGGGCGGCAGGTCCGCGGCGGCCATATCCGTGACCAGCCCGCCAAACATATCCAGCGGCGCGTCAATTGTGCCGGCAACACTCATCAACTGCCTCGAGCCACCTGCAAACACTATTCAAAGACTTGTTAAATAACGAATTGTTATAAGCTACCCTGGGTAGGCGTGTTTCGGAGAGTGCTCCCAGTGGGGGTACTGGGCACGCCTGCGAAGCGTTGAGGGCTGCAAACAGCCCCAGGAGTTCGAGTCTCCCACTCTCCGCACGTCGGCCCTCAACGCGATTTTCGAGCTTGACGGTCCCGAAGGGAGTTGCTAGGCTGTCAGCAGCTTCGCAGGCGTGTCCAGTACACGCAAGAGCTTATGGGGCGGCCAGAAATGGCCGCCTTCGTTTTTTCCGCGGTGCCAAGCATATCCAGCGGCGCGTCAATGGGACCGGCAACACTCATTTAGACTTTGAGATTCAGACTCGAATCTCCGCGTGTGCGTGAGAATCTGCGGGTGCCCCATCCTCACCGACGCTGTTTGTCGGGGAGGGTGGGGGGGCTGTCCGCCGCTGCGGACGCCCTACACACTTGCAGGTGGAGTCTCGCTCACTACAGCAGCTTGCGCAGGGTCAACTGGAACGCCACCACATCACTGGTAACGCTGGCCGGATACGCGCCCGCGGCGATTTCCGTTCCGCCTGGCGCGAACACTTTCAGCTTCCAGCCACTCATCGCGGCGTTCTGCACAAAGACGTAGCCGTTCGCGCTGCCGTTTTGGCTGAAAGCAGTGGCATTGACGACAGTCTGCGACGCCAGCGAATCCAGTTTCGTGAAGTCGGCCGCGTCGCCACCTGTGGTGTAGCTACCCGAAAAGGCCAGCACTCCCGTGGCAAAGACGAAGTTTTCCGGCGAGCCGTCTACGTCTCGGGTCGTGAACGGTACTCCAGGGGCCGCGTTTCCAGGTGAGCCTTGCAAGGCAATGGGCATGTCCGTTCCTCCTGTTTAGCCACGGAGACACAGAGACACAGGGAAAGAAACCCGAATTTCCTTCTCTCCGGATTCCCTTCTTTTCTCGGTGCCTCTGTTCTCTGTGGCTGATTTTTCCTAGATTATGCTGCCGGTCCCCATGCCGCCCCGGCGGCCATACGGCCTGCGACGCCGCACGGTGTTCTGTTCGCGTTGCGTCGCGCGGATGATCAAGTCCTCCAGCGCGTCAATCGCCGCCGCATCCCAATCTTTTGCCAGCGGCGACCCGCGCGCCATTCCCGCCATGGCCGCAGTGAAGTACGCCATCGCGTCCTGGGCGTTGCGAATCAGGATGGTGGTGCTGCCATCGGTCAGGTCCGGCAGGGCCTTCTGATAGCGGATGCGCACCTGGTTGTCTTGCGTGGCGCCCAGGAAGTACAGCCCGTCCGTGCGCCATTCCCAGAAGAGCAGCTGTGAGCCTTGCGGCTGGCTGGGCAGCCCGCCGTGGTCGCTCAGATCGACCATCTCCTGGAAATTGTCGCTCGAACCGCTGCGCCGCTCCCACAATTTCTCCGGCACGAGCAGGTCGGTGGGCAACTGATTCGGGGGCGCCGTCGAGTCATTCACCACCACCTGCACCGAGGGGTCTACGGCACTCACCGCCGGCACTACGATCAGGACGTCATCCACAACGAAGGTTTCCTGGCCGATGTTGGCCAGCGCGCGCTGCACCTTGCGATAAGCAGAGTTCAGATAAGGCAGCAGCACCGGATCGGTGAAGAGCGCCCCAGTGCCTACGCCCGAAGCGGTGCCGGTATTGGGATTGCCGCTTTCATTGCCGCCCGTCTGCGCATAGGTGAAAGTATTGCTGGCCGGGGTCGCGCTTACTACTGTGAACGATGTTCCCGCCGCGTTGTTGAAGCTGGTCGCGCCGCCGGTCACGCCGGCAATCACCACCTGATCGCCCACCACCAGCCCATGCGCCGCCGCGGTTACGACGGTGACTACGTTGGCTGTGCGCGAGATGGTCGCAATGTTGACCAGTGCGCCGTTCGGGCCGCCATCGTTGAGCAGCGACCGCACCAGCGACGTCACGCTGCGCGTTGTGTTGAACGCAGTAGCCATCTAGTCCTTTCAGCCCACCATCGTGCTGCGGGTGCCCCATCCTCCCCGACGTGGTTTGTCGGGGAGGGTGGGTCTGTCTTTCAGAAAACCGACAGCTCAGCCCACCATCGTGCTGGGCGCGCCCTCTACCGCCAGGCCGGGATCGGCTCGGGGATGCACAGTGACCCGCTGTCATTCCGAGGCCCGACGCTTTGTGTCGGGCGGAGGAATCTCTCCGAGAGATTTCTCATCCAGCACACCGAGGGCGCGAAACTAACACGCCAGAGAGATTCCTCGCCCCGGCAAACACCGCCGGAGCTCGGAATGACATCTGTGGCGGGTGCCCCATCCTCCCCGACGCGGTTTGTCGGGGAGGGTGGGTCTGTCTTTCAGAGACCGACAGCTGAGGTCTAATACCGTCAATCGTCCCTCACCCTGCACCGCGTCCTGGTGCGGCGCGGTGCAAGGAATCCCACTTGCCTACGTCTGGGGCAGCGGCGATTTTTGCAGGTACGCCGCGACGGCAACCAGCGCGCCCATCGCGGTCACTGCTCCCAACTTTTTCAGACCGGCGCTGAAATTGAAGTGGTCCGGGTCTGCCAGCACCACCGTTACGGAACTGGATGCGCCGCCAATCGCCGCCGCCATCAGGCCCTTGACCCACACTTTCCACATATTCACGGTTCCTTCCTCGTGTAGCCCGCCTCGTGTAGCCCGCCTCTTCAGAGCGGGTTATTCCCCGTCAGGAAAGGGCCCCGCGTCTGAAGACGCGGGCTACAAGCCCGCCTACTTAGCTCTCTTTGGCCCTGTAGCGCCGGGCTTTAGCCCGGCATCTGCTGTAGTGGAAGCTTCAGGCACTACGCTTCTCCCGCTGAGGGTGGGATCACCAGACACAGGCACCTGTGGCCCCGCCAAGGGCGGCGTCGACGGTCCCGCCTCGGCGGGAAGCAGACCAAATTGCAGCGCCTTGGCGCGGTCCAGGATGGCCCCGCAGGCTCGGCAGACCGCCACGCCCGGCTTCACTTTTTCGCCGCACGCTGGGCAATCCACCAGCGGCTTTGGCTCGTAGCTCCATTCTTTCTCCAAGCCCAGCCCGCGGGCCGCGCGCCGCTGCACGTCGGTGATCACCATATAGTTGTGCGTGCGCTCCCACTCCTGGTCGGCAATGAACACTTGCTTCTTGTAGAACTCCTCGAGCCGGTGTCGCGCCTGGTCCAGCTCCGCCTCGGTGGGCACTTCCCCCGCGCAGACAAACACGCCGAAGTAACTGGCGTCGCCGGCATCGCTATTGATCTCCCGGGAAAGGTCGTCGGCAATTTCGCGCGCGCTGATCGGGAAATCGAGCTTGCGCTTGTCGCCCAGATCAATGCTGCCCGTTCGCGGGCTGATCTCCGTCAGCGAGTATTTTTCCTCGGCCTTCCGGCCGGGGATCTGAAATGTTCCGTAGGTGCGATGAGCCATCCAGGTCTGCTCAGTGATGTTGGCGAGGAAGGCCTTCTGCCCCATCACCACCGCCTGCTGCTCTGGAGTCAGGTGCGAAATCGTAACGGGCGTTGCACTCATCGTTTTTTTCTCCTTGTCCGCTATCCGCCAAGGCGTCCGTCTTCAGTCGGGGAGGATGGGGCACACGGGCCGGCGGTGTTTGCGCTGCGATCGAGGATTCCTGCGCTGCCAGAAGGAATCGCTGGTGTCATCCCGAGCCCCGGCGCGGGTGCCCCATCCTCGCCCCGAGCCTGTCGAGGGCGGAATCGGGGGACGAAACGTCGGGGCGAGGGTGGGGATGCTAGCGATGTCATCCCGAGCCCCGGCGCTGTTTGCCGGGGAGAGGGATCTCTCAGAGAGATTCCTCGGCCCGACAGAAAACGTCGGGCCTCGGAATGACAATTGCACGGTGCCGGAGTGCGGACTTCCCTGCCCCGAACGTACCGGCGAGGTGGGTTTTGCCTGTCGCGATTTCGTGTTTTCCCTGTCGGTAAATCTGAAGACGCGGGCTATAACACCGTCACAAAGGGCAATCCATGCAGAGCGGGCACCGCGTCGTCGAGCACGTCATAGGCCCAGGCCTCGTACTGCTGCTCCTCACGCTGCTGGCGAGCCTCGAGCGCGGCCTTGCGCTGTTGGCTCGTAAACCCGCGACACAACTCCACCAGCCGCGCCGCGTGCTCCGCCACCGTCGGCGTGAGTTGCACAAATTCGCCGTTTTTTCCTTGCAGGGTGAAGCACAGCTCGTACTCGCCCCGCTCAGGATACGGCCCCAGCGCGGGAATCGAACAATTCCCTTCCACCTCGAGTGTCCGGGCGTACCAATCCGCTGGCGAACCGTACAGCTCCGGCGGACACCAGCGCTCGATATGCCAGCGATTGTGCGGGATGTACTTCGGCACCTGGCGGAGCTGCACTGTTTCCCGCCGCAGGCGGCCGTGCTCGTCGCGGTCTTCCCACTTGCCGCCAATCCAGGTCAGCCGCGACCAGCCCCACACCGCGCGGTAGTTCGGCTCACCGTAGCGGTTGATGCCGCCCGCCAGCCGTAGCCGCCGCCGCACGCTTTCAGGCGTCTCCTGCGTCTCCCTAAGAACGCGGATCATAAGAGGCGATGCATGGCTCGTGTAGGGGCACGGCCCGCCATTCTTCCCAGTAGTCGGCCGCGACTCATGATTGAGGAGCGAGCGAGGTTTCATCGTGTACAGGTGCCCCATCCTCGCCCCGAGCCTGTCGATGGCGGAATCGACGGGCGAAAGGTCGGGGCGAGGGTGGGGTCATTGTTTCAGAAGGACAGACCCACCCTCCCCGACAAACTGCGTCGGGGAGGATGGGGCACCCGGCACGCTTTCAGGCGTCTCCTGCGTCTCCCTAAGAACGCGGATCATAGGGGCGGAATCGGACCTTGAAGGTGCACGTGAGAAGACGGGGGCCGCGACTCACGATTGAGGAGCGAGCGAGGCTTCATCGTGAACGGGTGCCCCATCCTCGCCCCGAGCCTGTCGATGGGCGGAAGCGGGGGACGAAAGGTCGGGGCGAGGGTGGGGTTGCTAGCGATATGACCGACAAAGACAGTTCAAGTGCGAAGGCTCCCACCCTCCCCGACACACAACGTCGGGGAGGATGGGGCACCCGCAAAAGTCGGGGCGAGGGTGGGGTTGTTTCATTTTCATCCACTTACTTCCTCTATACTTATTTGAGCGCTAGAATCTCGCAGTGCCTAGCGGGCTACATCGCTACTACGGCCAGAACCATCTGCATTTCATTACGTGCAGTTGTTACCAGCGTGCTCTCGCTCTCGGCAGCCCGCAGCACCGCAATCTTTTCGTCCGCGTCCTGGACTGGACTCGCGAGCGATACCGATTCTCCCTGTTTGGCTATGTGGTCATGCCGGAGCACTTCCACTTGCTCATGACTGAGCCTGCAATTGGGAACCCCTCGCTGGTCATGCAGATCCTCAAGCAAACTGTCTCGCACCAAATCCTTCAGGCGCTGCGCACGCCCGTGGGCCTTGGTCTGGGTGCCCCATCCTCCCGAAGGGAGGGTGGGACTCTCGTTGTTGATGCTTCGGCTCGAATGTTATTGCAGAAGCTGGAGCGGCCAGGTGAGTCGCGCAAATACCAGTTCTGGGCGCGCCGCTTCTACGACTTTAACGTCTGGACGGAGAAAAAGAAAATTGAGAAACTCCGCTATATGCACGATAACCCGGTGATCCGTGAATTGGTGAAACATCCGGTTGATTGGCCATGGAGCAGCTATCGTTTCTACGCCTTCGGCGACACCCGAATGCTCGCCATGGATCCGTGGAGTGTCAACGTACCGAAGTGACAGACCCACCCTCCCCGACAAACCGCGTCGGGGAGGATGGGGCACCCTCGCTCGCGGTGGATGAGGCGATGCATGATTGGTGTAGGGCTGAGTGCGCTAGTAGCCGGACGGGCGGGCCAAGTTATCCAGGAACGCGCCGGACCTGGGGCTGTCTGACCACAGTTGCATGCCGACGTCGAAGTAAAAAATGTAGGCTGCGGTGAGGCCTCCGCTGGTGCCGTAGATCGGGAAGACCGTCTGCCCACCCACTTCGTAGTAGTCGATGTCCTTCATCACCGCGCGGCCCCAGTGTGAGAGATCTAGGAAGTCGATCCTGGTCTGGTCGGCGTTGATCGAGGATTTAATCGGCACGCCGCTCATCGACTTCTGCCCGGTGAAGAGCAGGTCGAGGTCGTTGGAGCGGCCGCCGCCGCCTTCCTTGATCACCTGGCTGATGGTGATGCCCAGGTTCTCCCAGGCGTGCTCCTGCTCGACCGAGGTGTAGGCAATCAGCTTGCCCACTTGGTTGATCCCCAACGCCTTGCGCACTTTGTTGAGCCCCAGGCGCACGTTGCCCGGCACCAGCGCCGCGTTGCCGGCGTTGACGCGCGGGGTCTGCAACTGCACCGGGTAGGTAGCGCGGTTCAAGTTGAGCCAGGTGCCGGTGGTCGCGTTGTTCTGATGATACTTGATGCCGAAGAGCGACACCGGCTGCGCGCCGGCCAAGCCGTCATGCACAATCACGTCGCCGGCAATGGTGCCCGCGGGGACATTGTCCACGGTCATGGTCTGCGTGGCCGAAATGGGGTCCGCGGCGGTCACACTGGTCACCACCGCGGCCGCCACGTTGCGGTTGGTGGTCAGCGTGGTGTCGTAGATCTGAATCGTCTGCCCGGGATAGACCAGCGCGGCGCCCGTCGGCACCGCCATGGTGAACACGTTGCCGCTGATCGAGCTGATGGTGCCCAGCACGCCGTTGCCGGCGGTCTGAATCACTTTGTCGAGGAAGGAGCGGAACTGCTTCATCCCGTTGGCTACTTCGCGCTTGGCCGCGTTCTCAATGGCCTTTTCGCGCGCGTTCGTGGCGTACTCCAGCAGCTTGGTGATTTCCACCGCGAACTTGAAGAAAATCGGCGTGACTTGCGCCACGTCGTAAGTCGTTCCCGAGCCGCGGCCCAAGTCGCCGCCATCGGGGTTGTAGGAACCTGCCTTGCCGCCCGGAACGAGCTGCAAAGGCAAACGCATGTTACGCGAACTGACTTTTTCCACGTCGCCGCGCTGCTGGATCATGGCCAGCAGGATGTCGTCCCGTTCGTACAGCAACGGAATTTTGTCCCGCACCTTCTCCAGTTGCAGCGCAACAGCTTGGCTGTTGCTCATTGCTGGCATTTATTTTTTCTCCTGGTAGTCATTCCGTTTGCTACTTTCTTCCGGCTCAAGAATGAGCGGGCCGGAGATGGGGGTCGCTTCCCGCGGCCCCCAATTCTTCCGGCGACTGCCAATTCGTCCTAAGCTGGATCAGGCCATATCCAGGATCTCCTCATCCGTCATTCCGCGAACATCCTCCGGTTTGAGCGGGCGCACGCGCACCTCGGGCGCTCCGCCGCCGGCAATATCCACGCGCTTGGCTGCGCCTTCCTTTTTTTCGATGAGCGCTTTGTTGGCGCCCACGAGGTAGGAGGTATGCTCTGCGACCACCTGCTTGGCGACGGCCGGGATGAGGGCCTTCGCCCGGCCCACCAGCAGGCTGACCACCGCGTCCTGCGCTGCGGGATCCAGCCGCCATCCCGCCCCTTGGGCGGGACCGCGCGGCCGCACAATCGAGGCGTATTGCCGCGCGAGACCTCGGTCCGCGCGCAGCGTGTTGTCCACTTGCCGGAAGATGTCCTCCGCAATCCGCTTCTTGCCGCCCTCGGTGAAGGGCGCATCCTTCAGCACCTTGGCCAGCGTGCCTTGGATCGATTGTTGTACTTGCGTTTCGACGCTGGTCTGCGCCGCGTTGTGAAACGCCCCGTACCGCTCGGCCTGCAGTGCCCTTCGCTCGATGTCGAGTTTCTCGCGTTCCTGCTGGATGGCTTGCCGTTCGGGATCGATCCCGCTCCTGGCCGGACCGCCGCGGCGGGAAATGCCTCGGTTCTCCGCCCAGCCCACCAACGTCTCGACCAAGCCCTTCAACGCCTCGCCATCATTCTTGGCAAGCGCTTCGCGGAGAAGGTCCACGCGCTTGTCGAACCTCTCCGCCTGTAGCGCCGCAAGGAACATGCCTTCGGTAAGCTGCTTGTAGGTCTCCGGTTCGCGTTCGGCCAACAGCCGAGCCGATACTGCCACCATGCGGCTAAAGGCTTCCGGGTTGTCCTGGTACCACTCCAGCGCCAGCTCGCCCTGCGCGGCTGGATCGCCGCTGACGAATTGCTCGTCCGCCGCATCGAGCGCGAGCGCCCTGGCGTGAACTGCCTTGGCTTCCTCGGCCCCGCCAGGAAAGAGTTCCCTGACGGCGCGCGCTTCAGCCACAGTCGGATAAAGCTCCCGGTAAGCCTGGTGCTGGTCCCAGAGCTGCTGCACCTTGGGGCCGATCCCGCGATAGGCGGGATCAGCCAGCAACTGCTTCGCCCACTCTGGAAGCGGCTGGCCGGGCTGAATCTCCTCGGCCTGTGTAGCGCCGGGCTTTAGCCCGGCATCTTCGGGCTTCGGTTGTGTCTCCGCGGCCCGCCCGTCTTCTTGACGGGTAGCGCCGCCCTTTCGGGCGGCATCTTCCTCCCTCGCAGTCGCTTCCGTTGACGCCTGAGAATCCTCGGTTATCCCAAGGATTTGCTCATCCGTCAGCGCCGCACCCGCCGCACTCCCGCTCTCGCCGGGAATGTTGCCTGATGTTGCGCTGGTCCCGCCCTGCGGGACCGTTGCTGTTTCGGGCATTTGGCCTCCCTCACCCGCCAATATCGATGGCGGGTTGCTGCATTCCAAATGAAAAGGGCGGCCAACTTCGCCGCCCTCTCCAAACTCGTCTTGTTACCGCGCGGTGAATATCCCCAGGTCTCTAGGCCCGGGTACTCTTTCCTCCGCGACCTTGATCCCTTCGGGTGCCCCATCCTCGCCTTGTGAGGGTGGGGCTGTCACTTCGAGTCCGCCGTGGCGGACGAGAAATCTCTCTGTGGTTCGCAAAGTTCGCTCACAATAGGAGAGATTCCTCGGCCCGGCAAACAGCGCCGGACCTCGGACTGACAATCGCGCAGCGCACGGCCAGCCCACCCTCGCCTGCGGCGAGGATGGGGCACCCGTCCAAGAGCCCTGCCCGCCAATCTTGATCGCAGGTCCGCCGCGGCCGGTCCGTGAAATAAAAAAGGGCGGCTATGTCCACCGCCCTTCCCGAACTCGTCTTGTTAGAGCTGTAGCCCGGGTCTTTGGACCCGGGGCCTTCGTGACCTCAGTGGCTGTGATTTTCTCGAGGGATTGGGGAGAAGGCCGCCTAGCGGCGGCTTCCGCGTTTTGCCCTTCCCCGCTCTGCTATACTCCTGGCCCTGACATTGGAGGAAGGATGAGAAAGAAAGCCGGCGGACCATACTTGCAAGCCGCCCTTTTTTGCGAGCGCGTGCTCCAGGAGAAAGACGAGGTCCTTAGCCTCATTCGGGTGATTGACCGCGTCATCTTGAGAGCCGTAGGGTCCGCACCGCCCGACCAGATGCCGGCAGGCATCGTAGCGTGTCAAGCCGTCATCATGCTGAAAACTGGCTCCCTAGCCGGGAAATACAAGCTTGGATTACTTCCGACCACTCCCTCTGGCAAGGTACTCCCGGAGACCTCCGTCGGAATCCTTTTGGAGGGCGGAGAGGATCGTGGCATAAACGTGATCTTAAATGTTCAGTTTCTGGCTCAGGAGGAAGGAATCTACTGGTTTGATCTCAAACTAGAGAACCAACTGCTGACCCGAATACCCTTGCGGCTTGTATACCAACCGCTGACCCAAAGTTCGCAACCGGGGACACCGTGACGCTTGAAGTCGCGCCAGTCTGCCATGGACTGCCCTGGGTGGTCCAAACGATCCTTGCCAGGGGCCGAAGCTTCTCACGCAGTTCCGATTCGGTCCAATGGCCTTTGGAGAACTCGGCCAGCCACAGATCGATCTGACCGGCAAGCTGCTGTGCGGCTGTGGTTGCAGCATCGAAAGCATCCCAAGTGGCAACGTCGAACCAGCTCCTGAAATCCTCAAGGGAGATCTCGCCGCTCAGATACCGAGCAACGTAGTTTTGAATCTCAAGAGCCAATTGCTGGTCCATGATGAAAAAACCGCCCCGGAAAAAAGTTCCAGCGGATGAGATTCAGAACCTTTTCAACCATGCTAACTACTGGGGCCGCGTCAAGTCGGGCGAATTCTCTGAGAAGCTTTACTCGCAAGGTCCACCCAGCCCAAGATCGGGCGAACCTCCCGGCACTCTCAGCCAGATGATATCATACCTAGACCCGCACGGTCGGGAAATCGCCCGCGTACATCAGTATTTGCGGAAAAACGGAACGCTTGGAGGGAGTGGAAGGCCCGATCCCAAGAAGCTCCTCCACAACGATGTCCTCTACGTCGACCCATAGCCCCACTTACTGTGATAGCGGGGCCTGCTTCCGGCCCAGCGCTACCAAATGGGCGGCGGCGTGGGCGCGGACGTTGGCGAACCCTGCCGGGTTATGCATCCGCGCGGTCTGCCCGGCGTCGCTATTGGCCCAGCGCTTGCACTCGGCAAACTCCGCTTCGTGATCATCCAGCAGCTCATCCACCGGCACGGAGGGCAGAAGTTGTACCGGCAGTGCCTCTTCGGCCCGACTTGCGGGATCGCCACTGTCCGCCGCGGCGCACATGATCGGCTGGCCCTGTAGCAGCTCGTCAATCTCTCGCAATTGCTTGATGCGCGACTCTTCGCCGGGCACAACGATATCCGTAAGGCCAAAAATGGACTTCATCAGCTCCTGGTTCGCCGGGATGCCCATAAGCTGCTGGATCATCGGGTCCGGGCTGTTCATCAACTGCTGCAAGACCGCGCGCTGCTGTGATTTCAGCCGCGGGAATTGCTCATCTTCCTCATCGCGTACCTGAAGATTTCCCTTCAGGTCCGCCAAGCGAATCCATTTGGCTTGGAACTCTCCGCCGGCGCCCAAGATCGGAATCTCGACGTCTTCGGGGCGGTTTTTGCGGAAGCAATCGACCCCCAGCAGCATCAAGTCGCCGTAGAAACGCTTCAGCCGGCGCCAAACCAGCCCCAGGCGCCCCATGGCCTGGTCGCGCGCGATCGAATAGCCGGTCGCGGTCTTCACATGCTCCATTTCGCCGCCAAAAATCGCCGGGAAAAGGCCGGTAAGGAACTGCGGCACTGGCCCTGCCAGGTCCTGCTGGTACTTAATCAGCTCCGGGGGCACAGACGCCGGCGGAGGCTGAAAAAATCCATCGGCTAAACGCTGCCCGGGCTTGGCGCGCGCCGGATAGTGCGCCGCGGGCTCCGCCGTCTGATTGCTCAACGCGTCAAAATCGAGCACTTGCGGGTCCGCGTAAATCGGCGGGATGCCAAACTCGAACGTTTCCATCTGCAGGTTGGAGAGATTGTTGTACCGCTCCTGCACCTGCACCAATGAATCGCCCACGCTCGGCCGGTTTTGCCCATCGCCTGGCAGCGCGTGCATCACGCGCCAGTGGTCTTCCATGCTCTCGTTGCGCGATTCGCAGTACGTTTCACCAGCGAAGGCCACGTAGCAGCCGTCGGGGAAGAGTTGCAGCAGCTCTTCTCGCACATCCTTGTCCTCAATCGAGTAGAACGACCACGGGCGAATCCACGTCCGCGAAAACGTAATCAGGTTGTAGAGCGCGTCGCCGGGATGGATCACCGGCAGGCCTTGCTGCACGGCAACGCGCGACGCTCGGGCATACACGTCGTCGGCCTGGATCGGCCCGCCGGTCTCGATCTTGTCTGCCACGTGCGGGTAAGAAGCCTTCAGCTTGGCGCGATGCACTTCCTGCTGCCATTGCAGGTAGGGGAATTCGTGCATCTCGTTCGCCCACACCGGAGTGTGGAATTCGAGGCCGCCGATGATGCTGATCACTTCCTGGCCATTCGGAACGCGCCGGGTTCCAGTGATGCGCGGCACCGGCACCAGATCCGCTGGGCGCAGGTTCTCATCTCCCAGCTCGGCGCCGCACTCGGGGCAAACACTTCCCGCCATGAAATCCGTCGCAGGAGTCTCGGCACCGCACTGCGCGCAGACGTAGACATCCTCGCCCATCTTCAAGATGGTTTCTTCCATCTCGTTCTGGTCGTGAAAGCCAAACCGCTG
>Ga0209055_1001558_pt1 | contig 15025 bp, 13 predicted proteins | sample GraSoiAngelo_110_FD_185875 | JGI IMG/M metagenome (GOLD analysis project Ga0209055, IMG submission 185875) | Grasslands soil microbial communities from the Angelo Coastal Reserve, California, USA - 14_0903_12_30cm (SPAdes) (version 2) | ecosystem: Environmental > Terrestrial > Soil > Grasslands ... | reverse complement strand
GGAGGGATGATTATGCACCACGATCACGGCGTAGGCCGACGAAACCACGGCGGGATGAAACACATCGCGGGGATGCGCGATACTTTCATTGATGCTGCCACTGGAAACTTTTTCGACTCGAATGAGATGGTAGCGAGTATCGAGCAAAATTACCTGCAACGATTCCTTTGCCAGCATTCGCATTTCGCGGCCGATCAATTCATTCACCAGTTCGGGTGAATCGATTTTTTGCTTGGACAATGTTTCCCGCGCCAGCCGCTGGCCAAGCCCGAATGCAGCGACGAGTTGGACCGCTTTGGCGAAGCCAACACCGCGAATCTTTGCCAGTTCGTCAACGTTGCACCGGCTCAATCCGGTCAGCGATCCGTATGTGTCGAGTAATTCGCGCGCAACCTCGATCGCGTTTGTCCCGACGACGCCGGTGCGGAGAAGAATCGCGATCAGCTCGGGATTTGTGAGGGTTGACGCGCCATGCGCGGCAAGTTTTTCGCGCGGCCGCTCTTCCTGCGGCATCTCCCGAATCTTGAGCGGCGGCATTGTTTACGTGCGCAATTGCTCGAACATCTCGCGCAGTGCATCGCCGAGCGCGAAAAGTCCCTCGAGATGCGCGTTCGATGGGAGCGACTCAATACTTGTTTGGGCCCCGCGGATGAGATCGCTGCCGGCCGTAATCGATTCATCCAGCGCGCCATTGCCCGAGCGGTTTTTCAGAATCTCGGTTACTTCTTCGCAGCGGCCGTCGAGAATAAAACTCGAGCAGCGTTCGCGCTCGAATTCGGATGCGGAGCGCAAAAAAATCAGCATCGGCAGCGTGAACTTTCCTTTACGTAAATCGGTTCCGAGCGTTTTTCCGGTTGTGCTTTCATTTCCCGCGATATCGAGGCAGTCGTCATAAATCTGATAAGCGGTGCCCACGCGCATTCCGAAATCTTTCAGGGTCTTTATTAACGCAGGATCCGCTTCGCTGATCGTCGCTCCCAATTCGGCGGCCGCCGCGAAAAGCGATCCGGTTTTCATTTTCACGATGCGCAAATAATCCTCGACGCTGAGTTTGAGATCGAAGCGACGCTGAGTTTGGATCATTTCGCCGGCACAAATTTCGCTTGCCGCTCGTGCAATCGCACGACTGATCTCCGAATTGTCAAAGCTGGTAGACAGATTCAGTGCATGGGCAAAAAGACAGTCGCCTAACAACACGCTCAGTGAATTTCCCCAGCGGGCGTTGATGGTCGGCTGCGCCCGGCGACGCTCGGCCTCGTCCATGACATCGTCGTGCACGAGCGTCGCGAGGTGGATCAACTCGACGATCACCGCAAGATCGACATGACCCGAATTGATCTGGCCGGTTGCGCCCCCGGCGAGAAGCGCCATCAGTGGTCGCAGACGTTTGCCGCATCCGCCGATCGCGTAGGTGACGTAACCTTCAATGGCCGGGTCAAAAGCCGCCGCTTGCTCAATAATTCGCGCTTCGACCAGGTCGAGTTGCGTTTGCACAAGCGTGGTCACTCGAGCCAGCGGGTTAAGCCCGGCGACAGGCGCCACAGTGCCAGTCCGGCTCGGACCCGAGCGTGCGAAGACTTCCACAACCGCAGAATAGCGGGGCGGTTCGCGGCTTGTCAAAACAACACGCTTCGATTTTCTTTGAGCGCACGCGCCTCGCTTGCCATCTCCGGCGTCCGCGCCGAAGACGGTCAGCGCTTTTGCAGCCACGCCACTGTGCCGTACTTCTGCGCCGCAATCTCCTGGGCGCGTTCAATCACGCGTTCGTCCAAAAATTTCGGGCTGCACCTGTCGGACAACTCACTCGCGAACCGTTCCGCCAGACCGTTTCCAAGATCGACATGTTGTATGCTTCCCTGATGAAGCAAACCGGCTCGGGTGCATCGCTGCGCCGCGCCGGCAACTTTGCGCCCGTTCACCATGACATCTGCGCGCACCGGATTCGCGAAACAATCATTGTAGCGGCGGTCTGCGACCGCCGAATTTATTTGGATCCGACAGTCACAGACCGCCGCTACAGTTGCCAGTTCTGGGCTGTTCGAACCCAAAGCATCGCGCAAAGCGCGATGAACTTTCTCGTAGATGGACATCGTCGATTCGCTGAAAGCCGCATCGTTCGCGGGAATGACGATCGAATAAGTCAGATCGTCTCCGTGCGAAACAATTCCACCGCCGGTCCAACGCCGGACCAAATCGCGCCGCGCCGCATAATTTGCGACATCGGCAAATCTTCCAAAATAACCGAACGAAAGCGCAGCATGACCCCACCGGTAAAAACGAATCGACGGAATCTCCGCCCGTTCGAGCAGACCTTCGTCAATCGCCATGTTCATCGCCGCGCAACGCGACGAATCATCGTCGTGATAGACATTGAGTGCGGCAAGGATCGACATCGTCGCTCTATGCCCCAATTTCGGTTAGAATTTTCGAAGTGGCGTCACGTGGATTTGGATCTGTCGTAATCGGACGGCCGATGCCAATATAATCTGCACCGGCCGCAATCGCCGCCCGCGGCGTCATGAAGCGTTTTTGATCGCGAGGATGCGCCCAGCTCGGGCGGATTCCCTGGACCACGATTTTGACTTTATCGCCGAATTCCGCCCGTAATACATTGATTTCGTGCGGACTTGCCACGATTCCGTCAATCTTTTCTTCCACACCTAATTTGGCCAAGCGCAAGACCTGATCGTTGACTTTGTCGGAGATTCCAATTTCGCGCAGCGTTTGTTCTGTCGCGCTTGTTAAAACACTCACACCCAAGATCGATATGTTATTTGCGCGAGCCGCAGTCGCTGCGCGAATCATCTCCGATCCGCCGCTCAGATGAATAGTGAGCATCTGGACGCCGAGGTTGGCAGCCGATTCGACCGCTCTCGCCACCGTGTTTGGGATGTCGTGGAGTTTGAGATCGAGAAAAACTTTGGCACCGGTGGCCAGGACTGCGCGCACAATTTCAGGTCCTTCCGCGGTATAAAGTTGCAATCCGATTTTGAAGAACGAAATCTTGCCGCTGAGTTGCGTGACGAGCTCAAGGGCCGCGTTTTTCGTCGGTACGTCGAGCGCGACGATGATTTTGTCAGCTGCTTTTGTCATGTCGAGCGGAGTCGAGACATCTCTTTATATTTTCTTCTGAACAATGTGAGATTCCTCGACTTCGCTTGGAATGACAATTGAAATGCAAGTGATGCAAGTGCTGGCGCCAGCAAAAATTAATCTCTCGCTAAGAATTCTGGGCCGCCGCGGGGACGGTTTTCACGAAATCGAAACCGTTATCGCGCCGATTTCGCTTTGCGATGAGTTAAAGATCGACAACAAGAAACAGGGGATCGAGTTCCGTTGCGATGATCCATCTGTGCCGCAAGGCGGTGACAATCTGGTCGTGCGCGCGGCGAATGCATTTTTTGCCTCGACGAAATTGAAGCCGGCAATTTCGATCGAGCTGAGAAAGAAAGTTCCACATGGCGCCGGTTTGGGCGGCGGCAGCAGCGACGCGGCCGCGACTTTGCTGGCACTGAATCAACTCTTCCAAACCAAATTGACGCGCGAAGGCTTGGCGAAGCTTGGATCGACAATCGGTTCGGACGTTCCATTTTTCATTTTTGAATCGGCCGCGATTTGTCGCGGGCGCGGCGAGTTGGTCGAGCCAGTGAAATTGCAGAAACAATTGCCGATCTTGCTCGCGAAACCGGAATTTGGAGTTGCCTCTGAATGGGCCTACTCGCTCTGGCAGGATTCGAGAAAAATTCCCGGCGTTTCTTACGAAGTTCAGGAGTTCGCCGGCCAAACGTTTGTCAACGATCTCGAGCGCCCGGTTTTCGAGAAATTTGTTTTTCTCGCGCAACTCAAAATGTGGTTGCTCGAGCAACCGGAAGTCGGCGCGGCGTTAATGTCAGGCTCCGGATCGACAATTTTTGCCGCGATGCGCCAAAATGTAGATGTCGATCTTGTCGCCAAGCGCGCGTGTGAAGAGCTTGATCGGGAACTTCGGACGTGCGCGTGCGAAACTTTAGAGGGCGTCGCGCCGTCGGCGCCCTAGGATTCGGGACACGAGTCGCCGCAGAGCCGTATCCCTCCATTATTCTCGCACGCTGGCGCGCAAGCTCGCGCGCGCGTATTCGCGATTCAGCTTTGCGATGAAACTGGCGCTGATCTCGGCGGGGCAAACCGCTTCGCATTCGTAAGTATTGGTGCAATTGCCGAAACCTTCTGCGTCCATCGCGTGCACCATTTTTAAGACGCGACTTGTTCGTTCAGGATTGCCCTGCGGTAAAAGTGCGAGATGCGAAACTTTTGCCGCGGTAAAAAGCATGGCCGATGCATTCGGACAAGCGGCCGCGCAGGCGCCGCAGCCGATGCACGCCGCCGCTTCCATGGCAAGATCGACATCTGGTTTTGGAATCGGGATAGAATTCGCTTCCGGTGCGGAACCGGCCCGCGCGGAAATGAAACCGCCCGCCTGTACGATGCGATCGAGCGCGCTCCGATCGACCACCAAATCTTTAACGACCGGAAATGATCTTACGCGAAATGGTTCGACGATGATCGTTTCGCCATCGCGAAATTTTCTCATGTAAACCTCGCAGACCGCGCCGGGATGGTCCGGTCCGTGCGCTTCACCGTTGATGGTGAGCGCGCAGGTGCCGCAAATACCTTCGCGGCAATCGGAGTCGAACGCGATCGGTTCCTCGCCGCGCGCGAGCAAATCTTCATTCACGATGTCGAGCATTTCGAGAAACGACGTATTCGGCGAAATGTCTTTTGCTTCGTAATCGACGAGCTTGCCGCTAGATTTTGCATTGGGCTGACGCCAAATTTTGAGTCTAAAGTTCATTAGTCGAACAGTGAGAGATTCCTCGACTTCGCTCGGAATGACAGCAAGGGGTCATTTGTAGCTGCGTTGTGTTAAATGCACGGTTTCGAAATGGAGCGGCTCGCGGTGCAGTTTCGGCGGCGCGATCTGGCCGTTGCCTTGAAATTCCCAGGCGAACACCGTGGCGAAATTCTCATCGTCGCGCAGCGCTTCGCCCTCCGGGGTTTGATGTTCTTGGCGAAAATGAGCGCCGCATGATTCGTTGCGCGCGAGCGCATCCGTGCACATCAATTCGGCGAACTCGAGGAAATCGGCGACGCGGCCGGCGCGCTCAAGGGCCTGGTTGAAATCTTCGCCGTCGCCCGGAACGCGGACGTTGTGCCAAAAATTTTCTCGCACCTCCGGGATTTTTGCGAGCGCTTCGCGCAAGCCGGTTGCGTTGCGTGACATTCCGCATTTTTCCCAAAGAAGCCCTCCAAGCTCGCGGTGAATGGAATCGAGAGACAATTTTCCGTTTATCTTCAGGAGATTGTCGATCTTGGCGCGGATGTCACTCTCGGCTTTTTTGAATTGAGAATGGTCGATTGATGGCCGTTTGCCCATCTGGGACGCGAGGTAATTGGGCAATGTGTACGGCAGAATGAAATACCCGTCGGCCAAGCCTTGCATGAGCGCGCTCGCCCCGAGCCGGTTGGCGCCGTGATCGGCGAAGTTCGCTTCGCCGATCACGTGCAGACCGGGCACGTTGCTCATCAGATTGTAATCAACCCACAAACCGCCCATCGTGTAATGCACCGCGGGATAAATGCGCATCGGCACCTTGTAGGCGTTATCGCCCGTGATCTTCTCGTAAATCTCAAATAAGTTTCCGTAACGCTCGCGGATCGTTTGTTCGCCGAGTCGTTTGATTGCATCCGCAAAATCGAGATAAACGCCGCGACCGCCGGGGCCGACGCCACGTCCTTCGTCGCAAACTTCTTTGGCCGCGCGCGATGAAATATCGCGGGGCGAGAGATTGCCATAACTCGGATATTTTCTCTCGAGATAATAATCGCGCTCGTTATCCGGGATTTGGTTAGGCGATTTGCCGCAATCTTCCTTGCGCTTCGGAACCCAGACGCGGCCATCGTTGCGCAGCGATTCCGACATGAGTGTGAGCTTTGATTGATATTCGCCGGAATGTGGAATGCAGGTCGGATGGATTTGCGTGAAGCAGGGATTGGCGAAGAGCGCGCCCTTTTTGTAGGCGCGATACGTGGCGGTGACGTTGCAACCGCGCGCGTTGGTCGAGAGGTAAAAGACGTTGCCGTAGCCGCCAGTCGCGAGCACAACGGCGTCGGCCGCGTACTTGTCGATCTTTCCCGAGACCAAGTTGCGCGTGATGATTCCCTTGGCGTGACCATCTACAACCACCAGGTCGAGCATCTCGGTCTGCGGAAACATTTGCACGGTGCCAGCGGCGATTTGGCGGCAGAGCGCCTGATAACAGCCGAGAAGCAGTTGCTGACCAGTTTGGCCGCGCGCGTAAAACGTTCGTGAAACCTGTGCGCCACCGAAAGAGCGGTTGGCGAGCAGGCCGCCGTACTCACGCGCGAAAGGAACTCCTTGCGCGACGCACTGGTCGATGATGTTTGCGCTGACTTCGGCGAGTCGATAGACGTTTGCTTCGCGCGAACGAAAATCGCCGCCCTTGATCGTATCGGAGAACAACCGGTAAACGCTGTCGCCGTCGTTCTGATAATTTTTCGCGGCGTTGATTCCACCTTGTGCGGCGATCGAATGAGCGCGACGCGGCGAATCTTGATAGCAGAAACATTTCGCCCGATAACCAAGCTCGCCGAGCGTGGCTGCAGCCGAGCCGCCGGCGAGGCCGCTGCCGACAATGATAATTTCAAATTTTCGGCGATTATTTGGACTAACGAGCCGCGCGTGGTCCTTGTGACTATTCCACTTTCCGGCGAGCGCCCCGGACGGGATCTTTGGGTCAAGCGTTCCAATCATAATTGTTGCGCCGGTTTGACGAGCCCGAGCAAAACCGCAATGGGAATCGAAGTGTAGCCAAGAAACAGAAGCCAGGCGAAAACTCGCCCGCCGAACGCGAGACGCGGCGTCAGCGTTTTGTTATTGAGCCCAAGCGATTGAAAGAAGCTCGACGACCCGTGGCTCAAGTGGAGTGCAAGCAGAAACAATCCAAGAACGTAAAAGGAGGAGACGTAGATGCTTTGAAAGCCATAAACCATCATCGAATAAACATCGTAATGATTTAACGGATCGGCTTTGAGCAATGCGAAACGGCGATCGGTCACGCGCACGGTGAAATGGGCGATGTGATAAATGATAAACGCGAGAACGATAAGTCCGCTCATCACCATGTGGCGCGAAGCGAAGGTGGCTTTAACATGTTGCTTGTCGATGTAGGCTTCGGGTCGAGCGCGTCGATTATCGATTGCCAGCCGGATCGTGACGTAAATGTGCACAATGACGGTCGTGAGCAGAAAAATTCTGATTATCCAAAGAATAGGTCCGAGATCGCGCAGATGCTGCGAGTAACCGTTGATCCAATCAGGGCCCAAAAAGATTTGCAGATTTCCAAGCAAATGTCCGATGACGAAAAGGATCAAAATGATCCCGCTGAGCGCGACGATCATTTTTTTTCCGACCGATGAATGATAAAAAGCCGAGAGCGCGTTCACGAGTGACTTTTACTTGCTGCCAGGTTTTACCGCGGGAATGCGAGCAAGATCGACCGGCAATTTGTCAGCCGGAAATGTTTCAGCATTCATTTCGATCAAACTAACAAACGGGCAACCAAAGTCCGGTTTGGTTTTGCCGCTTCGATCGACAATTACGCCGACCGCGGCGACGCTCCCGCCGTGCGTGCGCACGATGTCGACCGTCTCCTGGACACGGCCGCCGCGCGTTACGACGTCCTCGACGACAACGAACTTTTCGCGATTATCGATCTTGAAGCTGCGTCGCAAGACAAGTTTGCCGTCCTCTTTTTCAACAAAAATGTGGCGTTTGCCTAACGAACGAGCGACCTCCTGACCGACAATGATTCCACCGAGGGCAGGGGCGATCACCGCGTCACAATCAAATTCGCGCAACTTCTCCGCGAGTTGGTTGCACACTTGTTCCGCAATTTTTGGATGCTGAAGCAGGAGCGCGCATTGAAAATATTGCCGGCTGTGCAAGCCAGAGCGCAAAATGAAATGGCCATCCAGCAACGCGCCAGTTTTGCGAAAGAGTGCGAGCAGGTCGCCGCTCATTGTTGTAGGGCGGCCATTTTTCCCGCCGCTAGCGGCGGCGAAGATCGCCGCCCTACAATCATGCCGACGTTGGTCATCATCCGGACGTATCACTGACGGCTTGTCCGCTCATTCCACCTTGATCGGCCACGGCGATGGCTTCGATTTCCACACGCGCGCCTTTGGGCAAAGCGGGGACCTGCACGGTCGAGCGAGCGGGCGGCGCTTGCTTGAAATACGAACCGTAAATTTCATTCACGGTCTGAAAATCGGCGAGATCAGTGAGAAAAATTGTTGTCTTGACGATGCTCTCGAATGAAAGACCCTCGGCTTTCAGGACGGCGGTGATATTGTCGAGAACGCGGCGGGTTTGCGCAGCAATATCTCCTGAGACGATCTGGCCGCTTCTTGGATCGAGCGGAATCTGCCCGGCGCAGTAGATTGTCGCTCCAACGCGTACGGCCTGCGAATAGGGGCCGACCGCGGCGGGCGCTTCGCTTGTGGAAATAATTTTCTTCATCGAGCGATTCTAGCTGCAAAAATAGCTCACACAATACGACCGGCAGGAGCCGAGTCGGATAGACGGGCAGCTCAGAGGGGTGAGCGACCGGGAGGGAGCGAATTAACGGGCACAAAGGGCACAACGAAAATATGTTCCAAAGTTTGTTGTGACCATTGTCGACCTGGTGCGAGATCTTCACCGGAATTGATACTCACGAAATCTCGCCGATATTAAAAATGAAATGGTTGGCTGGATTTTAAAGAAAATACTAGGGTCGAAAAATCAGCGTGAGCTCAAGCGCCTGATGCCGATTGTACATCGCATCAACGAGTTCGATGAGCAATTCAAGAACTTGTCCGACGAAGCATTGCGCGCGAAAACTGCGGTGTGGAAGGAAGAACTGGCGAAGATTCCCGACCTCGAGAACCAGTGGAAGCGGTTGGACGAGATTTTGCCGGAAGCGTTTGCGGTTGTAAAAAATGCGGCCCGCCGTCTGAAAGATCGACAACATAGTTTCACGGTCTGCGATCAGCCGATGAAGTGGGACATGGTGCATTTCGACGTGCAATTGCTCGGCGGGGTTGTCCTGCATCGTGGACGAATCGCGGAGATGGCGACGGGCGAAGGCAAAACGCTGGTGGCGACATTACCGCTTTATCTCAATGCCCTTACCGGTCGCGGCGCACATCTGGTGACGGTGAATGATTATCTGGCGCGGCGCGACGCGGAATGGATGGGTCAGCTCTACGATTTTCTCGGGCTCACCGTCGGCTGCATTGAACATGATCAAGAGCCGAACGTGCGCCGCGAACAGTATGCGATGGACATTACTTATGGAACGAACAGCGAATTTGGCTTCGATTATCTGCGCGACAACGGCATGGCCACGACGCGCGAGCAGCAGGTCCAGCGCGGCTACCATTACGCGATTGTCGATGAGGTCGATTCCATCCTGATCGATGAAGCGCGCACGCCGTTGATCATCAGCGGCCCGGCCACAGTTTCGACCCATCAGTACGACAAATGGAAACCGCTGATCGAACAACTGGTGCGAAAGCAAAATATGCTTTGCAATCGGCTGGCGAGCGAAGCGATCGAGAAATTCGAACAGGGCGATGTGGAAACCGGCGGGCGTCTCATGTTCAAAGTGAAACTGGGACAGCCGCGCAACAAGCAACTGCTGCGCATGATGGAAGATCCGGAAAAACGCCGAGCCATCGATAAAGCCGAGCTTTCGTTTTACCAGGACACGCGCAAGGAGGAATTGTTCGCACTCAAGGAAGAACTTTTCTTCACGATTGATGAGAAATCGAACGAATCCGATCTGTCCGAGCAGGGCCGGGCCTTTTTAAATCCGGACGATCCCAATGCATTCGTGCTGCCGGATTTGATCAACGAATTCACGGAAATCGATCTCAATCCGGACCTCTCCGGCGAAGAAAAGGAGCGCGCGAAGACCGAGCGACAGGAACATTGCGATGCGCAGGCGGAGCGTATTCATAACATCTCGCAGTTGCTGCGCGCCTACTGCTTGTTCGAGAAAGACGTCCAGTACGTGATCGAGGAGAACAAGGTCGTGATTGTCGATGAATTCACCGGCCGCAAAATGCCCGGGCGCCGCTGGAGCGACGGTCTGCATCAGGCGGTCGAAGCGAAGGAAGGCGTGCAGATCGATCGCGAAACGCAAACGCTCGCCACCATCACGATTCAAAATTATTTCCGGCTCTACCAAAAACTGGCCGGCATGACCGGTACGGCCGAGACCGAAGCGGCTGAGTTTCACGACATTTACAAACTCGACGTCAACGTCATCCCAACGAATCGGCCGGTGGCGCGCAAAGATCATAACGACCGCATCTACAAAACGCGGCGCGAAAAATACAACGCTGTCATCAATGAAATTAGAGATTGTCACACCAAGGAGCAGCCGGTGCTCGTCGGCACGGTGAGTGTGGAAGCGTCGGAGTTGCTCAGCCGAATGCTTAAGCGCGAGAAAATTCCGCACAATGTCCTGAACGCGAAATTTCACATGCAGGAAGCGGAGATCGTGGCGCGCGCCGGTCAACCAGGCACGGTCACAATTTCGACGAATATGGCCGGCCGCGGCACGGACATTAAATTGGGCGACCGCGTGGCGGCACGCGGCGGGCTTTACGTTATCGGCACGGAGCGGCATGAAGCGCGGCGGATAGATCGACAATTACGCGGGCGTTGCGCGCGCCAGGGCGATCCGGGCAGTTCGCGCTTTTACGTCAGCTTCGAAGACGACCTCATGCGCAACTTTGGCGCAGCCGATCGCATGACGAGAATCATGGAGCGCTTCGGGCTCGAGGAAGGCCAGGAGCTCGAGCATCGTTGGTTGAACAAGTCGGTCGAGACGGCGCAGAAGCGCGTCGAGCAACGCAATTACCTGATCCGAAAACGGACGCTCGATTTCGACGACGTGATGAACAATCAGCGCGAAGTCGTCTACACTTATCGCAACGAGACAATCGATTCGGAGGAGCCGCGCACACTTATCTACGAAGTGATCGACGAAGCGGTGCCGGCGAAAGTGAAGGAGTATATCGAGGACGATGAACCAAACTACGCGGGCCTCATCCATTGGGTAAACACGACGTTTCCGCTCGGCCTGACGAAAGAAAAGGCGCAATTCGAGACGCGCACGCTTGATGAAAACACGCAGTTCCTGATCGAAAAGATCAAGGATGCGTACGAGCGAAAGTCGAGTCATGAGGAACCGACCGCGGTGAAAAGTCTCGAGCGTTACATTATTTTGAACGCAATCGACCGTCTCTGGCAGGAGCACCTGTACGCGATGGATGCGTTGCGCGAAGGGGTTTATCTCCGCGGTTACGCGCAAAAAGATCCGCTTATCGAGTACAAGACCGAGGCCTACGACATGTTCGTCGAGCTAATGGCGAACATTAAAAACGAAGTGCTGAACAATCTTTTCCGCAGCACCTCGAACTTGCAGGCATTCGAAAATTTCCTGGCCACGCTGCCGCAATTCTTGCTGCGCGAACACGCGCCGGCTGCGCCAACCGCAAATGCGCCGGCGCGCGCACGTCACGCCCAGCCGGTGGGCGCGATGGCGGGAATCGCTGCCGATGGCGACGGTGCAGCCGACGTGACGCTCGATCTCCCCGTTCGCCGTTCATTGCCAAAGGTTGGTCGCAACGAGCCGTGTCCCTGTGGCAGCGGCAAAAAATACAAAAACTGCTGCGGCCGCGTCGCGTAATTAGAAAATTATCTGCGACAGCTGGTGAAGCTGCACCGCATTGTTAGACAACCAATTCGTAAGTCGTGATCTCAAGTTCGTGGCCGTCGGGGTCGCGAAAATAGATCGAGTGGCAAATCTCGTGATCTTGGAAATGGAATTTGATGCCGCGCCGTTTGAGTTCTTCTTGTGCGGCAAGAAAGTTTTTGCGATTGGCGCGAAAGGCCAGGTGCAACATGTTCGCCACGGGACGAATCCGTCCGATTGGCGGATCGATCTTGTCTTCGCGCGCCGCCGTTTTTGAATTGGGTGTGCGCGCGGGGAAAAGCGCAATCGCGGTTGTGCCCTTGCCGATAAAAGTTGGTATGCCGTTCCACATTCCTTCATGGCGGCGCTCGAAACCCAAGACTTCGATGTACCATTGGGCGGAGCGCTCGACCTCGCGCCCCGACAATGCGACATGGTCAATGCCTTCGAGTTCGAACATCGACATCAATTTTGCATTAACGGAATTGTCGCGCACGACAATTTCGAATAGTTCTGGGTCATGAAATCGCTCAGCCGCCGGGCGTTTCTTAAAACGATTAGTCAAGCCGGACTTCTTTGTGCCGCGCCGTCATTTGCCCGGGCAGCCGAGACGCTCAATCCCGGCACGGTTACCATCTCGATCTTGCACACGACTGATCTGCACGGCCACATTTTGCCGACGGTCGATTACCGCGGAAATCCTGACCTCGGCGGATTGGCGCGTTGTGTGACGCAAATACGCCGCTGGCGGCAGCAAAATCGGAACTCGATCCTGATCGATGTGGGCGACGTTTATCAAGGCACTGAGGTCGGCTTGCGCAGCAAAGGCGAGTTGATGATCGACCTTTTTAACTATTTGAAATACGACGCGTGGATCATTGGTAATCACGAGTTCGATTGGGGAATCGAACCGTTCTCCCGCGCGGTCGCAAGATCAACAATGCCGGTTCTGGCCGCGAACACGTTGCTGGAAGGAAGACCGGCTGGCGAAATTTCGGATACGAAAAATCCTTTTTCCAAAATCCAGCCCTACATTCTGAAGGAAATTGCGGGAATCAAGATCGCGATTATTGGCGTTACCACTCCGGGCATGCTGTTCTGGTTCCGGCCGGAATTTGCGCGTGGAATTGATTTTCAATATCCGGTTGAGCCGGTGCGGCGTGCGATTGCGAAGGCAAAAAACGAGGGCGCGAATGCGATCGTGCTCAGTGGTCACATGGGGCTAAAGGCGCGCACGGGTGGCGACGATTTCGCGAACAATGTGATGACGTTGACTTCCGAATTTCCCGAGGCGGCTGTTTTCATAGCCGGTCATACGCATCAAGCGGTCCCAAGTCGCATGATCAACGGCGTGCTTTTGACCCAATCGGACCATTTCGGCATTCACGTCGGCCATGTCGATCTTGTCTTCGATCGCAGTTCAAAAAAACTGCTCCATCGAGAAGCAAATTGCGAATTGATGGACAACCGTTTCCATCCCGATCATGTGGTTATTTCCCGAACCAAGGCGCAGTTGGCCGAATCAGATGCCGTCCTCGCGCAGCCGATCGGCGATTTAGCGGAAACTCTTGGCGCGCGCGGCCATCCCGGCGAGCCGAGTGACGTCGAACGATTGATCGGCGCAGCAATCATGGAATCGCTGCAAGAAAACGGCATCTCAGTCGATGGCGCGATGCACGGCGTTTTCGACGAGAAAAGTAATTTCGTCGCTGGCCCAAAAACTGTGAACGACATCTGCAACATCATCCCGTACGAAAACTATCTGGTCACGGCAGAGCTCGTGCCGGATGAAATCAAGTTGATCATGGAGGAGGTCTACGCGAGCCACGAAGGCCGGAATTTACTCGGATTCAATATTGTGACGGAAGGGCGCGGTTATGATCGCCGCATCAATTCAATGATTCTCGCTGATGGGCGGCCGCTCGAGCGAGATAAAAGATATACGATTGCATTCAATACGTTCGACTCGCGCAGTGCTGGCCATCGCTTTATGAAACTCCGTGCTTTGCTTGAGACGCCATCTGCCAACTGCGTCATGCATGATGTGCAAACGCGAGACGCGCTCATCGATTATTTCCGGCGGCACAGGATGATGCGCAAAATTGCGGCTGCTGGAGAGCTGGCGGTGGCTGCATAAATCAGCGCGAGATTTTCGCTTGATAAAACAGACTCTCTGCCTGGACTATCTGCCCGTGCGCGCCCTCGCATTTTCAGTGGCTTTGCTATCGATTGCGGATCTTGCCAGGTCGGAGGCCGCTGAGCCGCAGTCTCGGCCTGCATTGATCGGCAACGGGCTCGACGCGCTAGTTAATGTGATCAATACAAAGAGGCTGGTGGAGAAAGGGCAGCGCGACGGCTTATTGATGTTCAGCTGCTATGTAGGTCGTTCGGGAAAGGTAGGGAATTATTACATATACCGTGAGACGCCCGGATCGAAGCCGTTGAAGGAAGAAACGGGGTTAGCCGTATGGAAGTGCCGTTTCATTCCGGCAATTTACAATGGAGAGCGTACTGATGTCGTCTTTGCCGGAACGGTGGTGTTTGTTGTGAGGGACGGTAAACCACACTTGGATATTTATGCGAATCTGAGCCATGACGACATAGAAAAAGGAAACGATTTTATTGCGCCACAGGTTCTTGCGAATACCCCGATTGGGTGGGAAGCGGATACGATCTCGCCGCGCAGAAAGCGAGAGTTTACGGGCAGAATGGTTGGATCGAGCTGTCTCTTACAGTGGATGCAAATGGAAATCAGAAAGACCTGAAAGTGATCTCGGAGGACCCGCCCGGGTTCGGTTTGGGCACCGTCACGAGGAACGCGTATGCGAAGGCGAAATGGATTCCTGGTTTTCACAATGGGCGCGCTGTGGAGTGCACTTTTGAGTACGCTGAGTGGTTTATCACATGGCGGCGCCGATAGTTTTCGGCCTCGCATTTCCAGACGCTTAACGCCGGTGGCCGCAGTGACGTAACTGACGGTTGCCGCGTAAATCTTTGCGATATTTGCGCTTGAAAAAACGGCGCGCTCCGCTTGCATATCTGCCCATGCGCGCGTTCGCATTTTCCTTGATTGCTTTGTTGTCGATTGTCGATCTCGCCTGGTCGCAGGTAAGCAATAGTCCGTCCGGGCAGGTGGCTGCGCTGCCGATGTACCGGCCGATTTTGCTCGGGCAGGGTCCGAAGTCGTTGGTCGATCGCATCGACACGCAGGACTTGAT
>Ga0209055_1001557_pt1 | contig 15026 bp, 18 predicted proteins | sample GraSoiAngelo_110_FD_185875 | JGI IMG/M metagenome (GOLD analysis project Ga0209055, IMG submission 185875) | Grasslands soil microbial communities from the Angelo Coastal Reserve, California, USA - 14_0903_12_30cm (SPAdes) (version 2) | ecosystem: Environmental > Terrestrial > Soil > Grasslands ... | reverse complement strand
GGGCTAGGGCGAAGGGTCAGAGCGGCGTGACGTAACGGCAGGGACTCACGAATTTCGTCCGCCGGAAATTCGGCCGGAAATCTGCGCGATGACGAGCAGCATCCCTACGAGAGCGAGGAAGCGTACTTCCGAGATGTCCTGAGCGTCGCCTCCTGGCGGACGGCGTACAAGCGCTTGGCGATCGGCCGGATGCTGACCGCGATCGCGGAGGCCGAGCGCGCTCTGGTCCGAGCGGCGGTGGCGGAGGTTGGCCTGGCCAAGGCGACGATCATCGCCCCGGCCATCGAGCGCTCGGGCGCGTGGCAGACCTGGGTGCAGCTGGCGCGCCAGATGCCGGCCGTGACCCTACAACTGCGCGTGTCTGAGGCGCTCCAGGCGTCACCGCGGGGCCGCGAACCGAGCCCGCCCGGCGAGCGGTTCCGACGCTCGGTGCTAAGCGCCATGCCGGACATCGAGGCCATGGAGCTCGTCGAACGGTTCTTCGAACTCGGCGAGCGGGTGGTGGGCACGGCCCACCCGGTGGGGATCTTCCTGGCCGGCTGCCGCGAGTGCTTGGCCGACTGGGAGGTGCACGCGAGTGCTCATTCTCGTAGGAACACGTCCGCGACGCACGCCACGGTCAAGGAGCTGCCGCGGATTTGCCCCGATGGGCAAACGTCTCCGGGGAGCCCCGCAGCCGGTTTGCCCACGTGGGCAAACGGCATCGACCTCGCGTGATGATCCGGCGTAAGCCGCTCCGCCGTACACCATGGCGCCGGCGGCAGCCCGACGAGCCGCGTGCGCGTGGCCGGCCCGCGGCCTCGCCGGAGGAGTGGCAGGCCATTCGGACCGCCGTGCTGGCGCGCGCGTCCTGGCGCTGCCAGGCCTGCGGCCGCGGCGGGCGCCTGGACGTCCACCATGTGGTCAAGCGCTCGCAGGGCGGGTCTGACTTCGATCTGGGCCAACTGGTGGCGCTCTGCCGATGGTGCCACGATCAGACGGACGCGCCCTATGAACGGGGCCGGCTTGTTGTGACTGCGGTGGGCGACGGCCAGTTCGGCTTCGACGTGATCAAGCGGTCGGCGAGGGAGCGCACTGAAGCCGAGTTTTGCCCACGTGGGCAAAGCGTTGGGTCTACTGGCCCACCCTATGCCACGCAGACGGCGACCAGATGGACGCTCCCTACGCCCGCGGGCGGCTGAGACCGAAAAACATGGATATACAAGTCGGCGCATGGCACATCAGGATCGGGGCGGCCACGGGCGCCTCGATCGAGAGAACCGTCCCGCCGCAACAATTCACGGTGCCACCTGCAAAGAGATTTTGAAAGGCGGATCAGCGAGATCCTCGGGCTGTCCTGGAGTCACATCGACCGGCGCGAGCGGCTCATCACGCTGCCATTCGAGAGGTAGAGTTCGGTCCTTCTTTCGCTTGGAGCTTCCCGTCGGACAGCGACGGTCATGTGCTAGTAGTGCCGCGCACTGATAACACGGGTTCGAATCCCCAACGGGATTCGTGCGGTAGTGGGCCTACATCTCGCCTTCTCGATTCGCGGCGTAGCCATCCGTCACTAGCGAATACCGCCCCAACGGGATTCGAACCCGTGTTTGCAGTCCGCCACGCGCTCTCGCAATGAGTGCCAGAGGCTACGCGAAGTTGACTAAACACCACGACTCCCGGACTGAAATTCGCTCGTAGTTTGCGTCCCCTCTCACGCCCGGAATCCCACGAGTTCACGTCAGCGGAGACACAGCTGAGAAGTTTGGGACGAAACCGGGAATCCGAGCGGAATTTCCTGGGAAACAGGGAATCGGACAGACGTTCCTGGCGGCCTGTGCTGTCTGCATCCTTTCGGTGGTTGCAAGGGCTGGATTTGAACCAGCGACCTTTGGATTATGAGATTCGTCACTGTCTATTCTCACAATCGCATCGATCGCTACGATCCGGCGACGCGCACGACCACCACATTCGCGGAGGTTCCGGCACCGCCGATGGGACTTGCGTTTGATGCCGCCGGCGTGCTTTGGACAACGGGCGGAACGCTGCGCAAGGGCCGGGATATCTGGCGAGTCGAGCGCAGTGGTGCCGTCCAGAGATGGTGCGAACTTCCTGACGCCATCTTCATGAACGGGTGCACGATGCATCCGAATGGGTGAGCGCTTCTCGCCTGCGAGAGCTGCGTCCAGGCGTATGGAGAACTGAAGCTCTATCTGCGCGAGGACCTCACGGGCGCTCGCTCGAGCGACTCCGGGCGGGCAGCCACGACGTCACGCTGATGGCGCCGCCCTTCGATACCGACGACCTTTGCTGCGCGCGAGCACGCCTCCGTGTCGTATTTCGCATGGAAGTTCTTTTGGCAGTTCCGCCGCCCACCCGTTCTCTGGTATCGCGCCCTCGGCACTGATCGCTTCCGGAACGTGGAACCCTGGGATACTTGCCAAACACGATCTCTTCGACCAAGCGCCAATAGGCTTCGATGACTCGGGGGGCGCCCGGCGACACATCGCTGATTACTTCCATCTCAGGCGCGAATGCGGACAGTGTCGTGGTGAGACTCACCATCATATAGTGAAACAGGATTGGCTCGACTTTCGGCAGTGCGCCCTCGTTCTGGGCCGCGTGGATCTGGGGAAGCAGGCGGTCGATGAGCGGCCTGACAACGGTCTTGGCGACCCACCGCAGCCGCGGACTACGCGACAACGCCTCCTGTCGCATGAAGCGATGGAACTCCGGAAAGGCGGCGGCATATTGGAAGACGGCCCGATATTCCTCACGCAGATGCTCGAGCGGCGACACTGTTGCCTGTTCCGGAACGCCAGCGTCCCATTCCTGACGGATGCGCGTAAAGGCGTGCTCGGCCGCGGCGCGCCAGAGAATGTCCTTGCTCCGATAGTGATACGTGATGAGGGGATGTTGCAGCCCCGTTCGGTCGGCGATGCGCCTGATGCTCGCAGCCTGAAAGCCTCGCTCGGCGAATTCTGCGGTCGCCGCATTCAGGATGGCCGCGCGCGTGGCAAGAGCACGCTGCTGCTGCGCGCGCGTTTTGCGGCGTCCCTGGCCACGACGGACGGACTTGGCGACGCCGTCGGAGTTACGGTCATTCACTATCGCCTCGCTGTCGAAAGTCCAACCGATGGGCCCGCGCCTCGGAAAGTGCCCGTTCATCAGGCCGATGCTCGCTTGAACCTTTTATCGAACTTTACGCGTTTGAAATCAACTCGCGGCATGGTGATGTCCCGTCCTCCGTGCCGCCGCCAGCCGTAGCGCGTGGGCAGGATCGGTCGAGGAGCGAGACTCAGTTGCGGGGACGAACGGGAGAAATCTAAAGATCGATCGCCGCGGCGAGTTCGGCCAGGGTCGCGGCCCCGGCAGGCATGGCCTGCGGGCGGAATCACGGCGAGCGCGAGCATCGACCAGATATGCGGCGCGGCCGTCGCTTGCGTCCGGTCGGTCATGCGCGCATCGCCACGAGCACGCGCTCGGGCAGGAACGGCGTGTGACGCAGCCGTACGCCGGTCGCCGCGTGCACGGCGGCCGCGATCGCGGGCGCGACGAGCGGCGTGGCCATCTGCCCCACGCCCGTCGGCGGGTTCGCCGTGCGCATCAGCTTCACGTGCATCTCGGGGACGTCGCGCAGCCGCGGCACGCGGTAGTCGTAGAAGTTCGACTGCTGGACCACCCCGTCTTTGATGCTGATGCGCTCAGTCAGCGCAAGGCCGAGACCGTAGACAATCGAGCCCTCGGTCTGGGCCACGATGTTGTCGGGCTGCACCGCGATCCCGGGGTCGATAGCGCACCAGAACTGGTGCACACGGATCACGCCGCTCGCGCGGTCCACCGAAACCTCCGCCACCCCCGCAACCATCGTGTTGGCGTAGTCGACGAAGGCGAAGCCGACGCCGCGTCCGGGACGCAGCCGCCGATAGTCGGACATCTCGAGCACGGCGTGGACGACGGCCTCCCCGCGCGGTAGGTTCTCCAGGAGTTCGAGGCGTAGGGCAGTGGGGTCCATCCGTCGCCGCTCTGCGATCTCGTCGAGGAACGCCTCGGTCGCGAACTTGTTCGGCCCGATCCCGCGCAGCGGGGACGTGCGCATGCCGGTCTGTTGGCCGAGCTGCTCGGCGAGACGGTTGGGGATGCCGTAGCTGGCGACCTCAGTTCCCGCCACGGCGATGACGTCGTTCTCGCGCAAGCCCCGGTACCGCACGGGGTCCACGTACGGCAGAACCCAGTCGCAGGCGAGCCGATGGTGCCACGCCGTGATTCGGCCGGACTTGTCGAGGCCGGCCCGTAGGAAGTGGGCGCTCATCGGTCGGAAGCGACCATTGCGTACGTCGTCCTCGCGCGTCCACATGACCTTGACGGGCCGGCGGACTTCCCTCGAGAGCAGCACCGAGTCGACGACGAATTCTTCGTCGCGGTGTCCGCGACGGCCGAAGCTGCCGCCGAGCAGCGTGTCATGCAGCCGCACCTTGTCCGCCGGAATTTCGAGCGTCTTGGCCGCCGCGGCGACCGCGATCGTCTGACTCTGACTACCGACCCAGATCTCGCAGGCCTCACCGTTCGGCGAGACGGCGGCCGTGGAATTCAGCGGCTCCATCTGCGCGTGGTACGCGTAATCGCATCGGTACTCGGCCTCGAGGATGGTCGAAGGCCGCTCGCACGTCGCCGGCGGCGGCCCACGGCTTGCCCGGCGTTCCGAGATCACGCGCAGCCGTCGCGTATCGCGCGATCGCCTCGTCACTGTCGAATCCCCAGCCCGTCGCCTTACGGTCCCACGTCACTCGCAGGGCGTCCTTCGCGGCGAACGCGGCCCACGGGGTGTCGGCGATGACGCCCACGCCGAACGGCAGCCTCATCACGCGCGTCACGCCGGGAATCGCCCGGGCCGCGGCGTCGTCGACGTCGACGGGCGCGCTGTCCTCGACGGGCGCGCGCAGGATCGCGCCGTACAGCATCCCCGGCACCTCGACGTCGATGCTGTACCGCGCCGTACCGTCGATCTTGCCGGGCAGGTCCACGCGGAGCACGTCCTTGCCGATGAGCCGGAACGCCTCCGGCTTCTTCAGGTCTTCCGGCTTGATCTCCGGCGCCTTGGCCGGGATCTCGGCGAACGCGGCGATCTCGCCGTACGTCAGACGCCGTCCGGACTTCGCGTGAACGACGACGCCGGGCTCCGTCGTGAGCTCGGAAGTCGGCACGCTCCAGCGCCGGGCGGCGTTGTCGAGCAGGACACGACGTACCTGGGCGCCGAAGACCCGCAGGGGCTGGAAGTAGCTGCGGACCGCGTTGGAGCCCGCGGTGAGCATGGTGCCGCCGAAGCCCGGATTGCCATAGAGCTTGTCGTCCGGCGGGGCCGGCACGACGCGCACCTTCGACCAGTCGGCATCCAGCTCCTCGGCGATGATCAGCGGCAGGGAGGTGAGCGAGCCTTGGCCCATCTCCACCGCCGGCGACTGGATGTAGACGGTGCCGCCCGGCGCGATGCTCACCCACGGGCTGAAGGCGGGCGCATCGCCGGGGCCGGTCGCGAGGGTCGCGGTCGCGCCGCGCGTCGCCACCGGTACGCAGCCGGGAACAAGCAAGCCGAACGTCAGACCCGCCGCCCCGACCATGAACTCGCGTCGAGTCGTATCCATCTCAACCCTCCCGGGAGGCGCGCTCGATCGCGCGGACGATGCGCTGGTAGGTCCCGCACCGGCAGATGTTCGCCGACATGTGCTCGACGATTTCGTCATGATCTGTCCCGACTGGCAGTAGCCGCACTGGGGCACGCGCTCGGCCAGCCAGGCGCGCTGCAGGGGATGGCGGCCGTCAGCGGACAAGCCCTCGATCGTGGTGACGGCCTTGCCCCGGAGTGCCTCGATCGGCACCTGACACGAGAACGCGGCCGCGCCGTCCACGTGGACCATGCATGCGCCGCACTGCGCCACGCCGCATCCGTACTTCGTTCCGGTCAGATGCAGACGCTCCCGCAGCACCCACAGGAGGCCAGTCCCCTCGGGCACGTTCACGCGCACGGGCTTGTCGTTCACCGTGAACTCCACCGTCATGACGCGCCTCCTTCGATAACGCTAGTTGCCCTGGAGGACGCGGATTTCCCAGGGGACGATAACATTTCTGAATATCACTGGGTCGGTCCAACCTGTCCGTTCGCGGCCAAGATGCCCACCCCTGGGATTGATCCATGCGTCCTTCGGGACATCCCCGCTGTGAAGCAACATGTCGATATCAGATATCGGGACCTGCGTGTCGTTGACGCCAGCAATCACGAGCATCGATGTCGTGGGTCTGCCGAGAAGTCCCTGGGCCACGAGCGATAGTTTGGGAAACTCACGAACGAGGTCGTCGGCTGTCTGGACGTCTTCCACAACGCTCAGAAACGCAGGAATGATATCGAACAGGTATTCCCGGTTCCCCAATAGCGAGCTCCTCACGAAATCCGGTTGAAAGAAGCCATGAACGGGCGGTGATTGGACCACGACCCCGCGCAGCCGATCCTTTTCCACAATCGCCAGCTTGGCCCCCCAATAGCCTCCAAAGCTCACTCCGTGCATGACGATGCGTTTCGGATCAATATCGCGGCGTTCGGCGAGATAGTCGATGACACGGGAGAGAACCCGGTCCGCCGTCGGACTGACCTTGACAGGGGACTGCCCCGTGCCGGGCCCATCGATGGCGAAAAACCCGATATCGTGTTCGAGCAGCGCAGCGTAGCTCTCTGCCAAGTTTTCTTTTCGGCTATCGAGCCCGCTCACCGCGAGGACAACGGGTGCGGGTCTCGCCGTCGCAGGCGGCAGGCGGAGATACCCGACGATCTCCTTGCCTTCAAACGGAATGCGAACCACCTGAAGTGGCGGGTCGAGCGCCTGCGCGCTTTTCACAAACGAGTCGAGCGCCTTTATGTAGGCTGCTTTTTTACCTGCGGACGCGGCGACCGGCCATTGGGCAAAGTAATGGAGGCGCCAGGCTCGCAAGTAGTTGGTCCGTCTGTCCTCCATCGAGGTCGCCGCCGCTGCCGCGCGATCATAGCGATCAGCCACCGCACCCCAAGCCGCCGCCCACTCGTCGCGATCGCGTGTTGTGATATTCGCGAGGGCTTCACGTACATCGGTCGGATCGAGGCCGGTCAGCGGGTAGGCGCCGCGCTCGGCTCGCGCCTGTGTCTCGACCTTGATCTCGTCAATCGTGCGCTCGGGCGTGGACTGCGCAGACACATGATGTCCGACCATCGCCGCCACGAGCAGTCCCCAAAAATAGCGCACCGTCACTGCGGTCTCCTTCTATCGAATCCGCCGCACCATGCCTCTAATGCGACAAGGGGCGCTGCCATGGGCATGAGCTCAGAAGGGTCCGTTAGCGTTCTTCCATTGATTGCGCGGCGGAATGGGCGAAAGCACGTCCCAGTGCTCCGCAATCTTTCCACTCTGCACTCGGAACAGATCGTAGTTCGCGGTGGGCGGCTCGGTACGCGCTTCGACCACTGCAAGCACGAAATTCCCTTCTGCCACATAGCGGCGCGGCACGAGGACCGGCGCGGCGCCGGGCTTCGCCACCCGGGAGACGCGTGATTTCATGCGCGCGACTCCATCACCGACCTTAGAGGCATGTTGTGTGTAGTTGTCACCGTCGATGAATTCACCGAGGCGATCGAAACGCAGTTCGACCGTCACGACTTGCTTGAAGGCGCGAACAAGGGCGCGATTTGCTTCTGTCCGGTCGCGATCAACGACAGCGGTCGGACCATCGACCTGGGTGTGGCCGGACGGATTGGGGCCAACCTCGGGTTCTTGCCCGCCCCAATGTTCGACGATCTTTCCGCCCTCGAAGCGAAACAAGTCGAAGGCGATCACCGGCCCCGCGAAGCCGCGCAGGCGGTCGTACTTCGAATGAAGCATGACGATGTCGCCATCCACGAGGGTGCGATAGATCGTCACGTCGGCCACCGGAGAACCGGCGACGTCGGCCGCGAACGCCTTCAGGCCAGATAGTCCGTCGGCAATATTTGGATCGTGTTGCACGAACGCCTCCGAAAAGAAGCGATCAATCGCGATGAGATCCCGATTTCGAAAAATCTCGATCGTTGCTTGGCGCGCGATTGCACCCAGGTCGGCGATGCCGGAATGATTGGCGGCCTTCGATGGTTTCGGTGCTAAATCCGACAAGAGAAGCATCCCCCCTATCAAAATCGCGAGTACGAGCCACAACCGCGATGGGCTGCGGGCTGGGAGCGGGATGAGTTCAATCCTCCTGGGCGCCATCGCCGGCACTGCATCTGTCCCTGGCTCGCGTTTAACTTTACGATCGTACAGTATAATGTGTCAAGGCCAATTTTCCATACAGGGCGGGTCGTCCCGCTGATGACGTCCCTGCGGGACCTCAACGGCCAGTTCCTTTTTGCTGCGGTTGTTAAGAACGAGGGTTTTTCCGCGGCCGCCCGCGCGCTGCGACCGCCGAAATCTCAGATCAGTGGTACAACGCTCACGGAGGAGGAGCCATGCCACTCTATGCGTGCTTCATCCAGGAGGGGGCCCTGACGCGCGCGCAGAAAGCCGAGATCGCGGGCGAGATCACCCGCATCCACTGCGACCTCACCGGCGCGCCCCCGAGCTTCGTCCACGTCCGATTCCACACGACGGCGCCGGGCGACGGCTATACCGGTGGTAAGCCGGCGAAGAGCGCGGTCCTGGATGGAACTGTTCGGGCGGGGCGATCCCCGGAGATCAAGGAGAAGCTCATCCGGGAGCTCTACACCATGTACCAGCGGATCAGCGGCATCCCGCAATGGGATCTCGTGGTCGCGATTCGGGAGATCCCGGCGAGCGGCGTGATGGAAGCCGGCCACATCCTGCCGGAGCCGAACGAGGAGGCCGCGTGGCTCGAGAAGCACGGGGGATCGTGGGAGGCGACGTAGAGCCGGGTTCCGTCAGCCGCCGGCCCACTCCTACCCGCAGCCCGGCGTGTTGCGGCCCCTGATAGGCTCGGAGCTATGGCGACGATCCGGATCAACGGTACGGAGCGGATGGTCGGCGTCGACGACGACGTCCCCCTGCTCTGGGTTCTCCGTGACGAGCTCCGCCTGACCGGCACCAAGTACGGATGCGGCGTCGCCCAGTGCGGCGCCTGCACCGTCCATGTCGACGGGCGCGCCACGCGATCGTGCGTGACGCCCGCGGCCGCGCTCGGCGTCGCTCGAGTACGAGCCCCGGCCAGCGTGGGACGAGGCCCTCGCGGTCGACGAAGTGATCGAGCTGCCCGTCCAGCTGAACGGCAAGGTGCGCGGACGCGTCCAGCTCGCCCGCGACGCCACCGAGGCGGACGCGCGCGCGGCGGCGCTGGCCGCGGAGGGGATCGCGGCGCGCCTGGCCGGGCAGGCGGTGCGGAAGTTCGTCTACGTGCCGGGGCAGGTCGTGAATCTCGTGGTCGGCTGAAGACACTCGGATGGGGGCTCACGGAGATCGCGTGACTCGAGCGCGAGGGAGAAACCAAGTTCGGTTCGTGGCTGAGGGCGGGGACTCATAGGATGATTGCGGGGTGAACCTCATCCGTGTTGTTGTCATCGGAACCAGCTGCTCCGGGAAACCATGCTGGGCGCGCCGGTTGGCACGCATTCTCGCCACCGATTCCTGGGTGAAGTCTGGGTAAACGAAAGGGGTTAGCGGCTGTTGCGTCCGCTAACCCCTCGTCGTACATGGTTGCGGGGGCTGGATATGCTGAATGCTACACAGTTGCCGAGACGTACTGGATCGACCTCCGCTGAGCTTGGGTCGCGGGTGAGCACTTAGCGACAGGAGTTCGATTCCCCAACGGGACGCGATCGAACTTGCAGAATTCAAGTGCGCGATTTTGTTGTGCGCTGACTCTGTACGCCTTATCGGGCATTGAGCGGGCCGGATAGGCGCGGGACCGTTGGGTTATGAGAGCGAGGAGACGTCAGGAAAGTGACGAGCTTGTAGCGCACAATTTCTATCGAAACGCGCACATGCGTGGGCCTGCGTTGGCCACGACAGAGCCTCCATTTGCTGCTCCGAGCCGCTTGCTCGTCACGTTCCTGTCACGTTTATCAGTGGTCTTCCGGGGGGAACTCGGGAACGAGGATGGCCTGATCGACCTACTCACGCAGCGCTCTCGCCAGCCGCTGGTCACGTGAGCATGTAGTCTCTGGCGCAGTTGTCCCAGAGGATCGCGCGCTTCGCGGCATCGGGCAGCGGGAGCTCGAGGAACCGGGCTTTGCCGCTGATTGCGGCGCCATTGTGGAGCCGGCACGAGAGCCGAAATGGGCGCAGGTCTAATCCGGGGCTCCCGTCACCGACACCACACCATCCGAGCGGCTTCGGTCGCTGGAGGGCAGAGCCTCGATGATGATTCTTAGGGACCATCCAGGGGCACGATGGCCCAGCCAATCGCGCGCAGTAGCGCGTCGACCTTTGAGGGCAAGCGGCGGTCAGCCTGGCGCCGTTCGGCCTCATAGGGTTCGGAACGTGCCCGTCGTGCGATGACACGGCGATTCAGCAGCACTCGAACGGTCCCGTTCCCGGCGAACCCTCGCTTGAGATGCTCGTAGAGATGCGCGCGGTCGACCGCGACGATAATGAGCTGCCGAACCATCTCGGGTGGGTCGTCGTGCCCTTTCGCCACCGCGTCACGGTGCCCGGGATGACGCGCCGACGAGGCCTGCGTCAGGAACCGCGCGAGCGAGGTCCACGTCGCGCTCCCGCAGCTCGGGCACGTCTCAGAGCCAATTCCGAAGCATTCGTCGCAATCGAGACACAAGGCCAGCTGTCGCAGAGGGAGATGCGTACGTGGCGCAGGCTGTCGCACCCGGCTGATCATCGATTTGTGATTCCTTCAACTGGTCCAGGGCCGCGCGGACTCTCGACAGCAACAGTCACGCCTGCAGGGCGCCCAACCCTCAGTCGTCTCACGAGCTCGTAGAGCGCGCTCTTGCCATCGCGATAACCAGCGAGCCGCACGCGCCGTAGGATTTCGGCCCCCGAGAGGTCAGGATCCTCGCGCAGCCACCGCATGACTTGAGAGGCGTATAGCGGCAGCGTGGACGGGCGGCCACGAGGCTGTGAAGTCCGTCCCCGGCCCTCCTCCTGCGTCACCTGTTGGAGCCCTCCACCGCAGGACTCCACCGCAAATCCGATACCCAAATCTCATTCCAGAAAGATCAGTAACTTCTGCGGTGCTGGCCAGGAGCTAGCCTGGCGTGCTCTGACCGAACCGATCATTCTTGAGCCAGTGCCGCTCCTGTCAGCTTCCGGAAAAAACCGGGAAACATTTCCCGCGCAAACATTTCGCGTTGACAGGGCCCCGGGCACTCCGTAGGCTGCTGCGACCACACGCTGTAGTAGCGCGCGAAACGGGGAGGCGCGGGCATGGTCGAGCTTGTTCTGACCGAGCCCCAACTGGTCCGTCTGAAGGCGGGCGTAACGATCGGCTCGGCGGAGTCGGCGGCGCTCGAGGCAGGCAAGCGCTTTGGGAGCGAGGTCTTCAGCCCAGAGCCCATCGCCGTCAAATGCACCCATGCGATCGCGGCCCGCTTGCTGGCCGTGGCGAATCGCTTCTGCCCCGAGGTCGTTCCCAAGATTCGCGCCGCGATCGAACAGGAGAAGCAGTAGGGCACTCTCGGGCTATCTGCCTCCACGCCCTCCACGCTCCAGCGCTCGTGCAGCATAGCCCACCGGACGCGGTTGATGCGGAGCCCAGGGGTGCCAGAGGCGGGCGTCGGTCACCCGCCCGTCCGCAGCGCCAGCCAGAGCAGAATGCCGGTCATCGCGGCGATGACGACGGTGAACACCAGCAACCAGAATTTCGGCCACCAGATCTTGTTGCCGACCTTCTCCGCAGCGCGACTCTGCCTTACAGTGGCGTTCATCAATCGCCGCGTCATTTCGATCGCGAACACACCCTGATGCGTGCCCTGCGACCACGCCTCCACAACCAGTCCGTCGTCGGAGTACCCGGCGAGGGGATTCTCTTCTGCCATCACTTCCCTTCGGCCCACGCGGGTCCACGGTGTCGGGGAAGCAGGTGAGACCGGTGAAATTATCGTTATCCTTAATGGCAGTGATGCTCTCCACGGTGTCAACAAGTTCGTAACCGCTGTTGTGAAGATTCTCTGCGGCTTCCTGCAAAGCAGTTCTGCACTCGTTCAATGACGGATACGCTCCTACCGTGAACCAATTGATGGCCGTCTTGTTGCGAACGCCTTGCGACCACAGAATCCATGGCCGCTCGGCGCTGGCCGTCACGGCCCAGGCGAGCGAGGACAGCACGGCGATCACCGAAGCCCGTCGCAGTCGCATCATCGCTTGCCCTCCTCGGCAGTCGCCCGCTTCACGCTGACGCGCTCGTGCGCTCGCCAGACCCGGATCTCGGTGTCGCCGGGCTTCCTGTCCACCCTGTGAACGCGGACGCGGGCGTCCTTCCCACCGGCCGTCGTGTACGGGCGGCTGATGACCTCCCACCCGCCGGTCTCGTCGATAAGTCGATCACCGATTTTGAAGCTGCATCGGAAGGATGCGGCGCTCGGTCGGCGCTGACTGCTGGCTCTTCTTCTCGGGCCGAGATCGCGTAAAAGGCTCCGGCGCCAACCGCTTTAGGGATTGCAGATTTTACACTACGCGAGCCTGATCGGGACGGGCGTCCGCCCTTGATGGTCAATTTTGATCAGACATCAAAACCTGACCGTGGCTACCTGGAATACAGATGCAGGGGGCGCACATGGAAGCCGAAGCGCTTCGAAGAAAGCGGGACGACGTCGTCAGGCTGGATATTGAGGCCGCGCTCGCGCGGCGGCACGACAAGTTCGCACTCAGCCATCTATCTTGGACCGCCGACGGCTACATCGCGAAGTTTCGGCTGGGCGTCGTCGACGTCGTGAGGACCGCAGTTGGGGCGCGCGTCGTCGAGGAGTCCTCGCGCATGGACAGAATGCTCGATGAAGTTCGCCTCACCTTCCAGAGTCTGACGCCCCTAGTCTGACGCATTGTTTCGCGCCCGTTTGTTCAGCGCATCCCAGCCGCCCGCTGCGTCGCGTGCCTAGGGCGTGCGCTGCCACGCGGTAGCGGTCGTGCTCGTAAGCGCCCTTCTTCCTCCGCATCCAATCCGGTCTGTCGCGCCCGGAGGCGATGTATCTTTGCATCGCCTTCCATCGGCCTCAAGTGTCGGGCCTGATGGCAGCTGGCGTGCGGCTCCCGCTACACGACGACGAAACCAGATGCCGGACGAGATTCGCCTCCGAGAACAAGCCTATGAGGCAATCCGCAGCGGTAAGCTGCCATCACATCCAGCTGATCACATGATTGAGCGACGTGGTTGGAGCGGACTGTCTTGCCGAGTTTGTGGCGAGCCGGTGAAGCGCGACGAGGTGGACGTGGAGATCCAATTCAGACGACCAGATCCGTCGCTCGGATTTGGACTGCTATCAGCTTCACCCGCGATGCTTCGCGGCGTGAGAGTTCGAGCGTACCAAGATCTCGGGATAGGTCTGTGTCCTACGCAGCGCCGCCCGCTGCGTCGCGTACCACGGCGTGCGTTCCCATCCCGTGCCCGTCGCGCTCGTCGGCGAGTGCTCCATCCCGGTCGTGTAGAAGGTCGCGCGCCAGCCTCGCTCGTCATACTGCGTCAACTGCAGATCGTAGCCCTGGCGGTGCATCCCGACGGCGACGTGGCCGATGCCGGACCATGAGTCGAGCCAGGTGCGGAGAGTGTGGAGCGCGCGATCGTACGAGGGCATCGAGCACCCGGCGAAGCCGAGCGCCGCCCGGAGGAGTTGGCCGCGTTGGTCGAGCACGAGTTATTCGATCACCTGATTCGCCCGCAGCAATACCGTCTGCGGGATCGTCAGTCCAAGCGCCCTGGCGGTCTTGAGGTTGATGACCAGTTCGAACTTGGTGGGCTGCTCAATGGGCAAGTCCCCGGCCTTCGCGCCCTTCAAGATCCTGTCGACGTAGTGAGCCGCGCGCCGGAAGACCGCCGGCAGGTTCGCCGAGTAGGAGATGAGCCCGCCGGCTTCGACGTCGGCCTTGAGCGCGAACATGGTCGGCAGCCGTTGCTTGACCGCAGCCTCTACGATGATCGGGCGGTACGCGGTCGTGAGGGGACTGAGAAAGACGAGCAGCGCATCCGGACGGCTGCGCGTCATCGCCGCCAGGGCTCGTGGGAAATCGTTGGGATCTCGCACCTCGTGCGATTGGAGCGTCACACCGAGGAGTCGAGCCGCTGTTTGCGTTCCCTTCCATTGCAGCGGTGCGCCCTGTTTGGACGGATTCCAGAGCACGGCCACTTTGGACAGTCGCGGAATCGCTTCCTTGAGCAGCTCGATCTGTTTGGCACTCAGCTCCGATGCAGTTCCCCCGGGGCCGGTGATGTTGCCACCCGGACGCGAGAGGCTCGCGACCAGCCTGTCCTCGACTGCATCGGTGATCGACGGCACGACGATGGGAATGGTCTTCGTCGCGTCTCTGGCGGCTTCAACCGTGTCCGGGATCGCGACAATGACATCGACCTTCAGCTCGACCAGCTCGGCCACGAGATCCGGTAGCAGTTCACGATTCCACGCCGCCGATCGGTATTCGATGTCGACGGTTCGTCCGGCCACGTAGCCGAGGTCGCGCAGACCGTCTAGGAACGCCTGCCGCTCAGCGGAGGGCGGATCGACGAGAGGGGACAAGACCAGATAGCCGATCCGAGGGACTTTCACCGTCTGCCCCTCGGCAGCGAGCGGCGCTAGCAGGCTGAGTGAGAGAACGACCGCGAGCCCGATCAGCCGCATGAGCACCTCGGTGGAGGATGGCTGGCGGGGAGTCTAGCCGAACGCCACGACGCGCACCAGCACCGCGCCGATCGAGCACGCGCTACTCGATGACCTGGTCCGCCCTCGCGAGTACCGACCGCGGAATCGTCAGGCCGGGCGCCTTGGCAGTCTTGAGGATGCCGGCCTGAACCTCGTCGGAGGTCGCCCTCATTTTTGAGGATGGTCGAGGAGCCGCTCGACGGCCGCGACAAAGTCACTCACCTTGAGTGGCTTGCTCTGAAAG
>Ga0209055_1001556_pt1 | contig 15031 bp, 14 predicted proteins | sample GraSoiAngelo_110_FD_185875 | JGI IMG/M metagenome (GOLD analysis project Ga0209055, IMG submission 185875) | Grasslands soil microbial communities from the Angelo Coastal Reserve, California, USA - 14_0903_12_30cm (SPAdes) (version 2) | ecosystem: Environmental > Terrestrial > Soil > Grasslands ... | reverse complement strand
CCCGCAAAGCAGAGATAAATTCGATCGTCTTCATTTGTTTTTCATTTTTCTCGGTTTTCTTCGGCTCACGCGGCAGCAAACTTTTCGGCGTCTGCGACGCTCACCCTTCAATTGATTGTCTTTCGCCATCCAATCGCGCAATCCGATCAACACGTGACGCACGAGCGGGTCGCCATGTTGTGTCCAGCGATAATGCGTCCATTTGCCATTACGCCGCGCCTCGACCAAACCTGCGCGCTTGAGATACCGCAGGTGCCGAGAAACTTTCGGCTGGACGACGCGCAGCGTATCGGTCAACTCGCAAACACAGGTCTCGCCGCAGGCCAGTAGGTTGAGCAAACGCAATCGCGTTGGATCAGCCAAAGTTTTGAACAAGGCGGCGGGCTCGTCCTTTCTCGGTTTGTTCATGACATTCATATACGTTTAAACGTATATGTGTCAAGAGCTCTGAAGGGTGGAGCCGGCTAGTTCGCGCGCAGATGTTCTAATGGCCGCCATCACGGCAGGAGTGGTTCTGCACTGCATCAAAGTTGAAACGTCCCGGTTGCGGCCGCCCGACAGCGCTGGCCAGTAAACCCGGCTTATCTCGCTGATTCCTGCGGCTCGGATTCCTTCAGCAGCTTCGCCAACTCATCTTTCCACAACGCCGCTCTGGTGTGACTGCCGTGTCCGCGCGTCTTGTCGCTGAACGGAATTACAATGGCGCGGCCGTGCGGGACGCGTTTGATCTCGCGCTCAAGAATGCCGAGCTCAGGAGGATTGATCAAGTCATCTGCAGAATTGATCGCGAGCAATGGTGCGCGGATTTTTTCCAAGTCCGGACCGGGATCATAATCGTGCGATGCTTCCAGCGCGTAAAGTACGTCATTCGTGTCGGCGGTCTTCATGTAATCGGCTACGAACTCGTCGATCTTATCGTCGGCCTCGTGGAGCGTCGGCGCTTCTTTTTGTCGAATGACCGGATTGCTGCTCATGAACCAGAGCATCTCCGCCGCCGTGCGCAGACTCATCGGCTGCGTGATGTAATCGCCGCCCTTCCACGTCGGGGAGTTGTGGATTGCGTCGATGATAATGCGGCGCCAGGCGCGGTTGCGCCCGGAGATCTGCGTGGGCAAACTGGCCAGCGGCATGAGCGCATCCATGAAATCGGGATGCATTTCGCCCCAGAGCCACGTGTGCATTCCGCCCATCGACGTGCCCGTGACAAGCCGCGCATGGTTCGCGCCCAGCCCGTCGATGAGCAATCGATACTGCGCTTCCACCATGTCGATGTACCCGTAGTGCGGAAACTTCGCGTGCATTGCATCGCTCGGCTTGCTCGATCTGCCGTGACCAATCCCATCCGGCAACACGATGAAAAATTTCGCTGCATCCAGCGGTTGATCTTTCCCGAAAAGTTCGCCTGCAAACTCCGGTCGGATAAATTGTGCGCCGCTGCCCGTCGTCCCGTGCATGATAAGCACGGCATTACGGGTCTTGCCTTGCGCATCGCGCTCGGCTTTCCCGAGCGTCCGATAATGAATCCGCAATTCTGGCAACGTCTCACCCGAGGTGAACTTAAAATCGCGAATCGTGTAATCGTCTTCCCTCGGCGCTGGATAATCGGCCGCGCTTAACACAAACATCATCGCGAGCGCCGCGACGAGTCGAAAAAACTGACTGCCCATCGATGTGATATTATCAAGCATTACGAAGTTCGCATGTCGATCTTGGCATGTTATAGCTGTGCGGCGTGACTGAGCCGACTGGTAAGATCGACAAGCCCGAGCCACGGTGGCAGGCCCTTCTGGCATTGCTCGCGGTAGGCGGGATTTATTTGGCGTTGCCGCGGACGTTAATTGTCGGTCCGACCTGGCTGTTGCCAGCCGTGATCGTGATTCTGGTTACGCCAACCATTGTCGCCCATCGCATGGGGAAGCATTCGTTAAATCACGCGCTCGGCATCATCATCAGCAGCGTGATTACGCTGGCACTGATTGCGTCGGTCGTTTTGCTCGTCGTGGCCGTGCCGGCGCGCAAGGAAGCACCGGTCGCGCTTTTGTGTTCCGGCGCCGAGCTTTGGCTAACGAACGTGTTGGTCTTCGCGCTTTGGTACTGGCGGCTGGATGGCGGCGGGCCCACGCTCCGGCATCAACGGCGGGAATTCGGCAGCCGCAGTTTTGTTTTTCCGCAAATGCAGATTGAGAAGATAGAGCGCGGTCGCTTCGGCATCGACGGATGGCGCCCGCGCTTTGTCGATTACCTCTTCGTCGCGTTTACGCAGAGTTCCACGTTCGGTCCGACCGATGCGCCGCTGCTCGGGCGCTGGTCCAAATGTTTAACGATGATGCAAATCGCCATGTCACTGACCATCGTTATCGTCCTGATCTCGCGCGCTGTCGGCGTGCTCTGAATTTGCCGGCCGGGCACGCCGAGGGCGTCGGCGGTCACCGCGCGAGGACGACGTCTTTTTTTGTCCAGGTGTGGACTTGGCGGCAATGCGGGCAGGTCATTTTGCTGCTTTTGATTTTTGCGTTTGCCCAGAGTTCTTCGCGGATGGTTTGGCCGCTCGGCGTCAGCTTCGCGGTCGAGGGGCAGCGAATGAGCAGGCGTTTAATAACTGGTCCCTTTGTTTTCGGCGCGGTGGGTGGTCCAAAAAAGTTCATAAATAAAATTCCATTTAGCCGAGTCGATAAACGATGCGCGCTTTATCGATATCGTAGGGTGACATTTGCATTTTGACGCGGTCGCCGATGGTGAGGCGAATAAAGCGTTTCCGCATCTTACCAGAAATATGCGCGAGCACGAGATGTTCGTTCGTGAGCGCGACCCGGAACATGGTACCGGGAAGAACGGACATGATCGTTCCTTCCACCTCGATGGCTTTTTCTGCATTCATGATTGTCGATCTAACTGCGGATTACAAAGATTGACTTTCCATCGACCGGGCGAGCCGGCCCCGAAACTTTTCGAGGCCGACTGCGCGCGATCAAATTGTTTACCGGCGATTTCCGGCAAAGGGACGCGGACGCTCTTCGCGTGCGCGGGCTTCGTTGACGGTGAGCGTGCGCCCACCGACTTCCTTGCCGTTGAGCGCGGTCATAGCGGCACTCGCCTCGGCGTTGTCGCCCATGGTGACGAACGCAAAGCCGCGCGATTTGCCGGTCATGCGGTCCATCATCAGCGCGACTTCGCTGACTTTGCCGTGTTGCTCGAAAAGATCCTGAAGATCGTTCTCGGTAGTCTCAAAGGAGAGATTTCCTACGTATAGTTTCATTGTGATTTGATTTGGAAAAACTGCCAGCTACAGAGCCGTTCCCGGGAATCGGGTTTCAAATCACCACTGAGGAAATCTCAGCCGACGATCTACCATGCTACGAACAGAACAGAACAATCCAATAACGGCGGTAGTATCGCCTGGTTTTGACAAAACACAACTGGTCCTTTCGCGAATCGCAATTTCCGGCCGGCTCAGATCAAGCGCATGGAACATTCCACTTGGCGCCAGCCAGCATCTCGGTGCCACCGTCAATCGCTCTTTCGCGAACGAGGGATCTGTTTGTCGAAAGCGGCAGTCTCGGATAAAGTGAGGCACAAATTGAAACCGCGAATGATCTGTCGTCTCGCATTTCTGATGGTTGTTTTCGCCGGCCAGGTTGGTCATGCGCAGCAGGCGGCCGGCGACAGCAGCGCGCTCAATTTCAAACAATTCGGTCTGCTCGCCATTCAAGATAACGGAAGACGCAAACCGATCGACACCTTCGCCAAAGAAACGCTGATCCGAATCACGGGAAGATCGACATATACCAGCGGCGCCAGGAAATGGTCGCCGAATGATTTCGTTTTGTCGGCATTACTTGAAACGCATGACTGGAAAACCGAGCCGATGGTTCTGGTTTCGTTTGGCGAATTGAAGGAGAAGCTGGGCCTGGATAAAACCCAACGACGATTTTCCTTCGCGCAATTGATCGCGCTGCCGGAGTTGAACCGGCTGGCGAACGAGGCGCACGAATTGCGCAGAGCGGAAAAGCCATTGGACCGGTTGCAGCAGGAAGTGATGAGCGTGAGCGAGCGGCTCGCGCTTTTCGCGCACGTGATGGACGGAAGCGCGTTCCTTATCCTCCCTACGGCGAAGGACGAAACGGACGCTTGGGTGGTGCCGACGGAATCTTCCCGGTATTATACCGACGCGCAATTCGCGCCCATCCAGATCCAGTTGCAAACGGTGGCCACCGCCTATTTTCAGGGCGATGAATTCAATTTCAGCCGCGCCTCGAACCAGCTCCGGGAAAATTTGCGCGCTCTCAGTCCGTCAATTTATCCGCAAGATCGACAATTGCGCCTCGAATATTTCTACAATCATTTTGACGGCTTTTATCGTGCCATTTGGTCTTATGGCCTGGCATTTCTTATTTTGCTCATCGCGCATCTGCGCAAACATGGCGGCGTATTGCGCAAGGTTGGCGTAGCGATTGCCGTCCTCGGCCTCCTCTTCCACGCGAGCGGGATTGCGATGCGGTGCATGATCGCCGGCCGCCCGCCGGTCACGAACATGTATGAGTCGATCATCTGGGTCTCGTTCGCCGTCTCGTTTTTCGGGATGATTTTCTTTTCTCGCTATCGCACGCCGGTCTATCTGCTCGCGGCCCTGCCGGTCACGCTCACCGCACTGTTGCTTGTGCATCAAATGCCGATCGCGATGCCGTCGAGTATCGATCCGCTCGTGCCTGTATTGCGCGACAATTTCTGGCTGACGGTGCACGTGTTAACGATCACGTTGAGTTACGCGGCCTTTGCGCTCGCGATGGGTTTCGGGCATATCTTGCTTTTTCGCTACGCGCGCAATCCGAGCGGCGCGCGCGCGGATGCGCCGATGCATTTCTGGTTGTATCGCGTGTTGCAGCTCGGCGTGCTGTTGCTTGCGACAGGCACGATTCTCGGCGGCGTCTGGGCGAATTACTCCTGGGGAAGATTCTGGGGGTGGGACCCGAAGGAAACCTGGGCGCTGATCGCCTTACTTTGTTACATCCTCACTTTGCATGGCCGACTTGCTGGTTGGTGGACGCAATTCGGTCTGGTGGTGGCGAGTGTCGTCTGTTTTCTAGCGGTCTTAATGGCGTGGTACGGTGTGAACTTCGTGCTCGGAAAAGGACTTCACTCCTACGGGTTCGGCATCGGCGGCGAGACCTATGTGGCGGCCTTCGTGATTGTCGATCTTTTATTCGTCGCCTTTGCGATCTGGCGCTACCGGATGAGCAAGCGCGCGGTAATGATAGCCGGGGAGATCGTCCCCGGTTGATCGCGCTCAGCGAACGCAGCTACAGGAACGTCCCTACCGGTCCACGCATGCGAATCATTAGTATGGCAGGACAAAAAACGATGCATCGACGCCGTTCGCTTCGGCCGCAATCACCGCCAGCGCGCCCCGGCGAAAACATTCAGACCGGTGGAATAAAGATTGGCATGAAGAGCGGGGCGCAAAAATCTGCGACCACTCGTGCCAAACGGCGTTCAGCGGGCGTGCGTTGACGTTGGAAGATCGTTCGCTTGTTCCGTGGCAGCGAGATTTATTGGATTATCCGGGCAAAGCAGTTATCCAGTTAAGCTCAGAACCGTGGCAACCGAAAACATCGCGCTAGCTCCGACCGATGAAGCGACCGTTTCGCTCCAGCGCAGCATCTACGATCCGGGCTACGTCAATGCGATGTCCCATTTCTATCGCGGCGAGATGGGGCGCATCATGGTTTGGCGGCAGCGGCTCGACATTACGACCAACTGGGCCATCACCAGCAGCACCGCCATCATCACTATCGCATTTGCCAATCGCGAGGTGCCGCACATCATTTTCTTTTTCAACCTCGCGATTGTCTGGGTGATGCTTTGGATCGAAGCCCGGCGCTATCGCTTTTATGACGCGTTTCGCGCGCGCATCCGCATGCTCGAAGCGCATTTCCTTGTTCCAATGGTGATGGAGAACCGCGACTTGCTACAAGGCGAATGGAAGAAGCTCGTCTGCGAAGATTTGATCCTGCCCTGTTTCAAAATCAGCAAGTTGGAAGCGATCGGCCGCCGCTTGAAACGCAATTACGTTTTTATTTTCATCCTCATCCTGGTGGCGTGGGTGACGAAAATCTTCCTGCACGCCCCAATGGCGATGGATAACGTGCCCGCTTTTTATCGAGCGCTGCGCGTTGGTCACATTCCTTCCTGGCTGGTGGCGTTCGTTTTCGTCGGCACGTTCATTAGCGTCATTGCGATTACGATTTACGTCAGCAAAAAATCTTCCGGCGAAATTTCCGAGTTCGGGACACACCGTTCGCTCTGGCGGATTTGATGAGCGAATTTGGGAAGTTGTGCGAAATCGTCGCGCGCTTGCGCGCACCCGGCGGTTGTCCGTGGGACCGCGAGCAAACGCATGAGTCGCTCTTGCCGGGATTGATTGAAGAAGCTTACGAAGTGGCCGGGGCGGTGCGGGCGGACGACAACGCAAATTTTCGCGAAGAATTGGGCGATCTTCTCCTTCTCATCGTGATGCACGCCGAGATCGCGTGCGAAGGCGGCCAATTTAACATCGGCAATGTTGTTCGGGACGTGACGGAGAAACTGATCCGGCGTCATCCGCATGTCTTTGGCAAAAGCGACGCACGCGACGCCGGTGCGGTTTTAAAACAGTGGGAAGCGATTAAGCGCGATGAAAAGAAGAGCGACCAACATTATCTGGCGAGTTTGCCGGACGCGCTTCCGGCATTGATGCGCGCGCAAAAAGCGCAAAGCAAAGTTGCCCGCGTTAATTTCGATTGGACCGAGCTGACTGACGTGATTGCAAAGGTTGAAGAAGAACTCGAGGAAACGAAATCGGCGATGGCGTCGCGAGATCGACAACAAATTGAGGACGAGATCGGCGATTTGCTTTTTGCGGTCGTCAATCTGGCGCGCAAATGCAAACTCGATGCGGAGAGCGCGCTGCAAGCCGCAACTGACAGATTCGTCGCGCGTTTCAATCGGCTGGAGGATGAGCTTCAGGCGCGCGGCAAACGGCTGGGAAATGTCGATCTTGCGGAGATGGACGCGATTTGGAACCGGATTAAGAAAACGCCGAACGTCCAACGCCCAACGCCCAACGCCGAATGTTTCTGAGTTCGATATTGGACGTTCGACGTTGAGCGTTGAATGTTTGCTTCTCCTTCGCCTTTGGCGATATTCGCCATCCCGATGTCGATCCTGATTAATTTGCTCCTGGGTCTTTGGATATTCGTGGCGCTGCTCATGGTGCTCGTGATCCTGATGCAGCGACCAAAAAGCGAGGGTTTGGGTGCCGCGTTTGGCGGAGCCGTGACGGAAAATATTTTTGGCGCGCAAACCACGAATGTGCTCGTGAAATTTACGGCGTGGCTGGCGGGCTTCTTCTTTGTCCTGACATTCGCGTTGTCGATCCTCTACGCCCGCAAAGCGAGCGGCGATAGCACATTGCGGCGCGAGCTGATGAAACAGCAAACTGCTCCCGTAGGTGCAGCTTCGCCGGCGACTTCGGCGACTCCAGCAGCACCTGCTGGTTCGCCATCGTCTTCGCGCGCGCCTGATTCTGGCGCAGGCGTGCTGCCCGCAGGCAGCGCGACACCAGTGGCCGCGTCGTCCGCAAAAGCGACGGCTGCGCCTTTACTTTCTCCTGCGGCTTCCGTGAGCCCGAAACCACGCTAAGGGATACCTCGGTCAGCGACCCGCCTCAGGCGGGCTGCGATCGTCTGGCGCGGAAAGCCGACCGAGGGCTCGGAGCAACGCGTATTGGGTTTTGTTGTAGTCGGTGACGATGTTGAGATAATCGTTCCGAACACGCGACAACTCCTGTTGCGCTTGAATCGTCTCAAGAACGACTCCAACGCCGAACTCTTTGCGTTCCTGACCGAGACGCAACGCTTCCTCGGCATCGGAAAGCGATTGCTTGGCGGTGGCAATCTGGTCGGCGAGCGACTGGACGCGCGTCTGGCTGGTGATCACCTCGTTAGCAACTTGATCGATCACTTTGTCGGCCGTGAGTGCGGCGCCGCGTCGGCGCGCCTGCCGGCCATGAATATTTCCGAAATCGAACAGGCCGCCCGGTCCGACGCGCCAGTTGAGCAACGCCACGTAGTCCTCCGATCCGCCGAAGTGTCCGGTCTCGCTGTCTTTTCCGCCGCCAAGCTTGCCGAAAAACGCCTGGCCGCCGACGCTCGGAATCAGCGGACCGTAAATCGCGCCGTTCTTCGCTTGCTGAGCGGCGCTGAGAAACGCAGCGCTCTGTTGTGTTTCCGGCCGCATCGCCAAAGCCTGCGAGACAAGGTCACCGAGCGGCTCTTTCGGAGAAACAATCGAGAACGGCACCACGCTCGGATCGCGCGGCATCAGTTCGATGATTGGATCGAGATGCAAAATCTGAACCAGCCTCGCGGAAGCGAGGCGCACATTTTCTTCCGCTCGCCGCAATGCAATCTCGTCGCGCTGTTGCTGTACTTTGACGCGAAGCGCGTCGCCTTTGAAGGCGATACCCGCGTTCACGGCACGCTCGATCTCCGCCGCGTAATCGGTCGAGGCCCGCAACGCTTCACGCGCAACTCCTACCGCTTCATGCGCCGCGGCCAAATCGAAATAGCTGCGCGCGGCCGCGAGGATTGTTTCCTGTTGCTGCGCGTCGACGCCGTGGCGAGCGGCTTTCGTAAGCTGATGGGCTTCGAGCGATTTGAAAATCGCGTCGCCGATGTCGGTCTGCGCTGCGATTATCGATCCTGGCGCGTAACTTTGCTTGTGGACTTCTTCGATCGAGCCTTCGGTGTTTTGAATCAGGTTGTCGTGCCGGCGATACGTCACGCCCGGCGCGACCCACGGGAAAAACCGCTCGATCGCGCTCTCCTCTGCCGCATATGCCTCGGCCACCTTTCCCCGCGCGAGTTGGATGTCGATGTTGCGGGCACCGGCCAACCGCAGCGCCGAAGGCAGGTCGATGGTCAGGAATTGTGATTCGACCGCGCCGGCCGTGAAACAAGTCAAAATGGCAAACAACCCAACATGAAACACGACTTGGAGGGCGGAGCTCCTGCGACGCCGGGCTCGCTGGAGCTCGCCCCTCCATAAATTCAGCTCACCCAACGTAGCGAAACACCAGCCCTTCATTTGCTTTCGGTGGCCTGAACTCTTTGGCCGTCCGTGACGGATTGTTTGCCTGCGACGATGACGGCGTCGCCGGGTCCGCAGCCTTTGAGAATTTCCACGTTTACGCTGTCGTCGAAGCCGGTGGTGAGAGCGACCTTGAGCGCTTTCTTGTCGCGCACGACAAAAACGCTGTTCTTGTTCTTCTCAGTAACGAGCGCTTCGGCGGGAATGAGCAGCGCGTTTTCTTTTTTTTGCAGCTCGATCTCGACACTCGCCCACATCCCGGGACGCAACGCGAGATCTGGATTGGAAATTTCAATTTCGGTCGCCATTGTTTTAGTCGATTCATCCAGCGCGTAGGAGAAACGCGTGATCGTGCCGGCAAACGTGCGGCCCGGCAGCTCGTCCACGGTCACTTTCACCGGTAAATCTTTTTTCACGGACGGCGCTTCCGTATCCGGGATTGCCACGTCTATGCGCACCGTGCTGAAATCCATCAACGTCACCACGGCCGCGCTTTTGGACGTGCTGCTTGAGGTGGGCGCAGGAATAAGCGCGCCAGGATCGACCCAGCGCTTCGTGATCACTCCGGAAAATGGGGCGGTGATCTTCGCATAAGTCAGCAGCGTCTCGATCCGTTGGACGCCTGCCACCGCAACGCTCGATTTCGCTTTCGCAGCGTCCACGGTCTGAGGCATGACCAAATCGGAAGCCTTTTTCTGCGCTTCAGTCACCCGCTTGTAATCGAGCTGCGCCGCTTCCGCTTCCGCCCTCGCTTTCACGAGATCCGCCAGCATTTCGGGCGCCTCGATCTCAGCGAGCGTATCGCCTTCCTTCACGCTGTCGCCCTTGTCCACGTTGATCGTTTTCAAATAACCCGCGACCTTGGCATAGAGCGTCGCTTCTTGATAAGCCGTCACGTTTCCCGGAAGCGTGACTCTGCGAACAATTTCGCCATGTTTCGGATGAATTGTTTGCACCGGCGTAGCCGGATTTTGCGGTCCTCGGAACCAATCGCAGCCAGCCAGCGCCGCGACGCTGAACACGACTGTGCAGACTTTCGTCGCGATTCTCTTCATGAAACGGCGACTGCTTTCTCGCGCTTGAACAAGACGTAAAGCACGGGCACAACGAAGAGCACGAGTGCGAGGGCCGCGAGAATTCCGCCGACGACAGCGCGGGCGAGCGGGATGTTCGGGCCACCAAACATCGCCATCGGCGTGAGACCGAGGATCGCGGCCAGACCCGTCATCAAAATCGGGCGCAGACGGATCGCGGCGGCCTCGGTGATAGCGTCGCGCGGAGATTTGCGCTCACTTTTTTCGACGGCCTCAGCGAGAATCCGATTGGCGAAATCGACCATGAGCACGCTGAGACTCACCACGATGCCGACCATCATGATAATGCCCATCACTGATTGGATCGACAAGTAGGTGCGCGTGAGAAAGAGCATCCAGGCAACGCCGATTAGCCCGAGCGGCACCGCGAACATGACGATGAACGGATCGAGAAAGGAGCGAAACTGCACGATCATGACGAGATAAACGAGCACCACCGCAAGCACGAAACCGAAGCCGAGCGATTTGAACGACTCGCGCATCGACTGCACTTCGCCCCGCATTTGAATGGAGTAGCCCTCGGGAACTTGCGCGCGGTCGTTCGTTATCTTGTCGATGTAACGCTCAATGTCGCCCGCGACCGAGCCGACATCGCGACCGCGCACGTTCACGAAAACGTCCGTGACGCGGGTGATGTTGAGGTGATTGATTTCCGAATAGGCCGTGCCGCGCGAAAATTTTGCAACCGTCCGTAACGCCACCGGCACCGGCTGCTTTTTCCCGGTGATCGGAATGTCGAGCACGGTGTTGATCGATTGAATGTCATTCTCGCGATATTGCGCGCCGATGAAATAGTGGTTGCCATTTTTCTCGTCGATCCAAAACGAGGGCGCGAAGTTGGTCGAGCTGTTGAGCGCAGTGACGATGTTTTTGACAATCTCTTCCTGGGTCAGCCCGACTTGTGCGGCTTTGACGCGATCAACGTCGATGTTGATTTGCGGCGCGTCGAGCCGCTGCTGAATGCGCGCATCGACGGCGCCGGAGACGGTTTCGGCGAAGCGCTTAATTTTTTCCGCGATGTCGTGGGCGACCTCGAGTTTGTTGCCTTCAATTTGAATGTTGATGGGCGACGGCAGACCGCCGTTGAGCGCGGCGCTGAGCATCCCGCCAGTGTCGAAGTTGAACTCGGTGCCGGGAAATTGCTGCGGCAGTTTTTTTCGCAACTCATCGACATAGGAAAAAGTCGAGCGCCCATGATGCTGGGCGAGTTGGACAAGAATGAACGTGTCCTGCGGCCCGGAGTTGGGCGTGTAAGCAGCCGGCCAGTCGAGCAACACGCCGAGATTCGAAATGATGATCTTGCGGTCCTTTTCGGGAACGACAGCCCCGATCGCTTTCTCGACCTGCGCCACAAGCTCTTCCGTCTTCTCGATCCGCAATCCGGTCGTGGCGCGCATCTTCACGGTGAACTGTCCGGCATCGGTCTGCGGGAAAAGTTCCGTGCCGACGGTTTTCAAAACAAACATCGACAAAACGAAGAGCGCGGCCGTTCCGATGAGCACCGGCCAGCGCAAATCGAGCGCGCGCTCGAGCGCACGTGAGTAGCGACCGCGCAGACGTTCGAACCAGCTTTCCTGTTTAGGTTTTTGCTCGTCAGTCGCGCGGAAAAACTTCGCCGAGCACGTGGGCACGAGCGTGAGCGCCAACACGTAGCTCGTGCCGAGCGCCATGATCACCGCCTTGGCCAGCGGCGTGAACAAAAATTTGCCGATGCCGGTGATGAAGACGAGCGGAAAAAAGACAACCGCCAATGTGATGGTGATGATAAGCAGCGGTTTGCCGACCTCGATCGCGCCGTCGCGCGCCGCTTCGAACGCGGACTTGCCCATTTCCAAATGGCGCTGGCTATTCTCGATGACCACAATTGACTGGTCGATCAGCAGTCCGATCACGAGCGCAAGGCCGCCGAGCGTCATGGCGTTGAGCGTTTCATGCGTGAAATACAACCCGACCAAGGCGCCAAGACAGGCGAGCGGGAGCGAGATCAGCACAATCGCCATCGGCCGCGCGCTGCGGAGAAAGATCAGCACCAGAACGGCGGCGAGCACGGCGCCGATCACCGCTTCCTGGACGAGATTGCGAATCGCCTGGCGCACGTAAACCGACTGGTCCATCACCACGTCGAGGTTAATGCCTTTGATGCGCTCGAGGATCGGTTTGAGCTGGGCTTTGATTCCTTCAACAACCGCGATCGTGTTTGCGCCCGGCTGCCGGTAGATCGGGACGTAAACCTGCCGCTTGCCTTGCACGCGGACGATGTTCGTTTGGATTTGATGCGAATCTTCGACCTTCGCGACGTCACGGATATAGGTCGTCGGGCCGTTGCCAACACGAAGCGGCAGGTCGTTAAGCTGCGCAACGGCCGGCACCATGCCGTTGGCGTTGATCTGGTAATCGAGCGCGCCAAACTTGGCGTCGCCGGTCGGGATCATCACGTTGAAATCACGGACGGCATTGATGACATCGAGCGGCGACAGACCGCGCGCCTGCGCCTTCAGTGGATCGACATAGGCGAGAATGCGTCGCAATCTCCCGCCGTAAACCGCAGGCGCGATGACGCCGGTGATCGATTGCAAACGATTGCGCAAATCGAAATAGGCGACGTCGTAAAGTTTCGTTTCATCAAATGTCGGGCTCGAAACGCTGATGAGGGCGAGCGGGATCGACGCGGTCGGATCGAACGGCATCACCATTGGCGGGATAGTGCCCGGCGGCAGATAATAGAGGTCGCTCATCGCTAGCGAGGTGACCTGCGACATCGCCGTGTTTGGATCGACATCTTCACGAAAGAAATCTTTCAGGATGCTCACGCCGACCATCGATTTTGCCTCCTGCCGCGCGATGCCGTTCGATTGTCCCGTCCAACGCTCTAGCCGCGTGGTGATGTCTTTCTCCATCACTTCTGCCGGCATGCCGGGATAGAAGGTGAGAATTTGCACCGCCGGCGTTTTGAACGTCGGCAAAATGTCGGTTGGCAATTTCGAGATCGCCGTCAGCCCGATGACGAGAATCGCCAGCGCGAGCACGATGACGGCGTGCGGATTTTTGAGCGCAGCTTTAACCATCGGCGCGGCGCAACGTTTTCAATAGATCTTCGAGTACCGGCCGCGGCGTGTCCCCGACGACGCAGACAACATGATCATCGACGAGGCGTGCCGCGAATTGATAAGGGCCGGAATGTCCGCAGACAATCGGATCGCCGGATTCGAGCCGCTGTTTCATATTTGGAAAATGATCGAGCTCGCTTTTCTTGAGCACGATCAGCGACACCGGCGTCGGTCCGTTGCGCCCTAAGATGAGCGCAACCGGCACGCCTTCGACATGGCACAACCGCGCGCCGCTGGAAACGAACGCTGGCTCGGAAGGACGGTAGGCGAAAGCCGCCGCATCCAGTTGCCCGCCGAATTGTTGCGCGATTTTGTCCGGCACCGCGCCGGTGAACTCAGGCGTGGTGAGCTGATGGACGTAAGCGCTGTGACACTCCTCGACCGCGTCCGCAAGATCGAGTTTTCTCGATTTCGCGAAGAAAACGACGCCCGCGACGATGATGAGTGAAGCAGCCAGCGCGACCGGCCAAAGCGCTTTGACCCCGCGACTGCGGGACGGCGCGATCGTTGTCTCGACTTTTCCCCAAAGCGCGCTTGTCGGTCGACCGCTTCGTAAAAATCGGCTGAGGCGCGCGTCGAATTTTTTCTCCGCCTCAAACAGACCCGCGCACTCCGCGCACGATTCGAGATGCTGCTCGACTTCAAAGCTGTTTCTGGCGTCCAGCTCCGAGTCGAGATAGAGCCGAACGAATTTTCTGACTTCCGCGCATTTCATAGCGATGACCTCCCGCCTTCGCCCCGCGGTCGCGGGGCTGCGGCGCGGCCCGGCCGTCGCGCGCGCAGAATCGCGTCGCGCATTTTTTGACGGGCGCGTGAAAGATTTCCCATCACGCTGCCGAGCGGGATGCCGAGGCATTCGCTGATTTCGCGATAACGCAAATCGCCAATCGCGCGCATGAGCAGGGCGGCGCGCTCGGATTGATTCAAGTTTTGCAGGGCAGCGAGCAATTCTTCGTCAAGCGCGTCGGCCAGTGAATCCCACGACAGCGGCGCTTCGTTCGCAAAGTCGAGGCCGGCGAATTCCTCCATCTCCTCCGGTTCAACCGCGATCTCAAATTCCGCAACGCGGCCGCGCTTGCGATTGATCGCAAAAATTTCGTTCGTCAGAATCCTGAACACCCAGGCGCGGAAACTGGCGTCATCGTGATAACGATCAAACGCTCGAAAGGCGCGTAGCACCGCATTTTGCAGCGCATCCTCGAAATCGCGCCGATCAGACACCATCCGGCGCGAATAATTCTCGAGATCGCGCTCGATCGGCTGAAGCAGGCTTAAAAATCGAACCCTTTGTTCGTCTCGATCCATCGGAGATGTCGATCTTAGCTAAGTAAAGTCGCAGCGGCCGCGTTTTATTACAAAAGAATGGTTTCGCGTTTTCGCGCCAAAGTTTGCCTGATTGTTACTTCAACGTCATAAGGCTGTAACAATCGGCTTTTAGCTTCCATCACGTTTGCTGGAGGCGAATCGCCCAGAAACTGACAAACCTAACCACAAAAGGAGAAACTCATGTTCATCAAGAAGTTCGTCTTACGGGCAGCGGGCGGGAGCCTGGCTGCGATTGTTTTGCTGGCGGTGCAACCGCTTGGCGCGCAGACAACCTCCGACTCGGAGCGGCTTCAGAAACTGGAGCGCGCAGTCGAGCAACTACAAAAACGCAATGCCGAACTCGAACAGGAAATCAGCGGCTTAAAAAAACAGACCTCG
>Ga0209055_1001555_pt1 | contig 15040 bp, 12 predicted proteins | sample GraSoiAngelo_110_FD_185875 | JGI IMG/M metagenome (GOLD analysis project Ga0209055, IMG submission 185875) | Grasslands soil microbial communities from the Angelo Coastal Reserve, California, USA - 14_0903_12_30cm (SPAdes) (version 2) | ecosystem: Environmental > Terrestrial > Soil > Grasslands ... | reverse complement strand
CGATAGCCTTGCACAAATTGGGCAATCAAACCGCCCTCCTCCAGCGCACGCGTGATCGCCTTACCGCCGCCATGCACCACCACGGGATTAATGCCGACTGTCTCCAGGAACACGACGTCGCGCGCCACGCGATGACGCACTTCCGGATCATCCGAATCCATGAAACTGCCACCATATTTCACGACAAAAACCTGCGAGCGAAACCGTTGAATGTAAGGCAACGCTTCGAGCAACGTCGCCGCCTTGGAAATCAGTTCTTCCATCTTAGCCGCCGAGTCGACGCGGGATCGCTCTCATACCGTCTGTTAAAAGCCACGTAATCCTCAGTTAGATCGCTCGCATATATGGTGAAATTGGCGGGCCCAAGATGAAGGTTGACATGCAGATCGAATTCTCGCGCAGCGGAAATTTTGCCGAGCGTTTTCAAATCGACATCCGTCGGGCGGCCGCGGCGAAATGCAAAGAGTATCTCGCGGCTACCGGGCTTCGCATAGCCGACATCAACGCAGGACTCGTTCACTTTCGCCTTGGAATAACCTAAAGCGCATAGGATCCGTCCCCAGTTGGGATCGCCGCCGCACCAACTTGTCTTTACGAGCGCGCTGTTTGCGATTGTGCGCGCGGCGGCTTCTGCTTCGCCAGCGCTTCGCGCCCCGTGAATATTCACGGTAACGAAACGCGAAACGCCTTCGCCATCGCGCACAATCATTTTGGCCAGCTCCAGGCAAACGAAATTGAGCGCGCCCTGAAATTGCGAATTTCGAATTGCGAATTTCGAATTTTTCGCCAACCCATTGGCTAGCATGATTACCGAATCGTTGGTACTCATGTTACCATCGACGGTGATGCGGTTGAAACTTTGCGCGACCGCAATTCGAAGCGCCCGTTTTAACAGGTTGGGTTCAATCGCAATATCCGTCGTGATAAAGGCGAGCATTGTCGCCATCCATGGCTGAATCATTCCCGCGCCTTTACAAATCCCGCCAATGCGTACCATCGCTTTTCCGATTTCAAATTCGACGGCGATTTCCTTTCGCCGCGTATCCGTGGTCATTACAGCTTCGGCGGCTTGCCGCGCATTCGTTGCCGACCTTGCGAGCAACGGCGCGCATGCGCGAATCCCACGCTGGACATTTTCCATCGGCATTGGCACGCCAATTCGCCCCGTGGAACAAACAAGGACGTGGCTCGCTTTTAGGTTCAACGCGGACGCTGCCGCTTCGGCCATTCTCTTTGCGTCTCTGATTCCCTGAGGTCCTGTGCACGCATTTGCGTTGCCAGAATTCGCGACGATTGCTTGTGCAAAATGTTTCAGCACGCGTTGCGCGCTCAGCCTCACCGGCGCGGCGCAAACCTGATTTGTCGTAAACAGCCCGGCAACCGCTGCACGCACATCGGAAGCGATCAACGCAAGATCGAGCTTCCGTCGTTTGATGCCGCAAAACACCGCGGCCGCCTTGAAACCGAGCGGCGCGCAAATGGAACCTGTGATGATTTTGAAACTCTTGGGAGCGCAGGCTGCTATCCTACGCTCCCCAACCCCCTGCGCCTTCACAACAACCCCTCTGTCTCGCGGTATCCGCGCATGACATTGAAACATTGAACCGCCTGGCCGCTCGCGCCTTTCATCAGGTTGTCGATCGCGCTCATAAGGATGAGGCGGCGGGTGCGCGGATCGAAGCGCCACGCGATATCGATAAAGTTTGTTCCAGTGACGTTTTTTGTGTCCGGAAAAAGTCTGTCGCCAAGTAAGCGGACAAACGGTTCGTCCCTATACGCCTTCTCGTAAATGGAGTGGATAGAGTCGGCGTCGATCAAGGAGCGGCGGTCTCCAGTCCGCCGCGGGCGCTCGTCAGCAGATGGCGCGTCGCTCATCTCATTCAGGTCGACATAAATCGTGGTGATAATGCCTCGATTCAAGGGAACGAGGTGCGGCGTGAATTGAATTGTTATTTTTTCTCTCGCGAAGACCGATAATTGCTCTTCGATCTCCGACAGATGCCGATGTTTTGGAACCCCGTACGGACGCATGCTTTCATTGCATTCCGCAAAAAGGTAGTCCGCCTCTATTTTGCGACCGGCGCCGCTCACGCCACTTAAACTTGTCACAAGGATTCTCGCAAGATTCGCAACTTTTTCGCGAACCAGGGGCAAAAGAGGCAGTAAAATGCTCGTGGGATAGCAGCCCGGACAGGCCACCAGTCTCGCATCTGCAATTTTCTTCCGATAAATTTCCGGCAAGCCGTAAACCGCTTTTCCGAGTAATTCGGGTGCAGGATGATCGTGGCCGTAAAATTCCCTATATGTCTTCGCGCTCTTGATTCGAAAGTCGGCGCTAAGATCGATAGCGCGCGCACCGCCTTGTAGTAACGGTTTGGCAAATTCCGCGGCGCGCCCGTGCGGCAGCGCAAGAAAAATAATTTCCGCACGCTGGCCAAGTTGCTCCGGATCAGGCTCGCTGAAACGAAGCTCGCTCGTTTTTTCAAGGTGCGAGAAACGAGGAAAAACCTCAGCCACCGTTTTCCCAGCGAACTGGCGCGACGTGACTGCGACAAGCTCTACACGCGGATGTCGCAAAAGCAGACGCGCCAGTTCTTCACCGACGTAACCGGAAGCGCCGATCACCGCGACCTTTGTTTTGTTGCCGCCAGCGACGGCCATCTTCGCAGTTTTGCTCACAGTTGCGCAATGCGTATTCCGTCTCGGTGTAATTGCAACGAATCATTGCGAGAAACACAAAATTGCGACTGCGGTAAACGGTAGTGCACACATCTTGCGTGCTGTTTCGGCATCCCGACGACCACGATGCACGCTGGAAGCGTGCGCCACCTTACACGATGCCTTCGCGTAACAGCGCGTGCTTTCCCGCTAACAAATCCTGCACCAGCGCGTAGCCGCTTTTGTCTGCGTTACGTGCTGTGCCGGCGAAATGATGGTCGATTCTCATGCGCGCAGAGCGGCAGAAATAGTCTGCGACGGAAAGAATTTCATCAGCCGGTTTACCCTGGCCGAGCAGCCATTGTGCGTATGAGCAGGTCGCGCTGATGGCGAAAAGCTCGGTCGCAATTCCCACAAAACGCGAGAGCAATAATTGCTCGCGATCGAGTTTCGGGCCGAAGCGCGCCATCGCATGAAACAAACCGCGCGCGAGGCGTTTGCTCGTTCGCGCCGCATAATTGACGTGGCCGCGCAGCCTTTCATGCAAATTGTCAATCGCCCCTGCGCCATTCGGCAGCCATTGGCGCGGGTACCAGCCAGCGTAAAATTTTCCCGAACTCAAAACCGCTTTCGCGCGATCGGACATCGGCAGTTGTGTATTGAAAATTGCGCCGCCGACTTTCAAATGTGGATCGAGTGCTTCACGCGCGATGAACAGCCGCATGATTTCGCTGGACCCTTCAAAGATTGTGTTCACACGACAATCCCGAAGGAATCTTTCAACGCCGATTGGCGGCTCGCCGCGACCGGCTAATGAATGTGCGGTCTCGTATCCTCGCCCGCCGCGCACCTGCATTGCGTCGTCAGCAATTCTCCAAGTCGTCTCGGTCGCCCACATTTTGCACATCGCGGTCTCGATTCGCAGATCGCCGGCTTTACGATCAAGTAGGGATGACGTGAGAAACGTCATCGCTTCCATCGCAAAAACGTTGCCGGCCATCTCGGCAATTTTCCCGGCAATCGCAGCGTGCTTGCCGATCGGCACGCCCCATTGAATGCGTTCGCCCGCCCACTTGCGCGAGATTTCCAGCAGGCGCTTGGAAAGACCAACGCACGCAGCGGGCAGCGTGAGCCGCCCAGTATTCAATGTCGTCAGCGCTACTTTTAATCCTGCGCCCTCTTTAAAAATGATGTTCTCTCGCGGAATGCGTACATTCGTGAATCTGACCACGCCATTGTAAAGGGCGCGCAGACCCATGAATCGGCAGCGATACGTGATCTCCAGGCCAGGCGTGTCGACATCGACAATGAACGCCGTGATTTGCTTGCGCTCTTTTCCGCCCACCATTTTCGACGGTGTGCGCGCCATCACCACGAGCACGCCCGCTTTCACTCCGTTAGTGCACCAGAGCTTTTCACCGTTGAGTACGAACTCCGAGCCGTCTGCCGACGGCTCAGCCTTCAGACTCAGCGTTGCCGGGTCCGATCCCGCATGAACTTCGGTCAGCGCGAATGCGGAAATCTCACCACCCGCGACGCGGGGTAAATATTTTTGCTTCTGCTCTTCGGTGCCGAACAAAAGCAACGGTTGCGCGACACCGATTGATTGATGTGCAGAAACGAGCGCGGCCACGTTTCCATCCCAACTGCCAAGCAAAACTGCGGCGCGGCCGTAATTGGATTGCGACAAGCCCAGTCCACCGTATTTCTTCGGCACCTTAATTCCAAACGCGCCGATCTCTGCGAGACCTTTGAAATTTTCCGGCGGAATTTCACCCGTACGATCGATCTCGTCCGGATCTATGTGTTCGCGCAGATAGTCCTCCAGCTTGCGCAAAAAATCTTCGCCGGCGGCGCGATCCTCTGCGCTCTGCGCGGGGTACGGGTAGATCCGTTCGAAATCATAGCGTCCGACGAAGAGATTACTGGCGAAACTGCCACGGTCCTCGAGCGGATCGCGCGCGGCTTCGGCCAGTTCGAGCGCTTCGCGCTGGCCCTTCGCCATCTTTGAGGTGTCGATCACGGCGGCCGCAGGCTTTTCCGGCTTCGCGCTCGTCTCTTCAACGATTTGTTTTTCGGGCGCTTCGAGCGGGCTTTTCATATCAGCAATCTGTCATTCCGAGCGGAGTCGAGGAATCTCTCGATAGGTTTTGAGAAAAGTCAGAGATGTCTCGACTTCGCTCGACATGACACGCGGGGAATTCGAGCGCGATTTCAGTCTGCATAAAATTTCGTTCCGTCCCGGGCGTGTTTCTTCAGTATCTCACACGCCAAGAATTTCTCCTCCGTCCGCGCCAGCCGTTCCAATTCATCGACCACTTTATTCAAGCCGAGATGCTCCGCGTAACGCAATGGGCCGCCGCGGAACGGCGAGAAACCGGTTCCCAAAATCATTCCGTAGTCCGCGTCCTCCGGCGAATCGACGACTTTCTCTTCCACGCAACGCGCGGCTTCGTTCACCATCAGAAGGACCAGCCGCCGCGCAAGATCTTCTTCGTTCAACCGCAACCGGGGATCGCGATGTAAGTCCGACGGAATATTCGGGCCCTCGGCACCTTCCGGCTCGCCGTGCAATCCGCGTCGCCATTGTGCAAGCAATTCGTTCGGCGTCTGCGTTTTGCCTTCGTATCTGTAGAAACCGGCGCCCGATTTACGGCCAAGCATCCGCCGGTCGCGCAACCAAAGCAGAACAGCGGGAACGTGATCGCGTCGTCCGTAGGCCTTCTCAAGCGTATTGCCGATATCAATGCAAATATCGACACCGATTTCGTCGATCAATCGCAACGGTCCCATCGGCATGCCCCATTGGACAAGCGCGGTGTCGATCTTGTCTGGTTCGAGGCCAGCTTCGAAAAGCTCGGCGGCGTCGAGCAAATAAGGAAACAAAACCCGGTTCACCAGAAAACCAGGGCTGTCGCGCACAATCACCGACAGTTTTCCGATTTGCCGTACAAAAGCGAGGCCTCGGTCGCGAGTTTCCTCTGAGGTTTCCTTCGCAATAACAACTTCCACCAGCTTCATCCGGCTGACCGGATTAAAAAAATGCAATCCGATGATGTGCTCGGGAGAAACGGTCACATCGGCCAGTGCACTGACCGAAAGCGCCGATGTATTTGTGGCGACGATCGTTTTCGGCCCGGCTTCCATCGCCAGCTCCCGAAAAATCTCTGTCTTCACGTCGATTTTCTCAGAGGCGGCTTCAATGACAAATTGCACATCGCGCAATTCCATCGGCGCCGTCGACCCACAAATCCGGGCGCGGCCTTGCTTTGCTTTTTCTTCCGTCATCAATCCGCGCTTCACAGCATCGGCGTAAGTTTTCTCAATGTTTGCCAAACCGCCGTCGATCTGTTCTCGAGCGATGTCGCGAAGGATCACCGTGACGCCGCGAGAACTGAGCCATTGTGCGATGCCGGACCCCATCACACCGGCGCCGATCACAGCCGCGTGAACGACTTTTTCCGGCGGCGTTCGCGACGTTCCCTTCTTGTATTTTTCTGCGAGGAAGAAATTACGGATCAGATTCTGGCTCGCTTCCGTTTTGCCGAGATCCACAATCGTGTCGAGCTCCAGTCGCAATGATTCATCCGGCGAAATGCTGAAGGTCCGATTAACAATTTCCAACGCTCGCGCCGGCGCTGGATTGCCCCGCGCGCGTGGCGCAGGAATTTCCTTCTCCGGCTTAGCCGCGGCCGATGGTTTTCGTTTTCCTTCTACGAGTTTCTTCCGCGCAGCATCGATGAGCTGATCGCGCGGTGCGATTTCATCAACCAGCCCGAGCTTCAAAGCTTCCTGCGCAGAATAAAGCTTCCCGTTTAAAATCACTTCAGCGGCTTTTTCTGCGCCAATCAGACGCGGCAGGCGCGTGCAACCGCCCCATGCAGGGATTAGCCCAAGCGTGGTTTCGGGAAGCCCGATCCGCGTCGCTGGATCATCGCTCGCAATGCGGTAATCGCAGGCCAGAGTCACTTCGTAACCGCCACCGGCGCATGCGCCGTGGATGGCCGCGATCGTCGGGATTTTTAGAGCGGCAAGCCGATTAAAGATTCGCTGCCCTTGGGCAATGAATGCACGCATGTCTCCTGACTGCGCTTGTTGCAACAATGTCTTCAAATCCGCACCGGCAATGAAGATCGATTTTTTTGCCGACGTGATGATGAGCCCACCCAGTGAACCATCATTTTCGATAAAATCGAGATGCTGGCTCAACTCAGTGAGCGTGGCGCCGTCGAAAATATTCGCGCCGGACTCGGGGCGATCGAAGGTCAACACGCAGATGTGATCGTCTCCGATCTGGCGCCGAATCATTGAGGCTGCAGCGACCGCCGGCATTGAGTTCATATTGGCCACTTTCTGGGAAATTCCAAGCGAAGAGGCAGGGACGCCGCGCTGTGCCGTACGTTCGTCGCAGCGCGATGATCCTGCCATTGCGTCTGTTCAATGTGAGTGTTAAAACTCGGCGGCAGCCGCGCGCGAACAACAGTTATGGTCGGCAAAATTCTAGAACCCGAAATCAGGAGCGTGATCGACGCGCGTGACTTCACCGCGCTGCGCGAAATCTTTCGCGAATGGCCGCCAGCCGATGTCGCCGAAGTGATTCTCGATCTGCCGGAAGACGAACAAGTCATCATCTTTCGCGTTCTACCGCATGCGCTGGCGGCGGATGTTTTCGAATACCTCGATGTCGATGCGCAGCAAAAACTGCTCCGCGCCATGGCGCATGAGCAAGTCGTCGGAATCTTGAACGAGATGGCGCCGGACGATCGGACGGCGCTGCTGGAAGAATTGCCCAGCGCAGCGGCGCGGCAGTTAATTCGGTTGCTTACGCCAGAAGAGCGGCGCATCGCGACGGCGCTGCTGGGATACCCCGAAGATAGCGTTGGACGTCTGATGACGCCGGATTTCATCGCGGTGCACGAGGATTGGACCGTGCAGCAAGTACTCGATTATGTGCGCGAACATGGCCGCGACAGCGAGACGCTGAACTTTGTTTATGTCGTCGATGACCGCGGAAAATTGATTGACGACGTGCGGATGCGCGAGTTCCTGCTCCGGCCGCTCACGGCGAAGGTGAGCGAGATTCGCGATCAGACCTTCGGGGCGTTGAATGTGACTGATTCGCAGCAGGACGCGCTCAATGTCTTCCGAAGGTATGATCGCGCCGCGCTACCGGTCCTCGATTCAAGCGGGGTTCTGGTCGGGATTGTGACCAGCGACGACATGCTCGACGTCGCGGAACAGGAAGCGACTGAGGACATCCAAAAACTCGGCGGCATGGAGGCTCTTGACGAGCCCTACACGACTATTCCGTTTTTGCGGATGGTGAAGAAGCGAGCCACGTGGCTGATCATTCTGTTTCTTGGGGAAATGCTGACTGCCACCGCGATGCAGGGTTATAATAGTGAAATCGAAAGAGCGGCGATCCTTGCGATGTTTTTGCCCCTGATCATTTCGAGCGGCGGCAACTCCGGGTCGCAGGCCACCACCCTCGTGATCCGCGCGATGGCTCTCGGCGAATTGCGTTTACGGGATTGGTTTCGCGTTGTTCGCAAGGAATTACTCTCGGGAGTCGCGCTGGGAATGATTCTTGGAACGATCGGTTTCTTCCGCATCACGCTCTGGCAATATTTGCACATTTTTGATTATGGCAGGTATCACTGGCTGGTGGCTCTTACCGTTGGGTCCGCGTTGGTGGGAGTAGTGATGTGGGGAACCATAAGCGGTGCAATGCTTCCATTCTTGTTGCGGCGATGCGGGCTCGATCCGGCGGCGTCTTCCGCGCCATTCGTCGCTACCCTGGTCGATGTAACGGGGCTGGTAATTTATTTCAACGTGGCGCTATTCATTCTTCGCGGCACGCTGCTCTAGATACTCGGCTGTAGCGTCCGCTGTCCTCAGCGGATAACTCCAGCGTGGTACTCGCACTCAATGCCAGGATCGCCACCCCGGTTACAGCTTATCCAAATCTTCAATCACTTTCTCCATGCCGCTCACCACGAGAGCGAATCGATCGTAATCGAGCTTGTCGGGCGTGTCGCTCGACGAATGATAGTACGGATAACGAAACGGCGCGGTGTCGGTGACCATGATGCCGGGATAACCGTTTCGCCAGAACGACCATTGATCTGACCAACTCACGCCCGGAACGAACGCCGGAAGCGCCGCGCCTTCGGATGGAATCTTTGCATGCTTGCGGAACGCCGCGACAACCCGGCGAAGCAGCGTGCGTGAATGAACATTGCTGACGAATCCGATGAAGTTGCCAACCTTCGGGTAGAAAAGACCAAGTCCCGGCGACGGATAGGTTTGCGAATGCGGCGCATCGGAAAAGTAGCCGATTGTTTCGAGGCTGATCATTGCGGAGATTTTATCGCCGCGTGCTCTGCATCTGCCGGCGTAAATGAAACTTCCCATCTCACCGGACAGAAAATACGGCGGTTCCTCATTCACAAATGCGACGAAGCGCATCGTGTGTTGTGGCGTTCTACCGACAAAACGTCGCGCCAAGGCAAGGGTTGCAGCCACGCCGGTGCCGTTATCGTTTGCGCCGGGTGAGCCAAACACCGAATCGTAGTGCGCACCGATCACGATAATTGGCGGCGGACTAGAGACGGCCGCTCCTTGTTGGGCTGGGATCTCGACGTCGATGTTGTGGCAGGGTTGTCCACGGATTTCGTAAGTGTCCCGGCGCGGATGAAAACCGGCCCGTGAAAAGGAGTCTTCGATAAAATCGGCAGCGGCATTGAGCTTCGCGTAATGCCACATATTGCGCTCACCAATGTCGCCGGCGAGCTTTTGCACATCGGCGCGTAGCTCTTCGCGCAACGCAATTTCATTCGGCGACAGCGGCGCAGTCTTCGAAATATTTTTGCCGGGCATTCTCACTCCAAACCACCAGAGTAACGTCAAAATTGCGACGACGGCGATGCCAATGCGCATTGCGCTGAAAAGAATTCGTCTGAACATGCGGTGATGCCTTCCTCGCGAGACAAGAATAGCTGTTCGGGTGGACTCTGGGTAGCGCACGCGTGCGCGTGTTGGGTTGCGGTGTCCCGCCACAACAGTCTTTTCTTGAACTGCGGCTCAGGATCCGTGCGTGGCCGATAGGAAAGTTCGCGATCCCGAGGACGCGCTCGCCAGCACGCGAGACGCGTGCGCTCCCCAGATCCGCGGTTACGCGATCTTCCTACGGAAGCGCAACGCGCAGAGAATGAAAAGCAAGTTCGACATTAGGATGAGAACGAGAAAATTCGGCCAGTACTCGAAGAAATTTGCGCCGCGCAAAATGATCGCGCGCATGAGCGCGATGAAATACGTCGTCGGAAACAGCGCACCGAGCGCATAGAAAATCCACGGCATCGTTTCCCTGGGAAAAATGAAACCGGAAAAGAAAACGCTCGGCAACAGGAACACCATCGACATTTGGAGCGCCTGCATTTGATTTTCGGCCATCGTGCCCACGAGCAAACCCAGGCTCAGCAACGCAAATACATACACCAGCGTTGAAAACATCATCGCGAAGATATTGCCTTCAATAGGCACAAAAAACACGAACCGCATAATCGTGAACAAGACTGCTGCCATGGTCATGCCGATGCACAAATATGGAACCAGCTTCCCAAGCATCAGACCCGCGCGGCTCAATGGGCTCACGAGTAATTGCTCAAGGGTGCCGCGTTCGCGTTCGCGCACCAGTGCCATGGCCGCAGCAACTGTCGTCCCAATTTGCAACACAACACCGATCACGCCCGGCACAAAAAAATTCGGCGCGCGCATGGCCGGGTTGTAAAGCATCTGGGGACGAACATCGATCGGCATGCCTTGTCGGCCGGCATCGCGCATCATGGCGTGGTGGTCCGAGTAGGGCGTGAGAAGTAGTGTGGGCATGATGACGATGTTCCGATAAGGCGCGTTTGTTTCGGCGCGATGAGAGCTTCACAAATTACTTCGCGATGCCCACGATTTTTTGAAAATGTTTCTTTTGCTCGATCACATCGAGCATGAATGCCGCGACCGCTTTGCGAGAAACAGTGAAACCCATCTTGGGAGCGGCGCCTTCCCGACTTCGATAGGTCGAGTAATCTTCCTGAGTGAGACGCGGAGGCCGCGCGATTGTCCAGTCAAGACCGTTGCGTTGCATGACTTCTTCCATGGCCAGCGAATCGCGCATGTGATTTCGCATGATCAAACTGGCAATTCGATTGGGGATACCTGGAAAATGTGCCGCCGCCGAGAGAACAACGAGCCGTTTGATTCCGGCGCGTTGCATTGCACGCGTGGTCGCAAGTGCGCTGTCGTGAAGAAGCGAACCCGGTTTGAAAACCTTTCGCGGTCCAAGGGTCGAAATGACCGCGTCATGATTTTGCATTGTGTTAGCGAGTTGGTCTTCCTCGAGCGCGCTTCCTTCGATGACGGTGAGTCGCTCGTCTTGCAGGTTGATGCTTTCGGGCGACCGAACAAACGCTGTTACGCGATGCCCCCTTGCCAGAGCTTGCTCAACAATCTCGCGGCCGGTTCGACCGGTTGCTCCGATGACGAAAAGTTTCATAATTAGTTTCCTTCCCTTTGCGTTTGTGTTTCTAATCCAAAGTTTGCCGGTAGCGTTTAATTCCGATCGTCAGAACAATGAGAGCGAAGAGCGCGATCTGCCAAAGCTGAAGGCTGACATCGATGACGCTGTTGCCCTTCAACAGAATTCCCCGGACGATGCGCAGAAAATGCGTCAGCGGAAAAACTTCGCCGACGATTTGGGCCCAGTGTGGCATGCCGCGAAAGGGAAACATGAAACCGGAGAGCAAGATCGACGGGAGAAAAACAAAGAACGCCATCTGCACTGCTTGCAGTTGGTTTTTCGCGATCGTGGAAAACGTTATGCCCATGGCGAGGTTCGCGACAATGAAGACGAAGGCGACCCCCAAGAGAAGCAGGATGCTTCCCTGCATGGGCACCTGAAAGAGAAAGTGCGCCGCGATCAGAATGACCGAGACCTGGATGTAGCCGACTAAAATATAGGGGACGATTTTGCCGATGAGCACTTCGCTCGGACGCGTCGGCATCGAGAGAAGATTTTCCATCGTCCCGCGTTCACGTTCGCGAGTGATGGCCAGACCGGTGATCATCACCATCGTCATCGTTAGGATCACGCCCATGAGACCAGGCACGATGTTGTATTGGGTAACAACTTCAGGGTTGTAAAGCGCGTGAACGCGCAGATCGACCGGACCGTTCGTCGCGGCGAGCGGCCCCAGCATTCCCTTCCAATCATTTTGGAACGCCGTATCCAAAATCGGGCCTAACGAGCCGAGCGCGATTCCAGTTGCAGCCGGATCGGTTGCGTCTGCCTCGACTAACAGCGCCGGCCGATCGCCGCGCAAAAGATCGCGGCTGAAATTTTGCGGAATGTTGATGACAAACTGCACTTGACCGCGGGCGAGCAGGTCGTGACCCTCCTCCTCGGTTTTTACCTCGCGCACAAAATCGAAATAAGTGCTGTTTTTCATCGCGTAGAGTAGCGTCCGTCCCTGCGCACCCTGGTCCGCGAGAAGCACCGCCGCGGGCAGATGCCGCGGATCGGAATTGATCGCGTAACCGAACAATGTGAGTTGAATCAGCGGAATGCCGAGCATCATCGCGAAGGTGAGACGGTCGCGGCGCATCTGCATGAATTCCTTTGAGATAATCCCGCGCAGGCGTTGAAACGAAAATTTCGGATGTCCTTTCATGCTGAGTGCTCCATTAAACTGATGAACGCGTCTTCCAAACCGGACTCAATCTGATGCCATTCGTACGGCTCACGGCGAAACGGCGCGATGGCACGTTCAAGCTCGGCGGCATCGGTGCTGCTCACATGCAGCGAATTGCCGAACGCCACCGCCTGCTGCACGCCGGGAGTTTTGCGCAACTCTTCGGCTAAATGAGCGAGATCAGGTCCCTGTACTTCCCAAGTCGTTAGGCCAACACGCGAAACCACTTCATCGACCGTGCCGTCCGCGAGCAGTTTCCCCTTGGAAATGTAAGCGAGCCGCTGACAGCGCTCGGCCTCGTCCATGTAATGCGTGGTGATCAGAAACGTCAGCCCTTGCGCTGCGAGTTGATGAATTTCTTCCCAGAAATCGCGCCGCGCTTTTGGATCGACCCCGGCCGTCGGCTCGTCCAGCAGCAATAGTTTCGGACGATGAATGAGACAGGCAGCGAGCGCGAGCCGTTGTTTCCATCCGCCGGAAAGCTGACCGGCCAGTTGCTTCTTGCGTTCCGCCAGCCCGAGTTCTTCGACGCTCTGGCGCACTGTTTGACGCCGCTTCTTCACGCCATACATGCGCGCGACGAAATCGAGATTCTCCTCAATGCTTAAATCCTCCCAAAAACTGAATCGCTGCGTCATGTAACCGACTTCGCGCTTGATCGCTTCACTCTCGGCGATCACGTCGTGCCCGAGGACCTGCCCGCTTCCTTCGTCGGCGCGAAGCAAGCCACAGAGCATTCGCAAAAACGTTGTCTTGCCGCTCCCGTTAGGTCCGAGGAATCCGAAAATTTCGCCAGCGCGCACGGTTAGATTGACATGATCCACCGCGGTGATCTCGCCGAACCGCTTGGTCATCCCGCGCACCTCGACGACATGTTCTCCGTTTTTCATTTTGGCTCAAATTCGACATCCACCGGCTGACCTGGATGAAGATTGGCCGCTGCTTGCGCATCGAAAATTAGTTCGACCATGAACACCAGCTTCGCTCGCGTTTCTCGGCTGTAGATGACCGGTGGCGTGTATTCCGCGCGCGGCGAGATGTAGCTCACTTTCCCAACGAAAGAATCTTTCACGCCGTCCACCTTCACTCGAGCGATGTTGCCGTAGTGGATCGAGCCGACGCGCGTTTCAGGAATGAACGCGCGCACCTTAATGTTTTGCGGGGGCAGAAGGACGACGACTGGTTTGCCTGCCGCAACCCATTCGCCTTGGCGAAACAGTGTGTCGTACACCAGACCCGATTGCGGCGTAGCCTGTTTTTTCTGATCAAAACTCCAGTTTGTTTGATCAAGTCGCCGTTTATCCTGATCTCGAGCGGAACGGGCTCGGTCCAGATCTTGAGTCGCGGCCACACCCGTGCGAAAAAGTTTTTCCTGTCGGGCGAGCTCCCTTTCAGAAAGCACGAGCGCCGCCTCGATTTGCTCGCGCGCCGCTTTCTCAGTGATCTCATCCAGTGCGAACAGTGGCTGGCCCGTTGTCACCTGTTGACCACGCTGCACGGATAACGTTTCCAACTGCCCAGCAAGCGGCGATGCGACATAAACAAACTCGCCCTCCACATAACCCTGGAACCGGTCCTTTTTCGGATCGCTGCAACCCGCGGACAAGAGCAGAAGCGCCAAAGCTCCCGCCGCGTACACCGATTGTCGATCCTGCCTAACGAACAACATATTTACATTTTCCGTCCTTTTGGTGTAAGCGCTCCTTCGAGAACAATCTTGAGAATTCCGGTGAAGCCTTCTTTCGGCATCATCCCGAGCTCTTCCATCTTTGGCGGATTCATGATCGCTTGAACCATCGCCAGCAAAATCTCGATAATGAGATTGGCCGGAACATCCTTGCGTACCATTCCCGTCCTTTGTCCCTGGACGAAGAATTTCCCGATGTAGCGCTGGATTAGCGCGGCTCGGCGGCGTTCGACAAGTTTGAAAACCTCGGGCGCTTTCTGGCGCATATCGCGCACGAACGGCGGCTTAATCTCATCCAATTCACGTCGCGTACCGGCCAACAACTCGCGCAAAGTCGCTGAGAAATCGTTCGGGTGGGCGCGTGTAACTTCTCTAAGCGTCATCTCGACGCCTGTTAATTTGTCGGCCAACACAGCCTCGAGAAGATCGAACTTACCCGGAAAATGGGCATACAGCGTTTTCTTGCTAATGCCTAGCTCCCCCGCCAGATCATCCATGGTCACGCTGCGGAATCCGTGATTAAAAAAGTGGGCCCGGGCCGCATCAACAATTCGCTGGCGATTCGGATCGCGCTTTCGGCGCGGCCGCGGTTTGTGCGCCCGTTTCATATCCACCCAGCTTATCACAACGCGGAAACTAGTCCAGTGTATTTAGTTTCCACAGACAATTGTGCGATATTTTGAGCTGTCGCCTGTTACCCAGGCTGCCGTAAGCTGTGAAAATCCTTCGACAAAGTCCCGCTGTATCCGTAACGCACTGACGATGGCTGGTTATTCAGAGACACCGCTACCACAAAAGCTGGGAATCAAACCGGGCCTGACCGTCGTCACAATCAACACACCCAAAAACTATCGCCGATCGCTCGGTACAATTCCCGAAGGCGTAACCTTTTCGAACCGCTTGAAACCGGATTCGAGTTTTGTCCATGTTTTCATTGAGGAGTGCAGGGAAT
>Ga0209055_1001549_pt1 | contig 15072 bp, 12 predicted proteins | sample GraSoiAngelo_110_FD_185875 | JGI IMG/M metagenome (GOLD analysis project Ga0209055, IMG submission 185875) | Grasslands soil microbial communities from the Angelo Coastal Reserve, California, USA - 14_0903_12_30cm (SPAdes) (version 2) | ecosystem: Environmental > Terrestrial > Soil > Grasslands ... | reverse complement strand
CCGGCACGCCACGTGGGCACGTACAGGCGGGTCCCGGAAGGATCGAGGCCATCTCGGCGCAGGCGTTCGGTAACGGCCGCACAGGCCATGGCGGACCCGGTCCCAAGCGGGATGGCGTAGAGGTGGTCGAGGTTCGTCGTCACGAACAGGGTGCGACCATCTCTCGAGAGTACGACCGCCATGGGATGACCGGGGACGGCGATGGCGCCGATCTGGCGGGAGCGCTGCAGATCGATCACGCCGATGTCCTCGGTGAACTGGTTCGTCACATACGCCCGGTTTCCTCCCTTGCTGAGCACCAGCCGTGTCGGCACCGCACCCGTGGGCACGGAGCCTCCGGCGCGCAACGGATCGAGCAGCACGCAGGCGACGCTCGCCGCGGATGCGCGGGTCACGTACGCGGTCTGATTCCTGCCGATCACGACATCGAACGGCCGGCCCGTAGGGCGTGGGGTGTCGCGGCAGCCTCCACAGCGAGCGCTCGAACGGCCTGCGCTCGATCGATTCCATGATCTCGGGGGTGAGGCCCGCCGCGGTGGGCGCATCGCGGCCAATTCGCCAGCGGGGGGAGCCCCTCGCGTCGCAACAGGCGGGCGAGCTGATACCGGCTGTGCATGCCGACCATCGCGGCCAATTCGCCGGCCGGTGGCGCGTGACCGTTGAACGCCGCCAGCACACTGACGACAGCGCGGGCCTGCGCCGTCAGGTGCGGCAGCGCGGTGTGCAACAGGGTGGTGAGGGGCAGCGGAGGCATAGGATGTCGCACGCGCACCACAAGTGTCGCCCCGACCACGCTGATCGCGACGTCGGGGCGCGGCGGGTCCGAAACGGTGTCGCCCGGAAGGCTGCACGATCTGCGCCGCCCCGGAGGGCGGGCTACCTGTTTCCGGGACCTCCGTCTCCGCCACTCGGCCGGTCCGGCGGCCGCCGGAGGGCCCGCACCTCCTCGCGCACCCCCGCGAGCATCTCGCCCACGAACCCGAAGCCGAACAGCATCAGGCCGGCCAGCACGAGCAGCAGCACCAGGTAGAGAAACGCCCGGTTGCCCTGCTGGTACCCGTAGCGCTCGATCAGCGCGTAGACGGCCACCAGAAAACCGAGAAAGATCAGCACGGCGCCGGGGACGCCGAAGAAGAGCAACGGCTTGCGCCCGAACCGCAGCTGGAACCACACCGACACGAGGTCCAGTACGCCGACCGGGATGCGCGCGATACCGAACTTGGACTTCCCCGCGCGGCGGGGCAGCAGCGGCACGGGCCGCTCGGCGAGCCGGAAGCCCTGCGCCGCGGCGATGACCACCATGAAGCGATGCCAATCGGGACGGGTGGTCAGGCCGTCCATCACCTCGCGCCGGTACGCCTTCACCGAGTTCAGGTCGGTGACGCGGACACCGAACAACCAGCGGCACAGCCCGTTGTAGACCCAGGACACGAAGCGTTTTTCGTAGTGACCCTGTTTGGTGCCGGTGACGATGTCGGCGGCGTCGTCGAGGATCGGCTGCACCAGGGAGGGGATGTCGCTGGGGCGGTATTGCAGGTCGGCGGGATAGAACACGAGGATGCGGCCGCGCGCGACATCGCCCCCCGAGGCCAGGGCGTCGGCGATGCCCCGCTGGCTGCGGTGGGTGACGACGCGGACGAACGGGTGTTTGGTCGCGAGCTCCCGCAGCGTGTCCGGCGTGGCGTCGCGACTGCCGTCGTCGATGATCACCACTTCGCAGCTGTACGGCAGCGGCAGCAGGGCCTCGCGCGCCTGGCGTACGAATTCCGGCAGATTCTCGGCTTCGTCCTTGGCGGGCACGAGGACGCTCACCTCGGGAGTGGCCGTCCCCGTGGCGAGGCTCATAGCCGCTTGCGCATGCGGGCGGGGAGGATGCTCAGCTGGTCGCGGTACTTGGCAACCGTGCGCCGGGCGATCTTGACGCCCCGCTGCGCGAACATTTCCACGATCTGCTGGTCGGTCAGCGGGTTCTTGGGATCCTCGTCCCCAACCATCTTCTGGATCTGCGCGCGGATGGCGCGGGCGCTCGCGTCCTCGCCGGTGGTGGTGGAGAGGCCGCTCGAGAAGAAGAACTTGAGGGGCAGGAGCCCGCGCGGCGTCTGCACGTACTTCTCGTTCGTCACCCGGCTCACCGTGCTCTCGTGCATGTTGATCACATCCGCCACCTCGCGCAGGGTGAGCGGCTTCAGGTATTCCACGCCTTTCTCGAAGAAGTCGCGCTGGCGATCGACGATGAAGTTCATCACCTTGAGCATGGTCTGGCGACGCTGCTCGATCGCCTGGATCATCCAGTGCGCGCTGTTCATGCGCTGGTTGATGAAGTCCTTGTTCTCGCCCTGGAATTTTTTCTTGTCGCGCGCGATGTCCTGGTAGGTCTTCGAGATGCGCAGGCGCGGCAGGCCGGCGTCGTTCAAGAACACCTTGTACTCCCCGTCGATCTTCTCGACCACCAGGTCCGGAATGATGTACGCGTCGTTGGCGGCGGAGTGCTGCAGGCCCGGCTTGGGATCGAGCTTGGCGAGGTCGTCGGCGACCCTCTGCACCTCGGTGGCATCGAGCCCGAACCGCTTGCCCAGGTCGCTCCAGCGGTGTGCTTTGAGGTCGTCGAACGCGTCGCGCACCAGCCGGTAGGCCAGCGTGTCGGTCTCGGCGCGCGCCTCGAGCTGGAGCAGCAAGCACTCGCGCAGATCGCGGGCCCCCACCCCGGGGGGGTCGAGCTTCTGGATGATCCGGAGCATTTCCTCGGCTTCGGCCGTCGTGAACAGCTGCGGCTGGACGTCCTGCTCCGACTCGGTGGCGTGCTCCTGCAGCAGCTGGTTTGCGCCGCGCACCATCTCTTCGAGCGTGGCACCGAGGTAGCCATCTTCCGCGATATTCCCGATGAATTCCTCGGCCAGGAGCTGCTGGCGGGGCGTCAGGTCGAGCAGCCGCATCTGCTCCCGCAGGTAGTCGGAGAGGTCCTTGCTCTCGACCGGCACCGGCTCGACGTATTCCCGCGCTTCGCTCATGTCGCGCGGCGGCGCGCCCGAGTCCGAGCCGTCGTCCAGCAGGATCTCCTCCCAGTTGGGCTCGTCGTTGGCCTCCGCTTCTTTCTTGTCCTCCTTGGCCTCCTCGGCCAGGGGCACCTCCGTCTCCTCCTCCGGCTCGACCAGCTCGAGGAACGGGTTGCCGAGCAGCTCCTGCTTCAGGTGCTGCTGGAGATCGAGCAGCGGCATGTACAGCAGGTCCATGGCCTGGTACAGCCGCGGATTGATGCGGAGCTGTTGCGAGAGTCCGGTGTGCTGCTGCAGGCCGGTCTTCATACGGGTTGTAGCTGGCCCCCCCCGAGGCGCGCGCGCAGGCGCGCCGTGAGGGTGGGCCCGAGGTAGAGGTTCGCCACGCGGTCGTCGAACACCAGCTCGCGCACGGTGCCGGCGACCTGCACTTTGCCTTCGAACATGATGTAGGCGCGGTCCACGATGTCGAGCGTCTGCTCCACGTTGTGATCGGTGATGAGCACGCCGATGCCCCGGTGCCGCAGGCCGGCCACGATGGTCTGGATGTCGTGCACGGCGATCGGATCGACGCCGGCGAACGGCTCGTCCAAAAGCATGAATTTGGGCGCGGTGACGAGCGCGCGGGTAATCTCCAGCCGACGCCGCTCGCCGCCCGACAGCTGGAACCCCTTCTGGCGCCGCAGGTGTTTGATGGCGAGCTCGTCGAGCAGGCGCTCGAGACGGTCCGCCTGCTCCGCGGCGCCGAGCGGCAGGGTCTCGAGAATCGCCCGCACGTTCTCCTCGACCGTGAGCTTGCGGAACACCGAGGGCTCCTGCGCCAGATAGCCGATCCCCATGCGCGCGCGGCGGTACATCGGCTCCGGCGTGATGTCCCGGCCATCCAGCACGATCTCACCGCCGTCGGGACGGATCAAGCCGGTGATCATGTAGAAGCACGTGGTCTTCCCCGCCCCGTTGGGGCCGAGCAGGCCCACGATCTCTCCCTGCTCGAGCTGTACGCTCACGTCGTTCACCACGCGGCGACCCTTGTAGGTCTTGACCAGCCCGTGGGCCTCGAGGCGGCTCCCGCCAGAGACCGCGGGGTGCTCCCCGCTGGGCGACTCGGCGCGGGCCAGCGCGCGCTCGGCGACCTCGAGCAGCCGGTCCGCCATGCCCCCGCGGTCGCTCGCCAGCTCGGCCCACACCTCCGCCGTGAACGCGATCGTCACGGGATCGCCCGGCGCCCCCAGCGGGTACGTCACGATCTTGAGGAGCGCCAGCCGCGGCAGCACCGACGTCTGCAGGCTGGTGCGGAACTCCTCGACCGACAAGGCGCCGAGCTCGGGCAGGCCGGCGTCCCGGGAGTGGGCGCGGAGCTTGAGGAACTCTTCGCGGTAGGCCACCGCGAGCTCGGCGAACGGCGCGCGGCCCTGGGCGTCGCCGACGCGCGCCAGCGCCGCCGCCGCCAGCGGGAGCGACGAGTCGCGGGCGGACAGGAGGTCAGGTGACTGGGGGGGGGGGCGGCCGGTATCGTCATGGGCCCGGAGCCTTTTTCTTGGTCGTGTCCGCCGGAGTCTTCTTCTTGGTCGTGTCCGGAGGAGCGGGCGGCAGCGGCTCGAGCTGCACGCCGTCGGCGTGCCCCGTGACGGTCACCCAACGGACCTTGCCTCCCTCGAGCGTTATGTCGATCATCGCTCCGCGCGAGTAATTGAGCGACGGCAGGGAGTCGCGCTGGTTGTACTGATGCGTGAACGCGCGGGCGGATCCCCGCGAGACCACGCGGTGCAGCGCGCTCTTCGGTTGGCGGGCCCCCCCCCCCGCCCCCCCGGCGGGGTCGGCCTGCTGCGCCCAGCGCGCCGTGAGCGAATCGCCGGTAATCCAGTCCGCGGTCGAGTCCCGCCTGGCCGTGGAGTCGCGCTTCATGGTCGAGAGCGCACGCCCGAACGCGCGCACTTCGGTGAGCACCTGATCCGGGACGTCGAGGGCGAGCGAGTCGGCGCGGATTGTCGTATTGCTCGAGACGGCCCGGGCGCGGACCGAGTCCTTGGGGCCCCAGGCGAACGCCTGCTGCAGCTTCTTGCGGTCGATGTGGAGGTGAATTGTGTCGGCGGTGAGGCGCCAGTCGGCGCCCGTGGCCACACCGTCCCCGAGCGCCTTCACGAGCCGGATGTCGTGTCCCCGGAGGCCGAGCTCGATGCGGGTGCCCGTCAGCGTGTAGGACTCCGTCCCCTTGCCCTCGACCCGGGGCTTGCCCACGAGCAGCCCGAGTCCCACGACCTGATCGAGCTGCATCGAGTCGCCCCGCGCCGCGAAGTCGCTGCGGTCGATCGTCACAGCTCCCCCGCCCCACATGCGGTCGTTGCCCTTGAAGCGTACTCGATCCGCCACGATCACATAAGGTTCCGCGGAATCGGCGGTGCCACGGTAGTCGATCGTCGGGCGGCCGGAAGCGTACATCTCGAGCGTGTCCCGTACACCCTTCAGCGCCCGATAATACGTCAGGTTGGGCCCCCGCAGCACCGAGCCGCTGTTGCGGTTCACCGCGACCACGTTCTTGTGGGCTTCGAGCCGCTCCTGACGCAGGAAATACGCCGCGGTCGTCGCGTCGAGCGTCATCGCCGTGTCTCGGATATGTACCGGGTTCTTCTGGCCGATCATGTCGAAGCGCTTGAGACCGGCGAACCAGGCGACGCTGTCGGCGGCGAGCGTGCTTCCGGTGCCCTGACAGTGGGCCAGCACTCCACCGCCCGCGAACACATTGGTCTCTCCGACGCGCACCTCGACCTGCTGCGCCTGCCGTCCGACCGAGTCTATGACGATGGTGCAAGGTCGCCCCCCGGCCGTATCGGGGGACGAGGCAGGTTGCTGAACGAAGGCGACGAGGAGCACGGTGGCCATCATTGGTTCGGGAGCGTGAAGTTCCCGCCCTTTCCGGTCACCCGAGTCGCCGTCACCACCTTGAAGTCGGGATCCGCCGTGAACCCCGTTCCCAAGATGTGGCGTGTCGGCTCGTCGAATACGAAGTCTCGGTCGGAGCTGACCTGATTCTTGGCCTGGCTGTAGCGGATCACCTCGGTGCGGAGCGTCGCGCCATCGGTCCGCACCACCACCACGCTGCCCCGTGCCTCCATGTCGCCCGTGCGCCAGTGGTAGGTGCCCTCGCGCGAGGTGAGCGTGGACGTCTGGGCACCCCGCGTATCGTAGAACGTGATGTGCACCTGGCGGAGCTCGGCCGTCTGCGAGGGCGAGTAGAAATATGCCGTATCGGCGAGCACGTGGGCTCGCATGACCCCACCGCTGGTCATGTAATGGGACATGCTGTCGAGCACCTGGTCGGCGGAGTCGGCGGCGGAGATGGTCGCCGTCGGCTTGATGCCGGTGTCGCACGCGCTCAGCGCCCACGCGCCCAGCAGCCAGGCGTACCTCATGCCGCCCCCGCCTTCATCAGGTCGTGCAGGTGCACCATCCCGACCAGTTTGCGCCCTCCGTCGAGCACCGGCAGCGCCATGATGCCGTGTTGCTCCATGAGCCGGACGGCGGCACCGGCGAGCTCGTCCCGCGTGGTGGTTTTGGGCGTCCGGGTCATGACGTCGCCGACCGGCAGGTCGAGGAACGCGTCCGTCTTTTCCATGAGCCGGGTGAGGTCCCCGGCCGTGACCACGCCGAGCAGGCTCCCGCCCCGGTCCACCACGGCGACGGTGCCGCGCTTCTGGGCGAGCAGCACGACACACTCGCGCATGGGGCGGTCGGGGGCGAGAGTGGGGACGTCGCCCGCGACCATCACGTCGGCGACGCGCAGCAGGAGGTTGCGACCCAGTGCCCCGCCCGGGTGCAGCGCCGCGAAGTCCTCGCGCCGGAATCCTTTCACTTCGAGCAGCGTCACGGCGAGGGCGTCGCCCAGCGCCAGAGCGGCGGTGGTGCTCGCGGTGGGCGCGAGTGTCTCCGGGCAGGCCTCTTCGGCGACGCTCGCGTCGAGCACCACGTCCGCCTGGCGGGCGAGCACGGAGTCCAGGTCGCCGGTGATCGCGACCAGCCGCACGCCCTGCCGTTTGAGCTGACTCACGAGGCCGAACAGCTCGTCCGACGCGCCGCTTCGGGACAGGAGGATGGCCACATCGTGCCGGCCGACGATCCCGAGGTCGCCGTGCAGCGAGTCGATCGGGTGGAGGAACGACGCGGGCGTACCGGTCGAGGTGAACGTGGCGGCGATCTTGCGCGCGATAAGGCCGGACTTGCCGACCCCCGAGACGATCACCCGACCGCTCGCGGCCGCCAGCAGGCGCACCGCGGCGGCGAACGCCGGCCCCAGTCGCTGGGCCACGCGTCCGATCGCGTCGGCTTCGAGGGCGAGCACGCGGCGCCCGCGCTCAACGAGATCGCCCGGCTCCGTGCGGGACATCGCCACGCTCCAGAAAGTACGTCGTGAGGAGACTCTGCCACTCGCCGCGCGCCTTGAGGATGAGCTCGGCCACCTCGCGGACGGCACCGTGGCCGCCCGGCACATCGGTGACGAGACGCGCCGCCGCCCGGACCTCGGGCACCGCGTTCGCGACCGCGACCGGCAACGCCACGCGCGTGAGCACCGGGAGGTCGGCGAGGTCGTCGCCGACGAACGCGCACTCGTCCCATGCCAGCCCGCGGCGGGCCAGCAGCGCCTCGAACGCCGGGAGCTTGCGGGCTGTGGGATCCTGGATCAGCTCGTCCACCGCCAGCTCGCGTGCCCGCAGCGCCGTGGCCGTCGATTCCCGGCCCGTGAGCCACACGACGACGAGCCCCGCCGAGCGCAGCATGCGGATGCCGAGTCCGTCCTGGATGTGAAAGCGCTTGAATTCGACGGGGTGATCGCCGACGACGCCAAGGTAGACGCCGTTGTCGGTGAGCACGCCGTCGACGTCGAAGCCGACGAGTTTCAGGCGGCGGGCGAGGGCGGCGTCGAGCATGGTCACGTCCGGGCGCGGGCGGGGGGCACGGCTCTCGCTCGGTCCTCGACAGCCGCCCTGCCACCCTGGGACCTCGCTGGCGCCGTGCCCCCCGCCCGCGCTGATTGCCACACGTCCAGCGCGACCCGTACGATCTCCTCCAGCCGGTCCAGCGGGATCATGTTCGGCCCGTCCGAGGGTGCGTGGTCGGGGTCGGGGTGCGTCTCGAGGAAGAATCCGTCGGCGCCGGCCGCCGCGGCCGCGTACAACAGGGGTGGGATGAACTCGCGCAGACCGCCGCTCGAGCCGTCGGAGCCCTGCCCCGGCTGCTGCACCGAATGGGTCGCGTCATACGCGACCGGGGTGCCGCACGCGGCGCGCAGCCGCGCGAAGCTGCGCATGTCCACCACCAGGTCGCCGTAACCGAAGAAGCTACCGCGTTCGGTGACGGCCACTTCAGGGGCGCCCCCGGCGCGCACCTTTTCTACGGCGCCCGCCATGCCCTCCGGGGACATCCACTGCCCTTTCTTCACGTTTACGGGCCGGCCCGCGCGCCCCGCTGCCAGGAGCAGATCGGTCTGACGGCACAGAAACGCCGGAATCTGCAAAACGTCCGCCACCTGGGCGGCGGCGGGCACCTGGACGGCCTCGTGCACGTCGGTGAGGAGCGGCAGGCCGGTGTCCGCGCGCACGCGCGCGAGCGCCTCGAGACCGCGTTCGAGGCCGGGACCGCGCGCGCCCCCGAGCCGCGACCGGTTCGCCTTGTCGAACGACGCCTTGTAGATGACGTGGATCCCGAGCTTCGCTCCCAGCTCGGCGACCGCTTCGCCGATCCGGCGATTCAGGTCGTCCGACTCGACGACGCACGGCCCCGCGATGAGGAACGGGGCGGCCCCCCCCCCGGCCGCGAAGTGCTGCGCCACGTCAGTCGCGTCGGCCGGCGAGCTGAGACGGCCGCTCGGCCTGGGTGGGGGCGGCGGTGCTGCGGGCGCGATGCTGCTGGCGCGCCGCGCCCACGAACCCGGCGAACAGTGGGTGCGGCCGCGTGGGGCGCGACTTGAGCTCCGGATGGAACTGGCAGCCGATGAACCAGGGGTGATCGGGCAGCTCGATCATCTCGACGAGCGAGCCGTCGGGAGAGAGGCCGGCGCAGCGCATGCCGTATTCGGCGAGGACGTCGCGGTAGGCATTGGACACTTCGTAGCGATGCCGATGCCGCTCGCTGACTTCGAGCGCCCCGTAGGCCTGGGCGACACGCGAGCCGGGCCGCAGCTTGCAAGGGTAGGCCCCCAGCCGCATCGTCCCCCCCAGCTCCTGGATCCCTTCCTGGGACCGCAGCAGCGCGATCACCGGGTTCTCGCACTCCGGGGCGAACTCGCTCGAGTTGGTATCCGGGAGCTTGACCACGTCGCGCGCGAACTCGATGATCGCCGCCTGCAGGCCGAGACAGATCCCGAAGAAGGGCAGCTTGTGCTCCCGCGCCCAGCGGATCGCTTCCAGCATCCCCTCGACCCCGCGCACGCCGAACCCGCCCGGGACGAGCAGGCCGTCGTAGCCCCCGAGCAGCTCCCCAGCGGCTGCCTGATCGGTGAAGCGGTCGGACGAGATCCACTCGACCTGCGCCCCGCACTCGTTCGCGATCCCGCCGTGCACCAGCGCCTCGTGAATGCTCTTGTAGCTGTCGGCGAGCTCGGTGTACTTCCCCACCACCGCGATGCGCACCCGCTCGGCGGGGTTCAAGATCTTGTCCACCATCTGCGCCCAGCCCCGCAGATCGGGGTCCTTAGTCTCGAGGTGCAGCCGCATGCAGACTTCGCGGTCCAGGCCCTGCGCATGCAGCTTGAGTGGGATTTCGTAGATGGATCGAACGTCCGGACTCTCCACCACGCAGCCGAAGTCCACGTTGCAGAACTGCGCGATCTTGCGCTTCAGCTCTTCCGAGAGCGGCCGCTCGGTCCGGCAGATCAGGATATCGGGCTGGATCCCGATCTGCATCAGCTCCCGGACGGAATGTTGAGTGGGTTTGGTCTTGAGCTCGGCGGTGGCGGCGATGAAGGGAACGAGGGTGAGGTGGATGAACAGCGTATTGTCGCGGCCCACTTCCTGGCGGAACTGCCGAATCGCCTCGAGGAACGGCAGCGACTCGATGTCGCCCACCGTGCCGCCGATTTCCGTGATCACGACGTCGTGGTCGGGGGCGAGGCGGCGGATCGCCGTCTTGATCTCGTCCGTGATGTGCGGAATCACCTGCACGGTCGAGCCGAGGTATTCGCCGCGCCGCTCCTTGGTGATCACCGACAGGTAGATGCGACCCGTCGTGACATTATTCACCTGCGACAGCGAGCGGTCGATGAACCGCTCGTAATGTCCGAGGTCGAGGTCGGTCTCCGCGCCGTCGTCGGTGACGTACACCTCGCCGTGCTGGAACGGCGACATGGTGCCGGGATCGACGTTGATGTAGGGATCGAACTTCTGGATGGTCACGCGGAGGCCGCGCTCCACCAGCAGGCGACCGAGCGAGGCGGCCGCGATCCCTTTGCCGAGCGACGAAACGACGCCACCGGTCACGAAGATGTACTTCGTCGAGCTCACGGGCTCACCTCCTTCAGGTGCCGGGTCAACTGCGCCTCCGCGTATCGCAGATCGTCCGCCGTGTCCACCCCGGGAGCGGCCGGGCCGGCAAGCAACGCTACGCCGATCGGCAGGCCGTGCAGCAAGGGCCGCAGCTGCTCCAGCCGCTCCCATCGCTCCTCGGGCACCGGCGGTAGCCGCACCCACCGCTCGAGCGCCTCACGCGTGTACGCATAGACGCCCACGTGCTGGTGATACCGGACCGACGCCGTGCCCTCGCGGTCGAACGGGATCGGGGCCCGCGAGAAATACACGGCGCGCCCGCGCGCATCGACCACGACTTTCACGCGTGCGGGGTCCGCCGCGTGCGCCGCGTCGAGCGTCCCCGCCGCGGTACCGATCGGGTCCCCAGCGCGCACCCGCCCCACGGCGCCGCGCAGCGCCTCCAGGTCCACGAGGGGCTCGTCGCCCTGTACGTTCAGGACGACATCGAACTCATTAAATGATTTATTGCCAACGACTTCCGCGACGCGTGCCGTACCGGACTCGTGGTCGGGGGAGGTCAGGATCGCCTCGTATCCCGCCCGCTCGGCGACGGCGGCGATTTCGCGCGCGTCGGTCGCGACGACCAAGCGGTCACACACGCCAGCTTCGTTTGCCCGTCGCGCGGTCCAGAGGATGAGCGGCTCGCCTGCCAGCGGCAGGAGCGGCTTGCGGGGAAGGCGGCTGGAACCGAGCCGCGCCGGGATCACGCCGAGGACGGGCACGGGGCAAGATACAAAATTCGTGCCGTGGAGTCTAGCCCCGGCCTAATCGTCTCGTGTAACGCGCCTTACGCCGCGGCGCACAGCTTCAGAAAGTTCTCGAGCAGGCGCTTTCCGTGGGGCGTGCCGATGGACTCGGGATGGAACTGGACGCCGTAAATGGGATGGCGGCGGTGTTTCATCGCCATGATCTCGGCGTCCTTCGGACGATCGGCGCTCCAGGCCGTGATGACCAGATCTTTGGGGAGCGATGCGGGCTCGAGCACGAGCGAGTGGTAGCGCATGCCGGTCACGGGGCTCGGGATCGCCGCGAACAGCTCGTCGTCTTCGTGGATCACGTCGCACGTCTTACCGTGCATCACGCGATCGGCCCGCACCACGCGGCCGCCGAACGCCTCGCCGATCGCCTGATGGCCGAGGCACACACCGAGCATCGGCACGCGGCCCGCGAGTGCGCGTACCAGCGGCACCAGGATGCCGGCGTCGGCGGGCGTGCAGGGGCCGGGCGACAGGACGGCCGCTGTCGGCTTGAGGGCGAGCACCTGCTCCACGGTGAGGGCGTCGTTGCGGTACACGACTGGCTCGGCACCGAGCTCCCCGAACAGCTGGACGAGGTTGTAGGTGAACGAGTCGTAGTTGTCGAGCACGAAGAGCATCGTATGCGATGATAACCCGAGGCCGCGGGCGGGTCCAGCGGTTGCACTCCCGGCACGGCGCCTGCAGTAGCCTCGGCGCGTCCCCTCCCGCGAGGCGATCTTGTCAGGAGATCCGCTGTCCCGTCGCGATTGGCTCACGGTCATGGGCGCCGCCGGGGCTGGTGCGGTGCTGCGGCCGGGTCTGGATGGCCCGAGTCGTCCGGGTTACCACCCCCAGTCCCTCCCGATCCTGCCCCTCACTTCCACGAGCGAGGTGTTCACGCCCGGCCGTGGCCGGGGCTTCATGAAATTCAGCTTCGATTTCCCGGAGCCGTCGGTCGAGTTCGAGGGTTACCGGTTCGGCTTCCTCCTGTTCACACGCGAGAATGCTTATGGGCTCGACGCGCGTCGCATGGCCGCCGACCGCACCGAAGCGGGCGTCGATATCCACAGTGCCGGGCTGGTGTGGGCCGGGGGCCAGCAGGCGGCGCCCGGTCGCGTGACCGCGCAGCTGCGCAAGCGCGGCGAGTTCATCGAGTGGGACGTGACGGCGGAGCTGGCACAGCCCATCAAGGGGGTGACAACCGTGATTCGGGGGGTGCCGCGCGGCAAGCTGTCGAGCGGCGGCGCCGAGCCGCGAGACCACAGGGACGACGAGGTGCTGTTCGGCTATCCGTTCGGCGGCGGCGACCTGTTCGGCGGCAACACTGCCGACGGCATCGGCACGCCGCTCATCGTGGTCCAGAGCGGCGAGGGGCAGTTTGTCGCGCTCTCCTCACTCGACGACCACGTGCGCACCAAGCGCTTCTATTTTCAGCCGGGCGAGCAGGGCTATCGCGTCGAGCTGGTGCACGAGGTCGAGGGTTGGCTCGATCGACCCCGGGTGCAGGTCCCCACCTGGCGGCTGGGCCGGGCCACGACCCTCGAGGCCGCGGTGGCGCCCCACTACGCGCATCTCGCGCAAGCCTATCGCTTCCCGGGCTGGGAGTCGCGCAGCGACGTGCCGGCGTGGCTCAGGCGGACGGCCCTCGTCGTCACGCTGCACGGTATGCATTTCACCGGCTATGTGTTCAACGACTTCGCCAGGATGCGCGAGATCCTCAAGTGGATCGCGACCCAGATCCCGGCCGACCGCGTGCTGGCGTTTATCCCAGCCTGGGACGGGCGCTACTACTGGGACTATCCCACGTATCGGGCCGCCGACCGGCTGGGCGGCGAGCCGGGGTTGCGGCGCCTCGTGCAGGAAGCGCACACGCTCGGATTCAAGATCATGCCGATGTTCGGCGCCAACGCGGCCAACCGTCGGCTGGCGAGCTTCGCCGGGATCGCCGACGCACGCACCTCCAGGGTCGACGGCGACCACTTCGACCTGAACTGGGTGGATTGGGACAACGACCGGCACCAGGAAGGCTTTGGCGCCTACATGAATCTGGGGGTGGCGTCGTGGCGGCGCTGGCTCACGGCACGCATCGCGGACGTGATCGAGCGCTACGGCGTGGACGCCTACTTCCTGGACATCGTGGGCGGTTGGGTCAACAACACCCAGGCGGACATGCACGAAGGCACGCGCGAGCTCGTGGCCGAGCTGCGGCGGCGCTACCCACGGGTGCTGTGTTGCGGCGAGTTTCTGTACGACGCGCTGCTCGAGTTCATCCCGTTGTACCATGTGTACTCACCGCGCGCCGTGCCGTTCGCACGGTTTTTCTCACACCTCTCGCACCCCGCGCCGGGGCGGGGCTCGAGCGGCGTCCACGAGTCGGGGTTCAACCGCTGGGACGAAGCGACGCTGTCGCTCGCCAAGCGAGACGGACTGATCCCGACGCTGAATGTGGTGGACGACACCTTCGACACGTATCGCGATCAGATGGCGGCCGTGATCGCACAGGCCAAGGCGTGGGCGGGGCCATGACTGCTCACCGCGGGGCGTCGCCGCGGATCATCCGGAGGCCGAACAGCGTAGCGATGCGGCCACCGTCGGCCGCCTGGAACCGCACGGTCACTGTGCGCTTGCCCTGGACCAGGCGCGCGGGCACGGGATACTCCACGTCGAAGAAGCGCATTGGGTCGGCGAAGCGCAGCTCCTGATCGGCCACCCGCTCGCCGTCCACGAGAATCGCGAAGCGCGCGGGCGTCCCCCGGCGGTCGCCCGAGTAGTAGGTGACGACCAGGCTCGCGGGATGCGCTGGATCGACCGGCAGGTTGTAGCTGAACCAGGTCGCCCCCACCCTCCCCGAGCGCCCGAGGATCCGTTGCGAAAAACTGCGGTCGCCCGCTTGGTAGCTGAACTGGCGCTCCGACGCCGTGTCGCCCGGCTGGAGCGAGGCGACCGTAGCGGCCTCGAGCTTCCGCTGCCGCTCCGCCTCCGCAGCATATGCGGCCTTCTGCGCCTCCCACTCGGGCGTAGTGAAACGGTCCCAGTAGGTCGAGTACGTCCGGCGGTGCAATCGGTAGAAGGGCCTGAGCTCCACGTCGCGGGGTCGGCCGGCGGCATCGGGCTCCCGTCCCACCCCGTCCGAGCGGAAGCGCCCCGGTTCGCCTCCGCTCGGCTTGAGCCACCCGGCCACCGATTCGCCGTCTGTCACGAAGACGGGAGTCACAGCCGGCGCGTCGAGCGCTTCTCCTTCCACTGCGCCCCTCGCCCCCTCGGGCCCCAGGTCCCCCGCCAGCACGAGCGGTCCCCACATGACGGAGGCGCGCCGTGGATTGTCCGGCAGCGGCTCGAGGTGCAGTGACTTGGGGAGCGTGACTTCCACGACGTCTCCGCTCTTCCAGGCGCGCTTCACCTCGACGTAGGAGCTGACCGGGACCGGCCAGTCGTAGGCGACGCGACGCCGGTCGGGAGCCGGCGCGGTTGCGACGCGCTCGCCATTGACCGACACCGCGAATCCGTCCGCGACCCAGTACGGCCGCCGCACAGCCAGCGTGAACTCACGCGGCGACCGGAGACTCAACGTCAGCCGGGCGCGCTCGCCGTCGGGGAAGTCGGTGTCCATCGCCAGCCGTACACCCGCCTCCGTCCACTCGGCCGTGGAGGGAGCGTACAGGTTCACCCACAGGCGATCGCCGGCCTCGTAGTAGAGCCCGAGCCCGTGGAGGCCATGGCTCTCCATGCCGGTGCCCACGTCGCACGTGAAGCTGTGCGCCATGTCCTGGTACTCGTGGGTCACGCCCCGCCCCACCGGCACCATGTAACACACCCGTCCGTCTT
>Ga0209055_1001544_pt1 | contig 15101 bp, 12 predicted proteins | sample GraSoiAngelo_110_FD_185875 | JGI IMG/M metagenome (GOLD analysis project Ga0209055, IMG submission 185875) | Grasslands soil microbial communities from the Angelo Coastal Reserve, California, USA - 14_0903_12_30cm (SPAdes) (version 2) | ecosystem: Environmental > Terrestrial > Soil > Grasslands ... | reverse complement strand
CTGCGCTAGAGGGGCAGAGGGCCGCGAGGCTCTGACGGAGCCCCACGGCCGCCGCTCAGATCGTCGAACCGCGGCCCCGGATGAAGCCGAGCAACCAGAGCACGACCGCGATGATGATCGCGATCCAGAGCAGGTTGACCAGCGCACCGGTCGCGTGGAACAGCAGCCACAGCACGAACAGGACCACCGCCACAACGAGCAGGGCATGGATCATCTGCTTGCACCTCCTTTCGAGAAATAGTGATATCGATACTATCAGGTGGACAGGCCGCTCCGACAGTCCCGGCGGCGCAGTTTCGGGGAGGCCACCCGCCGGTGGCCTCCCCTGGTGGGGGGGAAACCTCAGTGAGGTCGAGGACTGCGTATCGCTATGCGGAACGCATCGTGCCCTCTCCCAGTACAGCACTACGTTACTCGTATACGTGCAGGAGCGATAGTCTGGAACTCGCCCAGCTCCGATCGGACATCAGTCCAGTGCCTGACTATCAGGAATCTGTATCAACGCGCTGCCGTGCCGAACGTTCCTTAGGATTTGCACTCGTCATGTCTCGCCGCCTGGCGCTGTCGCTCATCGCGGTCGTCGCCCTGTTCGCCGGAGCGGGGTGCTCGAGCCTGAACCTGGGGGCTCCGACCCCCCGCACCGTGCACGCGCGGGTGGTCGGCGGCGCGGGCGGGGCCCGCCTGCTGCTGGTGCCCGTGTTCATCTCCGGCCGGGGACCGTACGACTTCGCGCTCGACACCGGCGCCGCCCGCACGGTGGTGGACAGCCGCGTCGTCTCGCAGCTGCGGCTGCCGGCCACGGGCAGCGAGCAGGCCGTCACCGGCGTGTCGGGCACCAGCGAGGCCGTACGCGTCCGCGTCTCCTCGTGGCGCGTGGACTCGGTCACGCTCCCCGACACCACCGTGCTGAGCCTCCGGCTCCCCTCGGGGGGCAGCCCGCAGCTGTCCGGCCTGCTCGGCTCGGACATGCTCCGAGCTGGACGCCTCGACCTCGGCCAGCAGCGCGTCCAGGTCCGCGGCGCGCAGGGTCTCCACCTCGATGAGGCGCGCCACCACCGCGTCCATGCGGGCGCGGCCGTCCACGAGGAGCCGCCGGGCCAGCTCCTGGGCCCGGAGGACGATCGCCGCGACCTCCTCGTCGATCCGGGCCGTCAGCTCCTCCGAGCAGCCCGGAGACATCCCGGGCATGGACTCGTCACCGCCCAGCATCACGGCGCCCACCCGCTCGCTCATGCCCCAGCGCGTGACCATCCGGCGAGCCATGTCAGTCGCCCGCCGGATGTCGTCCTCGGCCCCGCTGGTCACGTCGCCGAACACGATCTCCTCGGCCGCGCGGCCGCCCATGATGCCCGCGATCCGCTGCTGCAGCTCCTCCTTGCCCAGGAGGTAGCGGTCCTCCTCGGGCAGGCTGAGGGTCAGGCCCAGGGCGGCGCCCCGGCCGATGATCGACACCTTGTGGACCGGGTCGCAGAGCGGCAGCGCCTTCATCACGAGGGCGTGGCCGACCTCGTGGTACGCGATGATCGACCGCTCCTTCTCCGAGATCCGGCGGCTCTTCTTCTCGGGCCCCGCGACCACCCGGATGATGGCCTCCTCCAGGTCGTCCATCCCGACTACCTTGCGGCCGCCGCGGGCGGCGAGGATGGCGCCCTCGTTGACCAGGTTGGCCAGGTCCGCGCCCGTGAGCCCGGGCGTCTGCCGGGCCAGCACGTCGAGGTCGACGGTGGTGTCGAGGGGCTTGTTGCGGACGTGGACGTCCAGGATCTCCCGGCGCCCGCGGACATCGGGCCGGTCCAGCGTCACGTGGCGGTCGAAACGGCCGGGACGCAGCAGCGCCGGGTCGAGCACGTCGGCGCGGTTGGTGGCCGCGATGACGATGACGTGCGTGTTCGTGTCGAAGCCGTCCATCTCGACCAGGAGCTGGTTCAGCGTCTGCTCCCGCTCGTCGTGCGCGCCGCCGAAGCCCACCCGGCGCTGGCGGCCGACGGCGTCGATCTCGTCCACGAACACGATGCACGGGCTGTGCCGCTTGGCCTGGTCGAACAGGTCGCGGACGCGGCTGGCGCCCACGCCGACGAACATCTCGACGAACTCCGAGCCGGACAGCCCGAAGAACGGCACCCCGGCCTCGCCGGCCACCGCCTTGGCGAGCAGCGTCTTGCCGGTGCCGGGCGGGCCGACCATCAGCACGCCCTTCGGGATGCGCGCCCCCAGCTCGGTGAACCGGAGGGGGTCCTTCAGGAACTCGACGACCTCGGTCAGCTCCTGCTTGGCCTCGTCCGCGCCGGCCACGTCCGTGAACGTCACTCGGGACGGGCCGCCCATCACCGGCCGGGCCCGGCTGCGCGTGAACGTCGGCTGCTGGCCGCCCTGGGCTCGCGTCTGCTGGATCACGACGAAGAGCAGGACGCCGAGCAGCGGCAGCACGATCAGGAACGGCAGGAACCGCTGCAGGACGCCGCTCATGTCGCTGTTGTCGTAGGAGACGTCCACGCCGTCCTCGGTGAGGGTGGTCGCGAGCTGGCCCGTCTGGGAGGGCAGCTGGACGTCGTACTGGTGGCCGTCCCGCGTGGTGACGTGTGCCGCGGTGGACGCGATCTGCACCTTCTGGACCTCCCCCCGCTCGACCTGGTCGATCAGGTGGGAGTAGCTCCACGAACCGGGCTGGGAGCCGGCGAGGCCCTGCCACCCGAAGGCGCCGATCAGACCGGCCGCTGCCAGCCCGACGGAGAGGAAGAGCAGATTACGGCGCGCCTGACTGCTCATTCCGAGCGTCCGTCATCCAGGGGACCCGGACGGGTCACGCCAACCGGACCACCTGCTGGCCGCGCCGTCCCCCCTCGGCGTTGCCGCGGCAACCTGAGGGTCACGCACGGGAAGGGTACGGCAACGGCGGGGTCCGGCGCCGGGTCCGCGCGGGGTCCGGTTCGGGGCCACTACGCCAGCCCCGCGGCCAGGTCGCCCAGGGCACGGGCGACGGCCGCCGGGGCGACCAGGGGATGGAAGTGGCCGCCCGCCAGCTCCCGGCACGGCCAGCCCCGGGCCCGCGCGGCCGCGGCCGCGGCGTCGTAGGCCGGGTTGGGCGCGAAGCGGAGGTACGCGCACGGCGCGTCGGGCCAGCCCGGCGGGACGGGCACCGGCTGGTCCCAGTACGCGGGCGGGCGCGGCCGCAGCGACCCGACCAGGCGCCGCCGGACGCCCGGGTCCGGGACCACGTCGCGCAGGTCCGCCTCCGTCCAGTTGGGGAAGCGGCCGCCCGCCGCGTGGAGCTCGCGCAGGTGGTCCGCGAACGCGCCCGCGCCGGGCCGGCCACCGTCGGCGGGCAGGCCGGCGTCCACGAACAGGTAGCCGGCCACCGGCCGGCCGACCGCCGCCGCGATCGCCGGCAGCAGCGGCCCGGCCCCGCTGTGGCCGGCCAGGAGCACCCGGTCGCCCGGCGGGATCGAGCCCAGGGCCGCCGCGACGGTCGCGGCGTGGTAGCGCCAGAACGGTTCCGCCGGCGCCTCGGCGGCTCCCACGTCCGGCACCGCCACCTCCTCCCCCTGGCGGCGCAGCTCGGCGGCCACGGGCTCCCACGTCATCGGCCCGACCAGCGGGCTGTGGACCAGCACCCAGGTCATCACGTGGCCGCGGGGCGCCGCCGCCGGCCGAAGACCTCCACGAACAGGAAGCTCTTGCCGGCCGCGTGCGGCGAGAAGAACTCCGTGACCTCGTCGTCGGGCGACGTGGACCCGACCGCACCCAGGCCGAACGGGCGCGCCGCCAGGTGCAGCTTGCTGGACAGGAGCGACGCCTCCAGCTGGGCCAGCCGGTAGCCGCGGTTGCCGTAGCGCTCCAGCACCGGGTCCAGGGCCGCGAGCGCGTAGCAGTTGACGTGCGCGTCGCCCGCGTACGGCTGCACGAGGGCGAGCCGCTCCGCCTGGGCCCGGAAGTCGCCCTCGCGCAGGAGCTCGACCAGCCCCGCGCCGCGGTGGTGCAGGTACACCCCCGGCGCCAGCCCCTCGACGTTGTTCACGATCAGGTAGCGGTCGTGCAGCCGCGGCGCGTCCGGCGGCAGGTAGTCGGCGTCGAAGCCGCGAGCGGACAGGTCGAGGAGCGTGGAGAACGCCTCGAAGGAAACCGGGACCTCCGCCGCGTAGTGGCGCGTCGAGCGCCTGGCGAAGACCAGGTCCTCGATCGAGATCCCCGACCACTGCGACTCGGGCACCGGCCGCAGGGGGAAGACCGGTCCCGACGGCTCCGGAAGCGTGCGCAGCAGCGGCTCGGCCCGCCAGGCGGCGGCCTCGGCGCCGGACGCCAGCCCGGACGCCAGGTGCAGCAGCTGGATCTGCGGGAACTCGACCTGGCGCGGCGAGATCGGCCGCGCGGGCAGCGCCAGCGGCGGCACGTCGGGCGCGGGCGGCGCCGCCGCCTCGGCGCGGCCGATGGCGCACAGGGCGATGACCGCCTCGTCGCGGCCGTCCACGGCCAGCAGGGCGTTGACCGGCGCGTCCGCGTAGCCCATGACGAGCCGGGCGGGCAGGTCGCCGGCCGCCGCCACCGCCAGCACGTTGGCCAGCGCCGTGCCGCCGTCCCAGAACGCGTGCCGGTACGCGCGCGCCTTGTACCGCCAGGCGTTGCGCCAGAACGTGCTGGTCAGCGCCAGCACGACCGGCGCGCGGGCCACCGCGGGCTCGGCGCCCGTGGCGTCCACCAGCACGCCGCGGAAGTCGCCGGCGCGGAGCTGCCGGAGGCTGTGGTCGTGCGCGGCGTACTGGTACACGCCGGCCGGGTGGTCGGGCAGGTCCGCGCAGACGAAGTAGACCTCCAGGTGGTACCGGGCGCCGGTCCCGCCCGCGGTCCGGAACTGGATCCGCGTGCCCCGCCGGTTCGTGGCCTCGCGGCCCATCAGCCCGTTGGACAGCAGCCCGAGCCGGGCCAGCGTGGCGCGGTCGGGGGAGCCGCCGGCGCCGGGCTCTGCCCCGGTCCGGGCGATCGCCCGCAGGCCGGGGCGCGGCGAGCCCGGCAGGTCGCGCGGGATCTCCAGCGGCGGCAGCGTCTCGTAGACCTTGAACGGATACGGCTCCAGCGACCAGTCCTGCTGCCAGATCGGGTCCTCCAGGTGCGGCGGCGTGCCCATCGCGAACGTCTCGGCGCCGGTCTCGTCCCGGGCCGCGACGTACCTGGTGGCGGCGTGGAAGCGCCGGGCGACGGCGATGTCCCGGTTGTCGCTGGTCATCGGCGAGCAGGGTAGACGGAACCGCGGATCGCGCCCTCCATCCGGCCCAGCAGCTCCTCCAGGATCGCGGGCGACGTGGCGAAGTTGAGCCGGACGCACGTCTCGCCGCCCGGGCCGAACTCGGCGCCCGAGTGCAGCGCCACCCGGGCCCGCTCCAGGAAGAAGTCCCGCGGCCGGGCGCCGTCCACCGCCACCCCGCCGCAGTCCAGCCAGGCCAGGTACGTCGCGTCGGGCGCGTGGTGGCGGATCGCCGGCGCCAGTGCGGCGGCCCACGCGGCGACCCGGTCCCGGTTCGCCGTCAGCACCTCCATCACCGCGTCGAGCCACGGCTGCGCCTCCCGCCACGCCGCGACGGTGGCGTCAACTCCCGTGACGCCCACCGTGCCGAGGAGGCGCCCGGGGAGCGCGGCGCGGAACCGCTCCAGCAGCGCGTCCGAGCCGAAGTGCATCACCCCGCAGCGCAGCCCGGGGACGTTGAAGCTCTTGGTGGCCGAGTTGATCGTCACGGTGCGGGCGGCCACCTCCGGGCCCAGGGTGGCCAGCACCACGTGCCGGCTCCCCGGATACACGAGGTCGCAGTGGACCTCGTCCGCCACGACCACCAGGTCGCGCTCGACGGCCACCCGGGCGACGGCCTCCAGCTCCTCCCGCTCGAACGCGCGGCCGCTCGGGTTGTGCGGGTTGCACAGCAGCAGGAGCCGCGTGCCGGCGTCCACCGCCGCCTCCAGGCCGCGCGGGTCGATCGCCAGGCGGCGGCCATCGTCCACGAGGGGATCGACGACGCGGCGGCGCCCGGTGCCGTCGATCGCGGCCAGGAACGGCGGGTAGATCGGCGTCTGGACGGCGACGCCGTCGCCGGGCTCGGTGAACGCGACGACCGACGCCGTGATGGCCTGGACCAGGTCGGCCACGGGCACGACGCGGCCCGCGTCGAGCTCCCAGCCGAAGCGGTCGCGCATGCGGTCGGCGAACGCGCGGTCCAGGCCGTCACCGCCCTCCCGGGCGGCGTAGCCGTAGTCGCCCTCCTCCACGAGCCGGGCCATCGCCCGCCGCACCGGCTCCGCCACGGCGAAGTCCATGTCGGCGATCCAGGCGGGGAGGACGTCCGGGCCGTAGCGGTGCCACTTCACGCCCCGCCGGCGCCGCAGCGTCTCGATCGGGAGGAGGAAGTCGGTCATCTCGGCCCCACCCTACCCTCCCCCCTCACGGCCGAGGGGGGAGGGGGGCCGATCAACCGATCTCCTGTCCCGCGAAGTGGCAGGCCGCCTGCTGGTTGGGTCGCCCGTGCGGCTCCAGGTCCGGCTCGGTCTCCGAGCACGCGCCCGGCACACGGGCGATCGGGCAGCGTGTGTGGAACCGGCAGCCCGACGGCGGGTTCACCGGCGACGGGATCTCGCCCTGGAGCAGGATCGGTTCCCGGCCCGACTCGACGTCCGGGTCGGGCACCGGGATCGACGACAGCAGCGCCCGCGTGTACGGGTGCTGCGGCGACGTGTAGATGTCCGTGCGGTCCGCGACCTCGACGACCTTGCCCAGGTACATCACGGCCACGCGGTTGGACAGGTGGCGCACCACCGCCAGGTCGTGCGCGATGAACAGGTACGTCAGGTGGAACTCGCGCTGGAGGTCCTGGAGCAGGTTGATGATCTGCGCCTGGATGGACACGTCCAGCGCCGAGACCGGCTCGTCGCAGACGATGAACGTCGGGTTCGGCGCCAGCGCCCGGGCGATCCCGATGCGCTGCCGCTGCCCGCCCGAGAACTCGTGCGGGTAGCGGTTGGTGAAGTTGGGGTTGAGCCCGACCAGCCGGAGCAGCTCCTGGATGCGCTGCTGGCGGGCCCGGCCCCGGGCGACGCCGAAGTTGTCGATGGGCTCGGCGATGATCTCGCCGACCGTCATGCGCGGGTCCAGCGACGCGAACGGGTCCTGGAAGATCATCTGCATCTGCCGGCGCATCCGGCGCATGCGGGCGCCGGAGAGCTGCGTGAGGTCCTCGCCATTGAACATCACCCGGCCGGCCGTCGCCGGCTGGAGCTGGGTGATGAGGCGGGCCAGCGTGGACTTGCCGCAGCCCGACTCGCCGACCAGGCCGAGTGTCTCGCCCCGGCGCACCTCGATGCTGACGCCGTCCACCGCCCGCACCACCTCGCCGCCGACCCCGCCGGTCGGGAAGTGCTTGTAGACGTCCTCGACGCGCAGGATGACCGGGTCCGCGACCGGCTGCGTCGTGGCCCCGGCCCGCACCTCAACTGCCATCCGCGGCCTCCTCGAGGTCGGGCATGGACTTGAGCTCCTCCGCGACGTCGTGCGGAACGGTGACCGCCTCCAGCTCCCGCGCCGCCTCCTGGGGCACGTTGCGCATCAGCACCCAGCAGCGCGCGACCTGGTTCGTGTCGACCTCCCCCAGCGGCGGCTCCTCCTCCGAGCAGCGGTCCTCGCGGAACGCGCAGCGGGGGTGGAACTTGCAGCCCGGCGGCAGCCGGACCAGGTCCGGCGGCAGGCCGGTGATGCTGACGAGGCGCGAGCGGCGGACCTCGTCCACGCGGGGCACGGAGCGCAGCAGCGACCAGGTGTACGGGTGCTGCGGGCTCTTGAAGATCTGGTGGACCGGACCCTCCTCGACGACCCGGCCCGCGTACATCACGACCACCCGCGAGCAGATGCTGGCGACCAGCGCCATGTTGTGGGTGATCAGCATGATGGCCGTGCCCAGCTCGCGGTTGAGCTGCTTGAGGAGGGTGATGATCTGCGCCTGGACGGTCACGTCCAGCGCCGTGGTGGGCTCGTCCGCGATCAGCAGGCTCGGCTCGTTGGCCAGCCCCATCGCGATCATCGCCCGCTGGCGCATGCCGCCCGAGAACTGGTGGGGGTAGTCCTCCTTCCGCCGCTCGGCGGCGGGGATGCGCACCCGCTGGAGGAGCGGGATGACGCGGCCGAGCGCGTCCTTCGGGGAGAAGCGCTCGTGGGCCGTCATGGCCTCCTCGATCTGGATCCCGACGCGCGTCACCGGGTTGAGCGACGTCATCGGGTCCTGGAAGATCATCGCCACGTCGTTGCCGCGGAACTCGCGGATCTGGTCCGGGTCCATCGTCGTCACGTCACGGTCGCGGAACCAGATGTGGCCGCCGACGATGCGGCCCGGATCGGGCACCAGGCGCAGGACGGAGAGCGCGGTCATGGTCTTGCCGCAGCCGGACTCGCCGACCACGCCGATGGTCTCGCCCTCGTCGACGTGCAGGCTGACCCCGTCGACCGCCTGGACGATGCCACGGGACGTGAAGAACTGTGTCTTCAGGTCCTCGATGCGCAGGAGCGTCGCCACCGGCTAGCGCCGCATGCGGGGATCGAGCGCGTCCCGCAGCCCGTCGCCGATGAACGAGAACGACAGCATGGTGATCGCGATCGCGATGCCCGGGAAGAGCACCTGGGAGGGCGCCGCGTAGATGGCCTGATAGCCGTCCTGGATCATCACGCCCCAGCTCGGCGTGGGCGGCTGGATGCCGACGCCGATGTAGCTGAGGGCCGCCTCCAGGAAGATCGCCGCCGGGATGCCGAACGTGAGGGTCACGATGATCGGCCCCAGCGCGTTGGGGACCAGGTGCCGGAGGACGATCTTGAAGTGCGAGGAGCCCACGGCACGGGCCGACTCCACGAACTCCTTCTCCTTGATGGAGAGCACCTGGCCGCGCACGAGCCGGGCCAGTCCGACCCAGTTGACGATGCCGATGGCGACGAAGATCGAGAGCAGGCTGGGGCTGAAGACCGACACGAGCACCAGCACGAACAGCAGGTCCGGGAACGCGAACCAGATGTCGGTGAACCGCATCAGGAGGTTGTCGACCCGGCCGCCCGCGTAGCCCGCGACCAGCCCGATCGTGCCGCCGATCAGGACGTAGATGCCCTGCACCAGGATGCCGATGGTGAGCGAGATCCGGGCGCCGAACATGAGCCGGCTCAGCGTGTCCCGGCCCAGCTCGTCGGTGCCCAGCAGGTGCGCGGCGCTGGGCCCGGTCGCCGACAGCTCGACGTGCTGCTTGATCGGGTCCTGGATCAGGCCGATCTGGACGAGGAGTCCGGCGAGCACGGCGTCGAGCACGAGGATCACGACGATGACCGCGCCCGCGACGGCGAGGCGGTTGCGCCGGAAGCGGCGCCAGACGTCGGTCCAGAGCCCGACCTGCTCGGGGACGTCCCAGTCCTGCTGCTGCACGAGGGGCGCCGAAGGAATGGGGAGCGCCATCTCAGGTCAACCTCACTCGGGGATCGATGAACACGTACAGCACGTCCACCACCAGGTTGGCGATGGCCACGACGACCGAGAACAGCACCGTGGTGGCGAGGATCATCGGGTAGTCACGGGAGGTCACGGCCTCCACGAACGAGCGGCCGATGCCCGGGATCACGAACACCGTCTCGACGATGACCGAGCCCGTCACGAGGAACGCGAACGTGGGGCCGAGCGCCGTCACGATCGGGATCAGCGAGTTCTTGAGGATGTGCTTGAGCACCACCAGGCGCTCGGAGAGGCCCTTGGCCCACGCGGTGCGCACGTAGTCCTGGCGCAGGATGTCCAGCGTGCTGGCCCTCGTCAGGCGGGCGATGAACGCGGTCGGCAGGAGCGCGAGCGTCACCACCGGCATGATCAGGTGGTCGTCGAGGCCGAACCCCGACACCGGGAGCGAGTAGTTGCCGCCGGTGATGTTGTACAGCATCACCCCGAACACGATGATGAACAGCATCCCCACCACGAAGTTGGGGACCGAGGCGCCGAAGGTGCTGAAGCCCATCGCGATGTAGTCGATGCGGCTGTTCTGGCGCAGCGCGGCGACGACCCCGAGGCCGATGCCGGCCGGCACGATCACGCAGAACGCCAGGACCCCGAGCGTGGCCGTGTACGGCCACGCGCTCACGAGCAGGGCGCTCACGGTGCGGCCCTGGTACTGGTACGACAGCCCGAAGTCGAAGTGCGTGACGTTCCAGAGATAGAGCAGGAACTGCTGCCAGATCGGCTTGTCCAGCCCGTACCTGGTGTTCAGGTTCTCGACGATGCTGGCCGAGAGCTGGCGGCCCCCGGCCTTGTCCCACGGACTGCCCGGGGCCAGGTGCATGAGCGTGAACGTGATCAGGATCACGAAGAAGAGGACCGGCACCATCCAGAGCACGCGGCGCGCCACGAAGAGCGCCAGCGCGGCGCCGCGGCTCGACGGCGCTAGCAGGCGGCGGACGGGGAGGGCGCCCCGCGCGGGGCGCCCTCCGATTGCCGTGTTCGCCATGTGCGGCTAGTGCTTCGAGATGAAGACGTCGTGGTAGTAGAGGTCGCCCGGGATGTACTGGTCGTCGATCCCGGTGATCGTCAGGTTCTGGACATATGGCCGGATCAGGTTGTACTCGGCCTGCTGGTAGATGAACCCGACGTTGGCGGTGTCGATCAGCTGCTTCTGCGCCTGCTTGTAGAGCGGGTTCCGGTCGGAGTCGGACTTGGTCGAGTCCGCCTTCTGGACCAGCGCGTCGTAGCCCGGCATGTTCACGCAGCCCCAGTTGAGGCTGTGGCACGCGGCGCTCGTGAAGATGTCGAACCAGTCCTGCTGGTCCGGGTAGTCGGCGCCCCACCCATCCGGGCCGTAGATGTCGAACTGGCCCTTGCGGATGCGGCTGGTGACCGTCTTGCTGTCCACGACGTCCACGGCGATGTTCGCGCCGAGGTTGTCCTGCCACTGCTGAGAGATGAACTGGTTGACCGTCTTGTTGCCGGTCGTGTCGCGGGTCAGCAGCTTGAACTTGGACAGGTCCGCGGCGGTGACCCCCGCCTTCTGCAGCAGCTGCTTGGCGGCGGCGGGATCGAACTTCTGCGGGTCACCCAGCGACGAGTCGTAGCCGTTCATGCCCTTGGGGATGAACGACTGGATCGGGGTGTCCGTGCCCTTCAGCACGTCCTTGGTCAGCTTGTCCCGGTCGATCGACTTGGAGAGCGCCAGCCGGACGTCCGCGTTGTCGAGCGGGGTCTCCTTGGCGTTGTACGTCATCCAGAAGGTGCTCAGCTTCGGGTACAGCTTGGCCTGCTTGCTGAGCTGCGGGTCCTGGCGCACCACGTCCACGTTGGCGATGGGCACGTTCAGCATGTCCAGGTCGCCGGTGCGGTACTTGGCGAACGCCGTGTTCCCGTCCGAGATGAAGTAGTAGATGATCTTCTGGAGCTTCGGCGCGCCGCCCCAGTACGAGCTGCTCGGGACCAGCGTCAGGTGGTCCTTCGCCGTGTAGTCGGAGATCTTGAACATGCCGTTGCCGACGATCGTCTTGGGATCGTTGGCCCACGCCTCGGCCTTCGTCGTGTCGGTGGACGGGAACGCGCCCCCGGCCGCCTGCTCGACGATGTCCTTGCGGAGCGGGATCGCGACCCACAGGGACGCCACCCACTTGAAGTACCCCGCCGGCGCCGCCAGCTTGACCACGAAGGTGTGGTCGTCGGGGGCCGACAGGCCGAGACCGTTCAGGTACGAGTCGATCGCCGACGCGCTCTTGACGTCGACGTCCGAGTAGCCGGAGCCGCCGGCGATGGTCTGGTCGAAGAACGGGTCGACGTAGCCGGCGGCCAGCGCCGGGTTCAGGAAGTGCTTCCAGCCGTAGACCCAGTCCGCGGCCACGACCGGCTTGCCGTCGGCCCACTTGGCGTCCGAGCGCAGGTGGAACGTGTAGGTCAGGCCGTCCGAGGAAACGTCATAGCTCTGGGCCGCCGCCGGCTGGACGTCGGTCAGGCCCGCGTTCGGCTGCAGGAGCGGCTGGAAGGTCAGCCGCCCGACGGCCGCCTCGTACGTGTAGGTCTGCTGGGTCGGGTCGAGGCTGTTCGGGTCGGTGCCGTCGTTGATCCGCAGCACCTGCTGGTCGGCCGGCGCCGCCTGGGCCGAGCTGCCTCCGGTGGTGTTGCCGCCGCATGCGAACGTGGCCAGGACCGCGAATGCGCCCAGCGCGATCGTCCGCACCGACTTCCTGGGATAAAGTCCCCACATCGTCCTTTTTTCGAACCTCCCCTCTCGCGAGATAGCACCTGGTTCTCCGCCACCTAACTGGTGACAGCGCAACTGACGGGTTAGGAGCACGAGCCCCGGATGGCCAGATTCTGGTTACGGTCGATCGAGATGTCAACTGGAGGCTTCGCATGTCGTGTTCGGTCCGGTCAGCTCCACTTGACATCGACCTTGGGGGGCTCAGGGCCATGCCGCCACTGGACCGAAAATCCTATCATCGCTCGCCGGGAGCACCGGGAGCATGAGGGAGGGTCCTGGGCGACATCAACCGCGGCCGGTCGTGGCGGCCGGACCGCGACGACCACCAGCGCGTGCGCTCGGGCGCGTGCGGCTGGCGGCCGCTGTCGCGCTGGCCGCGCTGGGCACCGGAGCGGTCGCGGCGGGGTTCGTGGGCATGGCGCTGGCGGTCTCCGGCGTCGTCCAGCCGCTGCGCGAGGCAGGCACCACGGCGGCCGAGCAGCAGTTCACGTTCGACCGCTCGGCCTGGCGCGCCGTCGCGGTGGACGACGTGTTCCCGCCGGTGTACCACTCGCCGGCCCCCGACCCGCTGCTGGGCACGGTCCGCGACTTCACCCGCATCGGCGTGGCCCCGGCCACGGACTGTAGGACCGCGTTCGACCCGGGCCTCGCCCGGCTGCTCTCGGCCCACCGCTGCGGGCCGGTCCTGCGCGTGGACTACACCGACGCGACACGGACGCTGGTGGCCACGGTCGGCGTCGCGGTCCTGGGCACCGGCCCCGAGGACGAGCTGGACGTCCACACCGCCACCGCCGGGCACCACGACGACCTGCGGCCCCGGGCGCTGGCGTTCGCCGGCACGCCGGCCGCCGGGTTCGGCGACACCCAGCGGGTGGCGTTCCATGTCCTCGCGTCCACTAAAGCGCCGGTCGTGGACTTCGCCGCGGTCGGCTTCAGCGACGGGCGGCCGGCGAGCGCGGACCCCGGCCGGGACGCGCTCGACCAGTCCGGCGCCCAGACCACGGCCACCGACCTCGGCGACATGGCCGCAGCGCGGATCGAGGAGGCGCTGTCCGAGCTGTGGGCGCGCCAGCGGTGAAGGGGCTCGCCGGCCGGCTGCCGGCCGCCGCCCTGGCCCTCGCCAGCGGGCTGGCGGCGTGCCTCGTCACGGCCGGCACCGCGGCCGGGGACACCGTCCGCGACAACGAGTGGGCGCTGGCCGCGCTCCAGGTGCCGCAGGCGTGGATGACCACGCGCGGCGAGGGCGTCACCGTCGCGGTGCTGGACAGCGGTGTCGACGCCGGCCATCCGGACCTGTCCGGCCAGGTGACCGCCGGGCCCGACCTGGCCGGCGGCGACGCGAAGCCGGGCGACCCGTTCTGGGGGCAGCACGGGACCGCGATGGCGTCCACGATCGCCGGCCACGGGCACGGTGCGGGCTCCGGCGCCGGGGTGATCGGCGTGGCGCCGGCGGCGAAGCTGCTGTCCGTCCGCGTGACGTGGGACAACAACGACCCGATCCGCAACCTGCCGGCGGGCCAGCGCAGCGCGGCTGGCGCGCGGTCAGGCGACCCGGTGGCGGACGGCATCCGCTACGCGGTCGACCACGGCGCCCAGGTGATCAACATGTCGTTCGGCGAGGCCGCCAACGCCGCGGCGGGCGTGTCCGGCACGGCCGACGCGGTGCAGTACGCGATCGCGCACGGCGTGGTGCTGGTCGCCTCGACGGGCAACGGCGCGCAGACCAGCAACGTGGCCGAGGTGCCGGCCGCGCTCCCCGGCGTGATCGCCGTCGCCGCCACCGACCGCGCTGGCCGCCGGGCCACGTTCTCGACGCACCAGTGGACGACGAGCGTGGCCGCGCCGGGGGTCGAGGTGATCGAGGCCCAGGCCGGCGGCGGGTATCTGGTCGGCGACGGCACGAGCCCGGCGGCGGCCCTGGTGTCGGGCGTGGCGGCGCTGATCCGGTCGCGCTACCCGAAGCTGACGCCGGCCCAGGTGCGGGACGTGCTCCAGCGGACGGCGACCAGGTCGTCCAGCGGCTACTCCGAGGACGTGGGCTGGGGCATCGTCCAGGCAGCGGCAGCCCTGCGGCTGGCGGCGACGCTGGTGCCCGACGCGATGGCGCCGCGACCCGCGCCGGGCCGGTCGCGGCTGCTGGGCGACGGCGCGGTGCCGCGCGTGGGCCTGCGCGCGATCAACGGCCCGGCGCTGGCCGGCCCGCTGGGCCTGGTGGCAGGCGGCGGGGTGCTGCTCGTGACGGCGGTGCTGCTGCTGACGGTGGGGCGGCGGCGAGCCGGGGCTGGCTGAGCGGCGGGCGGAGCCTCGGGACCTCGTACCCGCGCCCGGCGCGGATGGTCAGCGGATCGGTGCCTCAGCCGGGCGCTTCGGTGGGTGCACCGAGTAGCGGCCGTCGGGCATCCGCTGCAGCCGCCAGCCCCGGGTCAGGCGCCGGTTGTGGTCGCCGCACAGCAACCGCATGTCCTCGATGTCGGTCCGGCCGCCCAGCGCCCAGGGCACGATGTGGTCGCCCTGGGTCCACTCCGGAGGCCGGTCGCAGCCCGGCCACACGCAGCGCCGGTCCCGTTCGGCCAGCGCCTTGCGCATCTTGCGGGTGGCTGTTCGGTACTTGCGGCCGACGTGCAGCGGGTCGCCCGACTTGCTGAGGAGGATGGGCGTGATCTCGGCGTCGCTGGCGATCTGGCGCAGCGCCTTGCCCGAGATCGGCATGCCCCAGTCCAGGAGCGCGGCCGGGGCGCCGGGGTCGGCGCGGAGCGTCTCCAGGCTGGCCGTGATCGTCAGGTGCGGCCGCTGCCCGCCCCGCACCGGCAGCTCGCCGGAGTCGAGGGCGCGGGTGACGATCTGGTCGAGGGCGTCGGCCCGGCGCTGGCCGGACGTGCGCT
>Ga0209055_1001535_pt1 | contig 15134 bp, 14 predicted proteins | sample GraSoiAngelo_110_FD_185875 | JGI IMG/M metagenome (GOLD analysis project Ga0209055, IMG submission 185875) | Grasslands soil microbial communities from the Angelo Coastal Reserve, California, USA - 14_0903_12_30cm (SPAdes) (version 2) | ecosystem: Environmental > Terrestrial > Soil > Grasslands ... | reverse complement strand
GTGGCCAAGAAGCGATTGAGTCCGCCGGAATACGAGCAATGGCTGCAGAATGAGGTCGCCGGTTCCAAACAACTTCTCGAACAAAGGCTCGGCGTTAGAGTGAATTGCTTCGCGGTGCCGTACGGATTTTACAATCAGCACGTCAAAGACGTTGCGCGCAACGCCGGTTATGAAGCGATGTTTACGGTTTATGGCCAGCCGATCACTTACAACGCGCCGCTTGATTCGTTAGGCCGTTACCTGATCGAAGCGAACAAGCCAAAAGTTTTTGAGGACGCGGTCAAGATGATCAGCACATCCAGCGGCGGCGGTGGCCAGCCGGTCGCCGAAGTGGCTACCACGAACCTTTCCACCTCACCGGCCGATGGCGAAACGGTCCGGACAGCACTGCCGCTCATTAAAGCGAACCTCAGTGCGATCGGTCCGGCCGATCCCGGCAGTGTCCAACTTCGAGTCAGTGGGTTGGGTTTGGTTCCCGCGACTTACGATCCGAAAACAGGAACAGTTGCCTATCAGGTCACGCAAAAACTGCGCGAGAAAACGTGCACTGTGATTCTGAGCGTAAAATCCGGAGGCAAAAAAATCGAGGCCCACTGGACCTTTGGGATCGACGAGACTGGGGCGGCAGCATCGAAACCTCTATCTCCAACTCCGACTCCGAAGAAATAAACGGCCGACGGCGCGTTTCGACTGAATGTTTTCGCAACTCGGCGATAAACTACAGGATGTTTTCAAGGACCTGCGCGGCCATGGGAAGATCAGCGAATCCAACATCGACAGCGCGCTGCGCCAGGTCCGGCTCGCTTTGCTCGAGGCCGACGTCGATTTTCAGGTCGCGAAAAATTTCATCTCGCGTGTCCAAGCAAAAGCGCTCGGCGAAGACGTTCTGCGCAGCATCACCCCGGGTCAGCAAATCGTTAAGATTTTCCACGATGAGCTGACTGCGCTCCTCGGCGGCGACAGCGTGCCGCTTAATCTCAGTAAGCCCGGAAGAATCTTGATTATCGGGCTGAATGGTTCGGGCAAGACTACTTCGGCGGCGAAGTTGGCGCGCCTGCTGAAAAAACAAAATCGCGCGCCCGCACTCGTTGCCTGCGATTTGCAAAGACCGGCGGCGGTTGAGCAACTCGCCACGCTGGGAAAGCAAATTGACGTTCCGGCGTTTGTTCCAGATCCAAAGGAGAAGAACGTTCAACGTGCGGCGGCGGCGGCACTCGAATGGCAAGATCGACAAGCAACTAACATCGACATCTTCGACACGGCTGGTCGTCAGGAGATCGATCAGCCGTTGCTCGAGGAACTCAAATCACTCAAAGAGTTTTTGCAGCCGCAGGAAACTTTGCTTGTTGTCGATGCGGCGACCGGTCAGCAAGCCGTCAGCATCGCGACGCATTTTAACGACGCGCTCCAAATTACAGGGATCATTTTGACGAAGCTCGACGGCGATGCGCGCGGCGGCGCGGCCTTGTCGATGCGAGAAGTAACGCGATGCCCGATCAAATTCGTAGGCACGGGCGAAAAACTCGACCAGTTCGAACCATTTATTCCGGAACGTCTGGCCGGCCGCATTCTTGGAATGGGCGACGTAGTTGGTTTGGTCGAAAAAGCGGCGGAAGCCGTTGATGAGGAAGAAGCGGCGCGTCTCGAACGCAAAATGCGCACGGCGTCATTCGATTTCAACGATTTCCTGGCCCAATTCAAAATGATGCGAAAGATGGGCCCGCTGGAGAATATTCTTGGCATGTTGCCGGGCGCGAGTAACGTGCAGGGCCTCTCGATTGACGAGAAGCAGCTCAAGCGCACCGAAGCCATCGTGCTTTCGATGACCAGCGAAGAGCGGACGCGCCCCGACCTTTTAAACGCGCGGCGTCGTCAGCGTATCGCTCGCGGTAGCGGCAGCACCGTCACAGAGGTAAATGATTTGCTCCGCCGCTTTGACCAAATGCGCAAGATGATGAAAAGCGCGGGCAAAATGAAAAAGATGATGGCGCAAATGGCGCGAACGAGGAGTTAAACCATGGCAGTTTCAATCAGATTACGAAGAGAAGGCGCGCTGAACCGCCCGTATTACAAGGTGGTCGTGGCCGACAGCCGCAGCCCGCGCGATGGAAAATTCATCGAGATCATCGGGACGTACGATCCAAAGAAGCCCGGTCACAACAGTACGCTTAAGCTTGATCGCGCCGAATATTGGATCGCGCGGGGCGCCCAGCCCTCCGACACGGTGCGCAGTTTGATTATGAAAAACAAAAAACAGGCGACGACCGCACCGGGGGTGCAAGTGGAGCAGGGGACCTCTCATCCGCCCGCGGCGAGCTAAGATCGACATGAAGGAGTTTCTTGAGTTCGTCATTCGCCAGCTCGTGGAATTTCCTGACGAAGTAATGATCTCGGAGATTCCAAGCGGCAAAATGACGATCTTCAAACTGCAACTTCGCCAGAGCGACGTCGGCCGCATCATTGGTCGCAACGGCCAGACCATTCACGCCATTCGCGCGCTTTTGGCCAGTTCAGCCGCCCGCCACGGCCAGCGCGCCAGCCTCGAAATCGTGGAGTAATTGTAGCTGCACCTGTCCTCAGCGGTGGTCTGCCGCCAGAGAACGGCGGCAGCTACAATCATTGGACGTTGGGCGTTGAACGTTGGACGTTTGCTTCTTCGTGAAGATCGACATTCTCACCCTGTTTCCCGAAATTTGCCGCGCGCCCTTGAGCGAAAGCATCATGAAACGGGCACAGGAAAACGGAATTGTCCATCTTCACATTTATGATTTGCGCGATTGGACAACGGACAAACATCACGTTATCGATGATGCGCCCTTCGGTGGCGGACCCGGGATGGTCATGAAACCGGAACCGATTTTCGCGGCCGTTGAATCACTGCGAAATGAACACAGCACGGTTGTTCTGATGGCGCCCCAGGGAGAACGTTTCACACAAACCACGGCGGAGAAATTCGCTAGGAGCGAACACCTTGTCGTCATTTGCGGACATTACGAAGGGATCGATCATCGCGTGATCGAACATCTCGTCGATGCGGAGATTTCGATTGGCGATTACGTGTTGACCAACGGGGCCATCGCCGCAGTCGTTCTTGTCGATGCAACCGTGCGCTTGTTGCCGGGCGTGCTCGGGGATGAGCAGTCCGCTGCGGAAGATAGTTTTAGTGCTGGATTACTGGAAGCACCGCAGTACACACGGCCGGCCGAATTTCGCGGTTGGAAGGTTCCCGAGATTTTACTTTCCGGGAATCACGCCGAGATCGCGGCGTGGCGGAAAAACGAAGCATTGCGTCGCACCCGCGAGAATCGGCCGGATTTGCTGAGGTAACGGCGGTTCCGCGAACCGCCCGCGGGCGATTGAGGTCACTCGCCCTTACCGGATCTTGCCGAGAATCACGCATGCGTTGATCCCGCCGAAGCCGAACGAATTGGTCATGACATGATTCAATTCCGCTTCGCGTCCGTGATTCGGAACAACGTCGAGATCGCAGGCCGGGTCTGGATTTTGATAATTGATCGTCGGTGGAATCCATTCTCGATCTAATGCAAGTGCGCAGATTGCGACCTCCATTGCGCCGGTCGCGCCAAGCGCATGCGCAGTGTAGCCTTTTGTGCCGCTGACCGGAATCCGCCGGGCGTGCTCGCCAAAAACTTCTTTAATCGACAACGTCTCGGTACTGTCATTGAGCTGGGTCGAGCTGGCGTGCGCGTTGATATAATCGATCTGCTCGGGGGTCAACTCCGCATCCCGCAGTGCGTCGCGCATCGTGCGAATACAAGATTCGCCGCTCGGCAGTGGCGCGGTCATGTGAAAGGCGTCGTTGTTTAAGCTGTAACCGAGAACTTCGGCGTAAATTTTCGCGCCGCGTGCTCGCGCATGTTCGACCTCTTCCACGATGAGCGAGGCGGCTCCTTCTCCCATGACAAATCCGTCGCGCAGACGATCGAATGGACGCGACGCGACGCCGGGATCATCGCACCGACTCATCGTCTTAATAATGTCGAATGCACCGATAGTTAGCGCGCTCAGCGGAGCCTCGGCGCCGCCGGCCACGATCACGTCGGCAAAATCGTCCCGGATATAACGCAGCGCTTCACCGATGGAAACGGTGCCGCTCGCGCAACTGTTCGAGTTCGTCGTGCCGACGCCGCGGAAGCCGAATTCAATTGCGATGTTTGAGTGCGCGGATCCACCGAAGACCTGGATCGCCAGCATCGGGTTCACTCCGCGCGCGCCCTTTTTCAAATAACGAATGTGCTGATCCTCCGCCTTGCAGACGCCACCTAGGGCGGTGCCGAAACTAACACCGACGCGCTCCTGCGGCTGTTCGCGCGAATAGCTCAACCCCGCGTCAGCAAGCGCGAGCTGGGCCGAGGCGACGGCAAACTGTGCATAACGATCGAGCCGCTTCAGCCGCTGCGGTGTAAAAAATTGCTCTGGGCTCCAGTCTAGAATTTCACCGGCACAACGCACCTGGAACGGGCGCGGGTCGAAGCTTGAGATGCGACTGATACCGCTTTTCTCCGCGAGAATCGCATTCCAAAAAACTCCGCGCCCGTGACCGATGCAGGTAATTGGGCCAATCCCTGTGATAACAGCACGTCTTCGGCTCATGCCGTGACCTTGTTTGCCCTCGTCTCGACGTATGATTTCATGCAGCGCAATGTTTTATTGGCGATGTTGTAAATGAAAACGTCCCCGATAATTTTGTCGGCAATTGGCGCGAAGAAATTCACGCGAAATGTCAGATCGTGCTTAATCTCCACCAACACTCCATTCGGGGCATCCTGAAATGTCCAGATGACGCGCATCCCTTTAGTGAACGCCTTCAAATGATGAAAGCGCACTTCAAGCTTCTCGCGATCGATGACTTGCTCCGAGGTCCAGGAAATTGGAATACCGGAGCGCGTCGCCGCCATTACCACGACGTTGCGATCTGGACTGCGCTTGAGATAGCGGATGTAACGGTAGTGCGGCAAAATCTTTGGCCAAAGCTCCAGGTTCGCCGCCGTTTCGAAGATCGACATCTTCGGCGCGCGCATCACAATCGAGTTGGTCTTGTGCATTTCGTTTGCTCGAAAAGTTAACTTACATGCACATGGCGCCTTGTCCGTACGACGAGGACGGGTTCCGCTCACCAGAACACGGGTCCAGCGCTAGCGCTTGATTTGGCGTCGGGCCGGCGCAGGGCAACCGGTACAGCCCACGTTGGCGGAAGCGCTACCTAACAGGTGCGGCCATTCGTCACTCCCTCGTCCGAGCCAGACCAGAAAAGTAACACGACTGTTGCTTTTGCGGACCGTCAGGATGTGTCGAATTTGTGAGCTCTCACTCTTGCCTAGTTCATCACCAGTCACATGGTTTAATTACAGTCGCGTGTAGCTGCATCCGCTTCCTGTGCCAGCTGCGTTAGGAGGGCAAAGAACGCTTGTGATTGGCCGATGAAAAGCCCCATGTCCGTTAGGAACTGAACAACGCCCATGGCAATGCCGTCCGTTTCGGTCGGTCGAATGATCGAACATCGCGGGAGGTCTGTGCTCAGGAACGGACACGGTTCGGGCATGATCAGGCTTTTGTTGAAGTTCTGGTTGGGCACCGACAGATCAGGAAACGTCACCGATACGCCGGTTACCGGATCCACAGCAGTCAATGGCGGCGCATTGCCGGCCTTGTCCGACCAGGTTTGAAAGTGCATAGTTTCCGTGGGACCGATACTGATCAGGATTCTCAAGACTTCCACACTGGTGGCCCTTTGCGCCTGCGCGGGATAGAGGCTAGTCCCACCCTGTTCGATCGTCGCGAAGTGGAAACCCGCTGTATTCGCGATCGCCTGCAGGAAATTGGGGTCCGTTGTGTCAGCATCGGTTCGAGGAATTGCCGTGTGCTGGTTGACCCCTAAGGTGGGGACGGCCTGCGGGAAGACGAAGTTTGGTTCGAGGTCAGGGTTGTGGTTGTCTATGCGGTAGCGCGTCCACCAACTGGTGTCGATAGTGAGCTGCGTGAGGTTTGTAAGCCGCAGTTTTCCGCTGGATCCTGTCGCTGAACTGCCTGGCAGAGTGCGAAACGGGTTCAGATTCACCGTATCTGCGCCTTTCGACGCGAGGTAGGCATTGAGGAAGTTTTGATGGGTGAATTCATCGTCGGTGTTGTCGTGGATGTATGTGGGCATGTCTTCATCCAGGACTTCAATGGCCGCTGTATAATGTGGATTCCCGGTCCCGAATGGGACTTCGTGGTCTTGGACGCCGCCGAGTTCGTTGTATTGAACCCAAAAGTCGGTCTCGAGTATTTCCGCCGCCGCTGCGAACCGGAGCAGGGCTGCGTCTCCCGACGTTATACCGCCACTCGCTCGTGCCGTGGGAGCGTTGGCCAACAGTCCGGCGCCGATGGTTCCCGCTCCAACGGCGAGCGATTTGCCCAAAAAGGAACGGCGACTGATGGAACTATACTGGCTCTTACCAAAATCATTTATTGTTTTCATACCTATAGAATCGGAACGATCTCCCCGAACGCAACACCGGAAAAGTAACACCGTTGTTACTTTTGCGGACCGTCGGAGCGCGATCAGTACTGCAGCCAACCGCTGGCATTCTTCCAACGCCGGCTCATTCGGGCGGGAAAATCTTCCAGGATCCTGGTAGTAGGGATGCGGGTAATTAGAACGGAGGAAACGGAGGGAATGGAGGGAACGGAAAGAACGGAAAACCGAAGTCATCGAAAATAATGATTTCGTTGAAACGTCGAAAGCGACGAAACCGATCATCGCGATCAAAGTCCCCGTCGTTGAAACGGTGGAAGCGACGAAAGCCGGATGCGGAGTTTAGCATTGGAGCCCGCTGCATCGACATCCGCCCTGTCGAACCTAGCATGGGAGCATGGCGCATCGGCATCCGCGCCGTCGAAGTACCGTGCCCTCTCATCTGCGCCGTCGCAGTCGAGACCGCGAAAACGCACTGTAGCACACAACTGAGGAGAATGATTTTTTTCCAGTTCATAATCTTATGGGTTTGTAAAAATTAAACCCGCCGAGGATTTGAAAATATCGTCGCGCGCCGCACCGGAAAGGTAACGCCGTTGTTACTTTTGCGGACTGTCAGAATGCGTGAGTCAATCCGCTTTTCTAACGTTTAATCTCTTGTCTCCGATCTACGAGTTGCCGACGCAGCGCGTCGGCATTTTATGACAGTTCGCGAATCGCGTAGCCAACGTGGCGCACGGTGTGGATTAATGGCGGCGCATCGCTTGACCCTGCGGCTTACTTTGTCCGTCTGCTGCCAATCGGCTCTGCCGGTCCGCTTTGGCCGCCGGGGAGGAGATCGACACGAATAAGCGGATCGCTCGGCAACACAACTGGCCCTTCCCACCGGAGGAAGCCAGCGGGTGGAGGATTCGTCGGCCAGATTTGCGTGTCCGGCACATGGATAAATAATTTGGCAATCAACGGGATCTCTGGATGGATTACGAAGCGATCGCCTTTAAGGAGCCGGCCCCCCATCCGCATCTGATCGAGACCACCGTGTAAAATTTCGACCGTAACCGCGCGCGGCTTCGGTGTGAAGCCGACTGCTTTAAGTTCGATTTGGTCTCCATCAACGAGGCGCTTCCGCAGATTCTGGAGCGAGAGCGTGAATCCAAACCCTGCAAAAGTCCGGCCCGTTTCAACGTCTATGCTCTCAGACCAATGTTTGAGCTCGCTATCCTGATAGTTCTGTGCCGTCGCCGTCTTCGATAGAAAATTCACAGCAAACTCACGAGACAGATTTCCGTTTTTGCTCTCTTTCCACAACCATTCTTCCTGGATGAGCTCTGGCTTTTGTTTGAACGCCTCTTTAAAGAGCTGGCCGTCACTGAACTGGTACCTGATGGTAACGTGAAGTCGCTCATTCTGAACCCACTGCATAAACTCCCCGTTAGCGAGCTTTTGTCCGTTTAGATCGAGCAATGCTGGATACGCGTGGGCAGCCCCTGCCGGCTCCGTTAGTTCTACTGACAGGGCAAGTGGAATAAAAAAGAGCGCTGCTATGAGAACGGCGAGAGCTGCAACTGCTTTCAAATGATTGCCTAGATGATTCGCAGTCGTTCGGTCGCAAACGTGATGCGGTAACGCGCTCGCTAATCTTGCTGACCGCCTGGAAGATTTAATGCGAAGACGATTTCAGAAACTCAACGATCGCGCGTTGTTCCGCTCCGGGAATATTCGCCCTGACGCGCATGTGATGAACGATGACATCCCATTGCGCGCCACTGTACATTGTCGGTGGCCGAATATTGTGACAGCGTTGGCAGTTCATTGTCCAAAGTTCTTCACCGCTGAGCTCTGTGCTGGAGCCGTTTGGGGAACAAACTAACTAATGCGAGTCTGCGAATCACTCCGAATTTTTTCACGCTTCCACAAATCATACTGATATTCCTTTCTCTACTGATTTTGATTGATCGCTAACGAGATCGCGAATTCTCCGGCGTGGAATCGCTCGTCGTTAAGCACCTTTACCGCGGTCATCGTAGGGGAAGGACTGCGCGCCACGGCTCGGTTTGCCCGAAGTTGGACCCTTGCACGGGCGGGCTGATGCCGTATCCCGTGATGACGGTGCCGTCCTCCGAGATGTCGGTAGCGACCTGCAGAATCCACCCATTGGGTATGCGCGCCCCATGGTTCTTCAACACCGTCTGGAGGTCCTGTATTCCGCGTGTGGCGATCCAGATGAAGGCGTGATTGGAGTCGGGCGAACTGGTGGTCAACGATGTGCCCACGACCACACTGCCGTCCTGATTGGTCGCCAGTGCGTTGCTGAGCAAGTTGTTGCCGCCGAGCGTACCGAGATCAACCATCCCGGTGGAGGCGGTCCAGCGAAACGCCCGATAGTGGCCCTGTGAGTCCTGGGCCTCGCCGACAATCGTTGAGCCGTCGGCGGAGATGCCACTCGCATCGCTGTTACGGTTGAAGACCGCGTCGATGTCTTGGCAATTACCCGTCGGCGTCGACTGGTAAGCGTTGGTGGCTTGCTGCCCGAACATATCGAGACCGCCCTTGCCAGAGCCCGCCGCCAGCGACCCGTCTGCCGAGAGGTCAACCATGGTGAGGGGCGCTTGAGGGTCAGTGCACGACCCGTCGCCGAAGTTTCCGGTCTCCCCGGAGGTCTTCCACCAAGCGTTACCGCCGGCGACCATCGTGCCGTCGTCAGTGACCGCATTGGGGCAGCAGCCGACCGGCACCGCCATCATTCCCTGTGTGGCGGTCCACCGGAAGGAGCCAAAAAAGGCTTCGGGCGGCGGCGATGACCCGACGACTACCGAGCCGTCGAACGAGGCGGCGTACGCGTCGCTGATGCCGCTTCCGAGGTCGCCGAGCAGCTGATAGCCGCCGGTTACTGTCCACCGAAACGCCTGGTCCACGAAGCCTCCTGGTTGCGACGAAGGGACGCATCCAGCGCCGACGATTACGTTGCCGTCACCGGAAATACCGAAGGCCTGCGTGCCGCACTCGCCCGGCTGGATCACCACGCCCGGCATCTGGCCCAGCCCTTGGAAACGGGCCCTGATGTTCCGCGCACCCCACGCCGGCAACATGCTTGTTATCAGGCCGACGGCCGCCAATCCTGTGAGCACGAGGATACGGATGGCTTTGAATCTGCCGTTCAATGAGAGCGAAGAGATGATCGTGAACGGGATTTTCGTGATTGTTGAATTTTGCAATAATGACGGCGTAAATCTAGTTATTGCCTTCATACCCGTAGAATCGCAGCGATTTCGGTCGCGCGCCGTACCGGAAAAGTAACGCCGTTGTTACTTCTGCAGACCGTCGGGGGCGTAATCAATCCGCTCTTTTCTAGCATCTGATCTTTTGTCTAGGACGTGCGAGTTTCCGGAACAGCGACCGTGCTTTATGATGGTTCGCGAATCGCGTAGCCAACGTGGCGCACCGTCTGAATCAGTTGCGGCTCGCCGATTTTCTTTCGCAACCGTCCAATGAAAACCTCCACCAGCTTGGTGTCGTATTCGTGCTCGTGCTCCCAGACCCGTTCGCACAATTCGGTGCGCGTGAAGACACGGCCAGGCTCACGCATTAGCACTTTCAACAGCATCAGTTCACGGACGGAAAGCTCGATTAGTCTCGCGCCGCGGTATACCTCGTGACTCGCCAGATGAAGCCTGAGATCGCCGACGCGCAAGTTGAGTGCCGGTTCTTCCGCATAACGGCGTCCGAGTGCGCGCACGCGTGCGACCAATTCCTGCATCGCAAATGGCTTGGCCAAATAATCATCCGCGCCAAGCCGCAGTCCAGTTACACGATCCTTGACCTCACCGCGCGCGGTAAGCACCAGAACACGGCTGGTGACATGTCGCGAGCGCAGGCGGCGCAACACTTCAAAACCGTTCATCCGGGGCAGGCCGATATCTAGCACGATCAAATCAAAAGCGGCGCCCACCACTTCGTGCAGGGCGACTTCGCCATCGTGAATTACAACCGGATCATGACCAGCCTCGATCAGTGCCGAAGCGATGTGTCGCGCCAATCGGACTTCATCTTCGACAATAAGGACGCGCATGAATTTTAGGGGCTGGGTCAGAACCCAATAACGACAAATCGCACTGCCTCGGACAGTTTGCCAAAAGTTTGATCCGGCTTGGGAATTTTGTCCTGAACATTTGTTGCGTCTCCCTCGCAGAATGGAGAAAGGGACCAGAGCTGAACCCTGGCCCCACGTGACACTGCGATTGTCGATCTTAGCTCAAGCCCCAGCGTCGAGACTGTTGCGTAGCAAGAAGAAACCGCATGATGTTTCCACCATGCGGCTCTTCGAGTTGTGCGAGGCACGGGAGCGTCCCCGCGCCCCGCGGTTAATCCTTAATCCACGGCAACGAACACTACGTTTCTAGGATGCACGCAGTTCTCGCCAATAATAAACGCCGGCCAAAAAATGCCGTCGTCTAAAAAGAACGAGCATCCGTTTATCACCACGACTTCGGAGAAGTTGTTGATAAAGAAGATTCGGTCGTGAAACCCTAAGTGAAGACGCCGATCGTTGATTCGAAACACGGCCCGATCGAAAATCCGTCCGTTGGATGTGACCCGAGTGACGTTCGTGAACCGGGTCCTATCGTTCACGTTCACGCGAACGTTAGTCTTGTCACGAACATTGACGTTTTCTTGTTTTTTCACCCGCTCGGTCATTGCGATGTTTCGTTCGCGCTGGCGATTGACCATTGTCTCATTGTGAGCGTTCACGGATGTATTTCGCATCCGGTTGCGGTCCACCGTCGCAGACGAACTTGTCTGGGCGCTTACATTAGCGCGCCGATGAGAGCGCGTCCCAGCCATGCTGGCGGACGTTTTCGCCCCTGTTTTCGCCGACGTAGTCGTCTGAGCGCTCACTGCGGCCTGCTTCTTAGCTTTCGCTTTGACCGTTGTCGTGTCGTTAGCTTGCTGGCCCCACGCTGTGAGCGCCAGCGCAAGGCTCCCAATGCATATTGAATGTAGAATTCCCTTCATGTTTCCTTCCATTTTTCGTTACAAGGTTAGACACCTTGCACGAGGGGGTTATTCAACGGCTGGTGATCAAAACCACACGGCAAAAGTAACGTGATTGTTACTTTTCGCGGAGACTTCGATGCTTAGAAACGCACCGTGAACTGCGCCGCGAGCAAGTGATTGTCGTCGCCCGGGCCGGTGGTTTCATGCTGAAAGCTATATTGCAATTTCAGTTGAGTATGTGTTGTGAAACGATAGGCAATCGCAGCATCTACCCGCCCGAGATCATCACCCCACCGAACGCGACCGCCGGCGCCGTCGGGCACGGTACCGAACAGTTGCTGGTTCCAGCGGAGCGCGGCAAAAAACTGGGGCGTAAATTTATATTTCACCTCAAAATAGCATGCGAATGTATCCGCGTCGCCGACGCGCGGCACTTCGAAACGGGCCTCGTAAAATTCCGCCCACAATTGCAGGTGATGCAGGGCGTAACTGACGTCCTGACCGAGAACGAATTGCCGGTAATCATCGATATCGCGGCCCGGCGGCAACGTCGGCGCGGCTTCGCGTCGAAGATAAGCGCCATCGCTGGCGGACAAACCCAGGTTCCAGGCTTGGCTTGGCCGAAAGCCGACGCGCGCATTGAAGGTCGGCTGATCGAAACCCATCGCGGTGACGTTCCACGATTCGGGGCGCGAAGAGAGGGAAGAATTTTTCATTTCGGCGGCGTAATCAAACTGGCCGACCCGTCCCGAGACGGAAACACCGCTTGCGTAACTCGGTCCCCAAATCACCGGATTAAATTCATACTTCGCATGCGCCTCAAACCTGCGGATGAAATCCTGCGGCGAAGCGGGCGCGGCCTTATCGCTGATGGCGGTGATGTTTTCATAAACCAGCGGTGCGTTGATGAATGGATTGTCCCATGACAAATGTCGCGGGACAAAATTGCCGACAACGGTGGCGAACTTACCGACTTGCAGAGTAAAGCGACCGTCCTCCCACGGGGTAACCCGAAGCGCATACTCATCCAGGCGAATCTGGGCGCCGTGATCGCTCGGATCGAAACCGCGATCGAGTCGCGACTGGGCAAAGAAATAAACGTGCGGGCCGAATTGAGCGTCGAGGAAAAATGTCAGGCGCGGGTTGAAGAGATTGTCGATGTTGCTGTCGATGAGCCCAGGTGCTGGCTGCTGGAAATGATAAAGCTCTACATCGATCGTGCCGCTCAAACGCGCCCGAAGATTGTCCTGGAACGCAGCGAAAGTGAGCGCGTTATCGAGGCGATCAAGAACGTCATCGATCTCAAATGCGTTCGCCGCGCAAACGAAAAGGCAGAAGCTGAGCGCGCGAAGTAGCTTCATCCGAGTTTATCGGCGCGGCTTGCTGCTGCTTGTGAAGCGCAAAGAAGCAGCTCGAACTCCGTCCAATCATCGTCGGAACAAACTAGCTTTAAATCGCCTCCGTGTAATCGGGTGAGTTCGCGCGCCAAATTCAAACCGAGGCCGTGACCGGAAACAGGTGAGCGGGTTGCGTCGCCGTGGAAGCGTTCGAAAATGTGTTCCTGCGCAGCGCGCCCAATGGGCTGGCCGGTGTTGCCGATGGTGAGGACAACGTCATTATTTGTTTGGCGTGCCGCAGCTCGAATGCGCCCACGCGGTCGATTGTACTTCAGCGCGTTCTCCAAAAGATTTTGCACAATGAGAGAGGTGTATTGTTTTTCGCCGGCAACATACAATTCAGCCGGGAGTTTTTTCTCGATTTGCACATCGGCCGAATCAGGAAGCGCGCTGAGATCATCGAGCCATTCTTCGACAAGTTGACTGAGATTTACCGGCTCGGATTTAATCTGAAGATGACCAGCGTCTAGCCGCGAGAGGAGAAGCAAATCATCGATCACGCCCGTCAAACGGTGCGTCTGGTGAAGCAGCCCCGAGAGTTCCTCGTATATTTCAGGCTTGAAATCTTCGTGCGCGAGCAAGCTTTCCAAACCGGCACGCAGAACCGTCACCGGGCTTTTCAACTGATGCGAAGCGTCGGCCGAATATCTTGCCGATCTTTTCAATTCCTCACTGGTCGAGGCGAGCGCGGTTTCGGCCTGCTTTCGTTGCGCGCGATATCTTTCCGAATCTACCGCCAGCTGCTCGACCGGCTTTGCGAGACGCACAGCCACGAAATGGCTGGCAACAAAGCCGCCCAGCAGAAGTAAAGCGCCGGCGCCGCCAATCCGCCAGCGGAGCCGATGGAGCTGAGCTATCGAATCAGCGAGCGAGTAAACGCAAATTTCGTACGCCGGCGGGAAGAGCGAATCCGGATTGAGCCGCTTGTAAAATAAGAGCTGCGGCGCGCCATTCACATAGACGGTGAAATTACTCTGTGCCCGATCGGACTTCGCGATTGCGTCGCTTATTTCCGCACCGAGCGCAGCCTCCGCCGACGCCGGGAGAAATAGCAGGTACACTCGGCCATTGACCCAAATGCCACTTATCATTGCGGCGCCGGCGCGCTTAAGGGCGAGCTCGAAAGGTTTAAATCCAACGACGAGCGCGGAAATGACGCTGCCCGTGTCTGTGGAAAAAATCGGAACGACCATTATTTCGTCAACGGCCGCTTCAGGGCCATCAGCATTTTCGGGGAGGTAACCGATTTGCTGCATCTGAGGCAATTTTTTCAAAGCCAACTGCGCCTCCGCATCTCCACCCAATTCACCGACCTCCCTTGGATTTGGCGGCGACAGAACCGCCCCGTTTTCATCTAAGAAACGATAGAACTTGGCGTGAAGGGAATGCGCGGCTTGTTCCGGCGCTGACTCCTCGCCTTCCATCAAATCGCGCAATTCATCCTTGGCGCTCGGATACAAAAGATCGAGAGCATTGTCTTCGAGCGCCGCATGGATTCTTGGCTTCAACGCCAGCGCGCGGCAACGCTCGGCCAGCGCCGCATGGCGCAATTCCTGAAGTTTGTCCAGTGAAGAGAGTTCGGCCTGAAAATTCTGCCGTAAATCACGTTCTGCCGTTGCCGCGACGTTGCGCTGAGCAAGATAAAGCCCGAGAGCCGTCAGCCCCGAAGTCACCAGCATCATCGCTGCCAACAGCTTCACCCGAAAACTCGCCGCGCTCCGCTTATTTGTCTGGGCTACATAATTCATGGAAAATCAACGCGCACGGTCTCGCCGCGCTTCAATTCCACGAGCTGTTCGTGCGTGGTCTTGCTGTCGATCCAAGCCTTGAGCGTGTAATGACCGGAGGGAAGTCCGCCCAGCCGAAATCGCCCCTCCGCATCTGTCATGGCAAAATGTGGAGTGTTAAGAACGAGAATAAGGCCGCGCATGTGCTCATGGATATCACAGCGAAGCGTCACTAGCCCGGCCTTGTCAAAAATCTCCGACGGGATTGGTCTCTCCTCCGGGCGATAGCGGCCAAGATCGAATCGCTTCGCGGGAGAGTACGAAAAAATGCTGTGATAGGTATCGTCGAGGTTTGGGAACTCAACTCTTGTGCCGACTTGCACTGGCAGGAGCGCTGGAATGAATGTCAAATCTTTTTGCACGATCTGTTTCGTAGGAGGCGAAGTTTGTTTTGGAAACGAGCCATCCAGATAAACCACCGCCAACGGCGGCTGGGTCGAGAGAACGCCACTATGCGTAACAATCTCGTAGCGTTTC
>Ga0209055_1001532_pt1 | contig 15141 bp, 9 predicted proteins | sample GraSoiAngelo_110_FD_185875 | JGI IMG/M metagenome (GOLD analysis project Ga0209055, IMG submission 185875) | Grasslands soil microbial communities from the Angelo Coastal Reserve, California, USA - 14_0903_12_30cm (SPAdes) (version 2) | ecosystem: Environmental > Terrestrial > Soil > Grasslands ... | reverse complement strand
ACCAGAGTAGGCACGATAGAGTCGCCAATTAATCAATCGCTCCAGCTTCAGGTCTTTGGGATCGGACACAGAACGCCGCCAGCTATTATTTCGGTGCCAATAGGAGTAAACCTGCATGACGCGGCCGAGCTTGCCGGCCCGGATGCGCTGCAGCGCTTCCCGGTACCAGGGGGCGTAATGATACTGCAGCCCGATCTGGTAGCGCTTTCCGGCGCGCTTCACGGCTTCCACAATGCGGTCGCATTCCTGTACCGTTAAGGCCATGGTTTTTTCGCCATAAACATGCCGCCCGCTCTCGAGCGATGCAATGACGTGGTCGGCGTGAAGCCAAAGCGGTGTTGCTATGACGATGGCATCGAGATCTCGAGCGTCCAGAAGCTGGCGGTAATCCCGGTAGATGGGCGTCTCCTCGTTCGTGATCTTGCGCCCCTCCGCGAAGCGCGGTTCGTACACGTCGCAGAGGCCCTGCACCCGGACTCCAGGGATGCGCAGCATCATCCGCATCACTTCTTTGCCGCGGCTGCCCACGCCAATCACCCCCAGGTTGATCTGATCGGAAGGGGGCACGGCGCGGGTCTCGCCCGGCCGAGAAATCGAAACTGACATCGCCGCGAGTGCTCCTGCTGTACGGCCGAGAAATTCCCTTCGATCCATCTTCGTTTCTTCTTCCTTTCCTTTACGGTCCGGCGTTTCGCTGTGCTACAGATGAGTTCATAGCGCGACTTGCCCTCGAAGTACGACGGTCACGATCCGGCCAGCGCCAAGCCACCGTGCGTCGCGCCTCTGGATTCCCGAGGACCCAAAATGCACTGGCGCCTGCAATGCTTTGGAGCAGTCGCTTGCCCGCCAATGGTCCCATCACGAACACGGCCGTCGAAAGCGCATCGCTGTCTGTGGCTCCCGGGGTGATGACGGTTGTCTGGAGCATGCCCTGGACTGGCTCACCGGTCTGCGGATTCATAATGTGACAGTAGATGCGGCCGTCGAGCCGGAAATATTTCTCGTAATTGCCGGAGGTGGATAGCGAGGCGTCGCGCAGCAGCACCGTGGAGATCGCCTGTAGCCGATTCCCGGGTTGGGGAACGCGCACGTTCCAGCCAGGTTTCCCGGGCGGCGCTCCGATGGCGTAGATCGTGCTCGAACCTGCATCTATTAAGGCCGACTTCACTCCCATCTCGCGCAGCAGGACGACAACACGATCCACGGCGTAGCCTTTGCCTATACCGCCCAGGTCGAGTTCGAGCCCCGGCACCAAGAAATGTACTGTCCGCGTCGCCGGATCGAGCACCACGCGCTGCCAGCCCACGCTGACCCGCGCCTTGGCTAGCTCTTGGGCAGCGGGATAGCGACCCTTCCCGCGAAAGAAGCCCCAGGCTCGCATCAACGGCCCAACCGTGATGTCGAACGCGCCGCCACTTCTGCGGCTGTAGTCAAGAGACCGTTGCAGAAGCTCGAAGACTTCTGGATCGGTCGTGACCGCCTCATTCGCGGCCAGGCGGTTGATCCGCGAAAGCTCGCTTGACGTCCGGTAGTTACTAAGGGCTTCGTCCAGCCGCTCGATTTCCTCGAATGCGGCCTCGAAGTATTCCGACGCCTGCTCTTCGTTGGCCGCATACAAGTAAATCGTGAAAGTGGTGCCCATGGCCTGGCGAGATTGGGCAAAGAGCTGCTCGGAACCAGCCTTGCATAGCGCAGTCAGGCCTGCGAGCGCTGCGAGCACCAGCGCTGCACACCACGCGAACCGCCGGAACGCTGAAGCGTCCGGAGAAGGAAGGATCGCAATGCCCGGCCGCGCCCAGCTCACTACAGCGCCAGTCCCATTGTTCCACATAGCGAAACGGTGTTCCATTATGCTGAAACGCCCGAAGACTGGCACGATTCGCGCTCTCTGTCAACGGACCGTACTCACTCCACAGATTAGAGACCTTTTTGTGTTGGGACTTACTTCAACCAGGAACCGACCCAAGGTAACGCTTGATGCGGATCAGAACGACGGCGTGCCTGGCGTGCTTTGCGGAAGCGACTGACTCTTACACTGTGACGTTCTGTCCCACGTCCAGACTCACAAGCCCTTAGAATACACATCTATGAGATACGCGCCGGTCTCAATTTCTTCTGAGTCCGCTCGCCGTAGGCACGCCAGAGGGGCGGCGCTTGCCCCGAACGGCGCATTGTGGTGATCTCCGATAAGGAGAGTCGCCCCGCGACCGCGGCTTCATACCTCGGTGTTGTAGTCCGTTCATTCCAGGGCAAGAGCCCGATTGGCTGAGACGAGAGCCTTCTCCATTTCGGTCGACATTTGGAGACGATAGAGGCGTGCATACCAGCCATTCCGCGCCAAGAGTTCGAGGTGCGTGCCTTCTTCCACGATCCGGCCCCGGTCCAGGACAACGATCCGGTCCGCCAGGCGCACGGTCACCAGACGATGGGCGATAATCAAGGTCGTGCGGCGCGCCGCGGCCCGCTCCAGCGCGTCCATAACGGTTCGCTCGGCAGCCGCATCCAGGCCGGTGGTCGGCTCATCCAGAATCAAGATAGGCGCGTCCCGCAGAATCGCCCGCGCGATGGCGATCCGCTGCTTCTGCCCCCCGGAGAGGGTCGTGCCGCGCTCCGCCACTAACGTCTCGTAGCCGTCGGGGAATCGCTGAATGAACTCGTCGGCGTTGGCCGTGACCGCCGCGGCGGCGATCTCTTCGTCGCTGGCACCAGGACGCCCAAACGCGATGTTTTCGCGGATGGTGCCCCTGAACAGCAATTGGTCCTGCAGAACCAGGCTAATCTGCTCGCGCAGCGATTGCAGCGTGTAGGTCCGGATGTCTTCGCCATCGATACGGACCTCGCCCTCGCTCGGGTCATAGAAGCGAGGGACCAGGCTCACCAGGGTGCTCTTGCCGGTGCCGGTGGCTCCCACGATAGCAATCTTTTCTCCTGGTGCGATCGCCAGGTTAATATGCGACAGCACCGTACGACCGGTCTCGTATTCGAACGATACGTCCCGGAACTCTATGCGCCCCCTCAGGGGTGGGGCGGGACGGGCGCGCTTCCGGTCCCTCACCTCGCTGCGAACGCGCATCACCTCCGCAATCCGCTCGGCCCCCACGCTTGCCTTGCTATAGGTATACGAGAGTCGCGCGAGCGCCTTTATCGGGCTATAAAGGTTTGTGATATACGCGAAGAAAATAACCAAATCGCCCGTCGTGAGCACGCCTGCCAGCACGCGGGTTGCCCCAAGCCACATCACGATTGCCAGCCCTACCGCCGCCAGGACGTCCACAAGGGGCGCCACGCGCGCCTGATAGCGGACACTCTCCAGATAGGCTTGAAGACCGCTACGACTCTGGGCCCGGAAGCGGTCGTCCTGCTGCTCTTCCTGGGCCAGTCCCTGCACGATCTGGATGGAAGAGAGCGTCTCTTGGGCTAAGGAAGCAAGCAGACCAGTGTTGGCGCGCGCCTGGCGGGCGGCAACTCTGATGCGGCGCGTGTACCGGAAGACTACCCAAAATAACAGCGGGGTTACCGAGAGAGCCGCAAGGGCGAACTGCCAGTTGAGCCAGAACATTAACACAAGCATTCCAGCGATCAGGAAAGCGTTGCTCCCCAGAACGATGATGCCATTGGCAATCAGATCCTGGATCGCTTGAATGTCGGTGGTGAGCCGCGTAATAAGATCTCCCCTGCGTTGGCAATTGTGGAAACGCAGCGACAGGCGCTGCAGATGCGCGAAGAGATCGCGACGAATGGTGAAAACGAAGTGTTGTCCGACAGCGCCCATCGTGCGCGTAAAGTAGTAAGTCAATACGCCCGTAAGGACCGCAATCAGTAAGGTTGCCGCGCAGGCGCCGTAGAGAATCTCCATCCGGCTGAACGGGGCGCTATCCAGCCAGGCATGCAGGAAAGGCACGCGGCTCGGCTTATGCGAAAGTACGCGGTCAATGACAACCTTGAGGGGCCAGGGACGAAATACCGTCAGGAAGGCGTCTAATACCATCGCCAATGCCGCCCAGCATAGTTGCTTGCGGAAAGGACGCAGCAGTGGAACAAAGAGCTGCATCCAGTCCTTGGTTTTCCTTCCGGCAGGGGCGTCAGGGGATCCGCTAGCCATTGATCCCCTCTCTCGGCGTCCAGGGGAGATCGAGCCTTCCCCGCCCTCTCTCCACCTTTAGCAACTCGCCGCTCGGTCCGGAAATTGCGGCCAGATTGCGAAGCGTCCGTTCGGAAGGCTCTCTGGTGAGCACCTTCGGTTGGTAGTGTACGCGCGGGTCCCGATTCTTAACGTAAAGCGGGTAGACGTCCACAATGGTTCTTGTGTTTTCAAACCGAAGTCCAACCAACAACCCCTCGGCACGGCTGTTGCCGGAGCCAAACGCAAAGTTTCCGACACTGTAAAAAATGGGGCACCCGCGATAGATTTCGAAAGGCTGAGCGATATGCGGATGGTGACCGACCACTGCATCCGCACCGCAATCCACCGCAAAGTGGGCTTTCGCTCGCTGTTTGGGTGAAGGTTCCCGATTGTAGCTGAAGCCCCAATGGAACGAGACGACGACCCGATCGACTTGCTCCCGGAGGGCGCGAATGTCGGCTTCGAGAGCAGCGCGGCGATTCATCGCGCTGCCCGGCAGGTCCATCGTCGCCGCGCACCGGCGATTCCAAAAGTAACCGAGCAGACCGATGCGCCACCGGCCCGCCTGTCGGATAACAGGCGCATGAGCCGCCTCCTGATTGGCACCTGCACCCAGAGCCGCAATGTCCGCAAGCGTCAGCGTTTCGAGAGTCTCCAAAACTCCAGCCCGTCCACAATCGAGCAGATGATTGTTCGCGAGAGTCACCACATTTATTCCCGCTCGTCTCAAAGAGGTGGCAAGTTCTGGGTTCACGCGGTAGGAATGGTCTCGGGGCTCCCTGGGAGCCTTCCGCGCGAACGGGCCTTCCAGATTACCCAAGACGATGGATGCCCTCCGCAGGATCGGCAGGACGGCTTCGAACGCGTAGTCAGGCCCGTGCTCTGCGAGGGCCTCTTTTCCCCGTCCGCCAAGCATAATATCGCCGACGGCGATGAGAGACAGGGGAGGTTCTCCGAGGGCGTTGAGATATCCCTCGAGCGCTTCTCCTGAAAGCAGGCTCTCCGATGGTGGGATCTCCTCTGGCGCCACATGCTTCAAGCTTCCCCGCCACTGCAAGGAGTGTGCCGTGAGGCAAACCGCCTCATCGGGCAGGGTAGTATTCGTTTTGTTGCTCACCCCGTTTCACTCCCATTCGCTCTGGATCCGTGATTCGGGCAGCGCGGCGACAAGCGGTTCAGTGAACTGCTCGGCTTCGGTCGAGCCGGCAAGGGCCGTGGTCGAGGACTGTCCGGCGGAGATGGTTTGCGCAACCTCGTCGAAGTAGCCGGTGCCAACGAACTTCTGGTGCTTGACGGCGCTATAGCCGGCCTCTTCTTCCATCCGGAATTCGGCCTGCTGCACCTGCGAGTAGGCGCTCATGCCGCGATCGCGGTAGGCGCTGGCCAGCTCAAACATGCTCAGGTTCAGGGTGTGGAAGCCAGCCAGAGTGACGAACTGGAACTTGTAGCCCATCAGGCCCAGTTCCTTTTGGAAGTTGGCGATGGCCGCGTCGCTGAGTTTCTTCTTCCAATTGAACGAAGGCGAGCAGTTGTAGGCCAGCATCTTGCCGGGGAATTGGGCGTGGATGCCTTCGGCGAACTCCCGCGCCTCATCCAGGTCCGGCTGCGAGGTTTCGCACCAGATCATATCGACGTAGGGCGCATAGGCCAGGCCGCGAGCGATGGCGGCTTGCAGCCCGCCGCGGAACTCGAAGAAGCCCTCTACGGTTCGAGGGCCTTTGATGAACTCCCGGTCACGAGGATCGGCGTCGCTGAGCAGCAAGCCGGCGCTGTTGGCATCGGTCCGCGCGATGAGCAGGGTTGGGACGCCCATCACGTCCGCGGCCAGGCGCGCTGCGACAAGCTTTTCAATGAACTCACGAGTAGGCACGACGACTTTTCCTCCCAGGTGCCCGCACTTTTTGGCCGAGGAGAGCTGATCTTCAAAATGCACGGCGGCGGCGCCGGCTTCGATCATGGCTTTCATGATCTCGAAGGCATTGAGCGGCCCGCCAAAGCCCGCTTCGGCGTCGGCCACGATGGGGGCAAACCAGTAGGTGCCGTTCTGGCCTTGGACGCAGTCGATCTGGTCGGCGCGCTGCAGCGCCTTATTGATGCGACGCACCAGCGCGGGGCAACTGTCTGCCGGGTAGAGGCTCTGATCGGGATAGGTTTCGCCGGCATTGTTGGCGTCGGCGGCCACTTGCCAGCCGCTGGCGTAGATGGCGTTCAATCCGGCCTGCACCATCTGCACCGCCTGGTTGCCGGTGAGAGCCCCCAGGGCGTGCACGTAGGCCTGGGAATGGAGCAGGTGCCATAACCGTTCGGCACCCAGCAGTGCTAAGGTATGCTCGATTTGAACCGAGCCGCGCAGCCGCAACACATCTTCCATGCTGTACAGGCGCAGGATTCCTTTCCAGCGCTGGTCGGTGTTCCAGCCGTTGCGCGGATTCCCTTGGCCGTTGGGTTTCCAGTCGTTTCTGCTCTTTGCCATTCTTTCCTCCTTGTGCCTTCCGTCACTTCACTGTACCCGCCGGCGGGGGAATGACCCACGCGGGGTAAGACTTCCAATCAAACCACAATTCACCGCCGGCACCGTTTCAAACACTCGGCGCGGGCTGGATGCCGCGCTTGGAAAAGGAAGCCAGAATCATTTTCTGGTGTCGGCCAGCATTCAGCCGCTCGTCGGCCTGGAGCAAGGCGTTCAGTCCTGCTGTGTAGCTCTCCCTCGCGCGACGTATGTTTGCTACCGTAGACTCTCGCGTAGGGTCAACTAACTTCCCCAGCAAGAGCAAGGCTTTGAGCACCAGCAGGTCGGTCTGTCGCACACCGTCCGGCTCCGCTGCACCTAATAGCGTGCGGAGGTCCCATAGCGCGGCGGCCCAAATCGTGCCGTTTGCATGCGCATCCGCCACGGGACTCTGGTCGTAGTCCGCCATCGTTTTGGAGGAGGTGAGGCTGCGCGGATGAACCTCTTGATGGTCATGGCGGCGGTGCCAGGCCCAGATGTGAGGTGTTCCCAGCATTGTAGCTGCCCAATAGTCGCAGGTCCCCTCGTCCATGGCTGTCTTGAGATTGACTTGTCGGTGGGGCGGGCGCAGTGCGTTTGCTCGAAAGTCGGCCGTGTGCCGGTTGATGTGGTGGCCATACTCGTGATAGAGGATCCCGGCATTGTGTGAGGCGTTATGCCGATAGCTCCCTCCGGCTGCCTCCACTAACACACCATGCTTCAGCAACTGCCGGCCCGGGCCTAGATGAATCTCCCCATCCGGTGAGATCGGCTTGTGCTCCCACAGGGAGTAGAAATGGCTGGGCAACCGATAGTGTCCTCCCTGAAATGGCAACCAACGATTACCACTCCTCAATCCGTCGCGAATGCCATCCTCCTCCGTGGCAGCGTGGTGGGCGTTCACTACGGCCGTAACGAGGGGGAGGGGCGGGGCCCCCAGTTGATGTAGCAGGTCGTCCACATAGGCCGCGATGCGATCGAGGTGAAAGTAAGTATTGACCTCCCCAAAGTGGGACGCCTGGATGTAGCGCCAACGAAAATCCCGGTCGGCGAGCACGACCTTGTCCATGCGCCCACCTCCGCGTCCCGGTTCGAACACGTAGTCGCCTTCTGCGTTCGGCTGCGCATCACCGATAGGGACGGTTCGAACCGAACCCGTCGCCAAGTCGGACTCGCTAACGGCCCCGCCGTTTCGCACCCGGACGAAACGGCCCCACAGACGAACGGTCCCCGCCCCGTTCGTGTCGATGCGTAACAAAGGCTCAACGGTTGCGGTCACCCGTCCGCCGAGCGGATGGGAAGGATCAGGCGTCCAGACATAAACACAACCGCGTCTCACGCCGCCACGCTCGTGGGGGCCGCGGAGGAATCAGGAACTAGGCCTGGCACCATCTTCAGCAGCCGCGCATTCAATCCGCCGGATTGCAGCTCCTTTCCGGTAATACATGGGAGTCCCGTGGCTGCCTGGGCCTCTTTCATGCCGAGCGGGCTCATGGACACAACTCCAGAGATGGCGAGCGGATCGATGCCCCAATCACGCAGCACGCGGATCCCAGCTGCCGCTCCCAGGGGATCCCCAGCGGCGAAGAGCCAGGCATCAACACTAGTGGTGAAGCGCCAGGTCTGCAGCAACGCTGCGGTTTCGCGCTGAAGCACGCCGTCGGCTACTTCGACAACCACCCATTCGACTCGCCGCGAAGCCGCATGATTAATAAGCAGGCCGTATAGATTTAGTAATTCCTCCAGAGTGCTGAGATAGGTGGAGGGGTACCCACCGTCAACGAAGTCCAGGGCAACGCAAGCCCCGGCGTCCAGCATGCTCCAGGTGTCCTTACCTGTGGCCGTGCCAGTGAGTTTGATGCCCGCCACACGATGTCCCTGCCGCCGCAAGCCCTTGATGAGGCTTGCAACGGTGTAGGTCTTACCTGCCTCCATCGAGGTTCCGCAGACCACGATCACGCGCGGATGCTCTAAAGCAGGTGTGGGCGCGACAGCGAACTCGCTCAGCCGTAAGGGACGCCCGTGGTCGTCCCCGATGGCACCCAGCAAGCGCAGTTTGCTCGGTTCCGCGACGCTCGCGTGCTTGCTAGCGACCAGACCACACACACCACCCATGGAGAGCAGATCGCAGCCTCTCCCGTCTGCGCGTACGTAGCCTTCAAACTGCATGGTGGCATAGCGGTTCCCAAAGACAACGGCAAGGCGGTCACCCTCGTGCAGGTTGCAACGGCGACCGTTGGGGAGTTCCAGGCTTGCGTTTTTACCGATCTTCTCCAGCTCTGCAAGCACGATGTCGCCGGCCTGCGGAGAATCTGGGCAGGGCAATACGCTGGCAATCCTGTCCTCCGGGAGCCGCCGCAACGCATAAGAAATTCGTATACTCCCTTTTACCTCTTCAGTGAGAGACATCGCTGCTTTCTGTCCGTCGTTCATTTTTTCCCTTCCCTGGGTAAGTTTGTGCGCAAGATCGCGGGTCTCGCGTTACCCGATAACGCAAAGGTCGCGATCCAGGGAGAGTGTAACTCCGCCGGATTTCAGAAATATGAATCCGCTTTTAAATGTCCGTGAACGCGGTGCGATGAGATGTCACATTTTGTACTCCCGCAGGGGAGACGCTCCCAGAAGCAGGAGTTCGCTGGCAAATCGATGGGCGAGAGCGTGATCCAAAAGCATGCAGTCTTCTCTGCTCTGCCTTTTATTCTGAAGAATAATAAATCAGCTCAGAATGCGAGCCATGATTTCAGGCCAGCGTGAGCTTCAGGAAGGGGCAAGATGGCTGGCGCGGCGTGGAGTCGCGGCGTGGGCTAGCCAACGGCGATTTGATCCGCCGTTGCCGAAGGGTCCAACTGGCTGGCGAGCAGGCAACGAAGCTTGGTGCGGTCGCCCCGGAGGAATGTCTCCAGAACTCTGCGCGTGTGCCGGATTGTTGGCTGTATTCCGCAGTCTCAACAGTGAGGCTGGCCCTTAGGCACGGACAGGGTACTTCCAGGGCTCGCGTTTCTGCGCCGCCTGCTTGGGATAATCACCCAGCCACTCGTGTTTGGGGCGAAGCTTGAAGGCGAGCGCTTCGCCGAGTCCGAAGAAAATGTTTTTCTTCTGAATGGCGGCGCGGCGCTCCGCGTGCCGCTGCAGCACGCACGCCTGATACGCTTCAATGGACATGTCGGTCGAGGCGCTGATGCCGAGGTCGTTAGTAATCTGGTTGCGCCGAGCCAAGTGTCCCGTTAACAACTCTGAGCGTCCAACACCGGGCATGTAAACCCACAAACATTTGGGCAGTCGCATCATGTAGCTTAGCGCCATTGTCTTGCGCACCCCCGAGGAGAACGACCAGCCGTGATGCAAATTGCTGCTGATGTTGTACGTCAAAGGCATTGGCCCTTTTTTCGCCGGAAAAATCTGGAAAATCTCGACGAAAAGGCAGGAATGTACTGGCCGCTGTCGGGCACCATCGAAAAGTCCATCAGCTTGGTAAAGCCCAACGCCTCGAAGTCCTGCGTGATTTTTTGCAAGCCCGCTTGGTCGAGCTTGGGGAACTGCTCGACGCGTGCCGGTGGAAAGCCGTAGGTGTTCGGCAGGTTCTTCAAGATCTTGCGCTTGAGTGTCAACACCATCAAAAGCCAGCGCAAGAAGGGAAACGCCGGCAGCAGGTAGATGAGTAACGACGCGAGCACCAAAGGCGACGAGTGTCTCGCGAGCACCCGGCCTTCTCGATTCGAGGGCGATTCCAGAGCCAGGTATTGCGCCTGGCTTACTGCTTCCCATTCTGGCGCGCGGTAGATCACCCGCTCCGGGCGGTCCGATCCCGGTCCGCTCAGCGCAATCGAGCCCGCGGGCATCAGCGCGCTGTAGAAGTCTTGGCTTCCTGGCGCGGGTTTGGGAGGCGCATGAAAAGCGAGTGTAAACTCGGCGTCCTGGAGTTTGAACTGTATGGTCTTATCTTTGTATCCGTAGGTCGGAAAATGTTTGTAGTCCCAGCCTTGGCCCGCCAGGATTTCCTTCTCGCGCTGAAAGGGAGAAACCATCTCGCTGCTGTTGTCTTCGTCGCTGGGCGTGATGGCGCTCCCGGAGACCAGACTAAGTAACTCTGCGGCCTCGTTGGGGCTCACGGCGACAAACTCCGAGCCGGTCCAGCGAAACCCCGACGCCGCCACATTGGCGTACTCGCTTGAGACCACACATAGCGCGCGTTCCGAGATCACAAAGTGGGCGTAAGCTCCCATGTTGGGCAGCTCGAATTGCTCGAGCTTCCCTTCAGTCAAGTGGAAGGCAATCGCGTGACTGCTTAGCAGGTCAGGCGCAGCTGCCAACTGCCGCAACATCCGAGGCAGAAGTTTGCTCACCTCATCTGTCGCTACGCTGCTCGCGCGGCCCCAGCGTTGTTCCTCGATGAAGATGAATGCCTCCTCGCCGCGCGAAAGCCGCGCCAGGCGAATCGGCCGGCTTCGCACGGCGTAGTGCACCGGCAACCGGCGCGCGGCAAAGGTAACGGCGCTCGCAAAGGCAACGAGCACCAAGAACACGACCAGGGCTTTCTTCATCGGCACATCCTCCGGGAACGTTCACGCGGGGAGCGTGTGACATCACACATCTCCAGTGAAAGCGCGCGAAGGCCCCTCTCTAGCAGTACAAATGGCAGGCCCGCCGGTGTCAATGTAACCGAAGTTTGATTTGTGCCGATTTGTGCTGGTTCAGTACAATTGCCCGGCAGCGCAACCGCCACGACAGGCGAACGACAGGCGAAAAACGCGCCTAGGGAGTTCGGAGTTGCTTGGAAGGTGTTTCCCGTTCCATTTTTCTTGCGGTGAACCCCTGGTAAGAGCCATTCAACGGGAACGAATGAACTCTTTCAACAGAACTCTTGCTCGAATTTTCTAGACTCACGATGAGAGAGCGTAAGAAAGCGAAAGCAAGCGAGATGATGGTAGGTAGTTGCCAGGGCGCACGTTAACCGTCAGTTCCAAAGGCACTGCGAGCGCTTGTGTCAAGTTGCCTCATTCCTTCTCCTTCTCCCTCCTCTTAACAATCAACAGAGCCAACCACAAGAAAGAGAGCAAGAATGCCTCGAAGTCCATCTTTATCACTCCCCTTTGCGCAATCCACAGTGCCAGCTGAGAAGCGAGTTCCCAGTGCGCGGTGTCGAGCTTTTTGTCTGGCGGAAGACTTTCATCTGGGTTCAGGTGGAGGCCCGATTCAAAGAATGAGGCCAGGCTACCCCTCTTGCTCCTCGCCTCACAACGTCGGTTGGTGCGGGGGGCGGAACAGCAGCACCGACTCAGCGAGCGGAACTGGGCAGGTCCTGCCCGAGGGGACGATCAGGTTTCCGCCCCTACTATAATAAGGGTTTAGGGAATCCATAAAAAATATAACCAGATGCGAATTCTCAGAGGCTGAGGTCGGGCTCGGAGACCAACAGCATGCACAAAAATGAACATCGCCCTCCGCCGTCTTCGATAAGCTCCTAGTCTAGGTCCGGATAAACACCACCACCGATCTCGGCTGGGCCGTATAGGACAACGAGCCCAAAATCGGGGCCGTTGCGGGGTCCATGAAATCTGCGGGGCTGTCCAAGAATGTGTCGACCACCCGTTTCCACTCCTGGGGCCGGCCTTCCTGGACGACGAAGTCGAGCGGTTGCCAGTAGGCATTGATCATCACATATAAGTCGTTGTCATTTTCCGATGCCCCACGGAGGTAGTAGGCAAGGGTGTGCGAATCAGACGAGATGTCCGGCTGAGCACCGACCCCGTGCCATCCCACATCGTCTCGCCAGAACCGCGAGCGCGCCAAGGAGGGATGGCTCTTGCGGAAAGCGATCATCTTCTGGAAGAAGCGGCATACATCGGTGTGCGTTGGCAGGCGACTCCAGTCGAGCCAAGTGACCGGGCTGTCCACGTTATAGGGGTTGCCGTTGCCGCCCTGCGTTTGCAGGAACTCGTCGCCGGCGCGAAACATCGGCGTGCCGTTGGACAACATCAGCAGGCAGCAGAAATTCTTAACCTGCCTCTTCCGCAATTTCAAAACCTCCGCGCTGACACCCGCCTCCCCGTCCCGATCCCCGCAGTTCCAGCTATCCGGAGAGTTGTAGGCGACCAAGTCGTAGAGGGTCAACCCGTCATGAGAACTGACGTAGTTCAGGCTCTGGTAGGCGCGGTAAGCATCCCGTAGAGAATCCGGAAACACATCTGAGCTGCCATAGATTCTGGTCATCAAGTCCGGCACCTTGTCCGCATCGCTTTTGACGAAGTGCTGAACGGTCGTGCGGAACTTATCGTTCCACTGACGCCAGCCGATGCCAGGGAAGCTGCGCTGGAATTGCTTGCCCAGCTCATAGTTTGAATATGAGCTATTGCCTTCCCACGGCTCGGCAATCATTCTCACTCCTGCCAGATCAGGGTCAGAGGCGATATCGCCGAAGATGGGCGGATCGTCGAAGTTGATCGAGCCGTTGGTGTTTCGCGAAAAAACCGATGCCAAGTCGAACCGGAAGCCGTCTACATGCATCTCCCTGGCCCAGTACCGGAGGCTGTCGACAACGAGTTCCCGCACAGTACGGTTGGCGCAGTGCAGCGTGTTCCCGGTCCCGGTGTAGTCCGCGTACGGATGGTTGGGATCGTCGGAGGCCATGTAATAGGTGCTGTTGTCGATGGCCTTGAAGCTGAAAGTGGGGCCGGACTCGTTACCCTCTCCTGTGTGGTTGTACACCACGTCGAGGAAGACCTCGATGCCCGCTTGGTGCAGGGCCTTCACCATCTCGCGAAACTCTTGAACCGGCTCCCAACCTGTGCTTCGTGTGGCGTACTTGTCGTGTGGCGAAAAGAAGTTCAGAGGCATGTAGCCCCAATAGTTCGGCTCGGTTGCGTCGAACTGGTACACCGGCATCAGCTCGACGGCTGTGATGCCGAGCTGCTGCAAGTAGGGGATCTTCTCAATCACTCCTGCAAAGGTCCCTCGCTTGTCGGCGCCAACCGCGGAGTTGGCGTTCATGGTGAATCCCCTGACGTGCATCTCGTAGATAATCAGATCGCTGTCATGGCGTGGGCGTTGATCCTCACCCCAGTCAAAGGTTGGTTCTTCGCCGGATAGGACGCCGAGTGGTGCCTTGCCCGCGTTGCCGGCGGTGCCCAGCGCCGCCCCTCGGTTGAACCCCGGGGGAAAGAATATGGATTTAGCGTAGGGATCGAGCAGAATCTTCTGCGGGTTGAAGGCATGTCGCTCAAACCGGTCTCCCGAGGGAGGAGGCCCGTCGATGGAGTACGCGTAATATTTCGCCCCCTGCATTTGGGCCTTTGGAATGCGGAGGTGCCACACGCGGCCTGTCTTGTTCTCGAGGTAGTGGAAATCGTAGGTGCGAACGGGGTTGACGAGGTCTCCCGGCCCGTAAAGCAGCAATGTCACCCGTGTCGCATACTTCGAGTAAAGAGCAAAATTGTAGGCCTGCTCTGCCGCAATCCAAGTTGCGCCCAGTGGGGTAGGAGAACCTTCGCGAGTAGCCCAGGGAGAAACGATCGCCTCCGGGGCCCTTGCTGCTCTGCTAGCCGGAGTTGACATGTTCGCCTCCAGGATCCTTATCTCTTCATATGTAGCGCCAGCCTTCAGGCTGGCAGCCTTGGTTGATCGGACCTCAGCGGCTAAAGGCAGCGGCCAAAGCCGGGACAGTACCTCCCCCTCCCCCACCCTTTTTTGTAAGTGTTCATTCTAAGGAACTTTAAGTCCAATGATTTTGTAACTGCGTATTCTAAAGGGTTTGCGGAAGCATTTTTCGTAAGTGCGCATTCCAAAGGGTTTGCTAGCGCGCGCGTGAGACAGGCAGTCACGATATTTGCATTTAAAGCTACCTCAGAGGTAAATACTATGTCAACAGGAAACTCATCGTTGCCGGGCATGGGCTGTGGAAAATGCGTATTCGAAAGAGATGCGCGATACCGGCTGGAGGATGAACAGAAGGGCTGAGAGCATGCGGAAGGGAAGCTGCATCAACAGAGTTATCCACTGATTTTCAGACTTTAACTTGACATTAACTTCTTTGTTGCATAGAAGTGCAACAAGTCTTCTGCCCGGGGAGGGCCCATGCGCCTCACGCGACCTGCCCTTTTACTCTTGTCAGCCTTCTTGATCTCGATTCCCGTCGCCGCGCAGCAGCAACCGCGAAAAGATCCCCAAGCTTTGGCAATCCTTGCTCAATGCCAAGCGGCTATGGGCGCTTCGGCGGGGGTCCGTGACACCATCGCAGAGGGGACCATTGCGTTTGAAGGTGGTTCATCGGGAACGATTACGATCAAGAGCAAGGGTGTTGCCCAGTACCGTCTCGACGTCACCAGCAATGGGAAACAGGTCACGAACGTATTCAATGGGGGCACCGGCCACCGCCAGCAGGACGGTAAGAGGACCGACCTTCCCGTATGGTCGCACAGTATCAGCGTCCGGAGCACATACCAGCATTCTCACGCATAGCGGATTTTGTCCTACCCAATACGAACGTAGCGTACGTGGGCTTGGAGGATGTCGGCAGCCGCAAGGCTCATCATAT
>Ga0209055_1001531_pt1 | contig 15142 bp, 13 predicted proteins | sample GraSoiAngelo_110_FD_185875 | JGI IMG/M metagenome (GOLD analysis project Ga0209055, IMG submission 185875) | Grasslands soil microbial communities from the Angelo Coastal Reserve, California, USA - 14_0903_12_30cm (SPAdes) (version 2) | ecosystem: Environmental > Terrestrial > Soil > Grasslands ... | reverse complement strand
TGCGGGTGACCGCGATCGATTGGGCCGGGATGATTCCTACCACGAAGCGAATCACGCAAAAGTTCGGCGTGGCCGATCGTTTCAAATTCGTCGAAGGCGATTTGCTGGAAGCCGATTTCGACAACGGCTACGACGTCGCCACGCTCGGCCACATTCTGCACAGCGAAGGCGCGGAGCGCAGCCGTCAGTTGCTCAAGAAAACCTTCCGCGCCCTCAAATCCGGCGGAACGATCGCCATCGCCGAATGGCTGGTAAACGATGCGCGCACCGAACCGGCGCCGAGTTTGATGTTCGCCGTCCAAATGCTGGTGAATACGGAGAAAGGCGACACGTTCAGCTTCAACGAAATAAAGCGCTGGCTCGAAGAAGCGGGTTTTAAAAAAGCTCGCAAACTTGAAGCGCCTGGGCCCTCACCGCTCGTCCTCGCAACAAGGCCCTAAGTGGCATCGGCATCTTGCCGATGAACATGGGCTTGAAGCCCATGCCACAAACGTCGAATCGGCTTCTCATCAGCCGAGCGTAGTGCTTTGATTGTGGTCGAATGAAAAAAGCAAAGGTGAAGCGCAGTGCACGTACGGCGACCAGGACCATCGATCGCCCCCCGCCGCGGCAGAAAGCCGCGCTCCGCAGCGATGCGTTCGCCAAAGCGATTCTGGGCGCGAAATCTTACGCAATTGATACGGCACGTTTGCGCGGGCTCTTTGAAGAAGCATCGCGAAAGGCGGCCGCGATTCCGAAAGAGCCGTTCAAAGATTCCTGGCCCTATCTCCAGGCGATGCTGCGGTTGATCCGCGCTTACTTCCGCGGTGAATACCGCAATGTTGCGAAAGACGAATTGCTCTCCATCATCGCCGCCGTCAGTTATTTCGTCGATCCCTTCGATCTCATCCCCGACGAAATCCCGTTCCTTGGTTTTGTGGACGACGCCACCGTCGTAGCCTTCGCAGTCGCGCGCACGCGGCAGACGCTCGATGACTTCATGACCTGGGAAACCGCAACGGTCCAGCTGTGAGCAACTAGCGCATTTGCATTAGACCAAAAGCAGCGCGGGATTTTCGAGGAGGTGGCGGAGTTCTTTGAGATACTCCGCTCCGAGCGCGCCGTCGATGACGCGATGGTCGCAGCTCATCGTGATCGACATGCAATGACCGGCGACGATTTGGTCGGAGTCATCGATGACCGGTACCTTTGTGACTTTGCCCACAGCGAGGATGAAACCTTGTGGCGGATTGATCACGGCGGAGAAACTGTCGATGCCCATGCCGCCAAGATTCGAGACGGTGAACGTGCCGCCTTGAAATTCCTCCGGCTTCATCCGTTTGTTGCGCGCGCGGCTGGCCAGGTCCTTTACCAGCTCGCTGATTTCGCGAAGCGATTTGTTCTGAGCGGCGCGAATGACCGGTGTCAGCAGTCCATCTTCAATCGCGACTGCGATGCCAAGATCGACATCGGCGTATTGCACGAACGCGTCGCCGTCGAATGAGGCATTTACTCTTGGAACTTTGACGGCGGCTTGCACGGCCGCTTTCAAAACAAAATCGTTGACGGTGATTTTCGACGCATCGGCGCCTTCGCCGGCGGACTTCAGTTCGGCACGCGCGGCCATGAGCGGCCCGGCATCGATGTCGATGTTGAGATAGAAGTGCGGAACCGGACCTAGGCTTTGGGCGAGGCGTTGCGCGATGATTTTGCGCATGCCAGAGAGCTGAATACGCACGCCTTCGCCAGCTTTCACTGACGGAGTAGGTTTCGCCGCGGCCGGCGCCCTTTGCGGCGCAGTCGTTTTCGATTTTGCCGCTGCACGGACGTCGGTTTCAGTCACGCGACCGTCAGGACCTGTTCCTTTGACACTGGCAAGGTCGACACCGAGCTCGGCTGCAACTCGTCGCGCGACCGGCGACGCTTTCACGCGCGCTTCTTCGTCCTGGTCGGCCTTTGCTCCAGGCACAGTTGCTTTCGCTGGCGCAGGTTTTTCTGATTCCTTTTGCTTTGCCTGTTCTGCTTTCGGCGCTGGTTTTTTTTCTTCTTTCTTTTCGGCCTTCGCCTCCGCGGGTGCTTCTTCTTTTTTTTCTTCCTTTTTTTCTTCTTTCTTTTCTTCAGCTGGCCCTTCTTCACCTTCTCCGCCGATGAACGCGATCTTGTCGCCAACATTTACCTTGCCGCCCTCTTCGACATAAATTTCGGTGAGCGTCCCATCTTCCGGCGATTCCCATTCCATCGTCGCCTTGTCCGTCTCGATTTCCGCGATGACGTCACCGGCCGAAACTTTATCGCCCGTTTTTTTCTTCCACGAGACGAGCGTTCCTTCCGTCATTGTGTCGCTCAGCTTCGGCATTTGGATTTCAGGCATGGCGCAAAAGCTAAAATGTTAAACGGGTTCAACGTTACAATGGACTGTCTTTTTAACCTTGTAACGCATGTAACTTTTGTAACGTCGATCAGGCGTAACAGACCCTTTTCACTGTAGCGATTAATTTGCCGGCGTTGGGCAGCACCGCTTTCTCGAGGCGTTCGTTGTAAGGCATCGGCACGTCCTCTTGAGAAACGCGCATGACGGGTGCATCGAGCTCATCGAAAATATTTTTCTGGATGCGGTAGCAAACTTCCGCGCCCACGCCGCAGAACGGCCGGTCTTGTTCGACAATCACGACGCGGTGCGTTTTCGCGACTGAATCGAAGATAGCTTTCTCGTCGAGCGGTTTGATGGAGCGAAGATCGACAATTTCCGCGGAAATATCTTCGTCTTCCAGTTGCGCGGCCACGGCGAGCGCGAGCGGGACCGTTTGGGCGTAACAGATAATCGAGACATCGCTGCCTTCGCGTTTCACTTCCGCTTCGCCCAGCGGAATGAGCAGCTCTTCATCCGGCGATTCGACCATTCCTTTCGAGCTGTAAAGAAGCTCCGCCTCGAGAACGAGCACCGGATTGTCGTCCCGCACGGCGGTTTTGAGCAAACCTTTCGCATCGCGCGGCGTTGCCGGCGTGCAAACTTTTAATCCGGGCGCGTTTGCGTAAAGCGGTTCCGTCGCGTGCGAATGGGTCGCGCCGAGTTGATGAGCGGGGCCGTTTGGTCCGCGAAAGGTGATTGGAATATTAAATTGCCCACCAGACATCGTGAACATGTTCGGCGCGTTGTTTACGACCTGGTCGAAAGCGACGAGCGAGAAACTGAACGTCATGAACTCGATAATCGGCCGCAAGCCAACCATGGCTGCGCCCACTCCAAGCCCGGCAAAACCGTTTTCACTGATCGGCGTATCGATGATGCGTTTCGGGCCAAAGCGATCGAGCAAACCCTGACTGACTTTGTAAGCGCCGTTGTATTCGGCGACTTCTTCGCCCATCAGAAACACGTTGGGATCGCGCTCCAATTCTTCGGCGAGCGCTTCGTTGAGCGCCTGACGATAAGTAATTTCTCTCATCGTGTAGTGGCGGCCGTGTCGGCCGCAGATTCTTTAGGTGTTGCAGGCGACACGCCTGCCACTACAGAATTCACGTAGGTGTAATCGTAAAGCCTCTCGAGCGGCAGCTCCGGACTTTTCTCGGCAAACTTCACGGCCGCGAGCACTGTTTCTTTCGCGTGCTTATCGATCTGATCGAACTTTTCGTTTGTAAGTTTGCCCTCGCGGGTGAGCTGCGCGCGCAAACGCGTGATCGGATCGTCCAGCCGATATTTTTCCAGCTCATCTTTCGTCCGATAACTTGCCGGATCGGACATGGAATGGCCGCGATAACGATAAGTGCGAATCTCGACGAACGCCGGATGCGGATCTTTGCGAATGGAACACACGATCTCGGCGAGTTTGTCGCGCACTTCGCGAAAGTTCATCCCATCGACAATTTCGCCCGGAATGTCGTAACCCTCGGCGCGATCAACGATTTGTTTCAACGATGTCGATCTTTTCACCGAAGTGCCCATCGCGAAGAGATTGTTTTCGCAGATGAGAACGACTGGCAGTTTAAAAAGCGCGATCAGATTGAGCGCTTCGTGAAATGAGCCCTGATTGATCGCGCCGTCGCCAAAAAAGCAAAGAGTCACGCGGTCTTCGGTGCGGTACTTGGAGGCGAACGCCATCCCCGCCGCCAGCGGAACGTGCGCGCCAACAATGGCGTGCCCACCGTACATGTGGCGGCTCCGATCGAAAAAATGCATGGAACCGCCCAAGCCGCGCGAGCAACCGGTTTCCTTGCCGAATAGCTCCGCCATGCACGCATCCGCGCTGGTGCCGCGCGCAAGGGCATGCGCGTGATCGCGATACGCGGTGATGACATAATCGTCTTCGCGCACGGCCGCGATTGCGCCCACGACAACCGCCTCCTGCCCAATGTACAGATGGCAGAAGCCGCCGATCTTCTGCGCTTGATATTGCTGGCTCGCGCGTTCTTCGAAACGGCGGATCAGCAGCATCAGCGCGAGCATCTCGACCTCGTCGCGTGGCTCGGGCCGCTGCATTGAGATTTACGCGACGCGAGGCAAGGCCGCTTCTGCACGCGAGCGAGCAGAGTTTCGGCCAAAGCTCATGCAGGCGATGAAAAGCAGGGTGAACAAAAGATCGCTGAGGAGCGAGTTGCGGAAAAACATCCAACTCGGTGTCGAGCTGAACTGGGGCAACCCAACGGTGAGCGCTTGAATCAGGCCCGCAAAATTCTTTGCATAACCGGGATCGGTGAGCCAGGCGAACGTGTTGGTGATCGCGTAAAAAATTGTCGATCCAACAACCGAAGCCGGCAGAAGCGTTTTAGGCGAAACGCGATTGCGCAACAAAAAGCCGATGAAACCGACCAGAGCAAGGGCAAGATAGCGACAAAGAATCAGCGGATCGAGAATGGCCGCGCCGTAATGAAAGTTGAGCGCTGCGTCCGAGATAAAAAGCGCGATCAATGGCACGCTGAATTTGTATTTCGCTGGAAAATAAGCAGCGCTGCAGAGCGCGAGCGCGGCGAAGGGGGCGAAGTTGGAAAGCCAGGTCGCGCCGGAATCAATCAAGAGCCCCGTCGTAATGCGATAGGCGACGACGGAAAAAACAAGAAGAAGTGCGGGAATCATCGCAGAAATTTATCCGTCCTGCGCGATATGCAAAGACCATTTGGCTAAACTAACCCGCGGCGTAATTGTCGCTCTTTTAGTTGTCGATCTTACTCGCGGCGCGCAAGGCGCACAGAGTCCGCTGCTGACGCGAGACACTTACTTTTGCGCCGCGGGCGCGGCGGCCATTTTTTGCAGGCGCGCTTTCCGGCGATTCGCGGCGTTGCGGTGAATGATTCCGCGCTTGGCCGCTTTATCGATTGCCGAAATGAGTGCACGAAGTTCTTTCGCAGGCGGTGGGCCCGCAACGCGCACTTGCTTTTGGAGCGAACGCAGCCGCGTTCGTACACTCCGGTTGCGAAGCGAACGCGCCATCGATTGCCGGCCACGTTTGATTGCGGACTTTGTATTAGCCATTCGTTAAGAGAAAAATGTTTGCCCGGGCTGGAGGCTCGCGGCGCGCGGCAAAGTTGTCAAGATCTCGCCGAACCCGCCGCGGCGGTCAGCTCCCACAATGGGAACGAGTCTATCAGCACAAGGTGACAAAGAGAAGGAGCTGGGCGACCCAGCTGATCGATTCAATCGGCTGCCTCTTGGCGCGAAGCGGGTCGATCTCGACCGGGATTCGCGATTTTGCGCCTGCTTAGGCGCCTCGCCCACTCGAAACCACCAGCGGCACCGGGGCACTTTTGCGTCCGGGCGTCGTCGCCGATTTCTCGGCGCCAGTGGACGAAATCACTGTCTCGGTCGCCGGTTGGCCGGGCTGGGATGCGGGACGCGCCGGCGCTGCGGCAACTTTCGGCAATCGGTTAGGAACGATTTGGATAAGTGCGCCGAGTGGCAGCTGACTATAAAGAGCAGTCACATCGCTCGATTTCATCCGAATGCAACCGTAGCTTGCCGGTCGCCCGATTGTTTTTTCCTGCGGCGTGCCATGAATGTAAATGCACCGGTTAAAGGCATGCACATTCGAAGCCTCAAGACCACGCAGCCAGATGATGCGCGTGATGATGGGATCGCGACCAGGCGCGTTTGGAAGGAGAATTTCTCCGGTGAAACGACGATTATGAAAAACCGCACCGGTCGGCGCGTGGTCACCGATTTTTTGCGCGACTTGCAGGAACCCAAGCGGAGTTGTCATTCTGCCCCAACCATCGCCGAGCCCGAACTTTGAGGTGGAAACAGGATATGTGGCGACCTTGGCGCCGTTTTCCAAGAGCATCAGCTTCTGGTCGCGTACACTGATTATGACACGACTGGGAAGCGCCAGTTCGGCGCGCGCACCAAACGGATACGCGATTGAAACGAAGGCGAAAACGATGACAAGGGGGCGAAACATGCGCGACTTCTTACTCAACTTTATTCGTTTGTCACGCGGGAACTGCGGCTGTCGCACGTGAGCCGCCGACACTGAATTTCGGCCACGGAGCCAGCGAGGAAAGCGAGACATAGAGAAACCCACTCTGAAACATGAGCAAGAATGGTACCGAAATGAACTGGTGGTGCACGATTGCGAACCAAACGAAGTAGCTGAAATAGATCGCGAAGGCCAATTCAGCGAGCGGCAGAGCTGATTTAAGCGGCCGGTATTTGCAGGCCCGCCAGGGCTGCGATTTGCGCTCGATACCGTACTTCGGCGTTCGGGTAAAATCGGATTTGTGATTAAAGAGAGCTTCCAAGACGGCCCGCGCGTTGTTGAGTGAGAGGCCGATCCCGAGGGCGAGCAAGCAAGGGAGAAAAAGAATTTCTTTCATCCACGTGCGCGGATGCAGCTCGCGTTGTGCGCAAATGTAAAATACCGCCACCGATACCGACGCCGCGAGAAAAATGGGGATGTCGATCAAAAGAGTCCGCAGCCATCCGGCCTGCGGCCCACCGACGGAGGGATGCAGGAGCACGCATAAGCAAGCAAGAAGCAAGTAAGCGAAATTCGACATCAAGTGACCCGTGGCTTCGAGCTTAATCGGAAAGGGTAGTTTGCTGCGCCAGATGGTGGGCAGAAGTTTCTTGCATGTTTGGACGGATCCTTTGGTCCAGCGATGTTGCTGAGATTTGAAGCCGTTCATGTCCACCGGCAGTTCCGCCGGAGTCACCACATCGGGGAGGAAAATAAATTTCCAGCCCACGAGCTGCGCGCGATAACTAAGATCGAGATCTTCGGTAAGCGTGTCGTGCTGCCAGCCGCCCGCTTCCTCGATGCAAGAACGGCGCCAGAGACCGGCCGTCCCATTAAAATTAAAAAAGCGTCCACTTCGGCTGCGCGCGGTTTGTTCCAGAAGCAGATGTCCATCCAGAAACATCGCCTGCGCGCGCGTGAGCAATGAATAGCTGCGGTTCAAATGTCCCCAACGCGTCTGAATCATTCCGACTTTCGGATCGGTGAAAAAATCAATGGTGCGCCTGAGCAAGTCGGGCTGCGGGACAAAATCGGCGTCGAGAATACAGACAAAATCGCCTTCGGCAAACTCGAGTCCTGCGGCGAGAGCACCCGCTTTGAAGCCAGTGCGATCAACGCGATGGATGAGTTGGACATTGAAACCGCGCCGGCGCAGTTCGTCCGCGCAGGAAGAAGTCAGTTCCCGAGTATCATCGGTCGAATCATCCAGCACCTGAATCTGGAGAAGTTGTCGCGGGTAGTCCAATTCGCTGACGGAGCGAAGCAAACGCTCGACCACGTAAACTTCGTTAAAGATCGGCAATTGCATCGTCACCTTCGGCAATTGTTCAAATCGCCGGGCCGGGATGGATTGGCGGTTCCTGTTTTTGAGAAACAAGTAGATAATGAAATAGCGATGGATGCCGTAGGCCGAAAGACCAATGAGCACGCTCAGGTAGCAGATCGTCCAGACAATGTAAGCGCTTCCTTGCATGTAGCTTTCAGGAGCTGCCCGTTGGTTGAGGCAGCAAGGGCGACATGATGCCGTTTCCGGCGCGTGCGTCAAATCAAAAATGCCGCTTTTGCCTCTGGAAAAGCGAGCTGACAGAGAAGACAGGGTAGCGTAGAAAAGATCTTAAAAACAAACGCCCTTCAGCGCTCTGCTTGACTTAAGGACGACCTTTCCCAAACGGCGAGCCAAAGCAAAAGTCCTGATCGTTGGAGGCTTCATGCGGAAACGGCGAATCAAATTTTCGCGCTTTGGCGAATGGAGCACAGCCCGGACATTCATCTTGCCTGAGGGGGCGAGCGGGTTAATTGGTGATAGAGGAATTTTTGCGGGCAAGCCGATGCAATTGCGAGATAGATTCAAGAAGCAGAAACGGGATCGTTTCCAACGTTTTAACATTGTTTTTCCCATCCTTTTGGCGGGATGGGTGCCGTCGATTTTAACTCTCGTCGTTTCCTACACGATCCTGACGAAAACGCTGGAATCGAAAATCCTGCGCGATCGGCAGACCTTCATTCAATTAATCGCCCATCTGGTGGGCGACGACCTGAGCCGCACGCGCGGTATCATTGAATATTATCAGACTCTGCCGGATGTCGCGAAACTTCTGACCGGTCCGAACGCACAATTCGCCGCTCAATTGTGGCTTGGATCGACATTTTATTCGCATCCGCGCATTGATGGGATGTTTATTGCCGCGCCCGACGGGACTCTGATCGCGTCGCTACCCTCCATTCCGGGGATGGTCGGTAAGGATTTTGGCTCTGATGGTTGGCGGGAACAGGCCAAAGCAACCAACGGGACCTTTGTCTCGGCCGTGCATCCTCGTTTTCAGGACAAACGCAGGGCGACCGATATCGTCGGCGCAGTTCGGACGCCGGATGGAACCATTGTCGGCTACCTTGGAGTATCGGTGTTAATGGAAAGAATGGGGCGGCGTTTGTCCGCGATTGAATTTGCGGACGAGTCCGTTTGCCAGATCCTGGATCAAAACGGGACCGCGCTCTTCGGCACTGATTTTCGACCTAATTCAAGCATCGAGCTGGGAAAAGCCGGGACGTTGATGAACGACATTAGCAAGAACAAGACCGGGCATTTCGAGCGGCACGGCAATCTTTATTCTTTCAGCCCGGTGGAATCGACGGGCTGGGTGGCGGTAGTGGCGCAGCCTAAGGCCGTCGCCTATAAACCTGTGCATGATCTGTTGAACAAGATGAAAATCCTTGTCGGGTGGCTGCTGGTCGGCACAGCTGTTGGTGCGTTGGGCGCGAACAAGCTCTATCGGCGCGAGACCGAAGCCACCCGGCGCATCGAACGCGAAGTTGTTTTCAGCGAAAAAATTCTCGCCAACGTGCCGAGTGGGATTGCTCTTGTCGATCCGGTTTCGCGACGTTTTCTTCAGGCCAACGAGGCTTTTGCGCAGATGGCGCAACGCTTTGGAGATATGTCCCCCGGGCGCGACATCACCGAAGCAACCTACGACGATGTAAAGATTGCTCCGCCGGAAGCGATCGAGAAAGTCCTCTCTTTTGGGACACCGTTTCAACTGGTCGAGCAACCGTTCAAGGACAAAACAGGTGTTACGCATTTTGTGAACATCAGCCTGCTCCGCTTGCAAAGCTCGCAACAAACCGTTCAGGGCGTGCTTTATCTTCTCGAGGACAAGACCCGCGACGTCACACTGCGCCAGGAACTGATTGACGCAAATGCGGCCAAAGATCAATTCCTTGCGCTGCTTTCCCACGAGTTGCGCAATCCTCTCTCGCCTGTCATTGCCATGGTCGGGGAATTGGAAGCGAGCATTCCCGATTCCCCTTCGGCCCGGGAGGCGCTCGAGGTCATCCGACGCAATGTCGAACTGGAAGCGCGGCTGATTGACGACTTACTTGATGTGACGCGGATCGCTAAAGGCAAGTTGCAGTTAAGTTTTGAGATTATTTGTGTGCCTGAAATCCTCCAACGGGCCTGCGAAATTTGCCGCGAAGATATCGCCCGGAAGCATCTCGAATTGAAATCTCACCTTCACGCCAAAAGCACGCACGTCCGGGGAGATCCGGCGCGTTTGCAGCAGGTCTTTTGGAACCTCATTAAGAACAGCGTTAAATTTACTCCGGCCCAAGGCCGCATCACGATTGAAACGCTTAATCCGACTCCAGAAGAAATTGAAATCCGAATCTCGGACACCGGCATCGGGATCGAGCAGGAAAAAATCGACAAGATTTTTAATGCTTTCGAGCAGGGCCAAAGCTCGATCACTCGCCGTTTCGGCGGTCTCGGTCTGGGTCTCGCCATCTCGAAAGCCATGGTCGACGCGCACGGAGGAAGAATTCGCGTGGAAAGCCCGGGTAAAGATCGAGGTTCGACCTTCGCTCTAAAGTTGAAGACCGTTCCGGCTCCGATCTACACCGGCGACGGGGCGGAGAAGAAACGTCCCGCCGTCGCCGAAAAACAACGACGAGATACATTCGGGCAGCGGCGGGTTCTCGTGGTCGACGATCACCACGATACCTGTCTTGGGATGAAAATGATGCTTGAGCGCCGCGGTTATCAGATCACGCTCGCGCATTCGGCCGCGCAAGCCGTGGAAAAGGCGCGCGCACAAGATTTCGATCTGCTCATTAGCGACATTGGCCTGCCCGACCGCAGCGGCTACGAACTCATGCGCGAACTCGGAGCGAGCAAAGGCCTGCGCGGCATCGCGCTTAGCGGTTTCGGAATGGAACAAGATGTAACCAAGGCGCAAGCGGCCGGATTCTCGGAACATCTGACCAAGCCGATCAATTTTGAGCGCCTGGAACGGGCAATTCAAAACTTACTCGAACCAGCTTCCGAATCGTGACGGCGGCCCCGTTCTGGGCGCTGGCTGACCTATTGGCCGTTGTGGTTGCCAGAAGCTGCGTTTTGCTGGCGTTCGGAAGCTTCCTTTAATTCTCGCGAAAGTTTCTCGACTCGCTGGCGCATGATTTTGCCGGCCCTGAACTTCACAGTAGCTCGCGGTGGAATGACGAAACTGCTGCCTGGCTGGTTCGGGTTTCGTCCCACGCGTGGCTTGGTAAGCCGCGGTTGAAAAACCCCGAAGTTACGCAGCTCGACGGCCACATTATTGGCCAGACTGTCGGTAATCTTATCAAGCGTCCGCTGGACCACGTCGAAAACTTCGTGTTGAACCATTCCTGTTTGGTTGCTGATGGCGACAACGATGTCGCGCTTGGTGAGTTTTGCCATATCACAAGAGGAATCGCCTCTCATCGCCAAACTGGCGGCAAAATTAAACAAGAAAACGAAAATTTTATGCCGCTAAACTGTTGGGTTAGAAGGCGCAAGCCTCCTGGCCTGCATGAATTAGCGGGCCGTGGCCGGCCGTCGAAAAAGCCGTTTCAAATGATAAGCAAACACCGTTTGCCCGGCCAATTCCTTTCGTTGCGACTTTCAACTGGCCCTGCACGACGCCCAGCTTGGTGAAAACTGCATTCCATTCGGTTTCGAGCCGGCGCACTTCGTCGGTCGACAGTTCACGCACACCGCGAATAGAAACGCCACGCTGCAATACATTCATCGATTTGCCCGAGAGCTCGCCCAGAATGTTTAGCTTCCCGAAAACATGTTCCGTTTCCTGCAAGAGATGGGGCGCGAATTTCGGTAAACTGGCGCTCCTGCTCGACCGACATGATTGGCTTCGCCTTATCGAGCCCGTAAGTGATGAAGTCATGCAGCTTCTTCCGGTTATCCAGCTGCAAGGTGAGGAGACGGAGCTTGTTTTCGAGCCCTTTATCGCTGCCGAAAATTGATTCAAATTGCCAATGACCGAATGGCAGGGATCGATCCCTCGGCCAGCGTTCCGGAGCGTTTCTCGAGCGAACGCACGAAACTCTTCAGCACGCGCGTCAGTCGGCGCTCGCTCTGCCTGCTCACAATGAGCGCGATGTTCTGCTGGCCCGCCGCCGCTCCTTCCGCTTTGGCCCACCTCCGGCACCAGGCACACGATGTTGAGCGAGGGGAATTCGTTGCCTGTTCCACCGCGAGCGTGGTTTCGCCTTCCACCACAAAAGCATCGAAGTTCTCCCCTAGAAGAATCGATACCGCTTCGGAAAGCGTCCGCGCAATGTGCGTTTCGACCTCGTCTATCTGATCGAAAATCGCGAGCGATTTATCCTGGAAGACAGGGTCTGCGTTAAGGATGAGAAGCCGGGTTTCCACAACTGTAAAGTGAGCGTGGAGCAGGAACCTCGCCGAAACCAGGGTAAGCGGCCGTCGGCCCTTACTTCTGCCAATCCTTTCGCGAAGGTGGCGCGGCATAGTCATTCGGCGCGATCTCGTGCGCCGTCCGGAAGTGCACTTTTGCCACCTCGCGCAGTATGTGCGGCCCATTCTTTTCCACGAGCTTTTTCGCGGTCTCCTTCACACTGGCCGACGCCCCGCGTTGCAAACGCAAACCAAGAGTTTTTCCATGACGCTCCAGCCAATTGATAAATCCCTCACGCGCCAGAATCGACGCCGCCGCCACCGCAATATCTGACTCCGCCTTCGTCCGCTGTTCGATGTCGATCTTGCGGCCGTGTCGCAACAGTGATTGCTCGACCACGCGCGCATCGGCAAACTGGTCCGACAACGCGCGCGGACAATTCGGTTTTTTTGCCAGGAGATTTTCAATGACTCGGGCGTGTCCCCAGCCGAGCAAACTGTTCAGATTGCCAAACTTTTCGTAAAGCTCGTTATACCTTGGGGGGCCAATGAGCACCGTCTCCACCAGACCACCGGCAGCTTTCCGAATGGTTTCGCCCAGCGCACGAATGCGCGCATCCGATCCGATCCGTTTGCTATCTTGCACTCCGGCATCAACAAGTTTGCGCGCAATCCCGCGATCGACATAAACTCCTGCAATCACGAGCGGCCCGAAGAAATCACCCTTCCCGCTTTCATCCACGCCGAAGTGCGGCTCGAACATCTTCGGTAAATGCACTTCCTCGTAGCCGAGTTTGGCTTCGCCGAAAATTTTCGGTTCCAGCTCAAACTGCACGAACTCTTCCACTCCCTTGCCTTGCACGAGAACTTTTGGGCCCTTCTCGTAAACCGCGACGCTCAGCTTATTTTTCTGCGCGAAAAAAATCGTGTACTGCTTCGGCGAAAATTCGAAACCCAGCTCATCGAGCAATGCGCGAAGCTTCATCGCCTGTTCTGATGTCAACGGCTGTGTGTACGAGTTCATCGAATAAAACGTTCAACGTTCAACTTCCAACGTTCAACGTTCAATGATCTACTGCATTCGGCGTTGGACGTTGAGCGTTGAACGTTGAACGTTTGCTTCAGCTTGACCTCGCCACAAGACGTCCGCAGCTTCCGTCGTTTTCTCATGCGCTGGTACCGCGCGAACGGGCGCGACCTTCCCTGGCGCCGCACCCGCAATCCCTACGCGATCCTCGTTTCCGAGTTCATGCTTCAGCAAACCCAGGTCACCACTGTCCTCCCTTATTATAATGAGTGGCTGCGCCGCTTCCCCGATTTCTCCGCTCTCGCGCTTGCGCCGCGCTCCAGCGTTCTCCACGGCTGGCAGGGGCTGGGTTACTACACCCGGGCGCGCAATCTGCACGCTCTCGCAAAAATCGTGATCCGTAAACATGGCGGCGCGCTGCCGGGCAAGATCGACAATCTTCGCGCGCTTCCGGGCATCGGCCGCTACACCGCAAATGCCGTCGCCACATTCGCGTTCGATCAATCAGTTCCACTGGTCGAAGCAAATATCGCGCGCGTCATTGCCCGTTTGTTCGACGTGCGCGATCCCATCGATGCAACCAGAGGCCGAGAAAAAATTTGGTGTTGCGCCGCCGATCTTCTCCCCGCGCGCGGGTCCGCGTCGCATAATTCCGCGCTTATGGATCTCGGCGCGCTTGTCTGCACATCGCGCGCGCCGAAGTGTGGAATTTGTCCGGTAAACAAATTTTGCCGCGCGCGGAATCCGGAAGCTCTCCCCATCAAAAAACGTCGGCCGCCGCCGAAAGAGCTCACCGAAGGGCACGCTTTCGTCTTCCATCGCAATCGAATTCTGCTCGAGCAATCGAGCGGACGCTGGCGCGGCATGTGGATTCTCCCAGTGGCAAGATCGACAAACAGCCGCCCGCCGCTTCACCTGTCGATTTTTCCTTTCACGAACCACCGCATCACCTTGAAAATTTTTGCGCAGCCGCCGCCTCGCCTGCGGACGAAAGCGCAACGCTGGTTCTCAACCGTTCAGCTCGCTTCGATTCCACTGCCCTCGCCGCATCGCCGCGCGATTGTCGATCTTCTCAACGCAACACGAGCAACACCATCACGCCGGCGGCGGTTGTGAGAATGGTGATCGGTATGCCAAAGCGCGCGTAGTCCCAGAAACCGACTTCGAAATGTTCGCGCGCCGATTCGACCACGATCATGTTCGCGACCGAACCAATGATGGTGAGATTGCCGGCAAATGTCGTGGCCAGTGCCAGCACTTTCCACATCAACTCGGGCTCGGCAAAACGCGCAATCCATTTTCCCGCGACAAGAACAAACGGGACATTAGAGAAAATATTCGAACCAATCGCAGAGAACCAGGTGAGGTTCCACGCCTGCGCGGTCGCGCTTGATCCGAAGATCGGTTGCAGGCGCCGATAAACCGCATCGGGCAAGCCGGTATCGCTCAGTCCGTCGACAACGACAAAGAGCGCGGCAAAAAACACGAGCAAGTGCCAATCGACCAGTTTGAGCACGTCATGCGTGTCGCGGCGCGCCAGCACCATCACGAGCACCGCGCCCGCCAGCGCCGTCCAGGCGAGGTTTAATCCCGCGACGAAGCAGCCGAAAATCAGCACGAGCACAACACAAACGATCGCGAACAAATTGCGGTCGAGCCTTGGAATAACGTGGGGCTCTCGTTCGATCTCGGCTTCGCGCAAAGTCTTCCGAAAACCGGCGCGCAAGATTATGAAGTTGATCGCGAGTCCTATGATCGCCGCTGGCGTCAGTGTTCGCGAGAATTGCGCAAACGGAATGTGAGAAAAATGCCCGATGATCATGTTTTGCGGATTGCCCACAAGCGTGGCCACGCTGCCGATGTTAGCGCTGGTCGCGAGCGCGATGAGATACGGCAGCATCGGCAATCTCCCGCGCCTGATCACCGCGATGACAAGCGGGGTCAGCATCAAGCAAATGGTGTCATTGACCAGCAGCGCCGAGAGAATTCCCGACGTCAGCGTGAGGTAAAGGAGCAGCCGCT
>Ga0209055_1001529_pt1 | contig 15164 bp, 16 predicted proteins | sample GraSoiAngelo_110_FD_185875 | JGI IMG/M metagenome (GOLD analysis project Ga0209055, IMG submission 185875) | Grasslands soil microbial communities from the Angelo Coastal Reserve, California, USA - 14_0903_12_30cm (SPAdes) (version 2) | ecosystem: Environmental > Terrestrial > Soil > Grasslands ... | reverse complement strand
TCTCGCGCTTCTACCGCTATCCGGGCCTGCGCACGCAGGTCGCGCCCACCAACGGCTCGATGGGCTACGGCGTTCCGGCCGGCGTCGCGGCGAAAGTCGCGCATCCGGATCGCGTCGTCGTTTCGATAAACGGCGACGGCGACTTCCTCATGAACGGGCAGGAGCTCGCCACCGCGGTGCAGTACGGGCTGCCCGTGATATTCGTCGTCGTCAACAACGGGATGTACGGGACGATACGCATGCATCAGGAGCGCGACTACCCGGCGCGCGTCTACGGCACGGCTCTGCAGAACCCGGATTTCGCGGCCCTCGCGCGCGCCTACGGCGCGTACGGCGCGACCGTGGAGGAGACCGCGCAGTTCGCACCGGCCTTCGAACGCGCAGAGCACGAAACCGCGTCTTCCGGCAAACCGGCGCTGATCGAAGTCCGCATCGACCCGCAGGCGATCACGACCTCCACGACGCTCGACGCGATCCGGGCGCGCGCTCTCAAGGGCTGAAGCCGCCCGCAGCTCACTGCAGGTTGGTGAGGTACACCATGTACGGAGGGATCTCGCCGCGCGGGTAGAATGTGCTCCCGTAGGTTTTCCAGAGCCGCCGACCTTCCTCATGCTCGCCGGCGGCGTACGCGCCGAGCATGGCGGTGCCGAGCAGGAAGCGGCCCCATTCGTCCCCGCCTTGGGCCGGTCCCGCGAGCAGCGCGCGGGCGCGCGCAAGCATCGCATGCGGGTCGCGCGCCGCGATCGCGCCGTACAGCTCAAGCCTGTCGCGGACGTCGGACGAGCGCGGCGTGCAGTCCAGCCACTTGCGCTCGACCCAGAGCGCGCGCCGCCTCTCCGGTGCCAGATGGGCAAGGGTGACCTCGCCGGCGCGATGCAGAAGCTCGAGGGCCGCGCCCTATGAACGACTCTTCCTTTTGGGGCAGCGGGCCCGGGCGCGGCACCCGGCCTTCTGCGACCGCGATGACCCGGTAAAGCCCGACAGGGCGAACAGGGCGAACAGGAGCTTGACGTTCCGGTCGGGCATGGTCCCTCCGAAAGGAGAGGGTCAGTGGTGCAGAATCTTGGACAGGAACAGCTGAGCGCGCTCCGAGCGCGGCTTTCCGAAAAAGTCGTCCTTCAGGGCGTCCTCGACGATCTCGCCGCGGTCCATGAAGACGACGCGGTGCGCGACGCTGCGGGCGAAGCCCATCTCGTGCGTCACCACCATCATGGTCATGCCCTCCTTGGCAAGGGCGACCATGACGTCGAGCACCTCGTTGATCATCTCCGGGTCGAGCGCCGAGGTCGGCTCGTCGAACAGCATCGCGATCGGATCCATGGCGAGCGCTCGCGCGATCGCAACGCGCTGCTGCTGGCCCCCGGAGAGCTGGCCGGGATACTTGTCCTTGTGCGCGGAGAGCCCCACGCGCTCGAGCAGCGCGAGTCCCTTGCGCGTCGCCTCCTCGAGACTGCGGCCGAGCACTTTCGTCTGCGCCAGCGTCAGGTTCCGCGTGACGCTCATGTGCGGGAAAAGCTCGAAGTTCTGGAACACCATGCCGATTCGCGCGCGCAGCTTGGGCAGATCCGTTTTAGGGTCGTTGACCGAAATGCCGTCCACGATGATCTCGCCCTCCTGGAACGGCTCCAGGCCGTTGACGCATTTGATGAAGGTCGATTTTCCGCTGCCCGAAGGGCCGCAAACGACCACCACCTCGCCTTTTTTCACCTCGGTCGAGCAACGGGTGAGCACCTGAAGGCTGCCATACCATTTGCTGACGTTCTTGATTGAGATCATGGGTCCCTACTTGATGATTGCGATGCGCTCCTGGAGCCGCCTGACCAGGGCCGACAGTCCGTACGAAACGGCGAAATACACCACGGCCACGAAGCTGTACATCTCCACCAGGCGGTAGTCGCGGTTCGCGACTTTCGCGGCGGCGCCGAGAAAGTCGGTGGCCGAGATCACGTACACGAGCGAGGTGTCCTGGAACAGGATGATGGTCTGGGTGAGCAGCACCGGCAGCATGTTGCGGAACGCCTGCGGCAGGACGATCCGCGCCATGGTCTGCCAGTAGTCCAGGCCGAGCGCGTATCCCGACCACACCTGGCCGCGCGGGATCGACTGGATGCCGGCGCGCATGATCTCGCAGTAGTACGCGGCCTCGAACATGGTGAAGGTGATCGCCGCCGACCAGAAGGCGCCGACCTTGATCGGCTCCTTGGCGCCGATCACCCAAGCGCCGATGTACGGCACCAGGAAGAAAAACCAGAAGATCACCAGCACCAGCGGGATCGAGCGCATCAGGTTGACGTAGGCGCCAGCGAGCATGGACACGGGCTTCATGCTGGAGAGCCGCATCATGGCGAGCAGGGTACCGAACACGATGCCGCCGGCCATCGCGAGCGCCGTGAGTGTCAGCGTGAAAGTCATGCCCTCCCGGAAGAGATAGCCCCAGGAGCGCTGGATTACATCGAAATCAAATCCTGAAACCATTGCTTTCTTTAATCCTCGCGTTGCTGCGCAGGCAGTTTCTGCGCTGCAACGCATCGTAGGTTCTGCATTTTCAGTGGCCGGCTTGGGGAGCGCCGGCGGCGGCGATCAGGCCGGGCACGCGCACTTTTTTCTCGAGGGCCCTCATCGCGAGGACCACGATCAGGTTGGTAAGGAGATAGATCACCGTCGCCGCGGTGAACGCTTCGAACACCCTGAAGCTGAACTCCTGCATCGCCCGCGCGCGCCCGGTGAGCTCGAGGAGCCCGATCGTCAGCGCGACCGACGAGTTCTTGATGACGTTCATGAACTCGGAGGTGAGCGGCGGGAGGATGATGCGGAAGGCTTGGGGCAGGATGACGTAACGGTAGGCCTGCGCTTCGGTCAGCCCCATCGCGGTGCCGGCCATGCGCTGGCCGCGCGGCAGGGAATTGATCCCGGCGCGGACCTGTTCGGCGACGCGCACGGAGGTAAAGATGCCGAGGCACAGCACCGCGGGTATGTACGAGCCCCAGGGCGGCGGCATCTGCTTGATCCAGTCGCCGAGCGCCTTCGGAAGAAATTCGGGAAAGACAAAAAACCAGAGGAACATCTGCACGATGAGAGGCACGTTGCGGAAGATCTCGACGTACAGGTTCCCCGCGCGCACCACCCACTTGATGGGCGTGGTGCGCAGCGTTCCGACCAGCGCGCCGATCGCAAGCGCGATCACCCAGGCTGCGAGAGCGGTGGCGAGAGTCCAGCCAAGGCCGACGATCAGGTAATGAAGATAGGTTCCCGTACCACCCGGCTCGGTCTCGAGCAGGACCTTCCAGTGCCAGTTGTAGTTCACGCCTCCCCCGACGCAAAACTACGGAAGCTGCTTGCCTTTACTTGTAAGCTGCCGGGTCTCCTGAATCGGTCGGATTCGCGACCACTTTCTTGAACTGATCGCTCATCGGGATGTTCAGGTTGATGCCCTTCGGGGGCACCGGCTTCTGGAACCACTTCTCGTAGATCGCGTTGATCTGCCCTGACTTGTAGATGTTGGTCATGGCCGCATTGACCACCTTCTTGAACGCCGCATCGTCCTTGCGCAGCATGATGCCGTAAGGCTCGACCGAAGTCGCTTCCGTCGAGATGGCGTAGTCGCCCGGGTTGCGCGACTGCGCGGCCAGGCTGTAGAGCAGGATGTCGTCCATCACGAAGGCAGCCGCGCGGCCGGTCTCGACCATCTGGAAGGCCTCGGGATGGCCGTTCGCCGAGATGATGTTCATGCCGAGATTCTGCGCGGCGTTGATCTCGGTGATCCCCTTGATGTTGGTGGTGCCGGCCGTGGAAACGACGGTCTTGCCTTTCAAGTCCTGCAGCGTCTTGAGGTTCGCGGACTTCTTCGCGATCCAGCGGTTGGCGGTGACGAAGTGCGTGATCGTGAACCACACCTGTTCCTGGCGCGCGAGGTTGTTGGTGGTCGAGCCGCACTCCAGGTCGATCGTGCCGTTCGCCATCAGCGGGATGCGGTTCGCTGAAGTGACGAGCTGGTACTTGACGTCGAGCTTGGGCATCTTGAGCTCGCTCTTCACCGCGTCGGCGATGCGCAGGCACAGGTCCATGGCGTAGCCGACCGGCTGCTGCCTGTCGTCGTAGTAGGAGAACGGTATCGAGGCGTCGCGGTGTCCGATGGTGATCGAGCCGCTGTCCTTGATTTTTTTCAGAGTGCCCTCCTGCGCCCCGGCGGGAACTGCGAGGGCCAGGGCCAAGGCGGCAAGAATCAGCGTGATCGGTCGGGTCATGTCGGTCTCCTTGTGGGCCGCCGTTCGAGTCGGCGGGTGCATGGGTGGGCGAGGCTGCACGATTCTACGGGAGTCCCCCGTTCCTTGTCCAAACGGCAGGGGTCGACCGCGCCACGGCAAAACGCCTCGGGCGGACTAGAATTCGGTCTCTGTCTGAGAAGGAGCGGGACATGAGCCAGGTCGCGACGCGCATCGAGCACGATCTCCTCGGCGACCGGGCTGTCCCCGCCGAAGCCTATTACGGAATCCACACGCTTCGCGCGCTGGAGAATTTCCGGATCACGGGCACTGCCATCTCCATTTATCCGGACCTCGTGCGCGCGCTTGCCTGCGTCAAGCAGGCGGCGGCGCTCGCGAACAATGCCCTCGGATTGCTTCCGGACGACAAGGCCGGCGCGATCGCGCGGGCCTGCGAGGAGATCCGCGAAGGCGAGCTCCTCGATCAATTCCTCGTGGACGTCGTCCAGGGCGGGGCGGGTACTTCGACCAACATGAACGCGAACGAGGTCATCGCCAACCGCGCGCTCGAGCTGCTCGGCCACAAGCGCGGCGGGTACCAGCATCTGCATCCGGTCGAAGACGTCAACATGAGCCAGAGCACCAACGACGTCTACCCAACTGCGGTCAAGGTGGCGCTGCATTTCGCGATCGACCGCCTCGGCGCAGCCATGCAGGAGCTGCGCCGCGCCTTCGAGGCCAAGGCGCACGAGTTCGGCGACGTGCTCAAGATGGGGCGAACGCAGCTCCAGGACGCCGTGCCGATGACGCTCGGCCAGGAGCTGTCCACGTATGCCGTGATGCTGCAGGAGGACGAGGAGCGCTTGAGGGAGGCGGCGCTGCTTATCACCGAGATCAATCTGGGGGCGACCGCGATCGGCACCGGCATCAACGCCCACCCCGAGTACGCGGCGCTGGTGTGCCAGCAGCTCGCCGATATCACCGGCATCCGGCTCGTCACCGCTCCGAATCTCGTCGAAGCGACGCAGGACGCGGGCGCCTACGTGCAGCTCTCGGGCGTGCTGAAACGGATCGCGGTGAAGCTCTCCAAGGTCTGCAACGACCTGCGGCTGCTGTCCTCGGGTCCCCGCGCCGGCCTCGGCGAGATCAACCTGCCGCCGGTGCAGGCGGGATCCTCGATCATGCCCGGCAAGGTCAATCCGGTCATCCCCGAGGTCGTGAACCAGATAGCGTTCGAGGTCATCGGCAACGACGTCACGGTGAGCTTTGCCGCGGAAGCGGGGCAGCTGCAGCTGAACGCCTTCGAGCCCGTCATCGCCCACAGCCTGTTCAAGAGCCTGATGCATCTGCGGAACGGGTGCGACACCCTGCGCGAGCGCTGCGTGACCGGCATCACCGCGAACCGCGAGCGCATGGCGAAGACGGTGCGGGAGTCGATCGGCCTCGTCACCGCGCTCAATCCCTATATCGGCTACTCCGCCGCGAGCGAAGTGGCGCGCGAGGCCCTTGCCACCGGCAGGACCGTATACGACCTGGTTCTGGAAAAGAAACTCCTGTCGAAGGAACAGCTCGACGAGATCCTGCGGCCGGAAAACCTGACGCGGCCGGGGCGCCCGGTGCTCCCCGAGCCGTCGGGGGCGAAGAACGCAAAGCTCTAGTCTACGCCGCGCGCCTCTCCCTTTTTCCCAGCACGTTGCGCAGGTACCGGCCGGTGAAGCTCGCTTCCAAGGCGGCCACGTCCTCGGGCGTCCCCTGAGCGAGGATGCGCCCACCGCCTTCGCCGCCCTCGGGCCCGAGGTCGATGATCCAGTCGGCGGTCTTGATCACGTCCAGATTGTGCTCGATGACGACCACGGTGTTGCCCGCGTCGCGCAGGCGGTGCAGCACCGAGAGCAGCAGATCGATGTCCTTGAAGTGCAGGCCCGTGGTCGGCTCGTCCAGGATGTAGAGCGTGCGTCCGGTGTCTCGCTTGGAGAGCTCGAGCGAGAGCTTCACCCGCTGCGCTTCGCCGCCGGAAAGGGTGGTCGCCGGCTGTCCGAGCTGGATATAGCCGAGGCCCACTTCGAGCAGCGTCTGGAGCTTGCGCTCCACTGCGGGGACCGCGTTGAAGAACTCGTGCGCGGATTCCACCGTCATCTGCAGGACCTCGTGGACGTTCTTTCCCTTGAACTGCACTTCGAGCGTCTCGCGGTTGTAGCGCTTGCCGTGGCAGGTGTCGCACGGCACGTAGATGTCTGGAAGGAAATGCATCTCGACCTTGATGACGCCGTCGCCCTGGCAGGCTTCGCAGCGCCCGCCTTTCACGTTGAAGGAGAAGCGCCCCGGCCCGTAGCCGCGCTCGCGCGCCATCGGCACGCCCGCGAAAAGCTCGCGGATCGGCGTGAACAGCGCCGTGTAAGTGGCGGGGTTGGAGCGAGGGGTGCGGCCGATCGGGCTCTGGTCGACGCTCACCGCCTTGTCGAAGAACTCCAGCCCCTTGATCGAGTCGTGCGCGGCGGGCTCGTGCACCGAGCCGTAGAGCTCGCGTGCGACGGCGTGATACAGCGTGTCGTTGATGAGCGTCGATTTGCCCGAGCCGGAGACGCCGGTGACGCACACGAACAGGCCTACTGGCAGCGCGAGATCGATATTCTTGAGATTGTTCCCGCGCGCCCCGCTCAGCCTGAAGACCCGCGTCCTGTCGAAACGGCGGCGGTTCTTGGGCACGGCGATCTCGAGCGCACCGGAGAGATACTGGCCGGTGAGGGAGGCGGGGTTCCTGCGGATCTGCTCGGGCGGACCCTCCGCGACCACCTGGCCGCCGTGCTCGCCCGCTCCCGGCCCCATGTCGAGGACGTGATCGGCCGTGTTGATCGCCTCTTCGTCGTGCTCGACCACGATGACGGTGTTGCCGATGTCGCGCAAGTGCTTGAGCGTGGCGAGGAGGCGGGCGTTGTCGCGTTGGTGCAGGCCGATCGAGGGTTCGTCGAGCACGTACATGACGCCGGTGAGTCCCGAGCCGATCTGGCTCGCGAGGCGGATGCGCTGCGCCTCGCCGCCCGAAAGCGTGTCCGCGGCGCGGTCGAGCGACAGATAATCGAGGCCGACGTTGTTGAGGAAGTTGAGCCGCGCGATGATCTCGTTGGCGATTTTCTCGGCGATCGCCTGCTTCCCGCCGGAGAGCCTGAGCCGGCGGAAGAATTCGAGCGCCTGCTTCATGGGGAAGCCGCTCACCTCGAAAATCGCGCGCTCGTCTATCTTGACGTGCCGCGCCTCCGGGCGGAGCCGCGTCCCGCCGCACGAGGGGCAGGCCCGGGTGTTCAGGTATTTCGCGAGCTCCTCGCGCACGACCAGGGAATCGGTTTCCTCGTAGCGGCGCTCGAGGCTGGGCAGGATGCCCTCGAAGGCGTGCTCCTTCACCACCGTGCGGCCGCGCTCGCTCAGGTAGGAGAACGGAATCTTTTCCTGCGTGCCGTGGAGCACGAGCGCCTGGACCGGTTCGGGGAGTTTCTCGAACGGCGCCTCGACGTCGAACCTGAAATGCGCGGCGAGGCTCGTGAGCATCTGGAAATAGAACTGGTTGCGCCGGTCCCAGCCCTTTATCGCGCCGCTGGCGAGGCTCAAGCCCGGGTGCGCGACCACGCGCTTGGGATCGAAGAACGTGATCGTGCCCAGGCCGTCGCACTCGGGGCAGGCGCCCATGGGGTTGTTGAAGGAGAACAGACGCGGCTCGAGCTCGGGCAGCGAGTAGTCGCAGACGGGGCAGGCGTAGCGCGACGAGAAGAGGTGCTCGCGGCCCGAATCGAGCTCGAGCACCACTGCGCGGCCGTCGGCGTGCTTGAGCGCCGTTTCGAAGGATTCCGCCAGCCGCTGTTTCGCGTCGGGGCGCACTTTCAGGCGGTCGACGACCACGTCCACCGAGTGCTTGATGTTCTTGGAGAGCTTGGGGACGGAGTCGATTTCATGGACCTTGCCGTCGACGCGCAGGCGCGCGAACCCCTGCGCGCGCAGCTCCGCGACCAGCTCGTGCTGCTCGCCCTTGCGGCTTGCGACGATGGGGGCGAGGATCATGAGCTTGGTGCCCTCGGGGAGCGCCAGCGCGTGATCCACCATCTGAGACACTGACTGCGCCTGCAGGGGCAGCTTGTGCTGCGGGCAGTAGGGCGTGCCGACGCGCGCGTAGAGCAGGCGCAGGTAGTCGTGGATCTCGGTGATGGTGCCCACGGTCGAACGCGGGTTGTGGCTCGCCGCCTTCTGCTCGATCGAGATCGCGGGCGACAGCCCCTCGATCAGATCGACGTCGGGCTTTTCCATCAGCTGAAGGAACTGGCGCGCGTAGGCCGAAAGCGACTCGACGTAGCGGCGCTGTCCCTCCGCGTAGAGCGTATCGAAGGCGAGAGAGGATTTTCCGGAGCCCGATAGCCCCGTGATCACGATCAGCCGGTTTCTGGGCAGATCGACGTTCAGGTTCTTGAGATTGTGCGTGCGCGCGCCGCGGATGCGGATCTGGTCCATTGAGCGGGTGGGCAAAGTCGAACCTGCTACTATACAAAATTTCGCAGTGTTCCCGCTACTCCCATGACGTCCCCGGCAGGGGCAGGCCGGATGTCCGCCTTGGAACTGCGCGCGAGCCTCTCGCTCGCCTCGCTGTTCGCCCTGCGCATGCTGGGCCTGTTTCTGATCCTTCCGGTTTTCGCAGTCCACGCACAAGGGCTTCCCGGAGGCGGCAGCCAGACGCTGGTCGGGATTGCGCTGGGGGTCTACGGACTGACGCAAGGAATCCTGCAGATCCCCTACGGCATGGCCTCGGACCGCTACGGAAGGAAGCGGGCGATCGTCGTCGGGCTGCTGCTTTTCGCGCTGGGGAGCTTCATCGCCGCGTGGGCGGCGGACGTCTATACAGTCATTCTCGGGCGCGCGATCCAGGGAGCCGGCGCGATCGCCGCGCCCGTGACGGCGTTCGCAGCCGACATCACGCGCGAGGAGCACCGCACCAAGGCGATGGCGATGATAGGCGGCTCGATCGCATTGACTTTTGCCGTGTCGCTCGTCGCCGCGCCGGTGCTCTACCGCAGGATTGGGATGGACGGAATCTTCAACCTCACCGGCGCGCTGTCGCTTGCGGCGATCTGGGTGACGCTCGCCGTCGTGCCCGCGGAGCCTCCACGCGACGGCGACCCGACGCGGCGCACCCAGCCTGGCGCGCTCGGCGAAGTCTTGAGCGATACCGAGCAGCTGCGGCTCAACCTCGGGATTTTCTCGCTGCACGTGGTGCAGATGGCGATCTTCGTCATCATCCCGGCGGCTCTTGTCACCCACGGCGGACTGCCCGTGGACGAGCACTGGAAAGTCTACCTGCCGGTCGTGGTCGGGTCGTTCGTTCTTATGGCGCCCCCCTTGATTCAAGCGGAACGCCGGGGCCGGATGAGATTCCTCTTCCTGGCGGCGATTGCATTGCTGCTCGCCGTCGAGCTCGGCTTCGCGGTGTGCTACACGAATTTCGCGATGGCGATCGCGCTGCTGCTTGCCTTTTTCGTCGCGTTCAACCTCCTCGAGGCGATCCTGCCGTCGCTCGTATCCCGGGTCGCGGCGCCGGCCTCGCGCGGAACCGCGCTCGGGGTGTACAACACCACCCAGGCGCTGGGCCTCTTCGCCGGCGGGGCCGCCGGGGGTTGGCTCGCCGGACATTTCGGCGAAGCCTCGGTGTTTGTATTCGGAATCGCGATTGTCGCGTTATGGCTGGGAACGGCATGGCGAATGCGCATTCCGGGCGAATCCGCGGAGCGGATCTTCCCGGTGGGCGCAGGGGCCGATCCGGTCGCGCTGCGCGAAGGACTCTTGCGGCTGCGCGGGGTGCGCGAAGCCGTGATCGCGCCCGAACGAGGCGTCGTCCGGTTAACCGTGTATCCTGATTCGTTCGACGCAAGCACGGCGAGAAAATTGATCGAGGGGGAAAACTAAATGGCTTCGGTAAACAAAGTGATTCTGGTAGGCAACCTCGGGCGCGACCCCGAGACGCGTTACAACCCGGAGGGCGGGGCGATCACCAACATCTCGGTCGCCACCACGGATACCTGGAAGGACAAGGCGAGCGGAGAAAAGCAGGAACGGACTGAATGGCACCGCGTCGTGTTCTTCAGCCGGCTCGCGGAGATCGCCGGCGAGTACCTCAAGAAGGGCTCGCAGGTCTACATCGAGGGATCCTTGCGCACGCGCAAGTGGCAGGACAAGGAGGGTAAGGAACGCACGACCACCGAAATTGTCGCCGACCGCATGCAGATGCTCGGCAGCCGGCAAGGGGCGGGCGACGCGGGCGCCCGGGAAGCGAAAGAGCCGGCCGCCGCGGGCGAGGGCAAGGCCGTCAAGAAATCGGCGGGCAAGTTCGACGACATGGAAGACGACATCCCGTTCTAGTTGCTTGCGCGCCGGCACAACAGGAGGACTTCCGCGACCTCCGCGGTGTCGATCAGGCCCTGCGCCAGCGCCAGCGGTTTCTGAAAACGCACGCCCAGCGGCATTATCACGCGGTTGTACAGCCGTATCGCCGGCGCGCGCCGGTGGACCAAAAACCACATTCCGAGATCGACCAGGCGGGAGGATTTCGGCTGCATCCCGAACGCAGCGCTGCGCTCTACCGCGAAGCCGTGTCGCGCGAGCTTGTCCATCAGTTCTGCCGGCTCGTAGCGGCGCCGGTGGCCGACGAAAGCGTCGAACCCCGACCACTGCGCGGGATGCAGCGGCACCGAGGTGATCAGCGCCGCCCGGGACGCCGCCACGCGCGAGAGCTCCGCGAGGGCGCGCTCGTCGTCGTCGACGTGTTCGATCACATCGAAGGCGCAGATCAGGTCGAAACCCGCATTGCCGTAGGGCAGAGCCGTGATGGAGCCCAGCGTCCCGGAGCCGCCGCGCACGCGCAGTTTTTCCAGCGCTGCCGCGCTTATATCGACGAACTGCGTATCCTCGATCGGAAGGCGCGGGCGCAATCCCGGCGCCACCTCCAGCCGGCGCTGCGCCGGAGCGAGCAGGGAGCGGACCAGCGGCCAGGTGTTGAAGCGTTCGGGCTCGATCAGGCGCGCGTCCGTCCACAGCGCGTTGTAGAAATGCCGGTTGGCACCGAGCAGTTCGGAATCGGGGCGGCCCGGGGACGGCGAAGTCATGCGCCACGCTAACACAGGACGTGCGAGAATTGCGGAAGTGTGACCCGGCTGTGAAGTCACCAATAGGCGGCACTATTTATACATGAGAGAAGACTACCTGGCTGTCCTCAGTGAATTCCTGCGCAAGCGCGAAAACATCGATCCCGCCCGAGTGACGCCCGAGGCCTCGCTCGAGGAACTCAAGGTTGACTCGCTCCTGCTGCTCGAACTGCTCTTCGAATTCGAGGACAGGCTCGGCGTCAAGATACCGCAGGACATTCCGCGACCCAGCACCGTCGGTGACCTGCTGGAAATCGTGGACAAGGTCACAGCCGGAAACGGCGTCTGAATGGCAAGCGCACGGCGCGTCGCCGTCACCGGCCTCGGTCTCGTCAACCCTTTTGGCGGGGACCTTGCTGACTTCTTCGGCCGGATGCTGCGCGGCGAATCCGCGATCCGGCTCTACACGCGCGAGGACGACGTGCTCAAGCCGCTTTCCGTGCCGGCGGTCCGTTGCGCGAATTTCGACGCCGACGCGGCGCTGGGCCGATCGCTTGCCTACACCATGGACCGCTACAGCCAGCTCGGGACCGCGGCAGCGCTTTCGGCATGGAGCGATGCGGGGCTTCCGCGGACCCGGGAAGCGCCGCGCAACGACTGGGGCGTCTCCTGGGGCACGGCGCTGGGCGGCACGCTGACGTTCGAGAGCGGCTATATCGAGATGTTGCGCAACGGCCGCGAGCGCGTGCCGCCGCTCTCGGTCGTGCTCGGAATGAGCAACGCGGCTGCCTCCCACATATCGATCCTGCTCGGCCTGGGAGCTTCCTCCGCCACCTATTCGGTCGCCTGCGCCTCGTCGGCGGTCGCGATCGGCGAGGCCTTGCCGAAGATCCGCTCGGGCGAAGCGACGCTGATGGTCGTCGGCGGCTCCGAAGCGCCGCTGTCCTACGGCGTGGTGCGCGCCTGGGAAGCGATGCGCATCCTCGCCCTAGGCGACGAGGCGTCCGCCGTGCGCGCCTGCCGCCCGTTCAGTTCGGATCGGCAGGGCCTGGTGCTCGGAGAAGGGGCGGGCGCCATGATCCTCGAGGACTGGGACCACGCGGTTCGGCGCGGCGCGAGGATTTACGCGGAATTCGCGGGGTGTGGCAGCACCTCCGATCATGAACATCTCGTCCGGCCCAATGTCGAGGGACAGACGCGCGCCATGCGCATGGCCATTCAGAACGGGGGCCTCGCGCCCGACGAGATCGATTACGTCAACGCGCATGGCACCGCGACGCGCGAAGGCGATCCGATCGAAATTGCCGCCATTCGCGGCGTTTTCGGATCGCGCTCCGCGGAAGTCGCCGTCAGTGCCACGAAATCGATGCATGCGCACATGCTGGGCGCAACCGGGGTGATCGAAGCCATCATCACCGTGATGTCGCTCGCGTCACAGGACGCGCCGCCGACCGCGTATCTCGACGACGTGGATAGCGAGTGCACCGGCGTGCGCCACATTACCGGGGGATCTCTGCGCAGCGGCTTGCGGGCGGCGCTGTCGAATTCCTTCGCATTCGGGGGAAGCAACACGGTGCTGGCATTCCGCGCGGTTCATTGAGTCCGCGCCGCGCCCGGATCACGGGGTTCTCAGCCGCCGAATCGCGAGCAGCGGCAGCCGCAGCACGAAGCCGATCAGCAGGCGCACGTGCATCCACGTCAGCAGCGCGTTGTCGCGCCAGTAATTAAAGTGCGATACGCCGCCTTCCTCGGGGTGGAAATACCGCACGGGCGCGGGTTTGTTGAGCGGACGCACCCCGAGCCAGCACATTCGCACCACCGCTTCCGGGTCGAAGTCGAAGCGCCGCATCCAGAGCTGCGTCCGCATCACCCTGCGCAGGGGCGCGATCGGGTACACCCGGAAGCCGAACAAGGAATCGCCGATTCCCGTCCAGAGCGTCTCCAGGTTGGCCCACCAGTTGGATACGCGGCGTCCCTTGACGCGCAGGTTCGGCGCGCTTGAGTCGAACACCGGAACGCCCAGCACCATGCAGGAGGGCTCCGCCGCGGAAGCAGCCATGAACTCACCGATCATCTCGGCCGGGTGCTGGCCGTCCGAATCCATCGTCAGGACGTGCGTGAAACCGGCTTCCTGGGCGAGCTCGATGCCGTGCAGGACGGCCGCGCCCTTGCCGCCGTTCCTCGGCAACACGATCACCTTCAGACCCGGATCGGCCCTGGCCCTCTTGCGCAATCCTTCGGCCGTGCCGTCAGTGCTGGCGTCCACCACCATCCACACCGGGTTCCAGAAACGCCGTGCCGCTTGGACCGTCTCGTAGACTCGTTCGCCGGGGTTGTAGCTTGGAATCAGGACAAGGTGACTCCGGGAGGCCTCCTTCATCCAGTCCTCAGCGTTCGTCGAGCCGGGCATTCTGCGGCTGCGCCAAGGGTTCGCCGGCGGCATCCATGCCCTTTCCGCGGCCGAGCTCGGATGCAAGATAGGCTTCCAGTTCCGCGATCGTCTCTTTCAAGCTGTCCCTGGGCATGAATCGCCTTCCCAGGCGGACGCGGTAGGACACCGGCACCGGAGGAATACGATGAAGGGCCCAGCCCTTCGACAGAAAAGGCGACGTGGTCTCGATCAATACCGTCTGGATGGGAACGCCGGAGCGCTTCGAGACGAGAGGCGCTCCTCCCTTCAGAGGATTCACCGGACGACGCGTCGTACGGGTTCCTTCCGGGAAGAGCAGGAGCTGGCCACCGGCCCGGAGGTCCTCCACCGCTTCGGACACGCCTCCGATGAACTCGTCGTTGCGTATGTAGCCGGCCAGGCGCGCCGCGGCACCATAAATCGGATTGTTGATCAGCTCGGCCTTCATCACGCAGGCCACATTGGGCAAGCGCGAGAGGACCATCACCGCATCCAGAAGGCTGGGATGGTTGGGCGCGATGATCAAGGGCCCGGCGCCTCGCAAGGAGTCCAGCGCGCGCAGGTCGAAGCGAAAGACACCGGTCAGCGCGAGGACCTGGAGGTAACAGCGAAATCCGTAGCTCGTGACCCAGCGCCCGAGCACTCTCCCCCGCCCCCGAGACAGCAGGTGGGAGAGCAGCCCCGCCGTTCCGGACCAGATTAGGCACATCAGGCCGAAGACGAGCAGCCCCGAATAAACGACCAGGCATGCATAAGCGGTTTGCAGCCCGGTCCGGATCACAAGCGCCGCGGATCCCTGCAAGAGCATGGCCGTCCATCCCGTCCCTAGACTCAGCTCGCGCCGAAGATACGTCACCCTAACACAGTACGCGGTGGGAAAATAAAGCCCGTCTTGCGTCGCATTCGCTCGGTGGCCACTGTAAAATCCCGGTTTCCCGATACCGGGATTTCCGAGGAAAGCTCGTGGACGCCAGGCGGCGTGAAGTGTTGAAGACCGGCGGCGGCGTGCTCGCGCTTGCGGCCGCTGCGGGGATCATCAGGCCCGGCGAGGCGCTCGCGCAGGAATGGAACAAGGCGGCGTTCGAGACGAAGAGCGTCGCGGAGACGGTCAAGGCGCTGGGCGGCAGCGGCTCGACCCCGAGTAGCGCCATCGAGATCACCGCGCCGGACATCGCGGAGAACGGCGCGGTCGTGCCGATCGCGGTGGAGAGCAAGCTCCCCCGCACGCAAGCCCTCGCCATCCTGATCGAAAAGAACCCGAACACGCTGTCCGCGGATTTCGAGATCCCGGCCGGCACCGACCCCTTCGTCAGCACCCGCGTAAAGATGGGGGAGACGTCGAACGTCTACGCGCTCGTGATCGCGGACGGCAAGTACTTCCACGCGGTGAAGGAAATCAAGGTCACGATCGGCGGGTGTGGGGGTTGATATGGCAGA
>Ga0209055_1001527_pt1 | contig 15173 bp, 21 predicted proteins | sample GraSoiAngelo_110_FD_185875 | JGI IMG/M metagenome (GOLD analysis project Ga0209055, IMG submission 185875) | Grasslands soil microbial communities from the Angelo Coastal Reserve, California, USA - 14_0903_12_30cm (SPAdes) (version 2) | ecosystem: Environmental > Terrestrial > Soil > Grasslands ... | reverse complement strand
GTGCACCCTCACGCGGAGCTCGCGGCCGAGGCCGCCGAGGCGGCCGGCGCGCAGCACAAGTTCTGGCCGATGCACGATCTCCTCTTCGAGCACCAGCAGCACTTGAAGGCCAACAACCTGAGGCAGTACGCCCTCCAGGCTGAGCTGGATCTGGACCGCTACGACTACGAGATGAAAGAGCACCTCTACCTGCAACGGGTGCACGAGCACATCGACGGCGGCGCAAACAGTGGCGTGCGGTCCACGCCCGGGTTCTTCGTCAACGGCGCCGTGGAGGACGTGTCCTTCGGGCTGGAACGCCTGTACAAGGCGGTCGAAGCCGCGCTCGGGAAGTGACTCAGCCGGCGGGTGACGCGGGGGCGACCGGTGAGGCGAAGGCGGATGTGACGGCAGATCTTCGCGCCGTACGACGCAGTTGCCACAGCGACAGCCCGTGAAGGATCAGGGACAGCGGCACCGCGAACGCCGGGATCATGACGAGCGGATAGGTCCCGATGCCCGTATTCGGTCGATCCAATGCGAACATCTGGAAGGGACCGGGCGTGGTGAGGAAGCCCATTGCCAAGGCGAGCGCGAGATCGAGGATCCCGAGCACGTTCCAGGCGTACCCGGCGGCCCGGCTCCCGCGCGCCCGGGAGTGGACGAAGAACGCGACGGGGAGCGCGAGCAACCCGACAAGCGTGTCGCCCGCGCCAGCCGGAAGGGCGAATGCGCCGGGCAAGGTTCCCGTCGCCCAGCGAACCAGGAACACGGCGCCGAGAACCCGATAGACCTGCAATCCGATGAGCCACGACGGCGGGACGGCGTCGATCGCCGCGGCGATGTTTTTCGAGCCCACGAGCAAGGGAAGCGCGACCAGGATCGGGAGGACCACCGCAAGCGGAAGAGCCGGCAGCGGAGCGACCGCGCCGGGCCGGAACACGCCTGCCTGCGCAAGTTGCAGCACGGAGAAGAGCCACGCGAGCAGGGGCACGGTGACGCCGAACCACGTGACCAGCCTCTCCCGGCGGTCGAGCCCGGCGCGCTGCAAGCCGACCCACAAACCCCCGAGCAGCGCGGCGAGGATGATAGGACGCACCCACCCTGCGCCCACGAAGGCGAAAACATCGACAAGGACCGAGTTCATAGGAGCCTCCCATCCAATAACTATTTAAATGATATTAACTATATTTAAGATAGTCAATACCAATCTTGCACTCGGCCGGTATAATGCGGGTGAATGCCCATACGGAGCCCCAAGTACTGCCCGGTCGTCCGCGCGCTCGATGTCATCGGCGACAGCTGGACCATTTTGATCCTGCGCGACCTGTTCCTCGACGGTGCGCGCAAGTTTCAGGATCTGCAAGAATCGCTCTCCGGAGTCAGCCCGAATACGCTTTCGGTCCGCCTGAAGAAGCTGGAAACGCACGGCATCATCGAGCGACGCTTCTACGAACAGCATCCGCCCAGGGCGGAATACGTGCTGACTGACAGGGGGCGCGAGCTCGGACCGGTGATGAAATCGCTTCGCGACTGGGGAAACAAACAGAAGGGCTAGGCTGTCGCGGCCTCGCTACAGCGTCGCCCCCGGCTGCCCGAGCGCCTTCTCGGCGAGCTGGTTGACGATCCAGTCGTAGGCGTCGTCCACCGAGTCGGTGCGGTGCACGAGCTCGATGTCCTCGGTGTCGATGGTGCCGTGGCGCGCGAGCGCGTGGAAATCGACGACTTCGCGCCAGTACTCGGTGCCGAAGAGCACGATCGGCATGGGCTTCTTCATCTTGTGCGTCTGCACCAGCGTCAGCAGCTCGAACAGCTCGTCGAGCGTCCCGTAGCCGCCCGGAAACACGATGACCGCTTTTGCCAGGTACGCGAACCAGAACTTGCGCATGAAGAAGTAATGGAAATGGAAGGAGAGCTCGCGCGTGACGTAGGGGTTGTCGAATTCCTCCACCGGGATGGAGATGGTGAGGCCGACGTTGAGGCCCTTCGCCTCGGCCGCGCCGCGGTTCGCAGCCTCCATGATTCCCGGGCCGCCCCCGGTGCACACGACGAAGCGCCGCTCCACGCGGTCGAGCTCCTTTGACCACTTGGTGAGGCGCGAAGCGAGCTCGCGGGCCGCTTCGTAGTAGATGGACATCTTGAGCGCCGTGTGCGCGCGCTCGCGCTCCTTGTCGCCCCTCGAGGAGCGCAGCATCTCCTCCGCGGCCTCGCGCGACTTGATGCGCGCCGAGCCCATGAACACGATGGTGTCATCGACCTTGTGGTGGTCGAAGCGGCTCTTGGGCTCAAGATACTCCGACAGGATGCGCAGGGCGCGGGCGTCCTTGCTGTTGAGAAAGCCCGGATCCTGGTAGGCCTTGGTTTGGGAGCGCTTGCGTGAGCTCATGCGCCCATGTTACCCGGCCTTGGGGTAATCTTGGGACGCAAGACCGTGAGCGGTCCCACCCGATCGGAAGAGAGGTCTCATGCTCCGCTGTCGCTCGAGCTTCCTTGCATTGCTGCTCGTCCCGCTTTGCGCTCTGGCCCAACCGAAGGCGCCCTACTATCCCGACGCGGCCTGGCAGCGCAGAACGCCGGCGGAGGCGGGCATCGACGCCCAGCGGCTCAAGGACGCGGTCGCTTACGCGGTCGCAAACGAAACGCGCAATCCGCGCGACCTGACGCTGAACCATTACCAGACTTTCGGGCGCGAGCCGTTCGGCCACGCGATCGGCCCGATCAAGGACCGCGGCGACTTGACCGGCGTTGTGGTCCACAAGGGCTACATCGTCGCCGAATGGGGCGAGCCCCTGCGCGTGGACATGACGCACAGCGTGACCAAGAGCCTCCTCTCGAGCGTCGTCGGCGTCGCCTACGATCGAGGCCTGATCAAGAGCATCGACGACCCGGTAAGGGATTACGTCGCGCCGATCGTGCTTTACGATCCGGCTCCTGTCGGCAACAAGTCCGACCATCTCGGGCGTTCCGATTTCCTTTTCCTGTTCGAGACACCGCACAACCGCACCATCACCTGGAACCATCTGCTGCGGCAGACGAGCGATTGGGAAGGCACGCTTTGGGGCAAGCCCGACTGGGCGGATCGCCCGGGCGACAAGCCGGGCGAATGGCTGACGCGGCCGCGCAACAAGGCGGGCACGGCCTACAAGTACAACGACGTGCGCGTCAACGTGCTCGCGCTCGCGGCGCTCAACGTCTGGCGGCGTCCGCTGCCGCAGGTGCTGAAGGAAACCATCATGGATCCGATCGGCGCTTCGAACACCTGGCGCTGGTTCGGCTACGAGAATTCGTGGATCGTGCTCGACGGCGGCGCCGTGCAGTCGGTGACCGGAGGCGGGCACTGGGGTGGCGGCATGTTCATCAACGCCTACGACATGGCCCGCTTCGGCTATCTCACCCTGCGCCGCGGCAAGTGGAAGGAGCGCCAGCTGCTCTCCAGCCAGTGGGTCGAGTGGGCGCTCACGCCGACGCCGGCCGAGCCGGGCTACGGCTTCATGAACTGGTACAACAACAGGGACGCGAAGCTCTTCCCGAGCGCGCCCGTGAGCGCTTTTGCGCACATCGGGAACGGGACGAACATCGTATACGTCGATCCGGACCACGACATCGTGGCGGTCGTGCGCTGGATCGAGCGCAGGGCGATCGACGAATTCGTGAAGCGGCTGCTCGCGGCGGTGGGGCCGTCGGGCAAGTAGCTTCGGATGTCGCGCACCGCTACGAGCCTCCTGGTTTTTGTCCTCGCCGCGTTCGCAGTCCCTGGGACGCACGCGCAGGACCGGCAGGCGGCCAACCGTGAGATCTATCTCTATCAGGGCGCGGACCGCGCGCAGAGTCTGCTCTCCGGGGCCAAAAGAGAAGGCGGCCTCACGCTCTACACCACCATGACGCCGGAAGACGCGGGCCCGCTCGTCGCGGCGTTCGAGGAAAAATACGGCATCAAGCTGAGGATGTGGCGCGGCATCAACCAGAAGCTCGTGCAGCGCGCGCTCGCCGAGGCGCGCGCGGGCAAACCGGCGGTCGACGTCTACGAAGGCAGCGGGCACGGCATGGAGATCCTGCACCGCGAAGCGCTGCTCGAGAAGTTCTGGAGCCCCGCGTTCGGCGACATTCCGCCGGAAGCGTTCCCGCGCCACGGCCATTACGCGCCGGACAATCTGCTCTTCTTCGTCATGGGCTACAACACCAGGCTCGTCAAGCCGGAGGACATTCCCAGGTCCTATGAAGACCTGCTGCAGCCCAGGTGGAGCGGCAATTTCGGGATCGAGGCCTCCGACGTCATCTGGTTCGCGGCGGTGGCGAAGGCGATGGGCGAGGAAGAAGGCCTCGCCTATTTCCGGAAACTTGCGGCGATGAAGCCGCAGATCCGCAGCGGCCACACCCTTATGACCGAGCTCGTCGCCGCCGGCGAGATCCCGTTGGTGCTGACGCTCTACAATCAGGCGGTGGACAAGCTGAAGGAGCGGGGCGCGCCGATCGACTGGAAGCCGCTGCCGCCCGCGTTCGGCCGGGCCGACGGCATCGGCGTGGCGAAACAGGCGCCGCACCCGCACGCGGCGCTCCTCTTCGTGGATTTCGTGCTGTCGCCCGAAGGGCAGCGCTTCATCATGGCCGCAAGCCGCGTGCCCGTGAACCGCAAGGTCGGGAGCTCGTTCGACCGGCGCAATTTCCGCATCGTCGAGCTGGCGCCGGTCGTCGACGAGTGGGATACCTGGGAACGACGCTGGCAGACGCTCTTCCTCAAGGGGCAGAAATAGGCATGGCCCCGGACGCGCACAAGCTGTGCTTCGGCGGGGACTGCGAGGGCGTTCTCTATCTGCCTCGAAGCGAATCGCCGGCGGGCGCCGTCGTCATCCTGCACGAGCGCTACGGCCTGGTGCAGCACACGCTCGACCTCGCGCAGCGCCTCGCGCGGGACGGTTACGCGGCTCTCGCGCCGAATCTCTTCTCGCGCTGGAGGGGCGACGAAGCCGCGCTGCGGAGCGGCAAGGAGCGCGTGGTCCTGCCCGATCCCGAGGTCGCGGCGGTGATCGACGCGGCCCTCGATTTCCTGAAAGGCCATCCGCGCGTCGCGCCCGGGCGCATCGCGCTCATGGGCGTATGCCAGAGCGGGCGCTATCCGATCGTGGTCGGCAGCCGGCGGCGCGATGTCGCGGCTTTGGTGGTGTTCTACGGCGGCTCCCAGCAGCGCGATTGGCAGGTGTCCGATCTGCAGCCGCAGCCGATGCAGGAGATGATGCGCGCGCTTTCGGTGCCGGTGCTCTTCGTCTACGGCGAGCGCGATCACACGATCTCGCTCGCCGACGTGCGCCGCACGCGCGACACGCTGGAGGAAGGCCGCTGCAGCTACCGCATGAAGGTTTTCCCGGGCATGCCGCACGGCTGGTTGAATGACACCATGCCGGGGCGCTACCGCGCGAGGGAGGCGGACGAAGCCTGGGGCATGCTGCTCGCGTTTCTCGGCGATGTTTTCGCGGGAAAGTGGCCGGGCAAGGCACAGGTGCGCTGGGAGTTCGAGAGCGCAAGCTCTGTGGATTACGACTTCTCGAAGAACCTGAGGCTGGAATGACTCCCGTGGACGCAAGCGAGCGACTGGATCCGGCGCGCACCGCGCTCCTTTTCTTCGACATGCTGAACGGACACGTGAAGAAGAACGACGTGGCGACGAAGGCGCGCTACGCGCCGGTGATCGCCGCAGCCGTGCGGGTGCTGGACGCGGCGCGGCGTTCAGGCGTGGTCGTGATGTACGCAGCCGCCCACCACCGCCCGGACAACGCGACCTCCGCTCATCTCGTCACCGACACCGACAACCGCCTGCGGCCGATTCCCGCGGGGCGCGCCAGGGAGACGAAGCCCGTGGTCGCGGCGGGCACATGGGAGGCGCAGGTGATCGACGAGCTCAAGCCGCAGCCGCAGGACTACGTGATCCCCAAGTTCCGCTGGAGCGCGTTTCACCAGACCTATCTGGATCTCGCGCTCCGCAGCCGCAATATCGATACGCTCGTGATCTCCGGCGGATCGACCGACATCGGCGTGGCGGGCACCGCCTACGCAGCGCGCGACCTGGACTACCACCTCGTCGTCGTCAGCGACGCCTGCACTTCGCCCGAAGAAGACAATCACGCGCAATTCATGCGGCGCGTCTTCCCGCGCATGGCGCGCGTGCGCACGGCCGGGGAGGTCGTGCGCATGTTGACGGGTTGACGTCGACGCGCCGGCCGGGGCGCGCCCATATTCTTCTACCGGAAAAGGATCGCGCGCATGCGCTCCAGGAGCTCCGGTGACTGTACCTCGCCGGGAGCGCTCCGGAGCGTCGAAACAAAAAGCTGGAAAAAATTGTCCGCGAGAATCTCCTCGGGATGGGCTAGGTATTGCGTATTGCGGCCGATCTGCTCGAACAGGCCCTGCAATTCCTGCGGTGCGACCTCCTCCGCTTCCGCCGCCGATCCCGTGCGCACCCGGCAATCGGCTCGCTCCCGGTCGACGAGCAGCCAAGCGACCCGCGCGTTACCGAGAAAGCCCGATCGCGTATCGATATCGTCCGATTTGAAGCGCAGGAAAGGCATGGCCTCCACGGCCTCGCCCCGATAGCGGACCGCGATGGTGTGGCGGTTCTCGACCGCGTCGGGATTGGTGATTCGCATCCTGGACACGGACTCCGGGATCTCCATGCGCTCGCATCGGCGGAATCCGATGGCGCCGTACAGCCGCTCCTTCAGCTCAGCGTCTTCGCGCGTGATCACGTGGAAGGTTTCATGCGACACCACGTAGGTGAGCCGATCCGCGGTGCCGGTGTACTCGTTTTTCGGCAGCATGATGCCGTTGGCCCGGGTGTGGGGCGCGCCGTTCTCGAGCGCCGCGTCCACCCGGACGAGGAGGATTCTCCCGGGACGCTTCCACTTGAGCCCCGAGAGAAATCGATCCAGGCGGGCGATCAGCGGCCGCAGGCGCCGTCGTTCCTCTTCGGTCCAATCCAGGACTGTACCCCGCATGAACTGCATGAACCGGCCCTCATCCACGTTGTCGCCGGTCCTGAGCTGGGCCGAGCGCTCGAGCGCGCTGGTTGCCCGGACGTACTCGTCCCGGGCGCTGAGGATCGCGCGGCCTTCGGCAGGCGTCGCGAACGCATACGCCGACGCAGGGTCCCTCGGGGATTGCGCAAAGGCGCCATGCGTGGCGCCGCCGATACCCAGGAAGAGAATCAGGAAACGGAGCGCTGTGGTCGGGTTCATGCAATCACTTCGTCGGCCCCGCATGAATATTGTCCACCCAGTGCACCTCCTCCGGCTTCTCGACCATCGGGATGTCGAGGTTCACCACCACGGGCTCCTGGCCGCTTCGGACGAGCACGCACGAAAGCGGGTGATCGTCGCTCGCGTTGATTTCCTGGTGCGGGACGTAGGGCGGCACGTAGATGAAATCGCCCGGCCCCGCTTCGGCGACGAATTCGAGCCTGTCGCCCCAGCGCATGCGCGCGCGGCCTAAGACGACGTAGATCACGCTCTCGACCGGCCCGTGGTGATGCGCGCCGGTTTTTGCCTTGGGATGGATGACCACCGTCCCGGCCCAGAGCTTCTCCGCTCCGGCGCGAGCGTTCGTGATCGCCGCGGCGCGGTTCATGCCGGGCGTCTGAGCGGTGTTGATGTCGAGCTCGTTCGCGTGCACCACGCGCACGCCGCGGTGCTTCCATTTCGATTCGGCGTTCATGTGCGGCCTCCTTGCGATCCTCGATTCCATGTGTTCCGCGGGGCCGGAGAAGGAAATTCGCTTGCCCGGCTCGAGTTCAGCGTAGTATGTGTCACCCTTTGCCTTCAAGGCGGCATTCATGGCCTCCCCCACGCAGCCCGCAGCGAACGCCAGCATCCAGGACTTGGCGTCGCGGATTTATGTCGAATTGGTCGGCCGGGCTTTCCTCAGGGCCGACAACACCGCTGTGATCAAGCCCGATCCGATCGAGCTCGCAAAGCTCAGCCTCCAGCTCGCCGAGACCTTCCGCAAGGCGGAGAAGGCGGCCAACGCGGCCGCGGGCCCGCAGAATATCGGCTACAAGGTCGAGCTCGCCGACATGGCCAAATGGGACAAGTAAGGGATTGAGCCATGACAAGCCTGTCCTTGCGCGAGAGCGTGCTCGCCTTCATGACGTCCAACCCCACCGCGTGGCGCATCAAGGCCGTCGCGGCGAAGCTCGGCGTCGGCGTGCAACGCATGGGGCTCGAGCTCTCGCAGCTCAATGCCGAGGGCAAGCTCGTGTCCTGCACCGTCAAGGCTCCCGGCCGGCAGCCCGAGGAGGAGTATCGCATCGCCGCGACCGAGCAGAAGATCGACCCGCACCACTTCGTCATCAGCAGGAAAACCAACGTGCGTCTGCGCGGGACCGGCTGAAACCGGAACGTTCCCTAGCCCGCGGGCGTGCCGACGATGCCGTGCGAGAGGTCCTTCACGGTGAAGAACACCAGGTCCTCTTCGGGAAGCGCCTCGACCGAGTGCACGACGTTGGGGGGAGCGTAGATCAGCATACCGGGTGAGGCGACGGTTTCGGGCTGGCCGCCCACCGAGACACGCGCCCTGCCCTTGAGCACGTAGGTCCATTGCTCGTTCGGGTGCGAATGCGGGCGGGAGGCAGTGCCGCGCTTGATGGTGATCAGGCCGACCTGCATGCGCTCGCCTTCGACCACCGGCCCTTCGGCGGTGGAATAGCCCTCGCCGACGGGTATTCGCGCGAGCTCGGCGAAGTCGAAAAGAAAGCGCCCGTCGCCCGCTTTGGTTGCACCCCGGTTCCGGGTCTGTTGTGCCCTCATTCAGTCCCTCCGCAAAATCGATCGCGCCAGTGCGCCGTGGGGACATTGTATGCCCGAGCCGGAATAAGCCGCCTCCAGCCGATGTATACGGGAGCCTGTTCCGTTTGCTTTTCATTCATAAGGAGGAGGACTTGCCATGTTGAGGAAGATGTCGGCTTGGGCGCTGTTTTTCGGGATCGTCACTCCGCTTTCGGCGGCGGCAGACGATTCTCTCGTGAAATTCAAGGGTGGAATCGGGGTCATCCCCGTCTCGGCAGGCGTGGCGGTCGCCCCGACACTGGCGACAGCGCAGACCGTCGAGAGCGTGAACCGGAACATCGTCCGTGGGGTCCAGCCCCCCGGCCAGCTCTGGAGGATCGCCGATCTCAGGGCCGATGTGAAAGCTGACGGCAGCATCAAGGTCAGAGGACGCGGCCTGCTGCTCGCTGGCGGCAATGGCATCGGCGGCAATGCGGGCCAGAGCGTGCGCGCCACGCTGCTTTGCGAGGTTGCCAACCCTGTATTGCACAACACGGGCCTCGTTCCGCTCGAGCTCAACGGCGATTTCCGGATCGATGATGTACTGGATCCGCCGCCACCGGCTGTGTGCGACAGCCCCGTGCTCCTCATCCGCAATCCGAATGGCGCCTGGTTCGCCGCCGGCATCGTCAAGCGGGAGAACGACGACGACTGAGCTCGCGACGTTCAGCGCAAAATCCGGGGCACGTCGGGCGCAGCTTGCGCCCGACGATGGAAATCAGAAGTAGCGGCGATAGCCCATCCACAGCAGGCTGCCGCCCGCCTTCACCTTCCCCATGCCGACCTCGTCGAAGTTGGCGTCGAGCCAGAGCTGGCGGAATTCGACGCCGACCACGTCCTTCTGCGTTATGTGGTAGTCCGCGCCGATGAGGGCGTGGTACCCGGCGTCGCGGGAGTTCGCGGTGATCCTGGGACCGGTGTCGAAGCAATTCTGAGTACAACCGACGGCTTCGCTCGTCGTCCTGATCCAGGTCGAGTACATCCCGACTCCGGCGCCGAAGTACGGTTCGAGGCGATCCATCGCGAATTGCAGCTTGGCGGTGAGGTTCACTCCCAGCGTTCCCATGCGTGTGTGCAGCGACCCGGGCTGGAACGTCCCGCCCGGGGGCGTGGTCGCCGCCGGCGTGTCCAGCTTCTGGCCGAAGCCGAGGAGGCCGACTTCGAAGGAGAGGAGCTGCGAAGCCCGCAGCCCGCCGCCGGCGATCACATTGGCGAGATTTCCCTGCTGGCCCCGCAGCTGGCTGTCCTTGTCGGGAGCGAACACGGCAAAACCGCCAAAGGCGTAGAACCTCCCCACGTTCGACGAGCTCGCGTCGGCGGGTTGTGCCGCGGCTTGCGGAGCGATCAGCATCCACAATGCGAGCAACATCGCGGCGCATTCACCTCTGGATTGGCCATTCATTTCCGACCCCCGCTTTAAGCGCCCGAGCCAGGCGCGAGCCTCCTTATTGTATGCTTGCGCGGCTCGTCGTGAATGAGAGCCGATGAGTTGACCTGGGAGAACACCCGATGCGAAGCATGATCGCCGCAATTGCGCTTGCCGCGGCCCTGGGTCTGTTGTCCGGCGCGGCACTTGGGCAGTCTTACCCCGCCAAGCCCGTGCGCCTGATCGTGGGATTTCCCGCCGGAGGTCCGGCGGATATTTTCGGGCGGACCTTCGCTCAAGGCTTGAGCACCGGCCTCGGCCAGGCGGTCATCGTCGAGAACAAGAGCGGCGTGGGCGGCGTGCTTGGCATCGACGCGGTGGCCAAGGCGCCGCCCGACGGCTATACCCTTGGGTTCAACAACCAGGGCTCGGTGTCGATGGCGCCTTACGCGCTGACCCGGATGCCGTTCAACCCGAACAAGGATCTCGCGCTCATCACCACGGTGGTGAGAGTCCCCGAGGTCGTGGTCGTGAATCCGTCGCTCCCGGTGGCGAGCCTCGCCGAGCTGATCGCCTACGCCAAGGCGAACCCCGGCAAGATCAACTTCGGCTCCGCCGGCGCGGGAGGCATCACGCATCTCGCCTGCGAGCTGCTCAAGGCCGAGGCGCGCGTCGATCTGCTGCACGTGCCCTACAAGGGGGCTGCGCCCGCGGTGAGCGATCTGCTGGGCGGTCAGGTCAACATGGGGATCTTCGACATTCCGGTGGTGCTCCCGCATATCCAGTCGGGCAAGTTCAAGGCGCTTGCCGTGACGAGCGCGAGGCGCGCGCCGTCCTTGCCCGATGTCCCGACCACCGCCGAAGTGGGTTACCCGAAGGTGATCTCCGACAACTGGTACGGACTAGTCGCCCCGGCGGCGACGCGGCCCGCCGTCCTCAAGCGCATTCACGACGCGGCCGTCGCGGCGCTGCGCTCCCCCGCGCTCCTCGATCAGTTCGCCAAGGTGAGCGGGATCGCCTTTCCGTCGACGCCGGAAGAATACGCCGCCTTCCTCGCCGAGGAGCAGGCGAGGTGGAGCGCGATCATCAAGGCGATCGGCTTCAAGGAAGACTAGCTCGAGCAAATGGCAGAGCCCCGGCCGTCCTTTCTCGCTTCGCCCAGCCGGCCGAAGCTCAAGCTGCCCCCGGGCGCGTGCGACGCGCACGTGCACGTGTTCGGGCCGCACCGGATCTTTCCCTTCGCGGAGAACCGGCCCTTCACTCCTGCCGATGCGCCCAAGGAAAAACTCTTCGCATTGCACGCCATGCTGGGGATAGAGCACTGCGTGATCGTCCAGTCCACCTGCCACGGCTTCGACAACCGCGTCGTCGCCGACGCGATCGCCGCGAAGAAGGGTGACTACTGCGGGGTCGCGCTGCTGCCGCCCTCCGTCGACGACGCCGAGCTCGAGCGCCTCGATTCGCAAGGATTCCGTGGCGTGCGCTTTAATTTCATGAACCACCTCGGCAAAGGCCCGCGGATCGAGGACGCGATCGCGCTCACGCCGCGCCTCGCCCGGTTCGGCTGGCACCTGCAGGTGCACTTCGAAGCCTCGCTCATCGAGGAGCTCGCGCCGTGGCTCGGGCGCTCCGCCGTGCCGGTGGTGATCGATCATATGGGGCGCATCGATGCTTCGCTGGGGCTCGATCAACCAGCCTTCAGGCACCTGCTCGATCTGATGCGCGATCCGCGCTTTCGCGTGAAGGTGAGCGGTTCTGAGCGCATCTCGCGAGAAGCCGCGCCCTGGCAGGATGCGGTTCCCTTCGCGCGCAAGCTCGTCGCCGAATTCGGCGAGCGCTGCTTCTGGGGCAGCGACTGGCCGCACCCGAACCTCGCCGCGGTCCCCGACGACGGCGTGCTGGTCGACCTACTCTCGAAAATCGCGCCCTCGGAGAAGGAGCGCAAGGCGCTTCTGGTCGACAATCCGCGGAGCTTCTACCGGTTCGGGCGATGACGCGCCGTCTGGAGGGCAAGGTCGCAATCATCACCGGTGCCGGCTCGGTCGGACCGGGTTGGGGCAACGGCCGCGCGACCGCGGTGGAAGCGCGGCTGGCGAAGCAGCGCGCCGGAGGCGACGTGGAGGCGCTCCTCGCGCAACGCCGGAAGCGCATCCCGCTAGCGATCGAGGGCGACGGGCGCGACACCGCGAACGCCGCACTCTTCCTCGCCTCCGACGAGGCGCGCTTCATCACCGGGACGGAAATCGTCGTCGACGGCGGAATGAGCGTCCGCTGCGACTGAGCCATCGCACCTCCAAGGCGCGATGCTTCATCCGCGGCGCGGCAGCTCGATCGGCTTGCCGTGCGGAGTCGAGCGCGCCGCGGCGTCCCATTCGTCCACGCGCCGTTCGAGCTCGTTTCCGAGGATGAGCTTCTTCCCGGCGACGAGCTTCTCCAGCGCGGCGAGCCAGTGCACGTAGTAGTGGGTGCCGTCGTCCGGCTCGCCGCGGGCGCTCGCAGCGGCGAGCTCGGCCGCGAGCACGTCGGCCCACTCGCGCCAAGTAAAAACGCCGCGTGCGTGCAGAGACAGCGTCATCGCAAAAGCCTGCGCCTCCCACGGCGCGCTGAACACCGGCCCCGCATCGTCGCGCGGCAGGGCGGGAAGGGCGCCGAGGTCGACCTCAGGCGGGATCGAGGTGGTCATCCCACAGATCGAGGTATACGCTGTCGCGCGCGGACGCCCCCTGCCCCCAGAGCTCGCACGCGGCGAAGCGCACGCTGTAGCAATGCTGCGGCTTCTTGTCGCGCGTCATCGCGTGCGTGTCGGGAAAGATGAAGACGCCGTGATCGCGGTCGATGACGCCGCGCTTGCCGCGCGCGTAACGCGGCAGGCGCGTGTGGCCGAGGGCGTGATCGTTGCGCGCGAGGACGCGCTCGCCGGGCCTGAACCTCGCCGGCACGTCGTCGTCCATTCGCGCGAGGCGGCGCACGCGCAGGAAGCCCGCCACCTCGGAGGCCCGGAGGACGCCCGCTCCGCTCGCTTTCGATTCGGCCCGGCCGGTCGCGAGCTCCTTCGGCGTGACCAGGCCGTTCTCCACGAGCAGCATCTCCAGGCCACGCAGCCATTTCTCGTAGTAGGAAAACGCGAGGTATTCGGCGGGCGGGATCCGCTCGCGCGAATGGCGCCCCATGTCGATGTTCCACTTGCGGTGGTAGCCGCAGGCGAGATTGAGCGCGTGCACGCGCGCCTCCCACTGGGAATGGAACACCGGCTCGTTCTTCTCGATTTCGACCGGTCCCATGCCGTGCATGCCGCCCATGTCGTGGACGCCGTTCATCGCTTGCCCCGCGCCGGCAGCTCCACCTGCGCCACGCCGATCATCGCGTCGCGCGTGACGATCGCAGCGAGCTCGTCCTCGCTCCAGCCTTCGGTTCCCGCCGGGCGCTCGGGCAGCACGAGGTAGCGCAGCTCGGCGGTCGAGTCCCACACCCGCAGCTCGACGTCCTCCGGAACCTCGCTCCCCAGCTCTTTCAGCACGCCGCGCGGATCGATCACTGCGCGGGCGCGGTACGGCGCCGACTTGTACCAGACGGGCGGCAGCCCGAGCACGGGCCACGGGTAGCAGGAGCACAGCGTGCACACGACGACGTTGCGGACCTTGGGCGTGTTCTCGAGCACCACCATGTCCTCGCCCTGGCGCCCGATGAAACCGAACTCGGCGATGGCGGCGGTGGCGTCGGAGAGCAATCGCTTCTTGAAAGCGGGATCGGTCCAGGCGCGCGCCACGATCTTTGCGCCATTGCGCGGCCCGACTTTCGTCTGGTAGGTGTCGATCAGCTCGTCGAGCGCCTTCGGATCGACGAGGCCCTTTTCGACGAGCAAGGACTCGAGCGCCCTGGCGCGCAGCGCGGGGCCCGAGAGCGGGCGGTCGTGCTCGCGTGCGTGGTCGTCGCCGTGATGGTCGCTCATGACTGCCTAAGCCGCGATGTTGATGACGAGGAACACCGCGCCTATCGTTCCCGCCGCGGCGCCGATTCCGGAGGAGGCGAGCCTCGCCCAGGCTTCGCGGGCGGCGATCAGGCGCCGGTGGATCAGCAAGGCCGCCGTGGCGACGCCGAGCTGCACGAGAGAGAAGCCGATCAGGTACGCGGCGAGCGGTGCCGCCTCCGCGCCGAATATGGACTCCGCGTAGGCATATCCATGCAGCACTCCCGCGAGCGCGAGACCGCCTGCCAGCCAGAAGAGCTTGACCTCGCGCCGGATCATCACCAGGCCGCCGATCAGGATCACCGAGAGCGCAACGCCGATTTCAGCGCCGGGCAATCCGAATCCGGCGAGGTGCAAGGCCGCGCCGATCAGACTTCCGCCGATCAGGGCGAGGACCCCCCACATCCCGCCCTCGATCGAGGCGAGGAAAAACCCTGCGGCGACGATGAACGCCGCGTGATCCAGACCGATCACGGGATGGCCGAGGCCCGACAGCAAGCCCTGAGCGAACGTCTCCGGGAGCCCTCCGCCCATGAAGTGATGGGCCCAGGCAATGCGAGGGAGCAGCGCGAGTGCGGTTGCGGCGGCGATGAATGCTTTCATTGTTTTTGTCGAGTATACCGGCAGGCGCGAGGAAGTGCGATCCGGTGCGCCCCGCGCCGCGTTGCCGCCGCGCGGACGGGCCGGTAATATGAATTCCACAAAGGAGGAGAACATGTACAAGTCATTGGGAATTCTGCTTACCGGACTTCTCGTTTCGGCTCCCTGCCTCGCACAGGGGGCGCTGGTCGGAACTTACAAGCTGGTATCGATAAAAGCCGAGATCGACGGCAAGCTCCGCGACGACAGGACCAAGCCTCCGCACGGATACCTGATGATTACGCCGAAGTATTACGCCGTCTTCTACACCCTGCAGGACCGCAAATTCGGCACTTCGGACACGGACAAGGCGGCGCTGTGGGAATCGCTGACGGCATTCGCGGGACCTTACCGCATCGAGGGCAAGAAGATCGTCATCTCGCCCGACGTCTCCTATAACGAGATCTTCAAC
>Ga0209055_1001525_pt1 | contig 15195 bp, 8 predicted proteins | sample GraSoiAngelo_110_FD_185875 | JGI IMG/M metagenome (GOLD analysis project Ga0209055, IMG submission 185875) | Grasslands soil microbial communities from the Angelo Coastal Reserve, California, USA - 14_0903_12_30cm (SPAdes) (version 2) | ecosystem: Environmental > Terrestrial > Soil > Grasslands ... | reverse complement strand
AGGGTCCTCGCCACCCGTGCCGGTCAACCGCCCGTCATTGACGGGCGCGCCGACGATGCCGCGTGGCGGGAGGCCCAACCGATTACCGGATTTCAAGAGTGGCGGCCCAGCGAGGGCGACCCGCCCAAGCTCCCGACCGAGGCGAAAATCGCCTACGACGCGGCCAACCTGTACGTCTTCGTCCGCGCCTTCGATCCGCACCCCGATAGCATCATCACGGTGCTCGCCCGGCGCGACTACTTCACGCCCTCCGACATGATCTGGCTGTTCCTGGATTCGTATCATGATCGCCGAACCGGCTATGAATTCGGCGTCAATCCCTCGGGGGTGAAGCTCGACGCGCAGGTCTACAACGACGGCAATGAAGACTTCGCCTGGGACGCGGTGTGGGATGTCGCGACCCGCGTCGATTCGCTCGGCTGGACGGCCGAATTCCGCATCCCGCTGTCGCAGCTGCGTTACGGGCGGCAGCAGCACCACACCTTCGGACTCACGATCGATCGGGACCTGTACCGCTACGCCCAGCGCGTGAGCTGGCCCCTGTTCCGCCAGTCGAAGGCCGGGTTCGTGTCGCAGTTCGGCGAGGTCGACGGGTTCGACGACCTCGAGGCCCCTCGCCGGCTCGAGGCCGCGCCGTACGTGGTGACCAAGAACGTGTCGGAGTTCACGAGCACCGGGATCGGCCGGACGCAGGACATCGCTGGCGGGGGCGACCTGAAGTATCGCGTCGCGTCGAACCTCACCCTGGACGCGACGGTCAATCCGGACTTCGGCCAGGTCGAGGCCGATCCGGCGGTGCTCAACCTCACGGCGTTCGAGACCTTCTTCAAGGAGCAGCGCCCGTTCTTCGTGCAGGGTGCGGGCATCTTTCGATTCGACGTGAACTGCACTGCGGTCAACGACTGCAGTACCGGCGAAGGCCTGGTGTACTCGCGGCGCATCGGACGCGCCCCCCAGCTCGCGGGCACTTATTCGGACACCACGTCGCCCGCCTTCACGCGGATTTTCGGTGCGGGGAAGCTGACCGGCCGCCTGCCAGGGGGATTGACGATCGGTGTCCTCGATGCCGTCACCCAGCACGTCACGGGCGTCGGCGGCGTGACGATCGAGCCGACCAGCAATTATGGCGTTGTCCGCCTGCGCCAGGACCTGCGGGGCGGCGAGTCGAGCGTGGGTGGCATCGTCACCGCGGTCAACCGGGACAACGACGCCTTTACCGCTCCCTACCTGCGACGCACCGCCTACGTGGGCGGCGCGGACTTCCGCCATCGCTTTCCCGGCGGCCGATTCGAGGTCTCGGGCTCGCTCGATTTCAGTCGGGTGGCGGGCAGCGCCCAGGCCATCGATTCCACCCAGCGCGAGGCGGTCCACTACTACCAGCGACCCGACGCCGGGCTTCCGTACGACCCGACGCGCACCTCGCTCTCCGGGGACGCCGAGGAGCTACAGTTGAGCAAGGTAGGAGGCGCGCATCTGTTGTTCCAAACGGGCTATCAGCGACGCTCTGCCGGCTTCGAAATCAACGACCTCGGCTACCTGCAGCGCGCCGACCAGCAGACCTGGAGCACCTGGATGGGATACTTCGACCGCCACCGACGCGCGCTGTACCAGCGGTTTCAGTGGAATTTCAACTGGTGGCAATTCTGGACGGCCGCAGGACTACCCGAGGAGCGGGCGTTCAATACCAACACACATACCACGTTCAACAACACGTGGTCGTTCCACATGGGAAGCACTTTCGGCCAGCTGGGCGAGACATACTGCTATTCCTGCGCACGCGGGGGGCCCGCCGTGCGGCAGGATCCGTACATCGCACCGTGGGCCGGTCTCAACGGGGACGACCGCAAGGCGATCGTGCCGTACTTCTGGGTCAACTATTGGCGGGGAGACGGCGGGCGGTCACACAGCCTCAACCTGATGCCCGAGGTCGATTTCAAGCTGGCGTCGCGCGTCACGGCGGCGATCATCCCCAACTACACCCGCGCCAGCAACGAGGTGCAGCCGCTCGGGCCCGTCACGGACACGACCATCGTCCCGCACGTCACCCGCTACGTGTTCGCTCACCTCGAGCAGAAGCAGCTCGGCGTGACCCTGCGCTTCACGTACCCGTTCACGGCCAGCGCGACGCTGCAGGTATACGCCCAGCCGTTCGTCTCGAAGGGGACCTACAGCAACGTGCAGAAGCTGTCCCCCACGCCGCGCGCCGCAGACTTCGCGCGTCGCTACGAGCAGGACACGGTCCTCGCCGACAACCCCGGCGGCTTCAACTACAAGCAGTTCCGTTCCAATGTCGTGTTCCGCTGGGAATATCGGCCCGGCTCGACGCTGTTCGTGGTGTGGAGCCAGGGGCGCCTCGGGTCGACCGGCGTCGAGGGCACCCGCGGCTTTGGCGGTGACCTGAACGATCTGTTCGACCTACGGCCCGACAACGGGTTCCTGGTGAAGCTGTCGTACTGGATCAACCGGTAGCGACGAAAACAGGGTTACCGACCCCCGGTCGCCTTGTACAGCGCCGCGTACGCCGTCGCCGCGTCGATGCGCCCCTGGGCCAGCCGATCCTGAGCCTCGAGCTGCGTCCGCTCCGCGTCCAGCACCTGCAGAAAATCCGTGACTCCTTCGCGGAACCGCATGCGCGCCAGCTCGGCCGCGCGCTCGCTCGCGGCGCTCGCGTCCTGGAGTCGCTCCACCTGGAGCCGCCCGGCGCGATACCGCGCCAGGCTCGTCTCCATGTCTTCCATCGCCGAGAGCACCACACGACTGTATTGTGCGCGGGCCGCTTCCTCCCGTGCCTCTGCCGCGTTCACCTCCGCCTTCACCCGCCCCAGGTTGAGACCCGGCCAGGTGATCACGGGCCCCACGGCGTAGCGCAGCGTTCCTTGGTTGCCCACTGAGCTGAACTCGGGCGCGGCGTAGCCCGCGGTTCCGCCGATGCTGAGCCGCGGCAAGTAGCTCGCCTTGGCCGCACCCACCAGCGCTCCCTGCGCCGCGGCGAACCGCTCGGCCGCGGCCACGTCGGGCCGGTAGCGGACCACCACGTCCGGCGTCCCGATGGAGGCTACCTCCGGCAGCTGCGGCAGCGCCGCGGTCTGCTCGAGCTCCCGGGCAACCTCGGTGGGCGAGCGGCCGACGAGCGTACCGATGCGGTACTGGGCCGCCGCTACCTGAGCCTCACGGGCGGGAATCGAGGCGAGCGTCGAGCTGAGCTGCGCCTGCGCCCGCTCCGTATCGAATGCGCTGCCGCGCCCCGCGTCGAGCCGCTGCTTCGTAAGGTCGAACGTGCGGCGCTGGTTCTCGGCGTTCCGTTGGGCCACTAGGAGCTGTTCCTGCGCTCCCCGCAGCTCGAAATAGGCGCGGGCCACCTCCGCGGTCAGGCTTACCTGCATGTCGCGCAGGTCTTCTTGGGCCACGTCCGCCAGCGCGCCCCGCGCCTGAACGGTATGGCGGATGCCGCCGAACACGTCCAGGTCCCAGGAGGCATTCACGCCGGCATCCCAAACATTCTGGTCCGGGAAGGCGCCGAACGAACCGGGGAAGCTCGCACTCGACAGCCGTTGCCGGGAGTAACCGGCCGCGAGAGTCGCCGATGGCGTCAGATCCAGCACGCTACGGATCCGGTCTGAGCGCGCGGCGCTCACTCGAGCCCGCGCCGACCGAACGTCCAAGTTGCCGCGCAGCACCTCGCCCACCAGGCGGGACAGCGTGGTGTCGCTCAGCTGGTCCCAGTAATCGGACGAGACCGGGGGCTCGTCCTTCGTTCCCCCTCTCCCAACGGGAGAGGGGGACAGGGGGTGAGGACTCTCGGGAGAGGGGGTCGCCGGCTGAGCATCGCCGCTCGTTTCCCGGAACGCCTCCGGTGGCCGCACCGACGATGATCGGTACCCCGGAGCCGTGGCGCATCCGTAGAGCGCAACGAACGCGAGGAGAATTGCGCTACGCATGAGCCACCTCCCCAACCATTGCAGGTGCAGGTTCGAGAACGAAACTCTCGCTCTCCGCTTCCGTTTCGGGACGGTGCTCGGCTGCGATGAACGAGTAGAAGACGGGGACCACGAACAGGGTGAACAGCGTCCCCACCGTCATGCCCGCCACCAGCACGGTCCCGATGCTGTTGCGCGCCGCCGATCCCGGGCCGGTCGCGAACACCAGCGGCAGGTGCCCGAAGACGGTGGCCGCCGAAGTCATCAGCACGGGCCGGAGCCGGGTGAGCGATGCTTCACGCAGCGCGGCCAGCTTCGCCACGCCCTGCGACTGGAGCGTATTGGCGAACTGCACGATCAGGATGCCGTTCTTCGCTATCAGTCCCACCAGCGTGATCAACCCGACCTGGGAGTAGATGTTGATGGTGGTGAAATCGAGGTAGCTGAACACCAGCGCCCCGGAAATCGCGAGCGGCACCGAGCCCACCAGCACGATCAGCGGGTCCCGGAAGCTCCGGAACTGCGCCGCGAGCACCAGATAGATCAGGATCACGGCGAATCCGAGGGTCACGGTGAGCGCCGCGCCTTCGAGGCGGATCTGCCGCGATTCGCCGGCGTAGTCCAGCCCGACGCCGGGGCCCGTCACCGCCTTCGCGGCGTTCTCCAACACGCGCAGCCCTTCTTCTTTGGTGACGCCGGGCTTCACGCCGCCGAAGATCCGCACCGCGTTTCTCTGCTGGAAGCGATTCAGCGTGCGCGGCGCGGTGCTCGACTCGATGTGCGTGAACGTCGACACCGGCACGAGACGACCGCTCGGCGTCTTGATCTTGAGATCGAGCAGCGGCGCCACCGTGGTGCGGCGCTCGTCGCCGATCTGGGGAATGACCTTGTAGCTGCGGTCGTAATAGTTGAACCGGTTGACGTACGCGCCGCCCAGCAGCGTACCGAGCTCTCGGCCCACGCTGGCGAGGTCCAGCCCCAGGTCGGCCACCTGGTCGCGATCGATCACGACTCGCGCTTCGGGCAGATCGATCTTCAAGTCGGTGTCGACGTACAGGAACTTGCCGCTCTGCCAGCCGGCGCCCAGCACGGCGCCCACCGTCTGCAGCATCTGGTCCGGGGGCACGTCGCTGGCCAGAATCAGCTCCACGTCATACTGCCCGGGCGTCGGCAACGGGGGGTCGAGGCGGGGGAACACCTGCAAGCCCGGCACCTGCGACACCGCGTAGTACAGCTGGCCGTACATCTGCTCGGTCGTGCGCTTGCGTTCCTTCCAATTCTTCGCGACCATCCCGCCGAACCCGCCCCAGTTGGCCGTCAGCGACCACATGAACTTGGCTTCGGGGAACGACGTGACAGCCTTCACGACCTGGAGCGACGCCTTGTTGGTCGCTTCGAGCGACGCGTCGGGCGAGGCCGCCATGAACAGGCTGATGTGGCTCTGGTCCTCGATGGGCGCCAACTCCCGCCGCGAGTTCTGATACAGCGGCACCGCCGCCAACATGACGAGCACCGCAGCCGCGACGATCGCCCAGCGCATTTGCAGGGCGCCGTCCAGCAACAGCTCATAGCGCCGGCGCACCGCTTCGAAGCCATGGTGCACCAGCTTTGTCAGCCGCCCCTCCCGCCCCGCTTCGTGGACGAAGCGCGAGCTCATCACCGGGGACAGCGTCACCGCCACGAAACCCGACACTACGACGGCGGCCGCGAGGGTGATCGCGAACTCCAGGAACAAGGAGCCGGTGAGCCCGCCCTGGAACCCGATCGGTGTGTATACCGCCGCGAGCGTGATCGTCATCGCGATGATGGGGCCGACCAGCTCGCGCGCGCCCACGATGGCCGCCTGGATCCGTGTCTTGCCCTCGCGCACGTGCCGCTCGACGTTTTCGACCACGACGATGGCATCGTCCACCACCAATCCCACCGACAGCACGATCGCGAGGATGGTGAGGAGGTTCAGGCTGAAGCCGAAGGCGTACATGACGATCGCGGCGCCTACCAGCGACACCGGCATTGCCACCAGCGGCACCAAGGCGGTCCGGATCGACCCCATGAACAGGAAGACCACGAGGCCGACGATCAGGATCGTCTCGACCAGGGTCTTCGAGATCTCCTGCAGCGCGTCGGTCATGAACACCGTCGCGTCGTAGGCCATCTGCATGTCGATATCGCTGGGCAGCGTGGGCCGGATCCGGGCCATTTCAGCGTGGAGCCGGTTGGCCACTTCGATCTCGTTGCTACCCGGCAGCGGCCAGACGCCCATGTACACGGCTTCTTTGTCGCTGAATTTGGTGATGAAGTCGGCTTCCTCCGCCCCCAGCTCGACGCGGGCGACGTCGGACAGTCGCACGATCGCCCCGTTGCGCTCGGCCACGACCAGGTTCTTGAACTCCTCGGGCGTGCGCAGATCGGTGTTGGCAAGCAGGTTGACCTGCACCAGGTCGCCCTTGGTCTGCCCCACGGCGGCGAGGTAGTTGTTGCGCTGCAGCGCCGCGTGCACGTCGCCGGGCGCGAGATTGAGCGCGGCCAACCGGTCGGGGTCGATCCAGATCCGCATGGCGATGGGCCGCCCGCCGACCACGTCCACCCGCTGCACGCCGGCCAGCGTCGAGAGCTGGGGCTGCATGTTGCGGGTGAGCCAGTCGGTGAGCGCCGGAATCTCGCGCGCCGAGGACGTGAAGCTCAGGTAGAACGACGCATACGGCCGGTCGGCCCGCTGCACCTCCACCACCGGTGGCTCGGCCTCGGCGGGCAGCTCGGAGCGCACCTGCTGCAGCCGCGCGGTGACCTCCGCCAGCGCCGCCGTGCTGTTGTGGTTCAGCTTCAGGTGCACTGTGATGGTGCTGACGCCGGCGCGGCTGGTGGATTCGACGTAGTCCACGCCGCTGATGGCCGACACGACGCGCTCGATCGGCGTCGTGAGAAAGCCGCGGACGGTTTCGGCGCTCGCGCCGTAATACACCGTCGTGATCAGCACCGACGAGCTCTGGATGTTCGGATACTGCTGCACCGGCAGCGTCGTAATCGCCCGCCAACCCACGAGCACGATCACGAGGTTGACTACGACCGCGAGGACCGGATGCCGGATGAACGTGTCAGTAAAAGAGCGCATGAACGGTTTTCCGATTAACGAGTTGAGTCGCCCGCGACCCGCACAGACTCGCGTAGCTTGAAGGACCCCGAGGTAGCCACCTGCTGGCCGGGGGTGAGACCACTCAGGATCACGACGTCATCGTCGAGCACCGGCCCGCTTTGCACCGGCTGCACATGAGCGCGAGTGTGACCTGCCGAGTCGGCTGCGATGAGGAAGACGTGGTCGCCGGCGGGCCCCTTGCGGAGGGCGCTCACCGGAATCGCCACGACCGTGGTCGAGGGTCCCGTGGGGACCTCGACGCGCACCGAGGCACCCGGCGCCGGGGCCTGGCTCTGGATCCGGGCCCGCACGAGTGCGTTGCGGGTTGCCGGGTCGACCCGCGCATCGACCGCGACGATCCGGGCCGTGATCGGCCGAGGGTCGTCTGCCGCGTACACGGCGACGGGCTCGCCCGCGTGCAGCTCGGCCGCCACCGCTTGCGCCACCGTGAAGTCCACGTTGGCTGCGGCGTCGACCCCCTGCAGCGTGGTGAGCTCGGTGCCTTCGTTCAGGTACTGCCCGGGATGCACATCGGAGATCCCAACGCGAGCCCGGAACGGAGCACGGATCGTCTTCTTCGCGATGACGGCCCGGGTGCGCGCCAGCTGTGCCAGCGCGACGTCGCGCGCCGCACGAGCCTGGTCCACTTCCTCCTGAGACGTGGCCTGGGCCTGCCGCAGGACCTCGAGGCGCGCGAGGCTCGTTGCCGCCAGGTCGGCCTGGGCTTGCTCTGCCTGCAGCTCCGCTTCTTCCACGGAGACATCGAGCCCGACGAGCACGGTGCCGGAGTCGACGACCCGTCCGGGCGCGAGCATCACCTGGCGGACCGTGCCTGAAAGCTCGTTACGCAGGGTGATGGAGTTGAGCGCGAGGACGGTTCCGACCGAGGTGGTCGTGGGGCGATACTGCCGCGCCCGGGCGACGGCCAGGGTCACCGATTCGATGGGCTCGGGCTGGCTCGCGGCCGCGGCATCGGCCTTCCGGGCGGCGGCGTGTTTCCAGGCCACCAGACTGCCGGCAGTGACCAGGAGCGTTCCCAACAGCACGGCCGATCCAACCCAGCCGCGATTGTTCATGAGGAGGCGACTGCGCATACGGGCTGATCTCCTTCTGTCTGATAAAGGTGAAGCACTGCTCCCTGTACTAGACGTTGGGGCGAGTCTCAATTCGACATCGAGACGGTCTCGATCGCGCCACAGTTTCAAACATCGGCCCAGGTACAGTTCAGTAATGAACAAATTTGCCTGTGAGTTCCCGGGGTCTCCTACCTGATCGGGTGGGTTGTGGATGATTGCTGCGGCCGCGGCTCGATTAGGGCGCGGTCAGGAGCTGCGTCTGCGGATCAGTGTAAGCAGTGCCGTAACCAACCCCACGGCGCTGGGATCGATACCGGCGAGATAATCGACCAGCCCGCGGGCCACGAGGCGGACTTGGGTGCCGTACGCAGTCATGATTCATGAATGAACCCTATCGTCGAGAAGTTCCCTCATGACGCAGGCTGCTCGAGCGCGAGCTGGCCCTCGAGGTACAGCCGGCGCCAGCGGTCTCGGTGCTCCAGATACCAGTCGCCGGCCCCCGCCTTCGTGTCCTCCAGGAAGTCGCCGCGGTAGCGCGCCAGGGCGCGCGCGAGCGGCGCGGGGTCCCCGCCTTGGACGAGCGCCGCCTGCGCCAGCCGCAGCTCGGTTTCGAATTGGCGTCCGTCGAATTCCACGGTGAAGCGCGGGTTGATCCGATAGCGCTCCTCCGCGAACACGATCCAGTCGGGCCGGCCCAGAATGCGCCGCAGCTGGTGCAGGGTGACGTGGAAGTCGTTCTTGCGCTGGGCGGGCGAGGCGTCACGCCACAACGTGAGCCCGATCTGCTCGCCGGTGCGGCCCCCCGGATGACACAGGAAGTAGAGCAGCAGCTCGCGCGGCTTGGCGTCGCTCCAGGCGGTGTCGGGAAGTCGCTCGCCGTCCACTGAGATCTCCAGCGGGCCGAGGGCATTGACCCGCAGGACCTGCGCGCCGGCCGGGCGCGCCGCCGCCGTGGGCTCCCCCACCATCGACTCGGCGAGGTCAAGCGCCGAGCTCAGACTTAGTGCTTGCCCCGCCTGGAACGCCGCTTCGAACGCCGTCACGCCGAGGCTGGCACGAACCGTTCCGGCGAGACGGTCGAGGATCTCGCGCTCGAGCGGCAGTGGGGCGGCCCCGGCTTCCTCGCGCAGGTTGGCCGCCGCGCCGAGCAAGCGGGCCGCCCGCACGGCGTCGCCCCGATCGGCTGCGATCCGTGCCAGGTCTTCCACCAGGATGATCGTGGACCAGTGGTTCTTCGTCCGCTTGAGCGACGCCAGTCCGATGGCGAAGGAACTCAACGCGCCCGCGTTGTCTGCTTCGGCGAGGGCGAGCCGGCCTCGCATGGTGGCGAGGTGCGCGATGGGCGCGTTGTAACCATCCTCGAGCGCGAGGGCGACGCCCTCGTCGAACGCCGCGCGCGCGGCCGCGAGGTCGCCGCTGGCTTGCGCCACGCAGCCCTGCCAGTACAGCGCGTAGGTGATCCAGTAGTGCGGTCGTACGGCCCGCGCCACGCCCAAGGCCTCCGCCAGCACGCGGGCAGCGCCTACCAGGTCGCCTGCGAGCAGACGCGACTGGCCCAGCGCCACGAGCGCGCACACGAGATCCACCGAGGGGCCGGCCGTTTCCCGCAGGATCGCCACGCTCTCCTCGGCCACCGGGCCTATCGCCACCCGCTCCCCCTGAAGGGCGAAATACATCGCGAGCGAGGAGAGCGCGCGTCCCCGGGCCCGGGTGCGCGCCCCGCCGCTCCGCTCCAGCGCCGTCTCGATGCGCCGGCGGGCTTCCCGGTAGTGCCCCAGCCCGAACCAGAACCAGTGCAGCGCGGTGGCAAACAGCAGGTTGTCGTCAACCGCCGTGGGGTCTTGCTCGAACCAGTCCGCCGCGGCCCGCAGGTTCCCGACGTCTTCCGCGAGCCGCTCCTGCCACCCCTCGGCGTGGACGGGGAGGAACGGGTCCGCGGCCTCGGCACGGGCGAGGAAGAACTGCGCATGCCGGCGCCCGAGCTCCGCCGCCTCGCCCGCCTGTTCCAGGCGCTCCCGCGCGAATTGCCGTATGGTCTCCAGCATGCGATAACGCGCCTCGAGCGCTTCGGTCTCGAGCAGAACGAGGGACTTGTCCACGAGACCGCTCAGGAGGTCCAGCACCTTCGTCACGGATATCGCGCCGCCTTGAGCCACCGCCTCTGCCGCTTCGATGGTGAATCCCCCGGCGAACACCGCGAGCCGCCGGAACAGGATCTGCTCCTGCTCGGTGAGCAACGCGTGGCTCCACTCGATCGTGCTGCGGAGCGTGCGGTGGTGGGGGAGGCCCGTCCTGTTGCCCGACGTGAGCAACCCGAACACGTCGTCCAGCCGGGCGGCGATCTGCTGGGGATCGAGCACGCGCGCCCGCGCGGCGGCCAGCTCGATGGCGAGGGGAAGCCCGTCCAGCCGCCGGCAGATCTGCACCATCGCCGCCACATTGGCGTCGATCAGCTCGAGCGACGGCCGGACCGCCTGACTGCGCTCGACGAACAACCGCACCGCCTCGCTCTCGGCCGCCACCGCGCGGGTGACCGGCTTATCGTCTTCGGGGAGCGTGAGCGCCGGCACGAGCCAGGCGCGCTCGCCGCCGATCCCGAGCGCCTCGCGGCTCGTAGCCAGGATGCGGAGCCGCGGGCAGCCCCGCAGCAACGCCTCCGCCAGCCGGGCGCACGCCTCGACCAGATGCTCGCAGTTGTCCAGCACGAGCAGCGCGTCCCACTCGCGCAGCGCCTCGAGCAGGGCGTCCCCGGCCGATCGAATGCCGTCGCGGCGCACGCCCAGCGCGTCGGCGACGTGGTGCGGGACGAGCTCCGGATTCGAGAGGGGGGCGAGCTCCACCCAGGCAACGCCGTCGGGGTACTGCGGCCCCACACGGCTCGCCACTTCGAGGGCGAGGCGGGTCTTGCCGCTCCCGCCCGCGCCGGTGAGGGTCAAAAGGCGTGTGCCCTGGAGCAGCTCCTGGACGGCCGCCGTCTCGCGCTCGCGGCCGATGAACGAGGTGAGTTGGGCGGGCGGCGGCGCGCCCGCCGGGGCTTCCGGTGCTTCGATGGCCTCGACGAATGCCGCCATCCCGCTGAACCGCTCGGCGGGCGCCTTGGCCAGGGCTCGGGTGAGCGCGGCGGCCACCGGCTTCGGGACATCGGGTTGGAAATCCGTGATCCGCGGCGCTGCGACCGTGAGATGTCGGAGCAGAATGCTCTCCATGGTCGGCCCGGTGAAGGGAGGCTGCCCCGCCAGCATTTCGTAGAGCACGCACGCCAGCGCGTATTGATCGCACCGCCCGTCCAGCTCGCGTTGCCCGGACGCCTGCTCGGGGCTCATGTAGTCCGGCGTCCCGATCACCGCGCCGGGCTGCGTCAGGGCCCGGCTGCGCGTTTCGCCGGCGGCGCTGATCGCCCGCGCGATCCCGAAGTCCGCCACCACGGCGTGTCCCGATTGAAACAGGATGTTCTCTGGCTTGATGTCGCGATGAACCACCCCTCGCTGGTGCGCGTAGTCCAGCGCGTCCGCCACCTCCCGCGCGATCTTCAGGGCTTCCTCGAGCGGCAGCCGGGTGTCGCGCTGCAGCCGATCGCGCAACGTCTTACCCTCGACGTAGGGCGTGACGTAGTAGAGAAGGCCGGCCGCTTCGCCGGAGTCGTGCACTGCGAGGATGTGTGGGTGATTGAGCGCGGCCGCGATCTCGATCTCGCGCAGGAAGCGCTCGGCACCGATCGCGGTGCCGAAATCGGATCGGAGCACCTTGACCGCCACCTTACGGCTGTGCTTCAAGTCGTGGGCGAGATAGACCGTGGCCATCCCTCCCTGACCCAGCGGGCGCTCCAGGCGGTAGCGGTCGGCCAACGCCTCGGCGAGGCGCTCGTGGTGCCGGATCATCAGGGGAATATGCGTCCGCCCCCGACGGCCCGGCCACCAGCCCGTCATCGGGCTGGCGGCACCTCTAAGGTCGCCGCATGTTGCCGCGGGAGGAGCGACAGTGAAAAACCGAACCCTTGGCTCGACGGGCTACCTCATCAGCGAGCTCGGCTTTGGCGGCTGGGGCCTCGGCGGCTCACAGTGGCGCGGCGTGGACGATGGCGAAGCACGTGATGCCCTGCGCGCAGCCGTGGACCGAGGTATCACGTTCTTCGATACCGCCTTGGCGTACGGCGACGGACATAGCGAGCGCCTCATGGGCCAGGCCTTGAAGCCCGAAATCCACGCTAGTCGCGTGGTCGTCGCTACCAAGGTCCCGCCGCGGAACGAGGAATGGCCGGGGCGGGCCGGTGCGCCTCTCGCAGACGTCTTTCCCGCCCGGCATCTCTCCGCCTCCACGGAGCGATCGCTCGAGAACCTCGGCGTCGACGCCTTGCAGTTACAACAGCTGCATGTGTGGAACGACGCCTGGCTCGACGACCCCGAATGGGAGGTGTCGTACGACCGGATGGTCCGCTTAAAGAAGGAAGGGAAGGTCCTGCATTGGGGGATCTCGATCAACGACCACGCGCCCGAGACGGCGTTGCGGGTGCTCGGGGACCCGTTGTTTGAGACCGCTCAGGTGATCTACAACATCTACGATCGTTCTCCTGAACGAGCGTTGTTGCCGCTCGCACGCACCAAGCCGCTCGGTGTGATCGGGCGCGTGCCTTTCGATGAAGGCGCGCTCACCGGTCAGATTCGATCCGATACGGTGTTTCCCGCGGGCGACTGGCGAGCGGACTACTTTGCCGGTGACCGCCGCGCCGAGGCCGAACGGCGCGGACGGGCGCTGGCTCGACTGCTCGATGACGAGGTCCAGTCCCTGCCGGAGCTGGCCCTGCGCTTCTGTCTGTCGTCACCCCAGGTATCGACGGTCATCCCCGGAATGCGTCGCGCTACGCACGTGCAACAGAACGTTGCGGCAGCGGAGAAGGGGAAACTGACGGCGGGCCTGCTCTCCAAGCTCGAGCCGCATGCCTGGGAGAAGAACTGGTACCCTGCCTAGCGCTAGCTTTTAGCTCATGCCACGCTATGCCGCGTTTCTCCGAGGTGTCATGCCGGTTAACGCGAAGATGTCCGACCTGAAGAAAGCGTTCGAGGCGGCTGGGTTCACGGACGTGAAGACCATCCTCGGGAGCGGGAACGTCGTGTTCAGCGCGCGCGCTGCCTCGGAGGCGTCGCTCGAGGGACGGGCCGAGGCCGCGATGACCGAGCGATTGGGTCGGACCTTCCTCACGATCATACGGCCGATCGACGCGCTCCGGGACCTGCTCGCGTCCGACCCCTACCGAGCGTTTCGTCTCGCGCCCTCCGCGAAGCGCGTGGTCACGTTCCTGCGCCGGCGGCCCACCTCGAGGCTCGCGCTTCCGATCGAGTTCGAGGGAGCCCGTATCCTCGCCGTGAAAGGAGCCGAAGCTTTCAGTGCCTACGTGCGGCACCCCAAGAGTCCGGTCTTCATGACGCTGATCGAGAAGACGTTCGGCAAGGAGGGGACGACGCGCACCTGGGACACGGTCGCGAAGGTCGCGCGCTGAGGCATGCGCATCGGCATCGACCTGGGCGGCACGAAGATCGAAGCCATCGCCCTGTCGCCCGCGGGTCATGAGATCACCCGTCTGCGAGTTACCACGCCGCGTGACTACGCGGCGTCGCTCGACGCCATCGCGGGGCTGGTGCGGGAGCTCGAGCGCGCGGCCGGCGCTCAGGGCACAGTGGGGGTCGGCATTCCGGGTACGGTGGTGCCCCGAACAGGGCTCGTGAAGAACGCCAATTCCACCTGGCTCAACGGTCAGCCGCTCGAGCGTGATCTCGCGGGACGGCTCGGCCGCCCGGTGCGGGTCATGAACGACGCGAACTGCTTCGCCCTGTCCGAGGCCACCGACGGCGCGGCCGCGGGCGCGCACGTCGTGTTCGGCGTGATCCTCGGCACGGGAGTCGGCGGCGGGATCGTCGTGGATGGCCGCTGTCTGCCAGGCGCGAACCTCATTGCCGGCGAATGGGGGCACAATCCGCTTCCGTGGCTCACGCCCGACGAGCAACCCGGTCCGCCGTGCTACTGCGGCAAGCGCGGCTGTGTCGAGGCGTGGCTCTCCGGCCCGGGGTTCGAGCGCGACCACGCACAGCACACGGGCGTCACCCTGTCCGGTCAGGGGATCGTGGGCGCCGCGGCGAGCGGCGATGCAGGAGCGGCAGCGACCCTGGCCCGATACCACGATCGGCTGAGCCGCGCCGTCGCGTCGCTCATTAACGTGCTCGACCCCGACGTGGTGGTGCTGGGCGGCGGCATGTCGAACATCGCGGGGCTGCCGGAAGCGACGTCCGCGCTGCTGCCACGCCACGTGTTTGCTGTCGGTGCCAGCTCCGATCCCGTCGCCACCCGCGTCGTGCGCGCCGCGCACGGCGATTCGAGCGGCGTGCGAGGGGCGGCGTGGCTGTGGCCCGCCAGCGAGGAAGACTGAAGCCGGGGACTATTTGAACCTCAGAGCGTGGAACACTTCGTCCTGGGAGATCAACGACTGAAGGACCTTCATATCGTCAAACAGGAAGAACGTGACGACGTCGGCGACATCGTTCTTGTGAATCAGGTTGGCCATACAGTAGGTGTAACCCCTTCCAAACTGGGAATCCAATGCCGTCATCGACGTGAAGCCCCCGTCGGCGCCGAACTCCTTCTTGACGGCCGGTTGCGGGAAAGGACGGACGTTGCAGGCTTTTCCTTTGGAGAGGTTGAGACAGATTGTTTGCAAGAAGGCTGCGCCGACCTCCGGGTTGTTCGAACTCGGGAAGATCGCGTACCGGATTTCGACTTTGGCTGCTCTCGACTTCATCGCGAACTGGTACAGCACGTCCGGGTCGGCGACCACTGCCACTGGCGAATAATCTCTGGGGAGAGTGAAAGAGAGCGAGTCCTTCAGGAGCAGAGCGGCAAAACTCTCCTGTGACCACGCGGCACCGCTCGAGAGCGCTGCGGCCAGACTCACGATCCAGCCCACTCGTTTCATGGGCGCGCGACCTTGATCATCGCCGTGGGGCCTCCATGAGCGGCATGGTATGCTTGCCGCCGTTGATGACCACGCCAGCACAAGAACAGGCAGCCAGGTACCATCGAC
>Ga0209055_1001524_pt1 | contig 15199 bp, 12 predicted proteins | sample GraSoiAngelo_110_FD_185875 | JGI IMG/M metagenome (GOLD analysis project Ga0209055, IMG submission 185875) | Grasslands soil microbial communities from the Angelo Coastal Reserve, California, USA - 14_0903_12_30cm (SPAdes) (version 2) | ecosystem: Environmental > Terrestrial > Soil > Grasslands ... | reverse complement strand
AGAAGTCGGTGATCCGGCAGCTCCAGATCGGCTCCCCGCGCACGGGCGCGCTGGCCGCGATGCTGGCCGACCCCGGCTGGCTCGGCTCGCCGCCGCGGATGGCGCTGGAGGGCCGGCGCGCGCACCACCTGCCCGACCCCAACGAAGAGCAGGCGGAGGCGGTGGCGCGCGTGATGGGCATGCGGCCCGGCCAGCTGTACCTGATCCAGGGCCCGCCCGGCACCGGCAAGACCACGGCGATCGTCGAGTCGATCCGGCGCATCCTGGGCCGGAACCCGAACGCGTCGATCCTCCTGTCCTCGCACTCGAACGACGCGGTGGACACCGGCCAGGAGCGCCTGCTCGGGTTCTCGCACGTGCGGCAGGCCCGCGTCGCCGAGCCGGGCAAGGTCCCGCGCCGGCTCCGCCACACGCTGGTCGAGGGCGACGACCTGGAGCCGTTCAACCTGGTGGCGGGCACGTGCAACCGGCTCGCGATCGACTCCCGGCTCCGCTTCCGGACGTTCGACTGGCTGATCCTGGACGAGGCCAACAAGGTCCGGGCCAACGAGGCGCTGGCCCTCATGCCGCTGGCCAAGCGCTGGGTGATGATCGGCGACCTGAACCAGCTGCCGCCGGTCATGGAGGAGGCCGCCTCCTCGTTCCAGATCCAAGACCCGCTGGACGAGATCGTGCGCGACGACAGCTTCTATGGCCCCGGCAGTACCGGATGCGCGAGCCGATCGGGCGGGCCGTGTCCGACCTGTTCTACGAGGGCAAGCTGATCCACGAGGCGCCGCACCCGCGGATGCCGCTGCCGTGGCCGTTCGACCGCGAGCTCGTCTGGGTGGACACCGGGGCCCAGGAGGAGTACCGGGACGCCCAGAAGTCCGTGGCGAACGAGTTCGAGGTCGCCCTCTGCAAGGACATCACCACGATCATCCGCAAGCGCGTCCGGAAGGCGAAGCTGGCGGTGATCGCGATGTACAACTCGCAGGTCAACAGGCTCGTCTCCTCCCTCAAGGGCATCGTGCCGCCGGACGACATCGAGTCGGTGGACGCGTTCGAGGGCCGCGAGTCGGACGGCGTGATCCTGTCCCTGGTCCGCTCCAACGACCGGGCCGCGATCGGGTTCCTCAACGACCCCAACCGCGTGAACGTGGCCATCTCCCGGGCCAAGAAGCTGCTCGTGATCGTGGGCGACTCCAGGACGGTGATCGGCGGCGCGCCAGAGCTGTTCGGGCCGCTGTTCGAGCACTGCCAGGAGGAGGGTCTGGTGGCCGGCGTCGGCGCGGTGGTGACGGCGTGCCAGCGGGTCGGCATCCGCTCCCAGGTGCAGCGCCTCTCGAAGCCGAAGCGCGGCGAGCGGCGCCGGAACCGGCGAAAGAAGCGCAACCGCGACCTGGCCGCCGCCGAGGCGACGGGCGAAGTCACGACCGCGGTCGTGGAGGGCGTCGACGAGCCGGTCGGCGACGAGGTCGCCCTGGAGATCGAGGCGGTCGAGGCGCCCGAGCCGCCGGCCGATCCGATCGAGCCGGCGCTGCCCCCCGAGGCCGCGGCGCCGGTGGAGATGGAGCCGCGGGCCGAGGCGGCGGAGCCCGCGGAGGCTGCCGCCCAGAAGCCGCGCCGGCGCACGGCGCCCAGGGCCCAGGCGCCGCCGCAGCCGGCGGCCGAGTCGCCGGCCCCCAGGCCGCGGCGCCGGACCACCCGCAAGGCCGAGCCGGCCGCGGAGGAGCCGGCGGCCGCCCTCGAGGTGGCCGCGAGCGAGGCCCCGCCCGCCAACGGCTCGGCCGAGGCGGCGCCGAAGCCGAAGCGGCGCCGGGCGGTCAAGGCCGTGGACGACCTGGAGATCGTGCCGGGGCCGGCCGCTCCGGCTCCGCGGCGCCGCCGCGCGGCCGAACGGGCGCCGGAGCCGCCGCCGCAGGACGAGCTGCCGTTCGACCTGCCCCACGCCGGCTCATGAGGGCCGGCACCACCGTCGGGATCGTCAGCGCGGGCGAGATGGGCGCCGGCGTCGGGCGGCGCCTGCGCGAGGGCGGGGTGCGCGTCGTGACCACCCTGGCCGGACGCGGCGAGCGGACGTGGCAGCGGGCGGCCGCCGCGGGCATGGAGGACGTCGGCTCGCTGGCCGCCGTCGTGCGCGAGGCGGACATCCTGCTCGCGATCCTGCCCCCCGGCCGCGCCCTGGAGCTGGCCGAGGCCATCGGCCGCGACGCGGGGCCGCTCTACGTGGACTGCAACGCGGTCTCGCCCGGCACCGCCCGCGCGATCGGGACGGTGGTGGGCGCGCGCTACGTGGACGCCGGCATCATCGGCGGCCCGGCGGCCCCGCGCTTCTACGCGTCGGGCCCGCACGCGGACGAGGTGACCGCCCTGCCCCTGGACGTGCACGCGCTCGGGGGTGAGATCGGCCAGGCCTCGGCGCTGAAGATGTGCTACGCGGCTCTGACGAAGGGCCTGAGCGCGCTGATCACCGAGTCGATGGTCGCCGCCGAGGCGAACGGCGTCACCGACGCGCTGCGCGGCGAGCTGGCCGACAGCCAGCCGCAGTTCCTGGCCGGGGCCGATCGCCTGCCGGGCGTCGTGCCCAAGGCGTACCGGTGGGTCGCCGAGATGGAGGAGATCGCCGCCACGTTCGAGCAGGCCGGCATGACACCGGGGATGCTGCTGGGCGCGGCGGACGTGTACCGCCAGCTGGAGGACGCGCGGGCCGGGGCCGAGGCTCCGCTCGACCGGACTGAGACGATCGTCCGGGCCCTCAGGCGGGCGCGGGAGCCGAGCCGACCACCTCGCTGATCGTCGCGGAGAGCTGTGCCGGGTTCGTCCGGGCTTTCAGCAGCGACCGGCACACGCACTCGGGCGGCCGCTCGTAGCGCGACTGGTCGTTGGTGAACAGCACGATCTGGGCGCCGGCGGCCGCGAACCGCTCGGCGAGGTTCGTGCCGGCGCCGCCGGGCAGCCACACGTCCAGGCACACGACCGCGGGTCGCTCACGCCAGAACGTGTTGTCGGCGGTCTTGGAATCGCCGGCGATGGTCACGGCGAACCCGTCGAGCCGCAGCTTGAACGCGTAGAGATCCGCGATCGCGGTGTCGTCTTCGACCAGTAGAACGCCGACCATTCCTCCCTCCATGCAATAGCATGACCGAGGTGCCAGACATACTCACCGTACACGCCGCCAACCATCCGGAAAAGCCGGCCCTCATTTGCGGCGATGAAGTTCTGACGTACAGAGAGTACGACGAACGCAGCAATCGCGCTGCCCGCTCGCTCATCGACCGGGGCGTGGAGCCGGGTGACCGGGTGGCTGTCATGGCGTACAACTCGGTGGCGGGCTCGGTGGTTTCTGCCGGGCTGCGCAAGGCACATGCGGTGAACGTGCCCGTGAACTTCCGCCTGCACGGGTCCGAGCTGGCATACGTGATCCAGGACAGCGGCGCGCGGGCGGTGTGTGCCGGGCCGGACTTCGTCGAGCACGTCGAGGCCGCGCGAGCCCTGCTCGAGGCCGCACCGGTGCTCGTGGCGATCGGGGACAGCGCGCCGCCGGCCGGGTGGCTGCGCCTCGACGACGCGATGGCCGCGGCCTCGGGCGATGCCCTGGCCGAGGACGAGGACGGCGGGGCCGGCGCGGCGATGATCTACACCAGCGGCACCACCGGCCACCCCAAGGGCGCGTACCGGCCGCAGGGGATCGACCCGATGTCGGTGCTCCAGGTCCTCCAGCTCTTCGGCCTGCGCAACGACGACGTGCACCTGATGGGCGGCCCGGGCTACCACAGCGCGGTGGGCGCGTTCGCGTCGATGACCATCCTGTGCGGCGGGACGCTGGTGATCATGCCTCGCTTCGACGCGGAGCAGGCGGTCGCCCTGGCCGAGCGCCACCGCGTCACGACCGCGTTCATGGCGCCGACCCTGCTCCAGCGCATCATGGACCTGCCGGACGCCACGCGCGCCAGGTACGACGTGTCCTCGATGCGGGCGCTGATCCTCGGCGCCGCTCCGTGCCCCCATTCACTCAAGGAACGCGCGTCGGCCTACTTCGGTGAAGTCCTGTGGGAGTTCTACGGGGCCACGGAGACGGGGTTCAACCTGGTCCTGCGGCCGGAGGACCAGCTGCGCAAGCCGGGCTCGGCCGGGCGGCCACCGGAGGGCCAGGAGATCCGGCTGCTCGACGACGACGGCAGCCCGGTGCCCGACGGCCAGCCCGGCGAGCTGTGGGTGCGCAACAACTGGCTGGCGTCCTACTACAACAAGCCGGAGGCGACCCGGCGGTCGATGCGGGACGGCTTCTTCAGCGTCGGCGACATCGCGTACCGCGACGCCGAGGGCTTCTACTACATCTGCGACCGCAAGATCGACATGATCATCTCGGGCGGCGTGAACATCTACCCGGCGGAGATCGAGGCCAGCCTGCACGCCAACCCGGCGGTGCGCGATGCGGCGGTGATCGGCGTGCCGGACGACCAGTGGGGCGAGGCGGTCAAGGCCGTCGTCGCCCTCCAGCCCGGCGCCAGCGCGACCGAGCAGGAGCTGATCGACTGGTGCCGGGGCCGGATCGCGGACTACAAGCGCCCGCGATCGGTCGACTTCGTGGCGGAGCTGCCGCGCGACCAGGCGGGCAAGCTGCTCAAGCGGACGATCCGCGCGCCGTACTGGGCCTCGGCCGGCCGCTCCATCTGACGCGCCTCCACGACCAGGCGCGCGGTTTCGGCCTCGCGCCGGAGCGCGTCGCCCCGCTGCCGCATCTGCTCTTCCAGCGCGTAGTGATTGACCATGCATCGCAATATAGCTATATCGCTCTTGAATTGCAAGAGCCCGATGATATAGTTATCTAGCTATGCCATTCGAGGTAGCCAGTGACGAGCGTCAGCGGCGCGTCGACGTGCTGCCCTCCGCCGTCCTCGAGCTGACCTGGGCGATCTGCCGGCTCCGATGGGGTGCGACCAAGCTGGGAAACAACCTCCAGGTCCTCGAGGAGCACGCATCGCCGCTGCGGGAGGAGCTGGAGGCCTGCTGGGACGACGGGGACGGGTGCCTGCCCGACACGTCGATCCTGGCGGAGCGCATCGGGGCGCTCCTGACCGACGAGGCGGACACGTTCCTGCGCGGGTTCGACCGCGCCGTGCACCTGGATGGCTCGGCGCTCGACCTGCGCTCCGAGACGCCCGAGGTGCGGGAGGCGACCCTGGCCAGGCTGGAGCGCCTGCGCCGCGAGCCGGCGCTGGCGCGCCGCTACGCCGCGCTGCTGTCCCGCGTGTGGGAGCTGCTCCGGCCCCGCTGGGAGGCGACGGGACGCGAGACCGTGCGCCGCGCGGCGGCCGACTGGTCGCAGCGGCTCCGCCAGGGCGTCGAGGTGCGCGACCTGCTGCCCGGGAGGCACCTCGGCAAGGAGATGGACCGGGTGCCGGCGCTGCGGCAGCGGCCGAGGGTCGTGCTCACGCCGATGTACTTCGTGGCGATGGGCGGCTTCCTCATCGACATGACCGGGTACGTGCACATCGGCGCCCCGGCCAGCCCGGATGACGTGGAGCGGGTGCGGCGTGAGGAGTCGGAGCTGATCGCGAACCGGCTGAAGGTGCTCGCCGACGGCACCCGGCTCGCGCTCCTGCGCGACCTCGCGGTGGAGCCGGCCAGCGTGATGGACCTGGCCCGTCGCTTCCACCTGGCCCAGCCCACGGTGAGCAACCACGTCCGCCTGCTCCGCGACGCGGGCCTGCTGGAGTCACAGAAGGACGGCGCGCGAGTCGTCTACACGGCCCCACGCGACCGTCTGGACCGGGTTCTCGAGCACACGCGCCACCTGCTGCTCGAGCACTAGCGGCGGGCAGGCCGCGCGGGCCGTTCAGCCCGACGGGCGACCGTTCGCGCTGGGCGTGGACCGCTCCATCGTGATCGTGCCGTTCAGCAGCGCGCCGTCCTCCACGGTCAGCCGCGTCACCTTCACGCTGCCCGACACGTTGCCGGAGCCCGCCACGACAAGCCGCTCCCGGGCCGTGACCTCGCCGTCCAGGGTGCCCCGCACGCTCAGGTTGGCGGCCTGGACCTTGGCCCTGACCGTGCCCTGGCTCTCCACGTGGACGTCGCCGCTGAGCGTGGCCTCGCCCTCCATGCTGCCCTGCACCCGCAGGTGGCCGTCGAAGACCAGCCGGCCGGACAGCACGTCCCGCGGCCCGAGGCTGATGACCGGGCCGTTCACGGTCGCCGGCTCGGACGCGGGAGCGGGGGTGGCGGCAGGGGCCGCGACCGCGGTCTCGGTCCGGGCGCGGTAGCGCGGCGTCGGAGGGGCGTCGTCGGCCGTCTGCTGGCTGCCTTCCATCGTCTTCATCTCCCGTCTGTGACCATGCGGATAATGTCGAGGGGGTCGTTCGGCAGGCGCAGCATTGTACGTCTTGGGGGGGACTGCATGGTTCTGGACACGCACGCGGCGGAGCTCACGGCACACTTCTTCGACACGTTCGCCGACGCGTACGACGACTGGTTCTGGGGCCTCCACCGGCGCGTCGCCGGGCGGCTGGTCGCGCTCGCCGCGGCCCGGTCCGGCGAGGCCTGCCTCGACGTCGGCTGCGGCACCGGCCTGGTCGCCCACGGCCTGGCCCGGGTGGTCGGCCCCGACGGCCAGGTGGTCGGCATGGACGTGTCCGAAGGGATGCTCAGCGTGGCTCGGCCGCGGGCGCTGCCGAACACCACGTTCCACCTCGCGGCCGCCGAGCCCCACCTCCCGTTCCGCGACGGCACGTTCGACCTGGTCGTGCTGTGCGACTCGCTCGCCTACCTGAGCAACCCGGGCCGCTCGCTGGAGGAGGCGCGGCGGGTCCTCCGCCCGGACGGCCGGATCGCGCTCGCGCTCCGCTGGCGCTCGCTCGACACTATCGCGCAGGAGGTGTTCTTCCGCCTGCTCGACCGGGTCAGCGAGGAGCACCCGGTCGTGGTGCCCCAGCAGCGCGACAGCCGCGGGCTCCTGGGCGAGCCGCCGGTCATCCGCGAGGTGCTGTGCCAGGCAGGGTTCCGGCGCCCGTGGACCACCTCGCTGGTCAGCGGCGATCGCACCGGCACGGCGGCCGACTGGCTGGACTTCATGACGTGGACGGGGCCCCGCCCGTACGCCCTGCTCTCGACGCTCGTCCCCGGCCAGCGCCGCCGGCTCGAGGCGCAGCTGGACGGCGAGATGCGGCGTCTGGGCGAGGACGCGTTCCGCCACCACCACGCGTACACACTGGCCGGGGCGGTGGCGGGATGAGCGCCCCCGCACGGGGGGCGCTCAGTCGCTACTTCGCGCTGGCCGGGCGGGTCGCCTGGGTCTCGACGACCACCGTCGGGCTGGGCTCGTCGACCTCCAGCGGCCTGGCGCCCTGCACCCGCTCGTTCCAGTAGTCGCGGAGCTTCTCGCGCCGTTCCTTCCCGCTGACCGGGTCGAGGAAGTACGCGAGGGCGGCGCCAGCTCCCGCCACCATCAACGTTCTGGTCAAGCCCATCGTTCTCTCATTATGGGAGCCTTCCCGCTACCGGGGCAGGAACGTGACGTCGATGGTGGTCGAGCCGCCGCCGGCCCGCCACGCCCGGCGCAGCTCCCCGGGGTCGCCCAGCGCCGGCAGCGGGATTCGGACCGCCGGCACGCGGGCCCGGAACGGCCGCTCCAGCAACGGGTAGGGGTCCAGCCGGCAGATCCCACCCGGCTCCAGCGCCACGCGCAGCCGCACGGCCGCCGCGTCCAGCTCCAGGTTCGGCGGCATGGGCGGGTACTCGCCGGACCAGCCGGTGAAGCCGTAGCGGCAGATGTCCAGCGAGATCCGGTCCCAGAGCTGGAGCCAGAGGTAGCCGCACCTCAGCTCGCGGTCGTCGACCGCGTCCACCCCGAGCCGGTCGCGCAGCTGGCGCTGGCGGCGCACCTCGTGCTCGACGAACGCGCCGACCGCCTCCCCCTCCTCGCCCCCCAGCGGGGGCGGCTGGAAGTCCGCGCGCCAGCCCCAGTGGTTCGTGAAGAAGCCCGAGAAGTGCAGGGACGCGAGGAGGCTGGCGTACGGGTCGATCGCCTCCAGCGCGTCCAGCCCGATCACGTACAGGCGCGTCGTGGTCGCGCGGGCCACCTCGTGGAATGAGAACGGGCGGCCGTCGGGGCGACAGGGCAGCGTCTCGTCGAACGCGGCCCAGGGCAGGTCGTGCAGGCGGGCGGCGGCCACGCACGAGTCGTACGGCCGCGGCGCCTGCCACGGCGGCGCCTGCCACGCGGCGGCCAGCCAGCCGGACAGCAGCGCGTGGTCCGTCTGCCGGACCAGGACCAGCTCGTCTCCTTCCTCCCGGACGATCACATCCCCAGCGTAGAGGTCCGGCCCCCCTCGCGGTCCCCCGGCTCAGAACTCCGCGTCGGCGGGCAGGTGGCGGACCGACTCCAGGTAGTCGTCCAGCTCCCCGGGATCGAAGCGGCACATCCCGATCGCGTGCCAGAACTGCCCGCCCACGTCGCCCGAGACCTTGTACCGGCCGTCCAGCGCGATGGCCGCCCACCCGTTCTGGCGGCCGATCAGCGTCAGCCGCAGGTCGGGCGACTCGTCCAGCGACCACACGCGGGCCGTGCCGTCGTCGCCCGCGCTGGCCAGCATCGAGCCGTTCGGCGAGAACGCCAGCGACCAGACGCGGCGGCTGTGCCCGACCAGCGTGTGCAGGTGCTCGCCGGTCGCGGCGTCCCACAGCCGGATCACCAGGTCGTCCCCCGCGCTCGCGAGCAGGGTGCCCGAGGCGGCGAAGGCCGCCGCGTAGAGGCGGCCGGAGTGCCCCGGCAGCACGCGCAGCAGCTCGCCGCCCGCCGACCAGACCCGCACCGACCCGTCCCACGACGCCGACGCCAGCAGCGAGCCATCGTGCGAGTAGGTCACGGCGTACACCCGGTCCGTGTGCCCCGTCAGCGTCGCCAGCATGCTGCCCGTCTCCGTCGACCAGAGCCGGACCTTCCGGTCGCCGCAGCCCGTGGCGACGACGGGCTCCGTCGGGTGGAACGCGATCGACCGCACCCGCTCGCCGTGGTCGCCCAGCGTGTGCATGAGGCGGCCGTTGTGGCGCCACCAGAGGCGGACGGTGTCGTCGTCGTTGGCCGTGGCGAGGGAGTCGCCCGACGAGTTGAACGCCAGCGCCCAGACCGAGGGCGACTCGACGTTGAGGTGCCGCTGCTGGCCGGTCTCCAGGTTGCGCAGGTTGACCCGGCCGTCGTTGCTGACGGTGGCCAGCAGCCGGCCGCCGGGATCGAACGCCGCCGCCAGGAGCGTGACCAGCCGGTCCTCCGTGCCGAACAGCGTCTGCTGGAGCTGGCCGGTCCGCGGGTTCCACAGCCGGACCACCCCGTCGTTGCCGCTCGTGGCCAGCGACGCCCCGTCGGCGCTGAACGACACCGACGTCACCTGCCGGCCGTGGCCGGCCAGCCGGTGCTGCGTCCGCCCCGTCGCGGGGTCCCAGAGCCGGACGGTGTACTGGTCGTCGCTGATCGCGAGCTGGGCGCCGTCGCGGCGGAACGCGAACGGCCAGACCGAGCCGGAGTGCCCGCTCAGGTCGTGCCGCAGCTCGCCCGTGCTGGCGTCCCACAGCCGGACCACGCCCGCGCCGTCCCCGGACGCCAGCACGTCGCCGACCGGGCTGAACGCGACCCAGTACACCGGCTGCTCGTGGCCGGAGAGCTCGGCCGTACACGCCCCCGTGGTGACATCCCACAGCCGCACGGCCCCGAGGGTGTCGCCGCTGGCCAGCACGGGCGCCTGGGGGTGGAAGGCGACCGTGTACACGCCGCCGGCGTGGCCGACGAGCCGGCCGAGCTGCCGCTCCAGGTGGGTGTCCCACAGCTGCAGCGAGCCCTCCGCCTCGGCCACGGCCAGGATGGCGCCGGTGGGGTCGAACGCGACCCGGAACACGGACCGCGTCTCGCCCTGCAGCACGCCCACGCTCTTGCCGGTAGTCGTGTCCCACATGCGGACGACGCCGTCGTGGTACCCGGCGGCGAGGAGCCTCCCCCTCGGGTGGAACGCCGCCGTGTAGACGATGTCCTGCTCGCGCGGCAGGGCCATCAGCAGCTCGCCGGTCCGCGTGGACCAGAGGCGCAGGAGGCCGGTCCGGTCGCCGCTCGCCACCACCTCGCCCGTCGGGTCGATCACGACCGGCCAGGCCCACTCCTCGTGGCCCTCGAGCACGTGCAGGCAGCGCCCGGAGGCCGCGTCCCAGATGCGGACGTCGCCGTCTGACGCCCCGGTGACCAGCAGGCGGTCGTCGGGCCCGTACGTGACCGCGAAGACGCGGCCGCGATGGCCCTGCAGGTTGCGGACCGGCCGCCCGTCAGCGGTCTCGCACACCAGCACCCCGCCGTCGTCGCTGCCGATGGCGAGCGTCCCGCCGTCGCGGCTGTACGCGATCGACTGGGGCAGGCGGCCCAGGCCGGGGTGGAAGCCGTGCCGGACGCTGATCTCGGCCGGCGCGAAGACCGTCACCACCTCCTGGTCGGGGACGATCGCCGCCCCCCGCAGCTCGGCGGCGTCGCTGGGCAGCCCCGCGACGTGGATCAGGGAGGCGAGCCGCCACCGGCTGCCGGTCAGCGTGGCATCCGTCAGGTCCGCGCGGCCGAGGCGCGCCCGGCTGAGGTCCGCGTTCGTCAGGTCGGCGCCGGTCAGCGTCGCGTCGTCCAGCCGGGCGCCGACCAGGCGGGCGTCGCGCAGGACCGCCCCCGCCAGGTTGGTGCCCACCAGGCGGGTCTCCGACAGGTCCGCGCCCGTGAAGTCCACGCCCTGGAAGTTCCGGCCCGAGAGGTCCCAGCCCTGGAGCCCGGCTCCCCGCAGGTCGGCGGTGGGCGACGTCCGCAGCCGGCCGGTGATGAGCATCGCGTTCGTCCACACGATCTCGCTCGGCCGGTGCGACGCCAGCACGTGGCTCGTCCACTCCTCGCAGACGCGGGTGCCGGCCAGGTCGCAGAGGAACTCGACCGTCAGCTGTGAGAGCGACCGCTGGACCAGCAGGGCCGGGTTCTCCCGGGGCGCCCGGGTCAGCTCGCGGGCGATCTCGGCCGCGACCAGCCACTCGGCCACCGAGTCGTGGATGAAGCCGAACGCCCCCTCCGCGGTGCGGACCAGCAGCGAGCCGGCGCCCATGGCGTGGATGGTCTGCTCCGGCGACAGCGGGACCTCGCTCAGGCCGGCCAGCGTGCCGGCGACCTCGGACAGGTCCTCGATCCGGAGCACCGGCTCGCCGGCCGCCCACAGGCGCTGCGCCAGCACGCTGACCGCCCGCCACAGCGCGTCCACCGGCAGGCCGGCCAGGGCGCCGCGCTCGCCGTGAGCGCGGGTCGCCTCGTGGGTCAGCCAGTTGCTCAGGATCTCCTGGTAGAGGGCCGCCGCGCTGACCGGGCTGCCCGCCCGGGCCACGCCGAGCAGCCGGCGCTCGTCCAGGTCGGCGATGAAGCTGAGCATCCGGGGGTTCTGGGACAGGCCGAGGAGGTCCTGGATCCCGCTGATGAGGCCGAGTCGGCGGTCGGCGGCGTCGCTCGAGCTGTACCGGTTGACCAGGAAGGACCGGATCTGGGCGTGGGTGAAGTCCTCGACGGACAGGATCCGGCGCTGGGGCAGGTGCTCGACCCGCTCGCCGAGCGCCGACAGCACCTGGGCGTTGGACTGGAAGTACTGCGTCCGGCTGCTCACGATGACCTTGGCGTCGCCAGCCGCCGCGCCCAGCAGCGTGTGCAGGTGCTCGGTCGCCCGGTCGTACGTGACGCGGGTCACCAGCTCGTCGAAGCCGTCGTACAGGAGCACGACGCGGCCCTGCTGGAGCATGTAGCGGAACGCACGCAGGTCGATCGTCTCCTCGCCCTGGTTGGCCAGGTGGGCCGCGACGAGGCCCTCGACGGAGTGCGCCTTGTCGAGGGCGCGCAGCTCGATCAGGATCGGGACCAGGTGGGGCAGCTGCTCCGCGATCCGGCGCGCGATCTCGTGGAGCACGAACGTCTTGCCCCGGCCGAAGTCGCCGAGCAGCAGGACGAAGCTGCCCTGGTCCGCCGCGACCAGCCGCATCAGCTCGGCCGCCAGGTCGTCGCGGACGGGCTGGCCGGGCCGGTCGAGCTCGCGGAACCGCTGCGGGACGTACAGGCCCGGTGAGTACAGCCGGTCCGACCGCAGCCGGCTGGTCTGCTTCGTCACGTAGTCGGCGAGGTCGAGCAGGCCCTGGAACTCCGTGAAGCTGCAGAGCCGGACGCCGCGCAGCCGGGCCTCCTCGCGCAGCTCCCGCGGGGCCGCCGTCTGGCTCTGGTAGACCACCTCGGAGGAAGGCCTGCAGGTCGTCCCGCGCCGGCCTGCCGATGATCGCGCCGATCCGCCGCTGGGCCACGTACTGACCGGGGCGGGTGACCAGGAGCTGGTTCGACTCGCCCAGGCGGCGCACCTTGGCCAGCTCGTCGCGGGCCCGGCACACCTCGGCGATGCGCTCCAGCAGCAGGCTCATCGGGTCCAGCGCGGGCGGCGGCTCGGGCGGCTCCGCGCGGGCTGTCCCCGGTTCGGCCGGCGCGAACGTCGCCGCGCACGCGTGCCAGCGGCGGGCGTCGCTCTCCAGGTCCTCGGCCCCGGCCCGCCACCGACGCACCCCGTCGGCCCGCACCTCGATGAGCTCGTGCAGCCGGTCGCCGGCCGCCGGGAGGACCGGCAGGTGCGAGCCCAGGCGGCCGATCCCCGCCCCGGCGGCCCCCGGTCCGTGCACCAGGAGGTTGAGGCGGCGGCCGAGCAGCCGGTCGAGGGTGCCCGCGTCGCGCAGGACGTCCGCCCGGCCGTCCGCCAGGCCGCCGCCGGTGAGCGGGCCGTGGCGGACGACCCCGATCCGCAGCCAGCCCGCGTCCTCGTAGTGGCGGAGCCGGTTGGCGAACCAGGTCGCCTGGGCCTCGGTGACCAGGCCGTGGTCCGCCTCGGGCCGGTCGTCGATGCCCATGCTCGAGTTGAGGCCCGCCACCACGACGCGCAGCTCGGGGACGTCGAACAGGGTCCACGGCTGGCCGCTGTCGAAGACGGGGCCGTCGAGGCCGTGGTACAGCGTGGTGAACAGCTTCGCGTAGTGCTGGAACTTGGGGTAGAACGGCGGCTGCGGCTGGCGGTCCTCTGCCTCGCACTGGAAGAAGTAGGCGCGGCAGGCGGCCCGGGAGACGTCGTGCGGGCCCGGGACCACGATCAGGCGGTGCGGCTCGACGCCGATCACGTCCCGCAGCCCGACCAGGAACCGCAGCGCCTGGTCCACCTCGCCCAGCCGGGCCGACTCGGTCAGGTCGCCGGAGACGACGACCAGGTCGGGCGCCGGCGCGCCGCGGTCGGCCAGGGCGGTGACGTCGGCCCAGATCCGCTCCTGCAGCCCGGCCGGGCCGACGGCCCCGTCGGTCCGGCCGAAGCGCGGGCCCGGCACGTGCAGGATCGTGACCGCGTCGCGGCGAGAGGCCTGCTCCGCCGCGATCGGGGGGTACGCGGGCGGGATCGGCGGCGTGCGCCGGCGCGGCGGCCCGGCCGGCGGGGGCGGGCCGGCGGGCGGCCCGTCGCCGTTGGGCGGGAAGCCCGGGTCGCGAGCCGGCTTGCCGCGGCCGTCCAGCGTGTTCCTGAGCTGGGTGAGGAGGACGGTCCTGGCCTCGTCCTCGGTCCGCGAGCGGGCGAGATCGACGTACGTGATCTGCGCCAGGACACCCTCGAGCGTGCAGTCCTCGATGCGGACCGTGACCAGCCTGCCGGGATGCGTCCGCAGCGCCGTCTGCCACTCCATGCGGCAGTACTCGGCCTCCAGGTAGCGCCCGGACAGCACTGCCACCACCACCCGCGCCTCGCGCAGGCCGCGGTCCATCTGGTCCACGAACGGGACCCCCGGCACGAAGTCCCAGGCCTGGACCAGCGTGCGGTAGCCCGCGTCCTCCAGCTGCCAGGCGATCCACGTCGCCCAGCGCTGGTCCGCGGGCGTGTAGCTGATGAAGAAATCGAGAGACGAGCCATCCCCCCGTGCCATGCCGCCAGTATTCTCCCTTCGCTTGCTGGAGCCTGTCGAGTTGGTCAGCGGCCGGGCAGGAGTGTCGCGACCTTCTTCCGGATCGCGTCGCCCTCGCGCGCCCAGTCGAGCAGGTCGCCGATCATCTCCGGCCGCGCGGCCACGAACGACCGGCGTTCGTGCACCGCCTCCAGGCGATCGTCGAACCGCGAGCCGTCCAGCCCGACGATCGCCACCCCCGCCTCCCGGGCCAGGAGGGTGCCGGCGGGCATCTCCCACGGCTCCGGGCAGTAGCCGACGAAGCCATCGATCGCGCCCCGCGCCAGCATCACCCACGACACCAGCGGGGCCCACGTCTGCAGCACGCGCCGCGACCGCGACTCCAGCGCGAACCGCAGAGACCGCGCCGTCGGGTCGTTGCGCGCCACGCCGTGGCCCTGCGTCCACGCGACCACCGGACCGCAGTCCGCGAGGTCGCGGGCGACCGGCCGCATCGCCGTCCCACGGCCCCGGATGGCCGTCCAGGTCTCGCCGGCGACCGGGTCGTGCACGACCCCGAGGACCGGCAGCTCGTGCTCGCACAGCGCGATCCCGACGACGAAGGCGTGGAGGCCGATGGCGACGTTGTTGGACCCGTCGAGCGGGTCCACGACCCACGTGTGGTGCTTGTCGGTGCCGTCCAGCGGGCCCGACTCCTCGGTCGCGATGCAGTGCGCCGGGAACTGGCCGCGGAGGTGGTGGACGATGCAGCTCTCGGCCGACGGCTCCAGGCTGGTGACCACGTCCCCGCCGGTGCCCTTGGCCGAGACGACGAGCTCCTCGACCTTGCCCGCGGCGCCGTCGAGGATGAGCGCGCCCGCGGCCCGGGCCGCCGCGACCGCGACCTTGCATGCGAGATCTAAGTCCATTCGACTTCCAAGATGGATAGCTGGTCCGCGACGATCCGCGCGGCGGCGACCGACTCCTGCTCGTCGCAGCATTTCCGCTGGACGACGTGGGTGCCGCAGTGTACCGGGCCGAGCGTCAGGTCGTGGCTTCCCCGGTGCGACATGCCGACCGCGATCGTGGTGGCCTCCGAGGCGACCGTCTGGTGAAACCGACCCGCTTCCAGCACGTAGGTGCTGCCCTGCCGGCTCAGGTCCCGCGTCAGCACGCGGTACCCCACGAGGCGAGGCGTGGCCCGCAGCTCATCTCCGCCTTCGTCGTCGCTGTGCACCTCGAACACTCGATACGACGACTCGCCCTCGACGATGGC
>Ga0209055_1001519_pt1 | contig 15219 bp, 17 predicted proteins | sample GraSoiAngelo_110_FD_185875 | JGI IMG/M metagenome (GOLD analysis project Ga0209055, IMG submission 185875) | Grasslands soil microbial communities from the Angelo Coastal Reserve, California, USA - 14_0903_12_30cm (SPAdes) (version 2) | ecosystem: Environmental > Terrestrial > Soil > Grasslands ... | reverse complement strand
CATTGTATTCTGCAAACGCTGACGCTGGCGATGGACATGCGGAAAGACCTGATCACGAATGCGATTGTCGATCTCTTCGGCGCGGTCACCATCATCGAACGAAACGACGCGCCTGTTCGTCGCGCAGAAGGTTTGGACTTGCGAAAGGGTATTTTGCGCGGCAGCGCTGCCACCGAGATCAAAATCGAAATAGACGGCTTGAAGTTCGATGTCGATCTTTTGAACGCGCAGAAGACAGGCCTCTATCTTGACCAGCGGCCGAACTATCGAGTGGTTGCCCAGCATGCGGCCGCACGCCGTGTGCTCGATTGCTTTGCAAATGAAGGTGCGTTCGCGCTTTCGTGCGCGCGCGCCGGAGCGGCTGACGTTGCCGCTGTGGAAGAAAACCGCGAAGGCATCGCCGCCGGGAAACGCCACGCGACACAAAATGGATTGAAGGTGCGCTGGATGGAGGGCGATGTTTTTCAATTCCTGCGCGCGGCTGAAAAAGCGCAGGCGCAGTACGACTTGATCGTTCTCGATCCGCCATCGTTTACGAAAACGAAGAGCGGCTTGCGCGATGCCTTGCGCGGTTATCGCGAGCTGCACCTGCGCGCCTTCAAACTTTTATCGAAAGATGGTTTGCTCGCGACGTTTTCGTGTTCGCATCACGTGAGTGAGGCCGCATTTGCGCAAACCGTCGTGGACGCGCTTGTCGACGCACGGCGGTCGGCGAGAAAACTCCACCGGTTCGAACAGGCGCCTGATCACCCCGTGCTCCCCACATTGCCCGAGACCGAATATTTCAAGGGCCTCCTGCTCGAAATGATGCCGGGGCGGTAGCTTTCCGTTTTGTAGGGGAAGCCGTTGGCTTCCCGTGGGACGACATCGTCGTCCCCCACAGAATCGCCGAGATCTGAGAGCGCCTTTGATCAAAAAAATTCTTTCGGGAAAAATCTGGAATTCTGAACGCTGCTCATTAATGTGGCGTCAGCGGCGAACCTGCGTGAGCGAGCCAGGGGGTGAGCCAACTACGCGACCGGATTGTCATGGCAGAAAAAATTCGACCGATCGAACAAATGCTGGAATTGAGCGAAGAAGAGTCGCTCTCCCCCGAGCATCTCGATTCGCAAGTGCAAAAGGCGCAGGAGCAATTGCTCCAGCTCAAGCGCCAGCAGGAACAAATCGAAAAGCAAAAGCGGGAACTCGAAGAATTGAGTCGCCGCCAGGAAGAACTGGAACGGGGGCGCGCGGAAATGACCGACAAGCTGACGCGCTCGCTCGTCGTGCTCGAGCGGGAAGGCTACGACACGCAGAAAAGGCTCGAGCAACTCCGCGCGGTGCGTGAAAGTTTTGGGCAGCATCTGCAATTAATCGAAGCGATCGATCCGAAGAGCTGGAATCCGGCGGAGTTGCACAAGGAATTGAGCCGGGCGCTGAGCGCGGTGGACGACGCGCGCGCCGAATTCAGCCAGCAACGCAGCCGGCTCCAAGCAACCGGCGATAGCGCGGGCGATGCTCCGTTACCCGAAGTTGCGCCGGACCTTGCGGAGCTCACCGGTGGCCGCTCACTTTTTCAATGGCTGCGAATTGGCTTCGCCCTCAGTTTGCCCCTGATCATCTTCGGATTTATCGCGCTCTTTCTTTTTTTCTGGATCGCTTCGTCCACCCGGTGATGCTTCATGCTTCGTCGCCCGCCTAGATTGGCTACGCCGCTGGATCGAGAACAAGAAGAACTTGTCCACCGGGAATCGGACCTGCGGGACAAGGTTGAAAAACTCGAGCGTATGATCGCGGATGCGCCGCGGGTCGCGGAGGAGACTTCGCGGCGGCAGCGAGAAGAATTGCGCGTGCGAGCCAACGCCGGCCGCAGCCGCCTCGATATTTCGGTCGCTTTGCACGACAAACGTTACGGCGACGATGATCGAAGGACCAAGCGGCGCGGTTCGCTTCGCAAGGCGCGGCGCGAAGGCCGGATCGTATTTATCGTTCTCGCAATCGCACTCGCCATCGCAGTTGTTTGGTTGATGAGTCACTTGCATCTTTGATCGACAATCGATGGCTGACCCTTCCGATCTCGATGTTGCCTACGTCGCGAAACTTGCGCGACTGAATCTGACCGGCGAAGAAACGTGCTTGTTTCAAAAACAACTGAGCGATGTTTTAAAATATGCCGCGAAACTGCGCGAAGTGGACGTGAGCCGCGTTGAAGCGGCCGCGCATGCCATTCCGGTGTTCAATGTTTTTCGCGAAGATGAGCCGCGCGATTGGTTCACAGCCGAGCAAGCGCTCAGCAACGCCCCGCACAAGGCGAACAATCTGTTCATCGTCACGAAAGTCGTCGAATGAGCCGGCCTGCCTTGCCGGCGCTCAATATCGCCGACCTGCAATCTCTGCTGCGCCGTCGCGAAGTTTCGCCACGCGAAGTGCTAGATGCGCTCCAAGCGCGCATCGAAGATATCGATCCAAAAGTCGAGGCTTATCTCTCAATCGATTTCGAGGCTGCGGCCAGGGAGGCGGAGAAAGTAGATGTCGATCTTCCGCTCGGCGGTGTGCCGATCGCGATTAAGGATATCATCAACGTGGAGGGGCAACCGTGCACGTGTGCGTCGAAAATCCTGCGCAACTACCGCGCGCCCTACGATGCGACGGTGATTCGAAAATTACGAGCGGCAGGCGCGATTCCGTTTGGCAAAACGAATATGGACGAGTTTGCGATGGGTTCTTCCACGGAAAACTCGAGGGTGAAACTGACTCGGAACCCGTGGGACCTGTCGCGCGTGCCGGGCGGATCGAGCGGCGGATCGGCCGCGGCTGTTGCCGCCGATGCTGCGTTCGGCGGGCTCGGCACCGACACCGGAGGTTCGATTCGGCAACCGGCCGCCCTCTCCGGCATCGTCGGAGTAAAACCAACTTACGGGCGAGTTTCGCGCTTCGGCGTTGTCGCGTTTGCTTCGTCGCTCGATCAGGTCGGACCACTCACAAAAACCGTGCGCGACGCAGCCCTGATTATGACCGCAATTGCCGGTCACGATCCGCAAGACAGCACATCATTGAACGAGCCGGTGCCGGATTATGTGGCCATGCTTAATAGCAATGGCAATTTGAAGGGCGTCCGTCTCGGTTTGCCCAAGGAATACATGGTGGAAGGAATTGATCCGCAGGTGAAAGCCGCGGTCGATGCAGCGGTCAAGCAATTGCAATCACTCGGCGCGGAGATTATCGACGTTAGCCTACCACACACCGACTACGGCATAGCAGTCTATTATTTTTTGGCTACAGCCGAAGCGTCCGCGAACCTTGCGCGCTTCGACGGGGTCCGTTACGGACATCGCGCCGAAAATCCAAAAGACTTGCTCGATCATTACGGACGGACGCGCGACGAAGGTTTCGGCGCGGAAGTGAAACGCCGAATCATCCTCGGCACTTATGTTTTGAGCTCGGGCTATTACGACGCGTATTACCTGCGCGCGCAAAAAGTGCGCGAGCTTATCCGGCAGGATTTCGCGAAGGCATTTGAGAAAGCCGATGCGATCGTTTCGCCGACCTCGCCCGTGCCCGCTTTCAAACTGGGCGAGCGCACCGCCGATCCGTTGCAAATGTACCTGGCCGACATTTTCACAAACACAGGCAATCTCGCCGGCATTTGCGGAATCAGTGTCCTCTGCGGCTTCGCCAAGTCCGCCAGTCGGACGGACTCGTCCCGTGGCGAGATCGACAATAAGCAATTGCCCATCGGCCTGCAGTTGTTAGGCAAAGCGCTCGATGAAGCGCGCATTTTGCAAATCGCGCATGCCTATGAGCAGAGCACCGATTGGCACAAAGCGCGGCCGCCGCTCGCAAAAATCGAAAATTAGAATCAAAAGTGGCGTCGAGCGAACTCGCGCCCTGAGCCGGTTTTCAAATACTTCTCGAAGGCGCGGGCCTTCGCTTCAGAGGTGAACGCGATCGCCATTTCGACTTTCCAAGGCTTGTACTTGGCGCTGTGCGGACAATTGCCTCGGTTGTGATCGTATAAGCGCGCGGATAAATTTGCGAGCGACACCAGTGTAGTGGATAGATGGATCGGCTTTGCTGACCAGAACGTAAACGTAAAAGAAGCGCGCCATAAATCTGGCCTGCCAAGCCGTAGCTTTGGAGCGCAGCCGCCGCAAAGGACAATTAAACTGCCCGCCTACGTTTTACTCCGGCGTGGCTCCAGCCTTCGCTTTGCGCGGCGCTCCAAGCGAAGGCTGGAGCCGACGACGGGATTCGAACCCGTGACCTACGGTTTACGAAACCGTTGCTCTACCAGCTGAGCTACATCGGCGCGGAGCGGGCAAAGATGGCATTCCGCGATTGCGCGGGCAAGCGGGAAGCTGTTAGGCGCTCGGGGCGGCGAGCGCCTTTACAAAGGCAGAACAAATGTTTCGCCGATCTCGCGTAGTGCGATGCGCTCAGCTTGATGGCGAAGTGCATTTTTGAAACGTTCGATTGGTTCACGAAACGGTTCGAAGCTGAGCCGAAAAGTTTGATGATGCACCGGCATGATGAACTCAGCACCGGCTGCGTTCGCCATTTCGATCGCCTGTTCCGGCGTGCAGTGCGACCGAATCCAGGGGTTATAAGCCCCGATTGACATGATCGCGAGACCGATGCGGCCGCGCTCGCGCAGGTCGCCAAAACTATCCGTCAATGCAGTGTCGCCGGCGAAAATGATGCGCCGTCCTTTGCTTTCCAAAAGGTAGCCGTTATAGCCGCGGCAAGTATCGCGCTGCATGCGCGCGCCCCAATGTTTTACGCGAAAAGCAACGATGTCGATTCTGCCGGTGGGAGTCATCATTGACTTTTGTTCTTCCCACCGGAGCTCGGTGATGTCGCGCAAGCGCGTCCAACGAAGCAAGTCTCTCGTGCGCGGCGCCGTGATCACTTTTGTCGAATGGTCGAAGCGATGCAGCGTCCGCACGTCGATATGATCGAAATGTGCGTGCGACAAAAGAATGATGTCGATCTTCGGTAACTCACGGATAGTCAACGCCGGCGCAGTCAATCGTTTCGGTCCGATCGTAAATCCGGGCAGACGAATTCCAATTCGCGAAAAAAGAGCCGGATCGGTGAGAATCTTAATGCCGAAGAAATTAATAAGCACAGTGGCGTGCCCGAGCCACGCCGCGGTCACGCATGTGTCGTTCCATTCGGCCGGATTTGGTTTCGCAAAAGCGGGAGCAATCGGCCGCCGGCTTTCAATCGTCCACTCGCGCCAGAGATGTGCGATCCAATTTCGACGCGCCGTTTTCTCGCTCACAAGAAGCGCAATGAGTTAGTAAATGGAGAGCTATTCGCTACGGCAAGCACGGAAACGGTAGGGGAAGCTGCCAGCTTCCCGCGGGAAGGCAACGCCTTCTCCTACAACCAATCCCACATCACTTAATCACACCAATTTCGGCGCGGCGATTCTTCGCCCAGGCGGATTCGTTGTGCTCCGAATCAGCCGGCATTTCCAGACCGAAGCTGACCGTCTGAATGCGATTGCCATCCACCCCTTACGAAATGAGATCCTCGCGCACTGCGCCCGCGCGCCGGTCACCCAGCCCACGATTATATTCCGCCGTCCCGCGTTCATCCGTAAAGCCGGCGATGATTATTTGCGCAGAGCCGCCTTTCATGAATTGGGCAATTTGTTGAATTTTCCCCGGCTCAGACGAACGCACCGCCTGACTATCGAAATCGAAATAGACAGGTTGAAACTGTCCGCGCTCAACATTGCCGCCAAAAAACGACGTGCCCTCGCGGCGCTCCGGAAGCGGTGTCCCGGTAACATAATCACCGGTCGCGCCGGCACTCTGACCGCCACCTTTGTTTGCGCAACCGCTGCCTCCGCACAAGATCGACAAGAGTAAGATCGACAATAACGCACGCGAGAATTTCACGACGTGCGCAGAATAGCTCCGGACAATCCGTGTGCAAGCTGGCTTCACTTCATCTTCGCGCCAAACAAGTGTTTCAACGAAGCCAAAAAGGAACCGGCGCGGTCTGCTTTACCGGCGCGAGCAACCAGCACGGGACAATTCGCATGATTCAAAATGCTCCGCGTGAGATCGCCCATGATGTAATGGCGCAGCATGCCCCGCGCTTGTGAAGATCCAGTCACAATCAAATTGTAATTTCCTTCGCGCACTTCTGCGAACACCTGGTCAACCACGATACCGTGCCGGACGCGGACCTCGGCCGGCACACCAAGGCTCTCCAGATCTTTCTTCTGCTGGAGAAGATTCATTCCCAGTTCCGATTTGGATTCCAGTAGTCGATCGATATCCTCTTCCAAACGGACGAGGTCGGCGTAGATCGCTGGCGGTTCAGCCACGATATGCAGGAGAGTAACCGACGCTCCCATGGCCGCGGCGAGCTTGCCGGTAAGTTGAACTGCTTCCTCAATGAATTCTTTGCCGCCAGTGCAAACGAGAAATCTCTTGAGGTCTTCGTATTCTCCGATCGCCACCAGGACCGGCGGCGAAATCGCCTTGATGACTTCATAAGTCTTCATCGAGCGCCAATACAATCCGCTCGCACCCGTTCGCCGCGCCCCGATGACCACGAGATCGTAGGTGACTGTCGATGTTTGCTTGAGGATTTGACGGATCGCTTCGCCGGCCCGCACGACAATCTCAGGCGTGACACCATGCACGCGAAGCGATTGCGATTGCGCATTGAGCGCATCGCGCAAAGCGCCTTCGTCGCCCCGCTTCTCCGCGATGCCGAGAAGCGTCGTCTCCGCCTGTAGCGGACCGGCCAATCGGCCGCCGAGGCGGGTCGCGCTGTCCGCGGCCGGCATTCCATCGCTACAAATCAAAATGCGCATAAAGTTAAACCTTGTGGCCAGTCATGAGCGTGTAAATCACGATCGCCGCACCGATCAGCGGAAGCGGCACAAAGGCGAGCCGAATCTTCGGGCCGGTAAAATATTGGGTCGAGATTGCGCCGATCTGCGCGCCGATGGCCGCGCCGGTGTGCATGACGAGTGCAATCAAAATGTCGACATTGCCTTTAATCGCATGCGTGAAAGTTCCGTAACTGGCCGAGATGATGATCTCAAACAAATCGGTGCCGACGGCGAGATGCGTTGGAATGCCAAGAACATAAACCATCGACGGCATGCGAATGTAACCGGCCCCGCCGCCAAGAAATCCGCTGAACAATCCGCCCACGAAAGCAACTAGAAGAATTATCCAAAGCGAAATAGTGATCCCCGACGTGGGCAGCTTAATCAGCGGCGGAATGTTCAAGCGTTGAATACTTCGCGTGACGTGTCCGAATGATGATGGATCCTCTTTTTTCGTTGCCGCTGTCGCCGGCGCAGCAACGCCGCGTTTTTTTGAGCGCAAGGTTTTACGACTCTCCCACATCATAAATGTGGAGATGCTCACGTAGACGGCAATCGAGACGATGCTCACGACCAGATTGACGTTGCCGGCGCGCTTCAACATTTGAATCAACTGCGCGCCGATTTCCGCGCCGGCAATCGTGCCGATGGCCATGACTAATCCGAGACGAAGATCGACATTGCCGAAAGCGCGATGCTGTCGCACGGCCACGACCGATTTGCCGACGATGTGGGCGAGATCAGTTCCGACCGCAAAGTTCCAATCCAGACCGACCGCCCGCAACGCCGGGCCCGCGATGAAACTGCCGCCCACTCCGAAAAAGCCGCCCAGAATGCCGATCACAAATCCGACGATGACCAGATAAATCGGACTGATGTGCGCGCTGGAGATGGGGAACAACATGTCGATCTTATCCCGCGCGACCACGAATGAGACGCAACAAAAGCGTGGTCACATTTTGGAGAATGACGGCCTGCCCGATGATAAGCAGAAGGGCGACCCCGGCATAAGTGTATCGGTGACGGACCTCGAGCTGATGCAGTCCCTCCCCCAGGAAATGCAGCACCAGGAAAAAGTATCCCACGACCAGCGCGGCGTAGACCACCAGCTCGATCGCAAAAGCTCGCAACGTTTTGGCCGTCTCTTTTTTCATCTCACTCCGCCCCACATAATTCGCCACCGCTCTGTCTGGCGGTTGCGCAAGACCGCGTCAACGAGCAAATTTCATTGCGCCCCCGATGTTTCCTCCTAACGTTCCAGTCCACTCTTTCAAAGGGTCGAACCATGGCTGACGCCGCAAACAAATACGCCGAAAACGTCGCAGGAAAATTTTATGTCGATGATCAATGTATCGACTGTGATTTGTGCCGCGAAACCGCCCCCGCCAATTTCAAGCGCAATGATGATGGCGGGCATTCCTACGTTTACAAACAAGCGGAAAGCCCGGAAGAAGAAGCCCACTGCAAAGAAGCCATGGAAGGTTGCCCGGTCGAAGCCATCGGTAACGACGGCGCCTGATCTTGTAGCGGCGGTCTATGACTGCCGAAATCGATGGCGAGGAAAACAAAACGGCGCTCACAGAGCGCCGCTACAGCCGTCGTACTGACCATCGCCGGTTCGGACAGCAGCGCCGGAGCCGGCGTCCAAGCCGACTTGAAAACCTTCAGCGCATTTGGGGTTTATGGATTGACCGCCGTCACCTGTGTCGTTGCGGAAACGCCGGGAAAAGTCGTCAAGATCGGCAGCGTTTCCGCCGCAACCGTGCGTGCGCAAATTGAAACGCTTTTTGAAAGCTTTCCGATCGCCGCCATCAAGACTGGTTTGCTTTACTCGGGCGAAATCGTGGCGACGGTGGCAAGTGTGCTGACCGAGCGCGCCGCGAGCGGTCAGCGCCTTCCCCCCCTTGTCATTGATCCGGTAATGGTCGCCACGAGCGGCGAGCTGCTTTTGCGCGATGACGCGATCGCGCATTACGAACAGGGGCTTTTTCCACTTGCCTCACTTATCACACCGAACATCGACGAAGCAGCCAGGTTAAGCGGCAAATCGATTGTCGATCTTGCCACGTTGCAGACTGCCGGAGAAAAACTCGCGAAAAAATATCGCGTGCCCATTCTACTGAAAGGCGGGCACCTTCGCCGCGGTCAAGCGACCGATCTGCTTTTTTACAACGGACGCATCACGAAATTTAGCGCGCCGTTTACGCGAGGCATTCGGACACACGGGACCGGCTGCACTTACTCCGCCGCCATCGTGGCAGGCCTGGCGCGCGGGTTATCCCTGGAAGGGGCGGTCCGCTCCGCAAAAAAATTCGTAAGCACGACAATTGCACGGCATTTGAAATGGCAAACTGCTGCCGGGACGAGCATATACGCGCTCAATCACTCGCCTTACGCGTCGCGCGGCTGATTTTCCGCGGCAATTTTGTCGATCTTGGCTTGCGACCCGGTTTCTTTTGCCAGCGCTTCGACTCCATCGCTTCCAAAGCGGCCGCCGTTTCCGCTTGTTTCTTGCTGCGGCCGCTGCCCTTTCCAAGAACTTTTCCTTCCCACACCACTCGCACGGCGAATGTTTTTTCGTGCTCGGGCCCGCTTTGCGTAATCAGTTCATAAACCGGACTCTGCTGCGAAATACTTTGCAGTAATTCCTGCAAATGACCTTTCGGGTTAATGTCGACCGGTTCTTCGGCGATTTGCTCCAGATCGGCACGAGCCTGGGCGAGAATAAATTCTTGCGCCGTTTTCAAATCGCCATCCAAATAAACCGCGCCGATCAGCGCTTCGAACGCGTCGGCCAGTGTCGATGTTCGCGCCCGCCCGCCGCTCGCTTCTTCGCCGCGTCCCATCAGCAGGTAATGGCCAAGATCGAGAGCAAGCGCGTGTTTCTTTAAGGTGTCGCGGGAAACCAGGCGCGACCGCAGCTTCGTTAGTTGTCCTTCCGGCTCGGCCCGAAATTTGCCGTAAAGATGTTCGGTGATGACGAGCTGAAGAATGGCGTCGCCCAGAAATTCCAGGCGCTGATTATTAAAATGATGTTGCTGCGTCTCGTGGCCGAGACTGGGATGAGTAAGCGCCTCCGCCAGCAACAGCGAATTCCGGAATTTGTAGCCGATGCGTTCTTCGAGCGGATGCACGTTAACGCTTTTGATAAATCTCGAGCGATGTCACGAGGTCGAGCGCGCGTTGCAAAACCGGATCGCGCGTCGGCTGCTTCTCCCGGCCGCGGTTGCGACGCTGCGCTTCGGCCGCATCCACCTCCGGATTGGTTCCCGCCAACAACGCCGCCTCGTTCAGATGCGGACGTTCGGTTTCGTAAACAAACGGCGCCATTCCTTTTTCGGCGCTCAACTGAAAGATTTGTCGCTTCTCCGAGACCGACATCGCGACCGGCAAATCGGGTTTTATTCCATCGGAAAACAACGACTGGCCTTCCGGCAAAACCGCTTCCGCCACCGCCACGCGCAAAACTTTCCCGCTCGGCAGTGACAGGTCGGAATACTCCACCGCCCGGCCAGCGCTGGGCTGCCCGATGATTAAAGCCTTGTCATACAATCGCAGTGCGCCCGCAATCGCTTCCGCTCCGCCAGCCGTTTCGCCATCGACCAGCACCAGCAAGAGCCCTTGAAAGGCCGGATCGCGATCGGAAGAAAACGCCCGGTCCTGGCGCGCGGCTGGTTTGCGCACGGTGAAAAGCAATTTGCCTTTTGCACAGAATCGTTTCGCAAACTCCGCCGCGATCGCGAAATCGCTCGCCCCACTGGCGCGAAGATCGACAATCATGGCGCCGATTTTTTTCGCGCCGAACTCTTCCAGCTTTTTATCCATCGCCTTGAGATTCGCACTGGTCAGCGCTCCGAAGCGCACATAACCGACGTGGCCGTCAAAAACCTCACTGTAAAAAGAAGTTTCCGCGGGCGTGCTTTCGCCCCGCGACGGCGGGGGCAAAAGCATCAAGCCGTGTGCCTGGCGAATCAGCATTCCCTCAACGGTAGCGCGATTTAATTCCATCTCCGTAATTGCATCTGGATTGGTGAAATTGTTTTTCAAAAGCGTAATCGCCGCCTGCAAATCGGCGGCGCTTAATGAGTTGATCAGTTCTTCCATCGTCGGAGATGCAGAGGGCGAAGGCGTTGGCGCCGGCGCGCCGCTTGGAAAGGGCGCCGCCGAAGTTGAGGGCGCAGGAGATGCGGCGAAGCCGTGCGCGCTTATCGAAACGCAAACGATAATCCCCCACCGGCGAATAAATCGAAACATTACTCGATTGTTATCCGCTAACCGCGCCAAGAGCAATATCGCGCCGATAATGGCAGCCATCGAAATGAATGGCCGAGACTGCTTCATAAGCCCGGATGCGAGCCGACTCCATGGTCGATCCGAGCGCGGTCACTGCCAGGACGCGGCCGCCCGCAGTCACAATTTCACCGTCCGCGCGGCGTGTTCCCGCGTGAAAAATCTGCACGTCGTTGAGCTTGGTCGCCTTATCGAGGCCGGAAATCGGCTTTCCCGTTTCATATTTGCCGGGATACCCGCCAGAAGCGAGCACGATGGTAACAGTGACGCACTCGTCCCATTCGATCGTGCAATTGTCGATCTTGCCGTCGATTGTCGCCTCCAGAAGCGGCAGCAAATCCGATTTCATGCGCGGCAGAATCGCCTGCGTCTCCGGGTCGCCGAAGCGGCAATTGAATTCGAGCACATGCAGGCCGTCGCTTGTGATCATCAATCCCGGATAAAGTAATCCGCGAAAGGTGACTCCTTCTTTGAGCAACCCGCGCAACACGGGAGGCATGATTTCTTCCTCAAGTTGCGATTGCAAATCGGGAGTCCAATTGTTTGCTGGGCTGAATGCGCCCATCCCGCCCGTGTTCGGCCCTTTGTCACCGTCGAAGACGCGCTTGTGATCGCGCGCCGATTCGAGCAACCGGTAATTTTTTCCATCGACCAACGCGTGCAGCGAACATTCCGAGCCGCGTAAAAATTCCTCGATCAGAATGCGCCGGCCCGCCTCGCCGAAGCGTCCCTCATTCATCATCGAGTCAATTGTCGATCTTGCCGTCGCTGAATCCGGCGCGACGATCACGCCTTTGCCGAGCGCGAGACCGTCGGCTTTAATCACGACTGGAAACTGGAGCTGCTCGCAATAACGCAGTGCTTCGTCGCTGTCGGAAAATGTGCTCGCCTTCGCGGTTGGAATTTTCTGCGCACGCATCAATTCCTTCGCGAAAATTTTTGAAGACTCGATCCGCGCGGCCGATTTTGTCGGGCCGAAGACGCGCAATTTTTCCGCGACGAAAAGATCGACAATCCCCGCCGCCAGCGGATCGTCCGGACCGACCACGGTTAGATCGAGATGAGTTCCCTTCGCGAATCGAGCTAGCGCGGGCAAATCAGTCGCCGGAATCGCCACGTTCTCCGCAATCTGAGCGGTACCAGCGTTGCCCGGCGCGCAAAAAATTCGATTAACGCCCGGCGATTGCTTCAATTTCCACGCGAGCGCGTGTTCGCGGCCGCCGCCGCCAATGACGAGAATTTTCACAGCGAAGTTGCAAGGTAGGGACAGCGCGCTGCGCTGTCCAGGACGCCGCAGCGCGGCGTCCCTACCTCAAGCGGGCTGGCGCGATTCCGCGGGCAAGATCGACAATCCTAATTTTTCGGTGTGCCGAATGATTAATAATTTTGCTGCGATGCCGATTTGGTCGCCCATGAGCATCTTGTGCAATTCGTGGATGCTCCCAATTGGTTGCTCATTAAATGCAACAATTACATCGCCTTCGCGGAGGCCTGCGTGCTCGGCCGGACTGCCTTTCTCGACCGAAACAACAAGCACGCCGGTTTCCCGCGGCAGATTGTAAAAGCGAACGATGCGCCGATGGAGCGGCACATTTTGTCCGGCGACGCCGATGTAACTGCGCCGAATTTTGCCGTCTTTGATCAGCCAGCCGGCCACGAACCTCGCGGTGTTGCTCGCGATCGCGAAACAGATTCCTTGCGCCGGCCGGATCATTGCCGTGTTCACACCGATCACTTCGCCGGTGGAGTTCACCAGCGGTCCCCCGGAGTTGCCGGGGTTCAACGCCGCGTCGGTTTGAATGATATTGTCGATCAAACGGCCAGATTGGGAATACATCGAACGTCCAAGTGCGCTGATAACTCCCGCCGTCACGCTGGCCTGAAAACCGAGCGGGTTGCCGATCGCGACCACCAGTTGCCCGACCCGCAAAATTTCCGAATTAGCCAGCCGCACGTGGACGAGCTGAGGCGCATCGATGCGGATCACCGCAAGATCTGTTTCTGGATCGTCGCCAATTAGCCGCCCGGGATACTCGCGGCCGTCCGGCAAATTGACTGTGATCTGTGTCGCGTCATGCACGACATGGCTGTTGGTCAAAATGAATCCATCGGGCGCGATCACGAATCCGGAGCCGCTGCCGCCAATTTCGCGCGCGCCCTGTCGGCTTCGCCGCTGTTGTTTGATGTCGATGTTGACCACGGAAGGCGCGACGCGCTCCGCGACGCTTACGACTGTGCGCGAATATTCGTCGAGCAAGGCAGAGTCATCCGAGGCGGAGGCTCCCGGCACGGGCGGAGAGAAGACAGAGCGATGGCGCCTCTTCGTTTGGGAAAGTTGCAGTTGTCATAAATCAAATTTCAAGTTGCCGGCACCGGCAGTCAAGTACATGCCGATCTTATCTGTATGATCTGCCTGGGGTGTTACTCTCTTCTTGCACCTAATGGCAGATTCAATAGAAGAAAGATATGCGAAAACTTTCCTCCAGCGCCTCGGTGATGGATGCGCAATGTCCGTCCCGGCTTGTGCTCGATCGCATTGCCGATAAATGGACCGCGCTCATTATTCAAATCCTCGCTCGCGGCACGATGCGTTACGCCGCGCTCCAACGTGAGATCGGCGGGATTTCGCAAAAAATGTTGACGCAAACCCTGCGCAGTCTCGAACGCGACGGCCTCGTGCGACGCACCGTTCATCCAGTCGTTCCGCCAAAAGTCGAATACGCGCTCACGAGACTCGGGCGGACCTTGATTGAACCGCTGCACGCGCTCTGCCGATGGTCGGAAAAACATTTGCCCGAACTCCAAGCAAACCGCGCGCGGGCAAAAGCACCCGCGTTGTCTTCGCATCGTTCCGACTCGTTTTCGCTTCATGCATCGTAAGAGGCTTACGATGCAAATGCGGATGCAGCTTGCGTCCAGCCAGTCCGTGGACTGAAGGTCGATTGTCGATCTTACGATGCATCATGCGGAAATCATTGTCCTCTTATTCACAGCGGTAGCGGGATTGGCAGTAGTCGCGCGCAAGCTCGCGCTGCCCTATCCGGTTGTGCTCGTTCTTGCTGGACTTGCCCTGAGTTTCATTCCGCATCTTCCACAAGTGAGGCTCGATCCGAACCTTGTTTTCTTTTTCTTTTTGCCCCCGCTCATTTATCCGGCGGCGCTGTTCACCTCGTGGCGGGATTTCCGGCGCAATTTGCGACCAATTTTGCTGCTCGCGATCGGATTGGTCCTTTTCACCACGATCGCGATCGCTTGCGCGGCGCATTCGATCGCGCCGAGTTTGCCGTGGGCAGCCGCGTTCGCGCTTGGAGCAATCGTTTCCCCGCCAGACGCGATCGCCGCGACGAGTGTGATCCGCCGGCTTTCCGTGCCGCATCGCATTGAGACCATTTTGGAAGGCGAAAGTTTGGTGAACGACGCGACCGCGCTGGTTGCCCTTCAATTCGCCATTGCCGCGCTCATGACGGGAACTTTCTCGCTCGGTCATGCGACGCTCCGGTTCGTCTGAGTCGCCGCCGGAGGCATTGTCTTCGGATTACTCGTTGGCGCCGTGATGCGCTGGGTGCATCGACATCTCGACGATCCGCCCGTGCAGATCACGATTTCATTGCTGACGCCGTTTCTTGCTTATCTGCCGGCAGAACGACTACATGTTTCCGGCGTGCTCGCCACGGTTGCAGCGGGCATTTTTCTCGGCTGGCACTCGCCGCTCATCGTTAGCGCGCGATACCGTCTGCAAGCGTCTGCCTTCTGGGAGATGGTTGTATTTTTACTCAATGGTTTCGTGTTTATCACGATCGGTCTGCAACTCCCGGGAATCCTGCGCGCGCTGCACGCTGCTTCGCTCCTCAGCCTGATCCGCGACGCTGCATTGGTGAGCGGCGCGGTGATACTCGTGCGCATCGCCTGGGTGGTTCCGGCAACGTATTTGCCACGTTTGTTTAGCAAAAAACTCCGCGCCCGCGATCCAGTTCCGCCGTGGCAACATGTCGCGCTCGTGGCCTGGTGCGGCATGCGCGGCGTCGTTTCACTCGCGGCGGCCTTCGCCCTGCCATTCGCGTTGAACGATGGCCGCGCATTCCCAGGCCGCG
>Ga0209055_1001518_pt1 | contig 15222 bp, 14 predicted proteins | sample GraSoiAngelo_110_FD_185875 | JGI IMG/M metagenome (GOLD analysis project Ga0209055, IMG submission 185875) | Grasslands soil microbial communities from the Angelo Coastal Reserve, California, USA - 14_0903_12_30cm (SPAdes) (version 2) | ecosystem: Environmental > Terrestrial > Soil > Grasslands ... | reverse complement strand
CGGTGGCTGTGGCATTGGCACCGATGACGTCGCCTTCGACCGGCGTCAGGGTTAGGACTTGGGTGTAGTTGTAGTAGTCGTAGTGGCGATATCTTGCCTCGAGCTCGAAGCTTTTCGTCAACCTGCCGACCGCGGTCCAGTTCATGGCGAGGGTCTGTTTATTTCCGTTCAGGCTTGCGGCAGGAAGCGGCACCAGACCAGTGACGGCGGCGTTCGCCGTGTAGGGCAGAAATGGGTCATTCTGCCGCAACCAGCCGGGCATCACCAACCCCATGACATGCACATGCTTGCCCAAATCAAATGCACCGGCGAAATGGGCGTAATGAGCTTGGTTGTCGGGATACAAGCTCATCTGGCCGTGCGCCGGCACGGACGAGATGGCGCAGTTAACGGCAGGCGCCGCTGGCGTGCAACCGTTCCCCGGCGGAATGATCTGCACGGGAATGTCGGCCGTGGCGAACGGTGCGTCGAAGAACAACGAACCGATGTTGTCCTCGAAGAATGAGCCGTTGTAGCCGAGTTGCAATGCCCAATTGTGCCGGGCGTACTCGGTCATTGCCCTGACATTGTTATTGAAGTAGTCGATCGGCTCGGGCAGTTCGACGCCGGTGGCGGGACTCTGACGGTTCGCCACGCTTCCGGGCTCAGTGCTGGCCGCGGCACTAGGGCTGCTATTCAAGATGGCCCCGATAGGCCGCGAGCCACTCTCGTGCTCCCGCCAGTACGAAACCGAGACATTCCAGTCGGGCGTCAGCTTATAGGTGAACATCCCGGTCCCCGCCTGCCGCAGTATTTGTGGAACGATGAATTGCTCGCCGGGCACTACCTGGGTGGCAATGGAGCTTGGCAGGTTATTGCTGATCTGCGCCGCCGTCCCGGTGGAGGACGCCGTCTGCAGCGCCTGCCGGATGATCAACGGGAGGGTGTATATGCCCGGCTGCGTCTGCGTGTACAGGGTGCGGGCCGTGATCGTGTAGATGTGCGGGATCTCGTCGTAGCGGAACTGCAGTTTGAATTTGTTCCACTGACCGAAGGTCGCCAGGTGGCTCTGGTTCCGGTACAAGGTACTCTGAGTCTGGTAGTTCACATAGTTGCGCGGGCCAAGCACGTCTTCGAAATGGATGCGCGCGCGTCGGACGAAAAAGTTGTTGCGTATGTCGCTGTACTCGTTCAGCTTCGACGTGCCCAAGTTGGGCCTGAATGGGAGGTCGGGACGGCCATACACGTGCCCCCAGAAGTTCCGGGTGCCGAATTCAATCATGCCGCGCTCGGCCTCAGGCGCCTGGACTTCCGCCGCCGGCTCCTCGGTCGCGTCCGGTTTGCCTTGTTGCTTCGGTTGCTGCGCCACACCGGCAGGGACAAGCATGACCAGGACGACCCCAAGCGCGAACAGGGTTCTTATTCTCATTTCTCTCTCCTCCCTACCGCAAGAACGCATTGCCCGAGGGGTGGTTCGACCCGTGGATCTTGGAATGGCAGTTCGTGCAACCGCGATTGAAGTCACGGATGGAGTTGAGGAGTGTCGGCACCGTGGGGTGGCGGCTGGTGACGTGGCAAGAGTCGCACACCCGCGGCATTCGCACCTTGAGCAGTTGCGGGTTGTTTGTGCCATGTGGTTCGTGGCAGTTCGCGCAGTCTTCCATGACCGGCGGGTGCTCCCAAAGGAAGGGCCCGCGGCGCTCGGTGTGGCAGCTGTAGCAGTTCTCGTTTGTCGTAGCTTGGAGGAGTTGGTGCGGGTTCGGCGAGCCATGGGGATTGTGGCAGCTGGTGCAGGTTACCTTGCCTTCTCGGTAGGGCATGTGCGACGAGCGCTGCAATTGCGCGCGCCGCATCAGGTGACACTGCAGGCACAGTTCCGGCTCCTGTTTCCTCGTCTGAACGTCGGTCAGCGGCGCGTTGAAGCGGGCGTCCGACGAAAGTTTCCTCGTCTCGGGTTCGTGCCCGACATGGCAACCCACACAAGCGATGTTTCGCGATTCGTGCGGGCTCCCATACCAGAATAGCCGGCTTCCCCGGGCGTGGCAGGAGAGGCAGGCATTGTTCTTTTCTTCGACGGTGTTTGTGGAATCCTTGCGAAGCGGACCGCCACTGTCTCCTTCGTGCCACCGGCCTCGACGTGCGCTCTACCGGGGCCGTGGCACGCTTCACACCCGAGCTTCTCCAAGTCAGTTCTTGGGTGGGCGAACGCCTTACCCATGATCGTGCTCTGGAAGTGCTTGCCCTGATCGGCATGGCAGGTGATGCACGTATCGCTGCCCACGTAGTCACTTCCGGTGGTCATACTCGGAGCTTGCGCATCCCGCTTGGTCGGCTCCTGACCAGGCCCACGTCCCCAAATGAGGAGGGGCACGACCAGGGTGGATAGGAATATTGCACTGAATGCGCGGATTGGCTTTGAGATCAGGCCACGATCATCATGTAGTTGCACGGCCATGGCGTCCTCTTCTCAGCGTTTTGCTACGTCTGACCGTACGCCGGTGAGGAACGCCCGTATGTGACCTCGATCACAAATGAAGATGTGTGGGGTCACATGCGTCAATGTTGGGCTCGGTCTAATATGCTAGAAGAGGTGAGCGAATGCGAATTGCCCCTGCCCTAGAGCTGACTACTGAGGAGCGAGCCCCGTTAAAAAGAGTGGGCTCGTTGTGCTTGGTCGAGTGCACCAGCACCAGAAGACGATTGAATAAGATCTGTGACAATTCGCGCGCGAATACCTGGATCTGCCCCAACGAGGAGTTCCGCTGGCAGTGCGAAGAAGCGATACGGAACTACGACCCGGGCAACTCGTGCGCCACGCATTTTTCTCACGCTCAACGTAGATTCGCAGATGTCCGCGGGCCGATACCGACTCGTGTGGTTTGTCCGCCACTGCGAGGTAAGGGGTCGACGAATGAAGTTGAATGGAGAACAAGTCCCACTGGAGATTCGGAGATCTCGGTGCTCGGCGTTGGAACCGTGTCCTGCGGGAATATTTAGAGGCGTCCTATGCATCTTAATGTGTTTGACCTCGCGCAACTACTGACGCAATCAACTCAGCCATATCACGAATTTCTGCGTGTTTCCTCACTGAGTGCTGGGATCTATGTGTTGGATGGCGGGGCGATAGACCACCAGAAGCCGCACTCGGAAGACGAGGTTTACTACGTCGTCGACGGACGGGCGAAAATGAGGACGGACTCGGACGGGGACTTCAACACTTTCGATGTTGGTCCTGGCACAATCATCTTCATGCCGGCTCGAATGCATCATGCGTTCTACGACATCACAGAGCGACTCACAGTTCTCGTATTCTTCGGAGCCCAGGCTTCGGCTCACCGTGCCACTTCGAAGTGAGCTTGGGGGTGCTCGCGCAGGACTATAGGATAGCATTCCGGAGCGACCGACTCTCGCGGCTTTAGGAAGGGAAGCTCGCGTCACGCACCGGAAAAGATCTCGGCATTACAATGGCGCGCCCTGAGACATAAGTTTGGGGTTCTCGAGCAGCCCTCCCAAGCTGAGCAATTCAGTTCGGCATTGCGGATCTGGTCACCCATGCTCCTTCGGGAGCTAATGATGGCGCTTTCTCCCGTGTGCTCGACGATTCTCGGCCGCGAGCTCAAGCGCAGGTGTTGTCATCGGCGGCTAAAACTCGACAGCCGTTGTCACGCAACAGTTGAGCGGCATCAGCCATGCCGCAGGTGAAGTCATCTAGACACAAAACTGTGGGCATCACATACCTCCCGAATATCTACGCCGCCCTGGTTTCGGCGTGGAGACACGTACCTGTCATTCTGACCTCGATCACGTCTAGCAGGGATTCGAGGCTCATGCCACTCTTCAGCATCCGGATGAGATCGTGGACAGTGAAGCCTACCTGCTCGCCAGCCTGAACCGGCCGCTCGATCGCGCAGTACACACTTTCAGCATGTGCCTCGCCGAGGATGTTGAAAAAACTCTTCGAATCGTGATTTGCCTTGTCGCCCCTTTCCCTTGGGCGATGTCACTGTTTCGGTCATATCTCAACTCCTGTTTGGTGACTAATCCTTGGGACTGCGGCGCCATAATGCAGCACAGGTTCGGCGCGCCGGCACCGTGGCGACAGCGTGCGTGCCTACCTGGTTGAAATCACCCTCGATGATCTCATCGGGATTGCGGAACTTCGCGCGGAAAGCCGGATCGGGTCTGAACGTCAGTGCAGGATCACTCGACAACCTGGAAAGTTCGGATACCGCCACTCTCTCGCGCTGTGCAAAATCTGCTGCCGACTTCATAGCGAGGCACCTCCGTCTGCTGAGCAGATAATCCCTCAAAATCAAATAGGAGGGTGTGATGTGCATCACAAATCACTGTGACTGGGCCCACAAGAGAATCTGAAGCCAGAACGGCTGGCGCTATCTGAGGCAGTCCCCCAACTCGCCTCCTGCCGAACTGAAATTCCATCGCGATTCCGATGGTAACGCCCATGACGAAGCTGGCCCGGAACACTTCAGGCGTTCCTGACCGCGGGCATGGCGCTCGAGGAGAAGGGGTATTGACCCAAGTGAAGAGCCTCTCGCTAGCGGAGCCGCCGTTCCGATATACCCGGACGCGGAGGTGTATCGGCAAGCCGGCTACTCGCGTGATTATGGGATGTACGCGCAGCAGGACTCTTCAGCCAGGGGATCCCCAGTGAGTGCAAAGGCGCGCGCCCGCGAGCCCCCACAGACGTTCCGGAACTCACAGCATCCGCACTTACCTTTTAATTGTGAGCTGTCGCGAAGGGACAAGAACAAAGGGGAGTTTTGGTAGATGTCGGCCAGCGGCTCCCGAAGGATGTTGCCTGCTGAAATCGGCAAGAACCCGCTGGGATATACTTCGCCCGTGTGGCTGATAAAGACAAAGCCTTTTCCATCATTAGCTCCCGAAGGAGCATGGGCGATCAGATCCGCAATTGCCGAATTGGATTGCGCAGCTTGGGCGCGCCGCTCGATGACATAACGCCGATAATGTTGTCCTTCGGTAGTCTTGACGTGGAAGCGAACACGCTTCGAGGCCGCATACAGTTTGGCGAAGACAGCCTCATGCTCCTGCGGTGAAAGCAGGTCGGAAATCTGTCCGCGCCCAGTGGGCACTAGGAAAAACACGCTCCATAGGACCACTTTGAGCGAAGTCAGCAATTCGACCAGGTTGTCGAGATCGGGAAGGTTGTGGCGCGTCACCGTGGTATTGACCTGTACGGGAAGTTTCGCCTCATTACACCATTTGACCGCGTCCAGGGTTCGCTGCCAGGAGCCGGCGACACCCCGGAATCCGTCCTGCAATTCCGCGCTGGAGCCATCCAGGCTGAGGGCCAGACGCATCAGGCCGCTCTCCTTCAATTGGAAGACCGCCTCACGGGTCAGCAGCGGCGTAGCGCTCGGTGTCAATGAGGTTCGCACGGAGCGATGGCAAGCGTACTGGACTATGGTCTGCAAGTCGGGGCGCTTGAGTGGGTCGCCACCAGTGAGCACGAACAGCGGCACACGCATACACGCCACCTGATCGATAAGATTGAGGGCCTCGGCCGTGGAGAGTTCCAGGGCATGGCGTTTCGGCTGGGCGCTTGCCCGGCAATGCACACATTGGAGATCACACGCTCGGGTAACCTCCCAGATGGCCAGCAACGGCCGGACACCGAAATCTCGTGACTTGAAGAGGTACATATTGGCCTCGGGGGGGGCGTTGTGCCGTATCAGGATTTGTTAGACCGTCACACTCCCCTTCCCACGGTCAGCACAAAAGCTGCATGGCATGTCAGCAATACTAGGAAAGCAAGGCAAAGCAAAGCTGTGAGCGTTCGCACCGTGCAGAGTGATTGTGATCACAGGCAATGCCCCCCGATTGGTCTCCCTTCTGGAGTGTGATTTTGATCACCGACGAGGGTGATCAAGGTCATGGAAGCTAACGAGTTGATTTGCGACACTGGCTCATAAGAGGTGGCTTATGGTGCAACACGAGCGCGACATTTTGGAGCTCCTCAAGTTCGAGTTGAGATTCCTGGAAGACGGAGGCTACGGGCGCTCTCCCCGTACACCTTGGCGTCCGACCTACATCTTCGAAGACTCACCCAGTTGTCCGAACCTTGGCGACCCTGCCCGGCCGCATCCGTGCAGCGAGTGTTTGCTGATGAAGTTCGTTCCGGTTGAACGGCAGAATGAGAGCTCGCCCTGCCGGTTTATCCCGCTCAATGAAAAAGGGGAAACCATTGATTATTTCTATCGCTGCGGCACGCAGCTGGAAATGGAAGAAGCTCTCGCCGGCTGGTTGCGCAGCCACATCGCCCGGATCGAACAGCAGCTTTCGACATCGACAGGGCCGTTGCTGGAGGAGTGCGACGAATCCATGAAGGTTGCCGCAACTTAGGAAACAGGGTCGCGTGGCGTTCACGCGCAGAGTGGCAAGCACAGGAGGCAGTCAGGAGTTCGCCATTTTTTTCTAACGCAGCTTTATTGCGAAGGATCAGGGTGAAACCATTCAATTGCCACAGCTCCTTCTTCTTGAAATCAGAGAACAGGCGGCTGACCGTTTCGCGCGTAGTGCCAAGCTTTCGTGACGCATCAGCATCAATTTTCAGATGCGGGGACTTGGCCGTGTTCCCCAGCGTTGCGCAACGGGTGGGAGGAACCTGGGGTGATCCTAAAAGACCGATTCTCAGAATGGAGTTGCACCCACGACCTTCGGCACGACCTAGCCTAGGAGAAGTACTTGAATGGAAAATGAACATAAATACCACGTTTTAGCTTGGTGGACTTCCGGACAGACGGGCCTCGCCAAGTCCGATTCGGCTCCGACTGCACTTCATTTCACCGCACCACCGCAGTTTGGCGGTCTGGAAGGCCGCTGGACACCGGAAGACTTGTTGATGACTGCGCTCGCGGGTTGCTTTACGACGACGTTCCACGCAATCGCGAAGTACTCGAAATTCGATTATTCGGACTTGGAGGTCGCGGCGGAGGGGACCGTGACCAAGACAGGCACCGGCTATAGCTTCAGCGAGATCGTCATCCGTCCCAACCTAACGATTCTCGATGAAGAGAAACGGGAGCGGGCGATCAGTCTCTTGCAGAAAGCCAAGGCGTTGTGCTTGGTCTCACGTGCTCTAGCGACCACACAAATATTCGAACCTCGGGTCGAGGTCGGCAAGGCGTCGGCCAACTGCAGTGCGATAAAAAACACTTGAAGTAGCCGAGAAGTCTCCCCACCGAGAGGATTCAGCGCTCTCGGTCGTCGCATCGAGTTCGTCAGTGGGAAGGGAATACCGACTCCCCAAACGAGCAGCGATCACCCCAATCCATTCATTCCCGGGTGCTTACCAAAACCAGGTCTCGCGGCCGCTGGTGTGTTCGTGCCTTGGGCCCGGTTGCTCTTGGCAACCCTATAAGACGAAAAACGTTAACGCTTCCGAAAATGTGATCGTGATCACACGCGTTCGTGATGCCGGACGCTGCAAGCCTCCGAAGCTGCCGCGATAATACCGATCGAATCGGGGCCTTGTAGTGGAAGGGAAGGCCCACAACTTCGACAGCCAAGGAGGCGACCAGATGGGTACGCGGCATCGGGTGTCCCTACTCTTTGCTTTCATCCTGATACTACTGCTGACCGGAAGCAGTTATGCTATCCCGGCTTTCTCGCGCCAGTACGGCACTTCGTGCAGCACTTGTCATGTGGATTTTCCCAAGCTCAACGATTTCGGCAAGGCGTTTAAGGATGCCGGCTTCAAGTTTCCCAAAGACGACGAGAGCTTTATCAAGGTCCCGCCGGTGCTACTCGGCGCTCCGGCACAGAAGGACCTGTGGCCGCACACCATCTGGCCAGGGACCATCCCGGGCTTGCCTGCGATTGGTTTGCGCTATAACCACTTCTTTCAAGTGCTCAGCAGGAACCGAAATGCCTTCAATAATCAGTTGGCACCCGGGAAGGTCGGACCTTTCATCCCACGCACGGATTTTCAAACGGGCCTGTTCAGTATCTTTACTGCGGGAAACTTTGGCAGCGATATCGCGTTTTGGGTGGACGATGACTTCAGCGTGGCGGGTGCAAATAGCAACGGCGGGCTGGGGGACGCCTACCTGAAATTTGTGAACCTGGGCCGGCTTCTGAAGCTTCCGACGGACGCGCTCAGCCTGCGGTTCGGTCAATTCGAACTCGATATTCCCTTCAGCCAGGCTCGCACTTGGAACCTGAGCGGATGGGATATTTATGATCAGACGAACTTCGGCACGCCCAGCGACAACGTCAACAACGGATTTGCGTTCTCGAGTCCTGCACAGGGGGTGGAGCTCAGCGGCGGTCACAATTATCGCGGGTATCACTACTCGCTGGCTATTGTGAACCAGAACACGAGCGGAACCACCGCCAGCCCCGCCAATGTTTCTCCGCAGACCAGCTTTGCTTCCGATTCCAACTTCAAGGACTTGTACGGAAGGTTCTCCTACCGGTTCAACCTAGAGCGTGATCCGGCCAGCCGAAACGAGATCCAGGCAGCGGGAGCGACCGGACCGCGGGACCACACGTACCTGAATCTGGGGACGCTTTACTTCTATGGCCGGTCGGTGCAGCGAGCTACAGGAGTGGAGCCTGATGGGGTGACGCAGAGAGTCATCACGGCGCGTGAGCCGTTTTATCGTGCGGGTGCAGACTTCAGCTTCAACTACCGGACGTTCAATCTGTTCGGACAATATCTCTATGGTCGCGACCGAAACCTAATTCCGTTTATTCCCGAGAGTTCCACTCTGCCCGTGGGATTCATCGGGATCCATCCCGTGAAGTACAGCGGCGGCTTTCTGCAAGCGGACTACCTGGTGCTGCCGTGGATGATGGCCATTATGCGCTGGGATAACGTCAACTCACATTGGGACTATCTGAATGGTATCGGGGCCGATGCATCGGCGCCTCCACCGTCGCCGTTCCTCTCGCCGTTCCACGCCAACCGCAACCGGTTTACGCCAGGAGTCCAGTTCCTGATTCACGCCAACATCAAGACGTCATTCGAGTACCAGATTCGCCCGCAGCAGATCGTATATGCGCCGGGAACGACTACGCCACTAACCAACCCGTTCCGGACGAACTCGGCGGTGGCGGGCCTGGAGTTCGTGTACTGAAACTGGAGAGGCGAACCCTCACCCTCACTTCAAACAACAAGGAGAAACAATGAACCGCAATCTTATCGTCCTGATGGTAATCGTTGTTGCGCTGGGTCTGCCGGCCAGCGCGGGAACGATCAGCGGCAAAGTTTCCGGTGTCTCAGGCGAATCCGTGGTTTACGTTGATGCCATTCAGGGAAAGACTTTCCCCGCCCCCCCTCAGCATCCCGTCATGGACCAGAAGGGATTGATGTTCCAACCCCATTTGATGGTCGTGCAACAGGGCACCACCGTCGACTTCCTCAACAGCGACAAGGTGGCTCACAACGTTTTCTGGACTTCGATTGGCGGCAACAAGAAACTGGGGCACAACCTGGGCACGTGGCCCCAAGGCGAAAAGCGCGACTTCAAATTCGACAATCCTGGCGCGGTGCCGCTGCTATGTAATGTGCACCCAGAAATGGGGGCGTACATCGTGGTCGTGCCCACTCCGTACCACGCCACCAGCGACAAGTCTGGAAATTACAGAATCGAAAACGTTCCCGACGGCAGTTACACCGTAACCACTTGGCATGAAGGCGCCAAGAATCAATCCAAGCCGGTGACTGTATCCGGCGACACCAAGGCAGATTTCACCCTGAGCAAGTAGGCCTGAATGGGGAGCGGCCTCCTCCTCCGCTCCCCAGTGATTTATATCTTGCGATCGGAGCTACGGCACGCCCCATGCTGAAGCGCTACAAAAATAAGAAGGTCGACGCAGACTGGCTCAACACCAACTTCCCCTGCATGATGGCTTGTCCGGCCCACACCAATGCCGGGCGCTATGTCGGTCTGATCGCGGAAGGACGTTTCGAGGAAGCCTACCGCTTTGCGCGCGACCCCAATCCCCTGGCCAGCATCTGTGGCCGGGTTTGCGCGCATCCCTGCGAGACAGCCTGCCGTCGGGGCGAAATCGATAAGCCCATTTCTATAAGAGCTCTCAAGCGTTTTCTCACCGAGCGCTACGGACCGGAGTCCAAGCATCGCCTAGATATCAATGCGGGGCGCGGGCAAAAGAAGCTGCCCTTCAAAGTTGCGGTTGTCGGTGGTGGGCCGGTGGGCCTTTCCGCTGCACATGATCTGGCGCTGATGGGCTATTCCGTAACCATTTTCGAGGCTGCGCCGGTTGCCGGCGGGATGCTATATCTCGGAATTCCGGAATACCGCCTGCCTCGTGACGTAGTCGAAGCGCAGGTGCGCGAAATTCTTGAGACAGGCGATGTCACGCTCAAGCTGAATCATGCTGCCGGGCGCGATTTTATGGTCTCGGATTTGCGACGGCACGGATTCGACGCCGTTATGGTCGCAGTCGGCGCCCATCGCAGCCGCGACCTTAGCATTCCGGGCACCGATCTGGATGGAGTGCACAAAGGCATCGACTTCCTGCTCAACGTAAACCTCGGATACAAGTTCACGATTGGAAAGAAGGTCATCGTCATCGGCGGCGGAAATGTCGCAATGGACGTTGCTCGGTCAGCGGCCCGTGAAGTGGTCAAGCAGCACGCTGCTGGGATCCAGGATCTCGAACCATCTCAGGAGAACGTCGCTGCGATCGCCACCCGTGAAATGGTCGACATCTCGCTTTCCGCCCTACGCATGGGCGCGCGGGAGGTGAATATCGTCTGCCTCGAGAGACGATACGAAATGCCGGCCGCCCTGGAAGAGATTGAAGGGGCCGAGGCCGAAGGCATCATCGTGCACCCCGGATTCGGGCCCAAGCGCATTTTGGGAAAAAATGGAAAGGTCACAGCTCTCGAGACGCTCGAAACCAAGTGGGTCTTCGATCAGAACAAGCGTTTTAATCCGGCATTCTACGAAGGTACCGAAGCCCAGATCGAATGCGACACCATCATCATGGCCATTGGACAGGCCCCCAACCTGGACTTCTTGAAGCCGGAAGACGGCGTCGAAATTTCACCGCGCGGCCTGATTGCCGTCAACCCCGATACCTTGATGACCTCCGCGCCGGGCATCTTTGCCGGCGGCGACTGCGTATTCGGGCCCCGCCTGATTATCGACAGCGTCGCCGACGGCAAGCGCGCCGCTATTGGAATTGACGAGTATCTGCGCGGCCGCAGACATCCCGAGCCGATCATTGAGGTTGAAATTCTGGAGCGCCACGGCATGCCGCTGGACTACCTTGACATCAATCGCCAGCCCGTTCCCATGTTGCCGCTGGAGCGACGTACCGGCGTGACCGAAGTCGAGATTGGTTACGATGCACAGTCAGCAATGGAGGAAGCCCAGCGCTGCCTCCATTGCTGGGTCAATACGGTGTTCGAAGGCACTCCTGAAGATGGCTCGATGTGCATTCTGTGCGGCGGGTGCGTGGATGTATGTCCGGAAAATTGTCTCGAACTGGTCTCGCTCGATCGTATCGAGTTTACACCGGAAACCGTGCAGCACATCCGCGACAACCAGGAGTGCTTCGGCGTCGAGCTGGATGAAGTTGCGGCGGATGAACTCAACATCGTAACCGGTTCGGCCATGCTCAAGGACGAGACGCGCTGCATTCGCTGCGGCCTGTGCGCGATGCGTTGTCCCGTGGGAACGATCGCCATGGAGTCTTACAACCTGATTGCGGCGGAACCCACTGGCCTGATTTCCATTCAAGCCATTGATTCAGCTCTGAGGCCAAAACCGCCAGCTGCAGCGCCAGTCACGAGAGGAGGTTCTTCGAGGTAGCCATGGCAGACGAAAAACATCCACCAGAATCCGCAGCCGATCTGAACCGGCGTGCCTTCTTCGTCAAGCTGGGACTTGGATCGCTGAGCATAGCGGCGGCCGGCACCGCGGTGTTCGCCTATCAGTTCCTCTCGCCCAATGTTTTGTACGAGCCCTCTCCGACGATCAACGCCGGCAACCCGGAAAGTTATCCCGTCGATTCCGTGACGCTGGATGTGAATTCAGGTATTTACATCATTCATGCAAAGGAAGGTTTCTTTTCGCTGAGCGCGGTCTGCACGCACCTGGGCTGTCTCACGGCGTGGAAACCGGACTTGGGGATCATCGCCTGTCCGTGTCATGGCAGCAGGTTCCAGCAGAATGGGCAGAAGATCGAAGGCCCGGCGCCCAAGCCCCTTCCCTGGAAGCGCATGTGGGTTAACGATGACGGTGATCTCATGGTGGACCGGTCCACCGACATTCGCCCGTTGCAGTTTGTGAGGGTTTGAAGATGGCCAAGACGGTTACACAATATTTCGACGACCTACGCGACACGCGGGTTTGGCGCTCCATCTTCCGCAGCGGCACGGGCACAAGCACGCTACACCGCTCGCTGGCCATTCAGCAGAACGTGTTCCTGCACCTGTTTTCCACCAAGGTCCGGCGTCGCATGGTGAGCGTCGGCGCCACCTGGTACCTGGGCACATTGACGTTGGGAACATTTCTGATCCTGGTCATCACCGGAATTCTCCTCATGCTCTATTACCATCCTTCCGTGCCTCAGGCCTATGCAGATGCCAAGGATTTGCAGTTCGTGGTGTCCTCCGGATTATTCCTGCGCAATCTGCATCGCTGGTCGGCCCACGCCATGGTCTTTCTGGTGTTTGCGCACATGTTCAAGGTGTTCTACCGTGGCGCATATCGTCCGCCGCGCGAGTTCAACTGGGTGATCGGCGTCATCCTTCTTCTGATCACACTTTTGTTGAGCTACACGGGTTATCTGCTACCGTGGGACCAGCTGGCGTTTTGGGCCATTACCGTAGGCTCGAACATTGCTTCCGCGGTGCCCCTGTTGGGCAACAGGATTCACTTCCTTCTACTCGGCGGCAATTCTGTCAACGCTAATGCCTTGCTCCGGTTTTACGTACTGCACTGCATGATCCTGCCCCTCACGGCGATCTTCTTTATCGCGATCCACTTCTGGCGAATTCGCAAGGATGGCGGACTGTACGCGCATCCGAGCGAACCGGCCACACTTCGTGCCCGGGCTGCTGCGGTGGGCAAGGAGGCGCAATGAGCGATTCGAAAGACTTCGTCACCGGCGTGGACTCCAACGCCAAGAAGGCCCCGCGACGGGTTGTTTTTATTACGCGCCGCATCTCAGCGCAGGTGAAAGCGGTGGAAGAAGAGACTCTCCAGACTTTTCCAGAAGTATTGTTTCGTGCCGTGGTCGCTATCGAAGTGCTGGCAGTCGTGTTGGTGTGGATTGCGTTAGCCTTCAATGCACCGCTGGAAGGTCTTGCCGATCCTTCGCATACGCCGAATCCCGCCAAGGCTCCGTGGTACTTCCTTGGGCTGCAGGAAATGTTGCATTACTTCCCGCCGGTCGTGGCGGGCGTACTGGCACCCGGACTCGTCGTCATAGCTCTGATCATCATCCCATACTTCAACATCAACATCGAAGCCGAGGGCGTGTTCCTGAAGGACCGCGACCGCCGGCTGAAGATCTTCTACGCCGCCGCCGTTGCACTCTGCGTATTTCTTTTCTTGTTTCATGTGTATGTAGCCCTCGTGCCGACCCTGATCGTGGCCGCGTTCATGATATTGGCGGGGCAGAGCTCGCTGAATTCGCGCTCCACTTTCCGCCGCTACCTGGCTTCCAAGCCGCTTTCTTTCTGGATCATGAGCTGGTTTTTATTTGAGCTGATCGTTCTGACCGCGATCGGCACTTTCTTCCGCGGACCCGGCTGGTCCTGGGTCTGGCCCTGGACACGTTACTAAGAGGAACACGTGGGACTCACAAGCAAATTCGTCTCCTTCTGGCAACAATTGTTTGGCGACAGTGTTCGAGCGTTTGGAACCGTGAGCCTCGTGCTCCTGATCTCTCTAGCGATTGCTCCGGCGAAGAACCATTTTAGCGAGTGGCGACATTATCAGAAGCAGTACCTGAAAATGATCCGAGGCCGCGGCGAGGCTGTCACCTTGCAGCGCCATTTTCAGGGCGATATCCAGCAGGTCTGGTTACCGGAACTCGGGGTTGTTGATCGCTGCACCACCTGCCACGTTGGCTTGAAAGAAGCCAGCCTGGTGGATGTCAGCACGCAACCGTTTCGCAAGCATCCAGTGATACCGCATTCCTTGGACCAGTTCGGATGTGTGATGTGTCATCGGGGGCAGGGCCCAGCGACGACGGTACAAGAGGCTCACCGCAGCACCCTTGCCTGGGAGCAACCGGTCCTTCCTGCAAAGTACATCGAGTCCTCCTGCGGACAATGCCATCGCTGGGAGCTGACGGGCACGCCAACACTGAATGAAGGCCGGCATCTGCTTACCGCTAATGGATGCGTGCATTGCCACACGGTGAAATTGCCGGATGGGACGACGATGAAGGCGACGGACGATCCACCTTCTTTGTCTCACATTGCAGACAAGACTTCGCGCGAATGGATTTTCGCCTGGTTGAAAGATCCGAAGGCATACGCCGCGACAGCCACGATGCCAAATTTCAAATTCAATGACGATGAAGCGCGCGATATTTCCGCTTTCCTCATCGCCAACAGTACCCCTGTGACCGGTGATACCGTGGGGCTCAATGCGAAAGCCGCGCCTGACCCCAGTGCCGGCGCCAGCCTCTACGGTGAGTCTTTCTGCGCTTCGTGCCACGCTGTGCAAAACACCGCAGGAAACCTGGTCGGCGGTAATGTAGGTCCCGAATTAACGCGCGTAGGAAGCAAGGTAAAACCGACGTGGCTGCAGGCCTGGTTGCGCAATCCCGACACCTACGATCCTGAAACCGCCATGCCGCATTACCGCTTCAACGATCAACAGGTCGTCACCTTGGCGGGATTCCTGCAAGCCAAAAGCGACTCCGATCTTTTGGCCAATGTTCATCTCGATCCGTCAACTCCAGAACAGATCGCACACGGGAAGCATTTGGTAACTGATTACGGTTGCGCTTCTTGCCATGAGATTAGCGGGATCAAGAAGCCCGAGAACTTCGCGCCAGATCTCAGCCGCATCGGCAGCAAGGCCGTCAACCAACTGATTTTTTCGCAAGGCATGCCGCACACATTGCCCGACTACATTGCCGGAAAAATCCGTGATCCACGCGCCTCTTCGCCCGCCTTGAAGATGCCACAGTACACCTTCTCGTCGGCGCAGATCGATTCGCTGACGACGGCTCTGCTGTCGCTGAATGAACGCTCCCACAGCCTGCCCC
>Ga0209055_1001514_pt1 | contig 15261 bp, 12 predicted proteins | sample GraSoiAngelo_110_FD_185875 | JGI IMG/M metagenome (GOLD analysis project Ga0209055, IMG submission 185875) | Grasslands soil microbial communities from the Angelo Coastal Reserve, California, USA - 14_0903_12_30cm (SPAdes) (version 2) | ecosystem: Environmental > Terrestrial > Soil > Grasslands ... | reverse complement strand
AAGGCCAAGCTTCTTTCGGAGCAAATGAGGCAGGTCGAATACAAGAATCGGGAAGTCGAGCAGGCAAAAGCCGCGCTCGAGGAAAAGGCCGAGCAGCTCGCGCTCTCTTCCCGCTACAAGTCCGAGTTCCTGGCCAACATGTCGCACGAGCTGCGCACGCCGTTGAACAGCCTGCTGATCCTGGCGAAGCTGCTCGCGGACAACGCAGGCAACAACCTCCTGCCTAAACAGATCGATTACGCGCAGACCATCTATGCCGCCGGCACGGATCTTCTTTCCCTCATCAACGATATTCTCGATCTGGCCAAGATCGAATCGGGCACAGTCACGCTCGACATTGCGCCCGAGCGCTTCTCCGGGCTGCAGGACTACGTCGAGCGGACCTTCCGCCAGGTCGCCCAGGACAAAGGCCTGGGCTTCACGGTGAGCGCGGCTCCCGGCCTGCCTGCCGTGATCCACACCGACGAAAAGCGGCTCCAGCAGATCCTGAAGAACCTGCTCTCGAATGCGTTCAAGTTTACCGAGAAAGGCAAAGTGTCCATGCGGATCTCCCTCGAGAAGTCCGGCTGGACCGCGGGACACCCGCAACTGGACGCGGCGGAAAAAGTGGTGGCCTTCTCCGTCTCGGACACCGGGATCGGAATTCCCGAAAACAAGAGGAAGGTCATTTTCGAGGCCTTCCAGCAAGCTGACGGAACCACCAGCCGCAAATACGGCGGCACCGGACTGGGACTTTCCATCAGCCGCGAGCTCACTCGCCTGCTTGGCGGGGAAATCCGGGTCGAAAGCGATCCGGGCAAAGGCAGCACGTTCACCCTTTACCTCCCGTTTACCCACGATCCGGCGGAGGTCGAGGCGAGAACACCGAAAACACCCGTCGAGGAGCCCAAGCCTAGTCCTGCGGCGATCACGTCGACAACACCCGCCGTTGAAACACCGGTCGCGGAAGCGCCGGCCGAGCAGCCTAGGCTCGGTCCGGCTTACGCCAAGCGACCGACCTTGAGTCCGGCGATGAAAGGGCGCGGAGTGCGCCCGGAGCCTCAAGTGAGCGACGACCGCGAAAACATCCAGCCGGGCGACCGCGTCGTCCTGATCGTCGAAGACGACGTCAAGTTCGCCGCGACTTTGCTCGATGTCGCGCGCGAGAGCGGGTTCAAGGGCGTGGTCGCGCTGGACGGCAACACGGCGCTCGCTCTGGTCAAGGACCTTGAGCCCGACGCGCTCACCCTGGACTTGAAGCTGCCGGACATGGACGGGTGGGCGGTCCTGGATCTCCTGAAACACGACCCGAAAACGCGGCATATCCCGGTGAGCGTCATTTCCGTGGACGAGCAGATGCACAAATGCCTTCACATGGGAGCCCTGGGCGTGGTGCGCAAACCCGCGGTGAAGGAAGCGCTCAAGGAAGCCCTCGCGAAGACGCGCAAGATGATCGAGCACGAGATCAGAACGCTGCTCGTCGTCGACGGGAACGATGCCGAGCGGGCGAGCATTACCGAAGCCCTGCGCGGGGAGGACGTGCAGATCACGGGTGTGCGCGCAGGCAAGCAGGCGCTCGATGCCTTGCAGAAAAATCAGTTCGACTGCATGGTGCTCGGTCCGACGCTTCGCGATATGAGCGCCATAGACTTCATCAAGAAGATCGTCCAATCCGAGACGACGTCCGAATTGCCGATCGTGATCTATGAAGCCGAGGCCCTGAGCGGCAGCGAGCGGGACGACCTCAGGAAGCTGGCGGAGGTTGCCGTCCTGAAAAGCGCACGGACCCTCGAAGCCGTTTTGGAGGAGACGACGCTGTTCCTTCATCAGACGGTCAGCGACCTGCCGACGAACAAGCGCGACCAGCTGCTGGCCGCTATCCAATTGGCCACGCCGGATCTGGCAGGCAGAAAAGTGCTGATTGTCGACGACGACATAAGAAACATATTCGCGTTGACCGGGGCTTTGGAGCAGCACGGGATAACGGTGCTCAACGCGGAGAACGGTAAAGACGGGCTCGAAACGCTGAAAAACAATCCGGACATCGATGTGGTCCTGATGGACATCATGATGCCCGAGCTCGACGGATACGACACGATCCGAATCATTCGCGGCCTCCAGGAATTCAAGAATCTCCCGATCATCGCAGTGACCGCGAAGGCGATGAAGGGGGATCGCGAGAAATGCCTCGAGGCCGGCGCTTCCGACTATATCTCCAAGCCCGTCAATATCGAACAGCTGTTGTCGCTCTTGCGGGTCGGACTCGCCAGGTAATCGGAGACGGCAGTGTCCGGCCTATCGCAAGCCAACATTCTGGTGGTCGACGACGAGCGGCATGGCCTGCTTGCCATGCGGGAGCTCCTTTCCGGGCCCGACCGGAACGTGCTAGCGGCCGGGTCGGGGAAGGAGGCACTGAGACAGATTCTCAAAACCGACTTCGCGCTCATTCTGCTCGACATTCGCATGCCCGAAATGGACGGTTTCGAAACCGCCACGTTGATCCGCAAGCTCAAGCGTTCCCGTCACACCCCCATCATTTTCCTCACTGCTGTTCTCGAAGACGCTCAATCGGTCTTCAGAGGGTACGAAATCGGGGCGGTGGACTACATTCTGAAGCCGGTAAATATCGACATCCTGAAGTCGAAGGTGGCGGTGTTCGTCGATCTGTACAGCAAGAGCGCGGAGCTCGAGACGCAGGTCAACCAGCGCAAAATCGCGGAACGGGAATTGTCGAAGGTCAACGAGAGCCTTGAAACCAAGATACGGGAGCGCACTGCGAGTCTCATCGCCGCGAACGACCTGTTGCGGAAGGAAATCGAGATGCGCAAGCAGGCCGAGGAGGATCTGCACAAGGCGAAGCGGGCGGCCGAGACCGCGAACCTGGCGAAGTCGGAGTTTCTGGCTAACATGAGTCACGAAATCCGGACTCCGATGAATGCCATCATCGGGATGACCGAGCTCGCTTTGCAGACGGCTCTGACGCCGGAGCAGCGCGAGTACCTCGATCTCGTAAAGGCCTCGGGCGCCTCCCTCTTGACGGTCATCAACGATATTCTGGATTTCTCGAAGATCGAGGCGGGGCGGCTGCAAGTCGAGACCATCCCGTTCTCCCTGCGCGAGACCCTGGGCGACACCATGAAAACGCTGGCGCTCGGGGCCCACCGAAAGGGCCTCGAGCTCGCCTATGAAATCCGGCCCGACACCCCCGATGCGCTGCTCGGCGACCCGGTGAGGTTGGGCCAGATCGTACTCAACCTGGTGGGCAATGCAATCAAGTTCACCGAGCGCGGCGAAGTGATGATGCGCGTTCAACCCCAGTCGAGCGACGGTGGCGAGGTGAACTGTTATTTCACCGTGAGCGACACCGGAATCGGCATCGACCAGGAAAAACAGATCGCTATCTTCGCGCCGTTTCTGCAGGGCGATACCTCGACGACGCGCATCTACGGGGGCACGGGACTGGGGCTGACGGTCTCGGAGCGTCTGGTGGAAATGATGAACGGAAAGATCTGGGTCGAAAGCGAGCCGGGCAAGGGAAGCATTTTTCACTTCACGGTACGCTTCGGCCTGCAGACCGTGGCGCAAGGCGAACAGCGGGCGATCGATTTCAAGGAGCTGCGGGCTCTGGTGGTGGAAGACCATGCGGTCAGCCGCCGCATCCTCGTGGACACGCTGAAACGATGGAACGTCGAGGCGCACGAAGCCGAGAGCTGCGAATCGGTGACCGAAATCCTGGCACAGGCGAAGCGGGCAAAGGCGCCGTTCCGAGTCGTGTTTCTGGATGACACTCTGCCGGACGTGGACAGTTATGAACTCGCCGCGCAGATACGGAAGAACCCGCGCCTCGGGGTCCAATCTGTGATCGTGCTCGGTTCGGCGCTGCGACGCGAGGAAAAAAGAGACCGCCTCGACGGCGAGGTGTTGTCCTGCCTCACCAAGCCGGTCAAGCAGTCGGAACTTCTGGATGCCGTCCGCGCCGTGTCCGGCATACCGACTCGCGGCGGAGCTCGGCGGGCACCGCAGGCGTCGGGGCGCTCGCAAAGAATCAAGCCGGCGCTGCATATCTTGCTGGTCGAGGACAATCCGGTAAACCGCAGACTCGCCCAGCACGTGCTCGAGAAAGAGGGTTACACAGTCGCCGCCGTGGACAACGGGGCCGCCGCGCTGAAGACGCTCGAACGTGAGCGCTTCGATCTTGTCCTCATGGACGTGCAGATGCCCAGAATGGACGGGATCGAAACCACCGCGGCAATTCGAAACCGGGAAAAGACTGCGGGGGGATATATTCCCATCGTCGCGTTGACCGCGCATGCGATGGTGGGTGATCGCGAACGCTGCCTGAAGTCGGGGATGGACGGCTATTTGATCAAGCCTATCCAGCCGGCGACGCTGCTCGAAGCGATCGAGCAACTGCATCTTGCTTCCGGCGGCCGGTCAAATTCTGCGCGCGCCGACAAGATCGTGCTCGATCGGGCAACGTTGCTCGATCGAGTCGACGGCGACATGCAGTTGCTCGGCGAGATTACCAAACTGTTTCTGCAGGAGTGCGACCCGCTCATGGCGAGCGCCCGCGAGGCCATGAAAACCGGAAACGCCGGACGTTTTGCCTACGACATCCATACCCTGCGCGGGATGTTCCGCAGCCTCTCCGCTACTGCGGCGCAGGAAGCGGCGGGAAGACTGGAGGAACTCGATTTGGTTAAGAATCTGGAAAAAGTGCAAGTGGCCTACGCACTGCTCGAGCAGGAAGCGCAGGCGCTCAAGGCCGAGCTCGGGGGGATTATCGACAAGACGGTCGCTTCCTCGGGGGTGATGTGAGGGGTGAAACGGATCGCAGCTGTAAAAAAAACCCCGGCGAGCGCCGGGGCCGCCTGCCCGCATCCGCACCGGGAGGGAGGGGAGGTGCTTTACAAGCAGGATTTCATCATAGCGAATTGGAATTCTGTCTGCTATAGCGCAACCGTTAATTTTTTGTGGTGAGCGAGCGACCGTAAGTAGCTGCCTCGCTACTTTTTGAGGGGAGCGTGGAAATCAAGTCTCCTTCGACGCAGGAAATCGAGGGACACGCCTATCAGGAAATACCTTACACACGTTGAAATCTGATCCGTAGAGGCCATTCGCATCGTCACAATTCTTCATTTCCTTTTGCTACCAACTAATATTTTCTTGCGCACTGGTTTGCGAACCATAGCATCGGATTTTCCCGGTTACCCGAGACGGGAGGAGGCCCGGCGCCCGGTAGAGCAACAGGGCGCCCTGTAAACATGTTGTACAAAGTCACCATCGAGCCGGCGTATCTGAAGGCCGAGCTTTTCAATCGCGAGACGATGGAAGAGACGCGGGAGTTCTTGCAGATCGTGGCCAGCGCCGCGATTAGGCATCAGCGGTCGAGCGTGCTGATCTGCGTGCATTCCTCGAACCCGGTTTTCACGGTCGAGAGGTCTGGATTTCTCGCGTACTTCAGGAGACTCGCCACCGATCCGTCGCATAAGATCGCGCTGCTGGGAGACTCCGAGGAGTTGGGCATCTCCCATCAGTACATCGAATTGATAGGGCGCCAGCACGGCGTCAACGTACAGAGTTTTCGAGACGAAGCGTCTGCGCTTAAGTGGTTCAACGGCAGGAAATGATGCTGCCGTAAGCGGAGCCGCTTCGCCGAGCCGGCATCGTTAGCCTGTCTGACATGCGTCCGGGGGGGGGGCTCGTCGACGTTTCGCGGCTTCGGGCGGGGAGGGTCTGCGGCTTACCCTCCTTTCGGCTCACTCTCTGTGACATTTTTGTTACCCGAGTTGACGCATGACGGGGGCATAATCGTCCAGTTAGCACGCCGTTTGCTTGGGATGGACCGAAGGGCGCTCCTTGGGCATCGGATGAAATTCGGGGGGATGGGTGGCCACGGTTCTTGTCGTCGAGGACAGACCCGTCAATCTGCGGTTCGTTGCGACGCTGCTCCGGGACCGGGGGCATCGTTTGCTTGAAGCTCGGAGCGGCGAGGAAGCGCTGCGGATCGTTCACGCCGAAAGCCCCGACCTGGTGATCATCGACATACTCACGTCGGGCATGGACGGCTGTCAGTTCGTCCTCAATCTGCGCTCAGAGCCGAACTCGGTCCAGCCGCGGATCGTGTTTCGGGCCGCCGCTCACATCGCGGCCGAAGCCGAGGCATTGGCAACCACCTTTGGCGCGTCTTTCATTGCGAAGCCCGTCGACCCCGAGACGCTGCTAGCGGTCGTCGACGCGGCTCTTTCCGGGCCGAGTGCACTCCCGATGGAGGCGCATTCACAGGATAAGTCCATCGACTCGTTCCTGCGCCCTATCGCCCGTAAGCTCCACCGGCATACGGCGAATCTCGAACGCCTCAACGCCCAGCTGGATCGTGGCATCGCCCAGCGCGACGCGCAGCTCGAAGTGGTGAGAGCGGCGCTGGACCAGGAGATCAAGAAGCGGCTATTGGCGGAGCGGGAGCTGACGCACGCAAACCTCCGCTTGAAAGACCAGGTCGTGCATGACGGGCTGACCGGCCTCCATAACCGCCGCTACCTCGAGGAATCGCTCGGTCGGGAAGAGAGCCGCGCCCGGCGCAGCGGCCTGCCCTTCGGCGTAATGATGATCGATATCGACAACTTCAAGCGCTTCAACGACACGCTCGGCCACGCCGCAGGAGATGCGGTGTTGCGTGCAATAGGCCAGTACATGCTGTCCGTTGCGCGGGGCGAGGATATCGTCTCCCGCTACGGCGGCGAAGAGTTCGTTCTGGTCATGGCTCCAGGCCTGCAGGGAACGGTTTCGGAGCGAGCTGAAAAGCTCCGCCGGGACGTGCAGGATCTCGAGATCGAGTACGAGGGCCGGCGAGTCGGACCCATCACGATATCCGTGGGCATCGCGATATTTCCCGACCACGGCGAGAGCGGGCAGGAGGTGCTGCGAGCCGCCGACGCCGCCCTCTATCAAGCCAAGCGATCGGGACGTAACTGCGTTGTGGTTGGGGACAAGGTGAAGGCTTGATCGGCCGGCGCGAGGACGCGGCGCGCGAAGTCAGGCGCGGGGATCGTACGCGACGAAGTGGTAGCTGAAGCCTCCAACCTTGTCGAGAACGCGAGACTCGCGGGCGGCCTCGCGCCATTGTGAGCGGTCGAACTCCGGAAAAAAAGCGTCGCCCTCGAAGTCGCGCTCGATCTCGGTCATATAGAGGCGGGAGGCGAGCGGAAGAGCGAGCGCGTAGATCTGCGCGCCGCCGATGACGAATGCGTCCTGAGGTTCGCGCACAGCTGCGATAGCGGCCTCGAGTGAATGGGCGGCGTGGCAGTCCGAGCGGGTCCAATCGGGGGAGCGGGTGATCACGATGTTCTCTCGCCCCGCAAGGGGCCCGCCGATCGATTCAAATGTTCGGCGACCCATGATCACCGCGTGACCAAGCGTAAGTTGCCTGAAACGCCTCAAGTCCTCCGGGAGGTGCCAGGGCATGCGGTTGCGGTGGCCGATGACGCCGTTGCTCGCCACGGCGGCGATGATGACGACGCGCGACAAACCGGTCATTTCGGATCGACAGGACGGGAGAGCAAGTTCACGATGCGCAAAACTGCGGCATTATAGCGGGCCATGAAAATCGGGCTCGACTTCCCCCAGCGCTACTACCCGCGATCGTTTCTGAGCCTGCTGCTGCTCGCCTTCGCGCTCGTCGCTGCGCCGCTCGTCGTGGCTTTTTACAACGCTGCGGTGTATGTCGAGCAGCTTGCAGGTCAGAGCCAGACCGCGGTTTCTCAGGCGGCGCAAGCCTCCCGCGGCAGCCGGCTCCTGGTCGAACAAACCACGGCGCTCGAACGGGTGGTGCGCCAGTATCTCATCCTCGACGACGAGGAGCTCCTCAAGGATTACGCTCGGTTGAGAGCGAACTTCAAGGCGAACACCAGCGAGCTGTCCCTGCAGCCGCTCGACGAGCCGCAGCTGCAGGAGCTCAACAGCACGATCGACAAGGAGCAGGGGCTCTACGAACAGCTGCTCGGGAAACCGAAAACGACGGCCGAGAAGAAGGCGCTCGTGGAAGGCTACTTGGTGCTGTCGGGGCTGGCGCGGGACGTGCTCAATACGAGCAACGCCTTGATCGACCGCGAGGTGGAATCCATGCGACGCACCGGCGAACGCGCGCAGCGCATCCTCTGGCTGCAGCTCGCCGCAACGATCCCGCTAGGGATACTCCTTGCGGTCGGAGTCACGCTCCTCATCGCTAGACCGATCCGCCAGCTCGACCAAGCCATCCGGCGCCTCGGCGCCGGCGAGTTCGAGGGCGATATCCGGGTCGGCGGGCCGGCGGACCTGAAATACCTGGGGAGCCGGCTCGACTGGTTGCGACAACGGCTGATCGAACTCGAACAGCAAAAGCGCCTGTTCCTGCGCCACGTCTCACACGAGCTCAAGACGCCCCTGACGGCGCTTCGCGAAGGATCGGAGCTGCTGGTGGAGGGGACGGCCGGCTCGCTTTCGCCGGGCCAGCGCGAGATCGTCGAGATCCTCCGGCAAAAGAGCGTGCAATTGCAGCAGCTGATCGAGGGCCTTTTGAACTACCATCGAGCGCAGGAGAGCGTGGGGCGCCTGGAGGTGACGGCGGTGCGATTCGACCGGGTCGTGGAGCAGGTGCTCGACGATCACCGGCTCGCGGTCCAGGCTCGTGGCATCCGCGCCGACCTGCGGCTGGATCCAGTCATACTTCAGGCCGACGAGGAAAAATTGCGCGCAGTTGCGGCGAATCTGGTCTCCAATGCGATCAAATACTCGCCTGACGAGGGTATGATTTCGCTGGCGCTGCGAAGAGAGGGGGCTGAGGTAGTGTTCGACGTGAGAGACGCGGGTCCGGGAATTCCTCCCGAGGATCGCGACCGGATTTTCGACTGGTTCTATCAGGGCGAGGACATCCATCACGGCCGCGTGCGGGGCAGCGGTCTGGGGCTCGCGATCGCAAGGGAATTTGTGGTGGCTCACGACGGTCGCATCGAGGTCGTGAGCGATCGCGAAGGCGGCGCGCATTTCCGCGTCACGCTTGCGGCCGGGACTCCGGGTGCCGAGCCATGATCCGGATCGCCGCAATCCTCTGCAGCATCTCGCTCGCCGGGTGTGCCGCCTTATCCACTCCAGGTTCAGGTTCCGGAGGTTCGGGCGCCTCTTGGGCGCGCGAGAACCGGGAATCGCGGCAGGTCATCGAGCTGATCGCATACACCCAGAGAGTCGCGGCGCTGCAGGCGGATGAGCAGCAACGCGAATTGAACGCTTCGGCCCAGATGCTTTCCAAGGATCGCAGCGCCTACGGGCGGGTCCGGCTCGCGCTGCTGCTTGCGTTGCCTGGAACTGCGTTCAACGACGACACCCGGGCCGCGGGCCTGCTCGAGTCTCTCGCGGGCGCGGGAGCCTCCGAATCGGCGCCGGGCCCGATGCAGCAGTTTGCCGGACTGCTTTATGCCCAGATCAGCGAACGCTTGCGCGAGCAGCGCCGCACGGTCCAACTGAAGGAGCAGCTCGAGGCGCTGAAGGCGGTCGAGCGCAATATCATAGAGCGCGAGCAAGCGCGACCAAGATGAGCACCATTCTCCTCGTCGACGACGATCCGGATATCCTGAAGCTCATTTCCCTGCGACTGACCGCCGCCGGCCACAGCGTCAAGGGCGCGGACAGCGGGGAGAAGGCGCTCGCCGTGCTCGCAGCTTCGCGACCTGAGCTCGTCATTACCGACCTCAAGATGGGCGGAATGGACGGCTTGAGCTTGTTTGACGAGATCCGCAAGCAGGCGCCGACCCTTCCTGTCATCATCCTGACCGCGCATGGGACGATCCCCGAGGCGGTCGCCGCGACCCGCCGCGGGGTTTTCGGGTTTCAGTCCAAGCCGTTCGACGGGAAGCACCTGCTCGACCAGGTGGAACAGGCTCTGCGCCTTTCCGGAGTCGCACAGAGGGGGGGCGAGGAGGACTGGCGGCGCGACTTCGTGACGCAGAGCCCGAAAATGGAGAACGTGCTCCACCAGGCGCGCCTGGTTGCCCAGTCGGAGGCGAGCGTGTTCATCCAGGGCGCGAGCGGCACGGGAAAGGAGCTCCTCGCGCGCGCGATACACCGGGCAAGCCGCCGCTCGCAGGGACCCTTCGTGGCGGTCAATTGCGCGGCGATCCCGGAAAATCTGCTCGAATCGGAATTGTTCGGCCACCGCAAGGGCTCGTTTACCGGGGCGACCTACGATCACAAGGGGCTCGTCCCCGCCGCCGACGGAGGGACGCTGTTCTTGGATGAAATCGGCGACATGCCTCTTGCTTTGCAGGCCAAGCTCCTGCGCGTGCTGCAGGACCGCGAAGTGCGTGCGGTCGGAGCGACTCAGGGAACGGCGGTCGACGTGCGCGTCATCTCTGCCACTCACCGCGACCTCGACGCGCAGATGAAAATGGGGCGGTTCCGCGAGGATCTCTACTATCGACTGAACGTGGTCTCGCTCGCGCTCCCGCCCCTCTCCGAGCGGCGCGAAGACATCGTCCCTCTGGCGACCCATTACCTCAGAGTTACCGCCGCGCGTTACCGAAAGGACGTCCAGGCAGTGGCTCCGGAGGGGCTTCAAACGCTCCTTGCGGCACCTTGGCCGGGCAACGTGCGGCAGCTTGTCAACGTGATCGAACAGGCGGTTGCACTCTGCCCTTCGGGCGTCGTGCCGGCCTCGCTCATCCAGCAGGCGTTGAGGGAGGAGCCCGCGCAGCTTGCGTCGCTCGAGGAGGCGCGGGGAGCCTTCGAGCGCGAATACCTGGTTCGGATCCTGCGCATCACTGGCGGCAGCGTGACCCGGGCGGCGAAGCTCGCGCAGCGCAATCGCACCGAGTTCTACAAGCTGCTCGAGCGCCACAAGCTCGAGCCGAAGATGTTCAAGCCCGAAAAGGGCTGAAACCCGACCGATCCGCGCGCGGAATTCGTCGCGTTGTCGCTCCGAGGCGACAACAAATTCCCTTTCCCATCAGTTCGATTTTTGCCGCTTGCGGGAAAGCGTCGTTGACAAGCGACGCATTGAGAATCCTTGGGATCCTTGGTTCCCCTTAACTCGTTGAGTCAGCGCAAGAACTTATGTTGGCACGGGGATTGCACACATGCCAGCGATTCCGCCGCGATACGGGTGGCGGTAGAGACAATTTGCTGAAGCGAGCGCGCTCCAATACGAATAAATGCGGATCGATACTCTCTTCGCAGGACGGGCGGTTCCGGTCCTGATTGCGGGTCTGATCGGCGTCGCAGCCGTCACGGGCTGGTTGCACAGCGGGTTCTCGCCCCATCAGGGCGACGCGCAGTCGGCAGACGCCGGGCGCAAACCCGTCCCGGCAAATGGCTGTGCCTTGTGCGGGACGGTCGAGTCCATCCGGACCGTCGAGGTGCGCGATGAAGCGGGCGGTGCCGGAGCGGCGGCAGGCGGACCCGGCGGCGCCGGCGACCAGGCGGCAGGGGGAGGGAGCACCGCAGTCACGCTCTTCGGGACAGGAGGCGCGATCGCCGGGAGCGAGATCGAGAAGAACATGAAGAAGCGCTATGCATATCGAGTCACGGTGCGCATGGACGACGGCTCCTTTCGCACCATTTCTTTGTCGAGCCCGCCCACATTCGCGGTAGGCGAGAAGGTCCGGGTGGTAGAAGGCAAGCTCGTGCGCACGTGAAAAGGCAGGTATAAGAAAACACTACTTGTTCAAGTGAGGAGAAAAGAAAATGCCAAGCCTTAAGCGGACCGTCGCACGCGCTCTTGTCGTCAGCTTGTGCGCCCTAGGTCTGCCGATTCCAGCCGTGCAAGCCGAGCTGGTCGCGACCGATCGAGTCGAGGCGACCCGCCAGGGCGAGTCTTCGGGGCGCGAGTTCCTGCGCTCGCTTTTTGAGCGGGCCGACGTCCGGGCCGCGCTCGAACGGCAGGGCGTGAGCGCCGACGAAGCGAAAGCCCGCGTCAACGCCATGAGCGATGACGAAGTCGAGCAGCTCGCTGTGCGGTTCGACTCGTTTCCCGCTGCGGGCAACGGGTTCGAGAGCGCGCTGTGGTTTGGGTTTCTGGTGTTCATCATCCTTCTCGTAACGGATATTCTGGGCTTCACCAAGGTTTTCAGCTTCACCCGGCCGGCCAAGTGATCCTCCCCTCTCGACCGCGCCGGCGTGTCGCCCGCCGCCTTACGGCGGCGGGCATCTTTCTTCTCGGGCTTGCGGGCTGCGCCACGCCGCCGCAGCTGCAGGCCCTGGTGGGGAGCCGTTCCGCTGGGATTCCGCAGCGCGCGGAGCTCGACGCCGTCCCGTTCTTTTCACAGGAGGACTATCAATGCGGTCCGGCCGCTCTTGCGATGGTGCTCAGCGCGGGAGGCAAGGCGATCGAGCCGGAGGCGCTGCGGCCGCAGGTCTATCTTCCCGATCGGCACGGGAGCCTGCAGATCGAGATGATCGCGGCGGCACGTCGCAACGGTTTTGTCGCAATCGAGCTCGCTCCGAACCTCTCGGATCTCCTGGCCGAGATCGCCGCAGGAAATCCAGTGGTCGTGCTGCAGAACCTCGCCGTGGACTGGTATCCGGCTTGGCATTACGCTGTCGCGATCGGCTATGACCTCAAGGCCCAGCGCATCACTCTGCGCTCGGGCACGGAGCGGCGCCTCCAGATGCCGCTCGATACCTTCGAGCATACCTGGCGGCGCAGCGGCTATTGGGCGATGCTCGCCCTGCCGCCGCGGCGCCTGCCGGCGAGCGTGGCTGCGGGCGACTATCTGAGCGCGGTGGCGCGGCTCGAAAAAACCGGCCGGGCCGCGTCGGCGCGGGACGCCTACGAAAGAGCGCTCGAGCGCTGGCCCGACGATCTTACGGCGCTCATAGGGTTGGGAAACACGGCCCATCGCGACGGCGACTTGGAAGCGGCGGAACAGGCGTTCCGGCGGGCCACTCTGGCTCATCCGCAGTCGGCCGCCGCGCACAACAATCTGGCCCAAACGCTCGAGGAACTCGACCGTCATGACGAAGCATTGGCCGAAGCGCGTGCGGCGGTCGGGCTCGGCGGGCCGCTCGAGGACGTCTCGATGCGCACGCTGGACGCCATCGTCTCGCACGCTGGCCGGGGCGAGCAGGAATGGAACCGATGATCCGGGCGACGCCGAGGTGAGTACGTGCGAACTCTCATGGCCATGCATCGTGGGACACCCACGCACAGCCTCTGGAGCGGCCTGCGGCAGATCTTCACGCACGGCATTATCACCGCGCTCGCCGTCGCCATCGCGTTTTCGCTCCCGGGTATCGCGAACTACATCCTCAACGAATGGTGGCCCGAGGTCGAGAGCAATGCCAATCTCCTGCTCGCGACCGAGATCGCCCTGGCGTCAGTCCTCGCGCTCGCGTTCAATCTGGCCAAGATCGCCTGGGACAGCAGACAGAGCGTCCGCACCGCACGCCTCGCGTCCCTGATCTATGCGCGCAGCGCCGGCGCCGGCTGGTGGTCGCGGCGGCGCGAGCGCGCCCTGATAAGGCAGCTTCCGGCCCCGCGCGACGCTTTCGTCCTGACCCTCACCGGATACGACACCTTCGTCGCCGACGACAGCTTGTTGCGGGGCGTAATCGGAAAGGCGTACGAGATCCGCGTGATGCTGGTCAACCCGGTCGGAAAAGCGCTGCGGGAGCGGGCGGAATCCCTGCCGCCCGAGATCACGGTGCTCACGCTGCACACCGAGATCGAAGCGGCAATCGGGTATCTCTCGGCGCTGCGCAAGTTCGGCAAGATGGTGAAGCTCAAGTTCTACGACGAGGAGCCGTTCTGGAAGCTGATCGTGCTCGGCGACTACGTCTGGGTGCAGCATTGCCACAGCGGTTTCGCGGTCAAGCAGCAGCCCGAATTCGTGTTCGCCCTGCAGCAGCGCGAGCCTCGCCACGGCCTCTTCGTGCCCTTCTACATGGTTTTCCTCAATCAGTGGAATGATCCGCGTCATCCCGAGTACGATTTCGACACGAACGAGCTGGTCTACCGCGACGCTTCCGGAAGGGAGACCGGGCGGACCGCTCTCGGCGTGCCGATCAACGGCGCAACGATGCCGCTGCCCTCGCCCCGGGTGCCCGGCGCGGCGGCTGACTCCCTTGCGGCGCTGCTGCGCCGCCCCGAACCCGAGCGCACGGCAGCACTCTAGACTGCGATCGGGGCCTTGATCGCGGGGTGCGGGTCGTACGCCTCGAGGGTGAAATCCTCGTAGCGGAAACCGAAAACGTCCCTTATCGCCGGGTTGAGCCGCATGCGCGGCAGGGGCCGCGGCGCGCGCGCGAGCTGCTCTCTCGCCTGCTCCAGGTGGTTGAGGTAGAGGTGCGCATCGCCGAAGGTATGCACGAATTCGCCCGGTTTCAGGTTGCAGACCTGAGACACCATCAGCGTGAGCAGCGCATACGAGGCGATGTTGAACGGCACGCCGAGGAAAATGTCGGCGCTGCGCTGATACATCTGGCAGGAAAGGCGTTCGTCCGCCACATAGAACTGAAACAATACGTGGCACGGGGGCAGCTTCATCTTGTCGATCTCGGCGGGATTCCAGGCAGTCACGATGTGGCGGCGCGAATCCGGCCGCGTCTTGATCGAATTCACGACTTGCGCGATTTGATCGATCGCAGCCCCTTCAGGCGAGGGCCAGCTGCGCCATTGCGAGCCGTACACCGGCCCGAGCTCGCCGTTCGCGTCGGCCCACTCGTCCCAGATGGTGACGCCGCGCTCCCGCAGCCAGCGGACGTTGGTATCGCCTCTGAGAAACCAGAGCAGCTCGTAGATGATCGATTTGGGATGGACTTTCTTGGTAGTCAGCAGCGGAAAGCCGGCGGCGAGGTCGAAACGCATCTGCCAGCCGAACGCGGACAGCGTGCCGGTGCCCGTCCGGTCGGTCTTCCTGTGACCGTGCTCGAGCACGTGACGCATGAGATCGAGGTATTGCTTCATCGAGGCGAAATCATAGCGCGTTACCCGGGCGAGTTGAACGCGCGCGCGGCGGGATCGCGCGCCAAGCCCACACGACCGCCAGGGTAAACGCGCAATACGCGATCGCGAACACCCACTCGGGAAGATTATAGTAGAGCAGCCACGCCAGCCAGCGGCCGATAAAGCTGCGCTCCTCGCGCCCAGTCGCACGCAGTGTGTCCTCCCAGCTCGTCAGCGGACAGGTGACACCGAGCAGGGCCTCGGCGGTGACAAACACGATCGCGGCGACATGCGTGATGCGAAACGTGCGGTTGCGCACCCAGCCCCATCGGCTCGCTCCGGCGAGAATCAGGGCAAACCCGCCGCCCACG
>Ga0209055_1001513_pt1 | contig 15263 bp, 14 predicted proteins | sample GraSoiAngelo_110_FD_185875 | JGI IMG/M metagenome (GOLD analysis project Ga0209055, IMG submission 185875) | Grasslands soil microbial communities from the Angelo Coastal Reserve, California, USA - 14_0903_12_30cm (SPAdes) (version 2) | ecosystem: Environmental > Terrestrial > Soil > Grasslands ... | reverse complement strand
AACCACGCCCGCCATTACCGGCTTGCGCAAAGATTTTGATTCGATCGACAAACATAGCTTAGAAGACGTTAAATCGTCGCAGCGTTGAATCGTTACAACGTTGATGAGATTATCGTCTATGAACACAAAACAATCCCTCCGGATAATTCCGGCACTCCTCGTTCTGTTTTCTTGCTTTTCCTCAGCAGAAATGCAGCCGACGCCTACGCCCGAACCCGGAGCCGGGCTCGAAGGGGTGATTACGGTGAGTCCCATTCATGGCGGGCCATCGAGAGCCGACCTTTCCGATTCGGGGCCGCTCGCCAATGTTGCTTTCGTCGTGGAAAACGAAAGGGGCACGGTTACATCCTTCACGACTGACGATCAGGGCCAGTTTCGGATTTCGCTGGCTCCCGGCCACTACTCCGTTTCCAGGGAGGGCAGGAAAGGTGGAATCGGGAAGGTTGGTCCCTTCGAGGTCGATGTTGTTGCAGGCAAGATGACAAGGGTCCAGTGGAACTGCGATACTGGTATACGCTGAACGATAAAAATGTGACGGGCTCACGGTACTGTAGCGGCGCTCTGTGAGCGTCGCACTTATGATTGATCGGCTGCTCACGAATGCGACGCTTTCGGAGCGCCGCTACAGAAGACTCGCATAAAGCTTTCTCGTGTCCGCCGCAATTGCTGACCAACTGAATTTCTCTTCGGCGCGTTTTCTTCCGGCCTGGCCGAATTTTTCGCGCAGATGTCGATCTTTCATGAGTTGATTGATGCGCGCGGCGAGATCGCGCGAAAATTTTTCGGGATTGGTCGGTTCGAACGGGCTCTCTTTCATTTGCTCGAGCGGAACGAGGAAACCGGTCTCGCCATCGACCACGACTTCTTTGATTCCGCCGACCGCGCTCGCCACGACCGCGGTCTCGCACGCCATTGCTTCGAGGTTGATGATGCCGAACGGCTCGTAGATTGAGGGACAACAAAACACGGCCGCGTGCGAGTAAAGTTCGATGACCGCCTTCCTATCGACCATCTCTTCAATCCAGATGATGTGCTTTTTTGCTGCACTCTCGACCGCTTCTTTCATCTCCGCAGCGATCTCAGGCGTGTCAGGTGCGCCCGCGCAAAGCACAATTTGAAAACCTTTGTCCATGAATTGGATCGCGCGGACGAGATGAACGATTCCTTTTTGCCGCGCGATCCGGCCAACGAAGAGCAAGTACGGTTTGGTTGGATCGATTCCATGGCGCTTGAGCGCAGCGGTTGAATCGACTCTCCGGTATTGCTCGAGGTCAATGCCGTTGTGAATCACGTGCACGCGCGTTAAATCGACATCGAACAGTCGCTCGATGTCGCGTCTGGTTTCGTTTGAAACGGCAATAATTGCGTTCGCCAGCTCCAGTGCGATTTTCTCAACCCAAACTGAAAAATCGTAACCGCCGCCAAGCTGCTCGCGTTTCCACGGCCGGAGCGGCTCCAGGGAATGGACCGTGATGACGAGCGGAATTGCGTAATTCAGTTTCGCAAGAATCCCGCCGAAATGGCTGTACCAAGTGTGACAATGGACAAGATCGGCTTCGATGTTCGTGGTGTTGAAGTCGATGCAGCGACGGACCGCGCCGAAAACCGATTGCAACGGTTTCGGGCAAGTGAAACCGCCCGCGTCCAACTCGAAGCCAGTGACTTTGAGCTTTCCTTTTTCGAAACGTTGATCGCCGAAGCAGCGCACTTCCACCGGCATCGTCTTGGCCAGCTCGCGCGAGAGACCATCCACATGCATGCCGGCGCCGCCGTAAATGTACGGCGGATATTCGTTAGTTAGGAAAAGCACCTTCACGGAATCAAAGTAGAGCAAGTCTCTGACTTGCTGTTAAATCAATTCGCGACGCCGCGGCGGCGCCAATTACTTTCCCGCCCGGACGAGTAACACCGGCACGTTCACCGCATGGCGAACCTTGTCCGCAGTCGCGCCGTAAAGGATGTCGCTGATAAAACGATGGCCGTGGGTGGTCATCGCGATAAGATCGACGTCGCGCGTCTCCGCGAGCTTGATGATCTCATTCGATGGTTCACCGAGCGCGAGCACGGCTTCGCAGGAGAAACCTTCATCGCTGAGCTCGCGACGGCGTTTTTCCAAATAAGCGCGGTCTTGTTTCATTTCTTCGCTCTCGGCGAGTTTGAGTTGATTGAAGTTTCGAGCCACCCAGCCGTCGGCCACGTGCACGAGCAGCAGTTTCGCCCCCGTCATCCGGGCGAGCGGCTTAATGTGACCGAGGATTGTTTCGTCGGCGTCGCCGTTTTCGAGGGGGATAAGAATATGTCGATACATGACGGCCCGGATAATTACGTGGGCGGGAGCAGATGGAGAAACTGGTAAAACGTCGTGAGCGCCGACCCAGGCATGAACGTGTCGAAGAGCAATTTCACGTTGAGCCCAATGATAATCGCCGCAGTCGTCCAGCCGAGAATTTTTAACCAGGACTTATTGGCAAATTCGCCCATCTTCGCCTTCTCATCGGTGAATCGAAGCAGCGGCCAGACAGCAAAGCCCAGCTGCATCGACAACACGACCTGACTGGCGACAAGCAACTGCGTAGTTTTGCTTTCGCCGAAGATACCGATAACGAGCACGGCAGGAATAATAGCAATCAGCCGCGTGATCAGCCGACGCAGCCACGGGCGAAGCCGAATGTTGAGAAAACCTTCCATTACCACCTGGCCGGCGAGCGTGCCGGTAAGCGTCGAGTTTTGTCCCGATGCGAGGAGTGCGACGGCAAAGAGAATGCTTGCGAAGCTCACGCCAAGAAGCGGGCTGAGCAATTTGTAGGCGTCTTGAATTTCTGCGACGTCCTGATGGCCGGACCAGTGAAACACGGACGCCGCGAGCACGAGAATCGCCGCGTTGATGAAAAGCGCGAACATGAGCGCGCCACTTGAGTCGATAGTTGCGAATTTGATTGCCTCACGTTTGCCTTCCGGCGTTTGCTCGAATTTTCGCGTCTGCACAATCGATGAGTGCAGATAGAGATTATGAGGCATTACCGTTGCCCCGATGATCCCGATACTAATGTAAAGCATCTGCTGATTTGTAATGATGTGCGGCCCCGGCACGAAGCCGAGCATTACGCCGACGAGACTTGGCTTGGAGAAAATCAACTCGGCGGCGAAGCAACTGGCGATGGTCGCGATTAATATGATGACCAACGCCTCGATGTAACGGAAGCCTTTCGTCTGCAAGAAGAGCACGGCCAGAACATCCACCGCGGTGATGATGCAGCCCCACACCAGCGGAATACCGAAAAGAAGTTGCAGCGCAATGGCCGAGCCGACCACCTCCGCCAGATCGCACGCCGAGATTGCGATTTCGCAGAGAATCCAGAGGAACCAGACTGTCGGCGTTGAATAGTGATCGCGACAAGCTTGCGCGAGATCGCGGCCCGTGGCGACGCCGAGCTTGATGCACAGATGCTGAAGCAGGATCGCCATGAAATTGGAGAGCATGACGATAAACAAAAGCGCGTAGCCAAACTTGGCGCCGCCTGCCAGGTCGGTTGCCCAATTTCCAGGGTCCATGTAACCGACCGCGACAAGAAAGCCGGGGCCAGAGAAGGCGAATAATTTTCGCCAAAACGAAGCCGTGGTCGGAACAACAATGCTGCGATGGACTTCGGCAAGCGAGACTTGCCCCGCCGGTTTGCGCCAGCCGATTTCGGGCGCGGCAACAACGGTGCGATTTGACTGGCTCATTGATGCAAAGTTAGTTAAGACTAATTTATTTATTGATAACTAAAATCATGTCAACATTCAATTTTATTTTGTTTTGACTAACTCAAGGCCTGCTCCTATCGTCCAATTCATGCCTGTGAAAAATCCCGGGTTAAAGTCCGCTGCCTCCTCCACGGTCGAGGATTACCTCGAACGCATCCTCGAACTCATCAATTCTAAGGGCTACGCCAGGGTCGTGGACATTGCAGCGGCTTTAGAAATTTCGCAGGCCAGCGTGACCAATATGGTACAGCGACTCGACGCGGAACGACTGCTTAAATACGAAAAATATCGCGGCCTCGTTTTAACTGAAGCCGGCGAAAAGCTCGCCCGAAGGATCGCCCACCGGCACCGGCTTTTAACCGAATTTCTCAAACTCCTCGGTCTCGATGATCGCGTCATCTGTCACGATGTCGAAGGAATGGAACATCACATCAGTGTACCCACTCTGCGGGCAATCGAAGCATTGACCAGGCAGTTGCGCCGGCGCCCGGCGCTTCGCGCGCAATTGGAAACCGCGCTCGTGTAAGAGTCAAACGTCGACAGTAACAAGATTGACAACCACGCCCGGACGGCAACGAATCGTGAGCGCGATCGGCCGACAACAAACCGTGCAATCCTCGATGATGGATTGCTCGGCCTGAGAAGTGTCGATTTCCAATGGGAAACTCCCGCCGCAATGCGGACACGTAATTTCGGTCTCCGCGATTAATTCCATTAAAGCGCGACGTCCAGTTTTGTCGCAGGCTCAGCAGGCTTGGAAGCGTCGCTCAATTTCTTGAAATGCAGTTGCCGAACGCGGCGGGCATCCGTTTGCGAAACCGTGACGAGGTAATTGTCGATCTTGACCTGTTCGCCCTGCTTCGGGAGATGTCCGAGCAGATGCGTCACGTACCCGCCAATCGTGCTCACATCCGCGCTCTCTAATTCGAGCTTCGCGAGATCGTTCAATTCGTAAAGGCCAAGCGCGCCGTCCACCGTGAATTCGTTCGCGCTGATCTTGCGGAATTCCTCCTTGTCCGTGTCGAACTCGTCTTGAATGTCGCCGACCAATTCTTCCAGCACGTTTTCAAGCGTCACCATCCCGACCGTCCCGCCAAATTCGTCAACCACGATGGCCAGATGCGCGTGCTTCGTCAGAAAAAGAGTGAGCAGCTTCTCCAGTGACATCATTTCCGGAACCGGAATCAAGTCGCGCTTGATCCGCATTAAGTCCGGATTCGGATCGCGCATCATCGGCACCAGTTCTTTAATGTGAATGAGACCGATCGTGTTATCGAGATTTTCCCGGCAAAGCGGAAAACGTGTATGCCGTGAGTCGATGGCCTTCTTCACGTTGGTTTCGAAATCCTCTTCCACATCCAGATAAACCACCTCTCCCCGCGGTGTCATGGTCTGGCGGACGACGCGGCGGCGTAGGTCGAGCGCGTTCACGAGCAAATCGCGGCCCAGCGATGAAACTTCGTCCGACTTTTCGCTTTGCTCCAAAATCAAGCGCAGCTCTTCTTCGCTGTGCGCCAGCTCCGTTCCGGAGATGGGCTTGATCCGCAGCAATCTTCGCAAAAGGGAATTCGCCGATTTATGCAAGAGCCAGATGGCCGGCTTGAATAGAAAATAAAAAGCGCCCAGGGGACGGACCAACCGCAGCGCGACCGGTAACGGATTCGCGATCGCGATGTATTTTGGCGCCAGCTCGCCGAAAACGATATGCAGAAAGGTAATGCCGGCGAAGGCCAGCGCGATGGAAACGGAGGTGACAAAGGCGCGCGAATAAAAATGCACGAGCGCGAAGGCCGGCTGCAAGATCGAGGCCAGACATTGTTCGCCGACCCAGCCCAGCGCAAGGCTCGCCACGGTCACGCCCAGTTGCGTCGCGGAAAGATACGCATCGAGATGCGCCCGGACGTGCTTGACAAAACTGGCCCGGAGATTCCCCTCCTCCACCAGCGCGTCGAGCTGGCTGCTGCGCACTTTCACGATAGCAAATTCGCAAGCAACAAAGAACGCATTCAGCCCGACCAGCGCGACGATTGCTGCCAATTTAAGGAGCAGCACGCCGGGAGAATCCCATTGCGGCGCGATTACGTCAGCAGTCAGTGGCGCCGATCCGATAAATGCGAATAAGAAAAAGTTCATGGCGCGGATGCCCCGAATGCTTTCAGGGCTGCATCCGGCGATCCCTTCAATCCTACCAGCTCGACTTCGTCACGCCAGGAATGAGCCCGGCGGAAGCAAGTTCACGAAAAGTGAGACGCGAAACTTTGAAGCGGCGAATGAAGGCGCGGCGGCGGCCCGTCACCTCGCAGCGATTTACCACCCGCGTCGGGCTGGCATCGCGGGGCAGTTGCGCGAGACCGGCATAATCTTTCTTCGCTTTCAGCTCCGCCCGTACCGCTGCGTATTTCTTTACCGTCGCGCGCTTGCGCTTGTTGCGATTGATCCAGGAGGTCTTGGCCATAAAGAAGTGCGAAATCTAAGTAAGGATGTCTGATTTGCAAATTCCATTATCAGTAGGAGGAAGCTCCGCTGAGGCGTGACTTTGCCTCGAAGTGGTTCCATCTTCAGTTCGGCGGAGTCTCCCCCGACCCATCACCGCCACATCGACATGTTGAGCGTTGAGCGTTGAGCGTTGAGCGTTTGACCAAATGATCGCTCTTCACTGCACGCAGTTTCTATCTTCGAAGGACGAACTCGCGCAGGCGATCGATCGAGCGCTGCGGCGCCTTGCACAAAAGTCGGAACCGCTTGTCAACGTACGCTCGCGCGTGTTTCCCTATCTCGACGAGATCGCGATCAACTTCGACCGGGCGCAGTTTGATTCACGTCCACCGGCGCCGCCAGTTGTCGTCGGCGAAACCAAGCTCGCTTGTGAAGCGGCCATCGTGACGCTGAGTGCACGGAATGTTTCCGTGCGCGGCGTACCTCTGGATTTGCACATGGAAGCGCGCGATGTCGTTTTTCACCAAGGCCGCGACGGAAACAGCGAGGTCGTCTTGATCGCCCACAAAGTGCGCGATGGGCAAATTGTCGTTTCCGCCGCACAACCCGATCTTGAAAATGCGATTGTCGAGATCGGCGGCCGCGAAGCGCGCCCGCACGGAATCGTAATCGAGCAAGTGCGCCTCACGATGCGCGCGTGCGGCGCGCGCTCCATCGCCGCCGATATTGGGATACGAGCGCGAAAATTTCTTTTGCGCGCTAAGATCGACATCTCCGTCCAGCTCGATATCGACGGCGATTTCGTGGCGAAAATTTCGAAGCTCAAATGCAAAAGCCACGGTGCAATCGGCTCTCTCGCGTGCAGCGCTCTCGAACCCTATTTGCGCCAACTGGAGGGCCGCACTTTGTCTCTCAAGTCGCTGCCGCTCGGCGAAATTCAATTGCGCGACATCCGCATCGCCGTCGCCGACATCATCGAGCTCACAATCGATTTCGGAACCGCTCAATCGTGACGGTGGCGAGTCTCCTAGGTGTTTTCTTAGGCATGAGGGTAGTTGGTTGAGGTTAAAGGTTGCTCTGAAGCGCTTCCTCTTCCATTTAACTCGTCAGATACCAGCGGCTAGTATCGCTGTTCGTCCAGCTCTTCATTGCCGTAGAATGAGTCCGCCAAAAACGCCAACCGACGCTAAAGCTGCGCAGTGGCATTAATCGTGCGGCTTTTTCGCGTCCTTTCACATGTTTGGCGGATAGTCTCAGATTTTTTACCGACGGCGTGCCCGCTGCGATGTGGCACCCGCATTACGTTTATGATGTCGATCTTAGCTAGTGTGCCTCAGCGTACTGGTACTTGCGCAACTCTGAAGCGGTGGCTGACCACAGCCGGTTTGCGAAACCAGCTAGGTACAAACATGTTGATCTCGTTGGGCCGCACAGCGACGAGCAGCGACATGTTAAGATACAGGATGCGCAATTCCGTACCATGAAATGGCTCTTGGGTTTTCTGAAGGGAAAATGGCTGAAGCATCCGTTGCATCCAATCATTGTCCACGTGCCGATGGCGATGTGGCCCGGTGCGCTCATCTTCGATCTTCTTTCGCAATGGAAGATCGGCGGCAACGCCATCGTCCGACTCTCTTTTTACGCCATCGTTTTCGGATTGATCGCGTCGCTGCTCGCTGTGCCGACCGGCGTGGTGGACTGGAGCGGCATCAAGAAAGAGAAACCGGCGTGGAAAATTGGGTTGTATCACATGATGCTGAATCTCGTCGTCGCCATGTTGTTTGCGGTTAACCTTGGCTTGCGCGTGCAAACGTTTCGCGCGGCGACAACTGTTCCCACGGTTTCGCTGGCACTGTCAGCGATCGGCACCGCACTGTTGATTGGCTCCGCCTATCTGGGTGGGATGATGGTTTACACCTACGGTATCAGCGTCGCACGATTGTCGAAAAAGAAATGGCGTAAAATCGCCGAAGCTGGGCGCGCGAATCTTCCGCCCGAACCGGGGAAATAATCATGCTGAAAGATTTTCTCGAAGGTAAGCCGCTCCGCCATCCGCTACATCCGATGCTAGTTCATTTTCCGATCGGTTTGTTTATCCTCAGCTTTTTGCTTGATCTGGCGAGTCTCGCTTTCCCGTCTATACCGAGCCTCGTCCGCGATGCCTTTTACGCGATGCTCTTGGGGATTGTCACGGCTCTGATTGCCGCCGTGCCGGGCTTGGTTGATTACACCGATATCCGCGGCGATCATCCGGCCAAACGCACCGCTACTGCGCATCTGACTTTGAATCTTGTTGTCGTCGCGCTCTATGGAATCAACTTGGGCGTCCGCTCGTCGATGCTCGAGAATCCCAGAATATCTTTGGCGCCGCTGATTCTTTCGCTCGTCGGCGTCGCGCTCCTGTCTGTGTCCGGTTATCTGGGCGGCCGCCTCGTGTACGACGAAGGCATCAGCGTCGGCCGGCATAAACGACGCACGCAAACCCCCGAAAACACGCTCTATCTCTCTGTTGCGAATCTCGTTCAGAAAGAAACAGCCGACGCCATTTTCGTTCCGGTTGCCGAAGCAGAGCGCCTGCCCGAGAAAGAAACGTTACGGGTGGAAATCGACGGCCAGGTGATAGCAATCGCGAAGCTCGAAGGAAATTTTTATGCTTTCCAGGAATTTTGTACGCACCGCTTTGGCCCGCTCTCTGAAGGCAGTTTTGAGGAGTTCAGCGTGCGATGCCCATGGCACAACTCGTGTTTCGACGTGCGCACTGGAAAAGTCACCCAGGGACCGGCCAAAGTAGATTTGAAAACCTTCAAGGTTGAAGTGCGCGACGGGAAAATCTGCGTCGCATTGCCTCGCGTCAGTCCATTGTCTTGAGCAGAGTTTTGACTTTGCTCCCAATAAGATCGCGAACGGCGCGAAATTCTTCCGGCGGCAGCGCTTTCGGGTCCGGGATGTCCCAATCTTCGCGGCGTTTCGCGCGAACAAACGGGCAGGCGTCGCCGCAACCCATGGTCGCGACAAAGTCGAACTCGATGTCCGGAAGATCGACAACCGATCTCGAACGCTGCCTGCTGAGGTCGTAGCCCAGCTCGCGCATCGCTTCAATCGCGTTCGGATTGACTACGCCGGACGGTCGGGAACCGGCGCTGTAAGCTTCCACCTTTTCTCCACCATGGATGCGTGCGAAAGCCTCCGCCATCTGGCTCCGGTTCGAATTCTCCACACACACGAACAAGATGCGTTTCACGCCGCTGGTTGTTTCCGCGAAATGCGGTCGGACATTCAAGAACTCTACTGCTTGCTCAATCTCCGGAAAAGAAATGCGCCGAGCACGAGGAAGAGCACATTGGGAAACCAGACGAGCAGTTCCGGATGCACCTTCGGGTTTCCTCGCAGCGTGTCGCCGATGATGACAAACAAGAAATACGTGATGGCGACCATCAGTCCCATGGCGAAGCCGATCGAAGTTTCGCGGCGGTGCGCGGTCACGCCCAACGGCACGCCGATTAGCGCAAAAGCCATGCAAGCAAATGGAAATGAAAAACGTTTGTTGATCTCGGTCCGACTGGCGCTGCGCTCGCGTTTATTTTCGCTCTTCAATTGCTCGAGCAGTTGTTCGATCGACAAGGCGGAGCGGCTCGGCCGCTTCTTTTCCTTCTCGTAAAGTTCTTCCAGACTGATGGGCAACGTGCCTTCGGCCATGTTGATGCCATCGCGAATCTTTCGCAGGTCGAGCGGGGCCCTTTCGTCGCGTTCTTGATAACGCGCCTGGTAAAGGTGCATGAGGATGCGCTTGTTCGGCAGATCGGCTTCGAGCATGCCGGTGCGCGCGTAGGTCACTTTCATCGGCATGGAATTGGCGCCCATTTCAAAAACAATGACGTTCTCGAGCTTGTTTCCTTCTTTTTTGCCAACGTAAATTTTGCGTCCGGGAAATTCGTCAATCACCTGGTCGCTGCCGAAAAGCGCCATCGGATCGCGCGTGGCCAAATCAAAAATCGTGCTGCGCAATTTTTCCTGCGCGGCCGGAGCCACCTGGACGTTGAGCCACAGGCAAATCGCGGTGCAGACGAGCGCGATCGCGACAAGTGGAATGCAAACGCGCGTAACACTCACGCCGTTTGAGCGCAGGGCGATAAGTTCATTATCCGCCGACAACCGGCCGAAGACGAGGAGGATGGCGGTGAGTAATCCCCACGGGATGGTAAAGATGAGCGAGAACGGCAGCACGTAAGCGATGAAGGTGAGCAAATATTCCATCGGCACATCGTGGTTCACGAGCAAGGGAAGCAACTTGCGAAAGATGTTGCCCACCACCAGAACAAGGCTCAACACCACGATCGCGAAGAACACGTTGACCAGCAACTCGCGGCTGACAAACCGGTCGATCAATTTCATTCTCAGATGTTCTGTTAATTCGGATCGTGAAATGTCGCAAGGTGGATCGCGCGCTCCGCCGCGCGATGTTATCAATATGCGGCTTCGCCGCCTAATTTAGCATCGAGGTCGCCGCGGCGACGACGACTCGATCCACCTCACCAGCATCGCCCCGCGAAGCCGATCTACTTTGCTTCGCCGCGAACTTTGCTAACATGGGCTTTGGATGAAGAACGACCCGCTACGCGCCCGAAGGGCAGCCACTTCGATGAAGTGGCTGGGTCGCCCAGCTCCTTCAATCCGGCTTGCTATATGAAGACTCGGTTTCGCTCGAAGGAGCTGCCCGCCAGCAGCGGGTTCGGCGACATCTACGACGTCGCCATCATCGGCGGCGGACCGGCCGGCAGCACCGCGGCAACGCTGCTGGCGCGCGCCGGGCGCAGCGTGATTATTTTCGAGCGCGAAAAGTTTCCCCGCTTTCATATCGGCGAATCGCTTCTGCCGTTCAGCATGAAAGCATTCACGCGCATGGATCTGCACGAAAAAATTTTGCGTGCCGGATTCATGAAAAAATTCGGCGGCGAAATGTTCGGCTCTTGTTCCGAGCAGGGAAACAAGTTCTATTTCAAAGACGCATATCGGTCGCAAACCGATCACGCTTATCAGGTGACGCGCGGAGACTTCGACAAACTGTTGCTCGATCATGCCGCAGAAAACGGCGCGGAAGTACACGAAGAAACAGCGGTCGAGCGCGTGACGCTCTCAGATGAAGATGTCGATCTTTGCCTCGCCGCGAATGGTTCGTCACGAAATGTCCGCGCTCGCTACCTGATCGATGCCAGCGGACGCAATTCCGTTCTCGGCACCAAGTTTGGAATTAAGAAGACTTACGATCATCTCCAGAAGTTGTCGATCTTCGCGCATTATGACGGCGTTTCGCGAGCTGAAGGAATCGACGGCACGCTGACAGCGTTGATTCGCGGAATCGATCGCTGGTTTTGGATTATTCCGCTCACGCCAGAACGCACGAGCATCGGCTTGGTGCTCGATAGCGAGACTTTTCGCAAATCGAAATTGAGCGCTGAAGATTTCTTGGAACAAGCCCTCACCGAACAACCAATCATTGCTAAACGGATGATAAACGCGCATCGCGCTTCAAAAGTTTATGTAGCGACAGATTTTTCCTATCGCAGCGCGAAACTTCATGGCCACCGCTGGTTGCTTGCCGGCGACGCCGCCGGGTTCATCGATCCGATCTTTAGCAGCGGCGTTTTTCTCGCTGTGTTCAGCGGAGAAGAATGCGCCGACGCTTTAAATGAAGTTCTCGATCATCCACGCAAAGCGAGGCGGCTATTCGCGCGCTACGAACGGGCGCTCAACCGCGCGATGGATATTTATCTGCGTTTCGTCAACGCCTGGTACACCAAGGAATTCATCGAAGTCTTCTTGGCGCCGCGCGATGTGCTCGGTCTTCCCCCAGCCGTGAACGCGGTGCTCGGCGGAAACATTGGCAATACCTTTGCGATCAAATGGCGGATGTGGGTCTTTTATTTTCTCGTCTGGCTGCAACGCCATTACGCAATCTGTCCGCGACTCACGCTCGTGCCGAAAAAAGAAGAGCCGCAGGTTTCGCCCGCAACAATCGGCGCGATTTCATGAGCGGCCAGGTAGGGGCGATTAATTTCAATCGCCTCGGCAAGTGGACGCTCCTGGCGTGCGCGGTTGCCAGCCTAACGAGTTGCGCAACGATGTCGCGGCATCAATTCGCAGAGCCAACAGGCGATTGGCAGGCGCGCGGCGGCCAGCTTTTGTATCGCGGACCGAAAACGACGCTCATCGGTGATGTGTTTGTTCGCTTTTCCAAGAATGGCGAGCTCGAGCTGACGTTTTCAAAAGGCCCTGGCGTAACGCTTTTGTTTTTGCGACAAGACGCGAACTTCGCCGAAGTCAAAGGTTCGTTCGCGCGCGGGGGCTGGTCTGGTCCAATCGAACAAGCGCCGCCACAATTGCGTGGCTGGCTCGCTTTGCGCGATAAACTCATTGGCGCTGAAGATCGAAAATTCATTCAATACGCCGCTGGCGCGGAAACTTTTTTGCTTCGATTCTAAAACGCGAGCTGGTGACACTAAACGCGTTCTGAAAATCGTACTCAATTTATTGCCCTCACCTCAATCCTCTCCCTCAGGGAGAGGCGGACGCGCAGCGCCAGGTGAGGGTTCATCGGCGGATGGCTGCATTTGTTGTCCAAGAAAGTTTCTGGAATAGAAACCCGAACCGCTGATGCAGGATTGGCAACTTGGTGTCGATTCGTGTTCATTCGTGATTCGTTCATGCGGATCAGTGATTTCATCGCCCGAGTTGTTACGCAGCGGCGTGGGCTCGTTTGGTGCGGTGTCGCCGCGCTCGCCACCGTTTGCATCGCGATCCTCGTCACGCGAATACGGCTTGATTCTGACGTGCTCAACATTTTGCCCGCCAAGTTCAGCTCCATTGCCGGACTAAAGATTTACGATCGCGATTTCGAGCAAACCCGCGAACTCACTTTCGCCCTCCTTTGCGATCCGGCCGATGTCGATAGATTGGAAGAGTTCGCGCCAATATTCGCGGACAATCTGCGTCATCAACCGTGGTGCGAGCGCGTGCTGGCCGGCTCGCCGATGGAGACCCCGGAGGGAATTCGCGATTTGCAATCGATTGCCGTGCCGCTGCTCTTGAATCTCGAGCCGGCGGCGTTCGACGAGACGATGTCGATCTTGCAGCCGGCAAAAATGCGCGAGCGTTTGCGTCGACTTCATCAACAGATCGAAGCGGGTTCGCCGCGACCGGAATTCGAGCTCTCGTTCGATCCGTTGGGCTTGATCGCGCCCGCGCTCAAACCTTTCGCCGAACGCAACGCCCTCGAAGAGGAACAGCCCCTCACCTCTCCCGACCGGACGATGCGCGTTTTTCTCGCGGTCACGAACCAGACCTCAATCAGCGCATTCGAATGTCAGCGCCTGATGCGGCAGGTGAATGCATTTCGCGCGCAAGCACGCGAGGGGTGGGAGGGCGGACCGCTCGAAGTTCTGGTGACTGGCCGCTCCGCTTATGTCGCCGAAATTTCATTGAGCATGCGTTACGACATCGTCGCGACCTTGCTCGGATCGATTTTGCTCGTCGGCATCATCTTTTTCTTTGGCTTTCATCGTTGGATTCCGCTTCTCGGAATGGGGTTTTCGCTTCTGCTTTCCTGTTTGGTAGCGCTGGCACTCGGCCTTTTGATTTTTGGACGACTAAGCATGGTCGCCGTCGGGTTCTGCGCGATTCTGGTGGGCTTGGGCGTCGATTTCGCAATTCTTATCTTTGGGCGTTACCAGCAAGCGCGGACCGACCGCGAATCGCATCGCGATGCCATCGCCACCTCGGTTGCAAAACTTGGACGCGCCGTTTTTTTCGGCGCGCTCACAACCGCTGTCGGTTTTCTCGCGCTTGTGCTGAGCGGTTCGATGGGCTTCTCACAGCTCGGTGTGCTGATCGCCATCGGCATTTTCTTTGCCGGTCTCTTCATGTGCACGATTTTGTTTCTCTTCATTCGCGAACGACAGGCGCCACTCCGGCACGACTGGGTTTTCGAGATCGTCAAAAAATATGTGCGGTGGAGCGTGCGGCGTCCTGCGCCGGTGTTGATTTTCTCGACCGCGATTTTGTTCCTGCTGAGCGCAATCGGGTTTTCGCCCGTTCCTCCACTTCACTTCGAGGCAAGCACGCGTTCACTCGAGCCGAAAAACAGCCGCGCCAGTCACGCGTTGGAAGCGATCATGCACAAAATGCCGATGCGCTGGGAACCAGTCCTGGCGATTGTGCAGGGGCGCGATCCGCAAGAACTGCACGACGACTGGCAAGAAATCTCCGCGCATTGGAGCGCGCTCCAAGCTGCGGGCAAAATCAAGAGCTTCTCCACGCCCGCAGCGCTTTGTCTTTCACCGAACTCGATGCAAAGAAATCGCGAACGCTTGCGCGCAATTAATTTTCAAACGACGCGCCAAGCGCTTGAAGAAACGCTCGATGCGGAAGGATTCAGCCGCGACTCATTCGCGCCGGCCTTCACCCTGCTGGATGAGTTGCAACGTGTTGTCGATCCAAACGCGCCGCTGCTAAATTGGCGCAATCAATTGCCGAAATCGTCGAGCTGGTGGTTCTTGATCGATCGCTATTTTGCCAGGAATCCACTCCTTACCACTGGTTTTGTCACGACGAACGAACCGATTTCCACGCACGCGCAAGCGGAAGACTTGGGGCGCGACCTGCCGGTGGCTGGCATCCCGATGATTTTGTCGGGCTGGAGTTACGCCCTTGCCGATTTGCTCCCGTGGTCGCACCGGCAACTGCTCATTATCAGCGCGTTGATGGCAATCTTCGACGTGTCGCTGCTGGCAATTTTGTATCGCGACTTACGTCTTTGGACCATTCAAGTCATTACCCTTGCGTTTGCGATCGGAGCCATGGTCGCTTCGATGAAACTGCTGCACATCTATTTGAACTTGCTCAACGTCCTTTCCTTTCGACTCGTCCTCGCAATCGGCGTCGATTACGGGATTTATGTCGTGCTGGTGTGGCAAAAGACGCGCGAACTCGAGCATGACGTCGCGGGTGTGGTGAAGCCGGTCATACTCGCTGGTCTGACCGCGATCAGCGGGTTCGGTTCGTTAGGGATCGCCAGGAATCCGTCG
>Ga0209055_1001512_pt1 | contig 15265 bp, 16 predicted proteins | sample GraSoiAngelo_110_FD_185875 | JGI IMG/M metagenome (GOLD analysis project Ga0209055, IMG submission 185875) | Grasslands soil microbial communities from the Angelo Coastal Reserve, California, USA - 14_0903_12_30cm (SPAdes) (version 2) | ecosystem: Environmental > Terrestrial > Soil > Grasslands ... | reverse complement strand
TCGGATCCTGCCCCTGCAAAAACCCGATCACGGCGTCGATCGAGTCGAGATAGGCCTGTTCCAGCGCCAGCATCTGCGCGGCTTCGCCCGGCAGGTCTCCTGGCAGATCACGGACCCGGTCGAACACGCGCGTCAGCCCGTCCCGGGAAAACAGCGCGAGGACCATCTCGATCCCGACATCGGCCTGAACCACCACACCCGCCCACCCCGCCCCCGCCGAGACGGGGGCCTCGCCCGTGGCATAGCCATGCCGCTTGAGAAAGCCGGTCAAGTGCGCGGTGGAGGGATAGGGCGTGTTGAGCTGGGTCAGCGGCGGGATCAGCAGGAGGAGACGTGGGGCGCTCATGACGCGGCCTTTGTTTCTTCTTCATGGAGACCGACGGCAGTTAACAACTCCTCACGCTCCTTGGGCGTGAGAGGCCGCCACGTCGCGACTGGCAGATCGCCCAGGCGAATGTGCATGATGCGGATACGGCCAAGGGCAACGACTCGGTACCCGAGTGCCGAGCACATGCGACGAATCTGCCGGTTGCGCCCTTCCGTCAGCGTGATCCGGAAGGTGGTCGCATCCACCTTCTTCGTCCGACACGGCCTGGTGGTTTCTCTCAGCACCAAGACCCCCTTCTCCAGTTGTTTCAGAAAGGACGGCGGGTACGGGCGATCCACGGTGACCACGTATTCCCGCTCGTGGCCGAACTCCGCCCGCAGGATGCGGTTGACGATGTCGCCGTCGTTGGTGAGCAGGATCAAGCCCGAAGAGTCCTTGTCCAGGCGGCCGATGGGGAAGATGCGCTCGGGATAGCCGACGGCGTGCACGATGTTCCCGGCCACGTGGGGTTCCGTGGTGCAGGTTACGCCGACCGGCTTGTGGTACGCCAGGTACACCGGCTGAGGCCGGTGGGACACCACGCGGCCGTCCACGGTCACCACATCCGCATTCGTCAGCTGATCGCCCAAGACCGCCACACGCCCGTTGATCCGGACGCGGCCCTCTCCGATCATCCGATCCGCAGCGCGACGCGAGCAGAACCCCTGTTCGGTGAAGAACTTGTTGATGCGGACCGTGCTCATGCCTGCACCGCAGAAGTGCGCATAGGCTCAGCAGTGTAAGCCGAACGGGAGGAGATTTCAAACCAGGACTGTCGCGGATGATCAGGTAAACAGCAACTCGCTGAACTCGGACATGAAGCCGTAATACAGAGGGGCGAAGTGCTTCAGGCTGTCGGGGCTCGTCTCCTTCAACCTTTTGAAAAAGAATACTTGGTGTCGCGGGTCCATCTGCTCGAGCAGCTTGCCGAGGTTGGCGATCGAGTAGCTGCCGGCCGGGACACTCAGGACGTAGTGGACGAGGCGCTCGACGAACTGCTCGGCGACATACGGACTGGTGATCAAGCCTTCGGGAATTTTGCCCGTCGCCAGCATCTCCGGAAACGGCACGGCCTGGGCTGCGAACGGCACTGTCGCCGGCTGGATGTCCGACACCGCCACCTCACATCAATGGGAGAGCGAGCCTGCGGCCCACTCTACAAAAGGGTCGGGAGCAGAGTCAAGGCGTGTGGGGTGGCAATCCCTTCGGCGCTTGTGTAGAATGCCGGCGTTTTGTGTTCATACCAAGGAGGTCTGCATGGCATTCCCCGCACCGACTCAGTGGTTGTTGACGCTCGTCCTCATCGGCACCGGCCTGGTGGGTCTGCGGACGTCGCACGCCGCCGCGGCGCCAGCCTACGCCGACAATGTCGTGATCATCATGGTGGACGGGTTGCGGCCCGAAGCGATCAGGCAGGCTAAGGTGCCCACCCTGGACGCGCTCATCAAGCGCGGGGCCTCCACGATGAAGGCGCAGACCGTCGAGCCGAGCCTCACGCTGCCGGCCTTCGCGTCGATGATGAGCGGCCTGCCCGTCGCCCAGCACGGGGTGGACTGGAACGAATACGATCCCCCGCGGGGCTTTATCAAGTCCCCGACCCTGTTTGAGATCGCCTCGTTCAACGGGAGCAAGTGGGGTGCGGCGTTTCTCAATAAAGAGAAGCTGCTGCACGTGATCAAACAAGATCGCCGGCTGCTGCTGAACGTGTGCAGCGTTAACGAGCCGGCCTGCAGCGCCAAGAAAATCGCCGAAGACGTCATCGCCTCGTACAAGACGGCCACCGAAGGCAAGCCGGCCCTGTTCGTCGTCCAACTAGCGGACGTCGATACGGCCGGCCACGACCAGGGTTGGATGAGCAAGCCCTATTTGAAGGCGGTGGAGGACGTCGATCGGGGGATCGGGAGCCTCACCAAGGGATTCAAGGACCTGGGGCTCTTCGACCGGACGACATTCATCGTGACCGCCGACCACGGAGGCCACGCCAAGACCCATGGCACTTCGATGTCCGAAGATATGACCATCCCCTGGATCGCGGCGGGGCCAGGGATCAAGGCAGGGTATGAGATCAAGCAGCCGGTCTCGCTGATCGACACCGCCGCCACCGTCATGCGCGCGTTCGGCATCACCGATTACTACGTGGAATGGAAGAGCCGGTCGATCGAGGAGATCTTCGTGGACAGGGCGGCGGCACGACGCCCCCTGTAGCCGAGAGGTCTAGTTGATGATGTACCTGATCGGGTCGACTGCCGCGCCGTTGAGCTCGATTTCGTAATGGAGGTGGGGACCGGTCGAGAGCCCCGTGTTCCCGACTTCGCCGATGACGTCTCCCCGCTTCACGGTCTGGCCATTCCTCACTCTCAGCTTGGACAGATGCGCGTACAGGGTCTTAAAGCCATAGCCGTGAGACACCACAACCACGTTGCCCAGACTCTTCTCAGGCCCGACCGCGATGACGGTGCCGGCCGCCGGCGCCTTGACCGGCGTGCTCATCGGCGCGGAAATATCCAGCCCGCCGTGCATCATGTCCTCCCCCGTGAATGGAGACACGCGGCGCCCGAATCCTGAGGAGACCCAGCCCCGGACCGGCCAGATCGACGGGGTGGACGCCCACTGCGCGCGCCGCTCGCCGACGATCCCGGTCAATTCGTGCAGATACCGCTCCTGGAGGACCGCTTCTTCCTTGAGCCACGCCAGCTTCTGCTGCAATTGCGCGACCACATCCGACAGCGAGCCGCCCTCGCCTCCCATGCCGCCCACCGACGGGGAAACCAAGCGGGTCTCTTCCTTGCCGCCCAACCCGAGAGGCGACGGCGGGACTTTGGGCGGGTCCAGGCCCAGCATGACGCGCAACCGAACATTCACTTCCCGCATGGTGGACAGTTGCTTGCGCAGATCCTCCATCGCCGAGGAGAGGGTGGTAGCTTGCTGGCGGTGCTGGATCGCCTCGGACCGCAAGGTCTCGAGCTCCCAGATCTCCCCGCTCCGGGTGACATACTGGACGAGGAAAAAAGCTTCCAGGACAACCGCGACCACGGTCGTGAACAGCAGCACGCGGACGGTGCGCCGCTTGACGCTGAACCGGCGCGGGCGCGAGGTCGCGCTCGGAAAGATGACAATATGGAATTCCTGATGCGCCTTCTTACTCATCTGGGAGATCCCGCCAATCCTACGAGGTAACTAAGGGCAAACGATTACCACAACGCCCGCCCCCCTGTCAATACGAGAGGCCCCCCTGTCATGCAAAGCGTGTGCTTGTCATGCGAAATCGCACATCGTGCCGGCCTAGGTGGATTCGGCCACCCACCGGAGGTAATCGGAAGACCCGACAAGGACTGGGAGGGCGATGATTTCCGGCACGCTATAGCTATGGAGCTGCCTGACGGCCGTTGCCAGTTCCTGAAACCGGGCGCGCCTGGATTTCACCACCAGGAGGACTTCGTCTTCCTGGGAGAATTTGCCCTGCCAGATGAAGAACGACCGTACCTTGGGCACGATGTTCACACACGCGGCGAGCCGGTCCTCGACCAGGCGCCGGGCGATGCGTTCCGCTTCCTCGCTCGAGGCCACCGTGATCAGGACCACGAGCGCGTCCCCGCTCTCAGAAATGGGGTCAGAGTCGATTTTTCTGCTCACCATTTTTACCCCCTGCCAAACTGTCTTGGAAAATCGACTCTGACCCCATCCTCACCGTTGACAGCCGGAAGAGCGCGGACTTACTATCCCACTACACAGGAGGGTCACGCCATGGGCTTCACGATCACGGTCCAGGAGTTGAAAGAAAAACTTGAGCGGGGAGACAAAATCGTCCTGATCGATGTTCGGGAACCTTGGGAATACAACATCTGCAAGATTCCGACCGCTCAGCTCATCTCGCTCGGCACGCTGGGCACCGAATACAAGAAGCTCGACCCGAACGCCGAGATCGTCCTGCACTGCCACATGGGAATGCGGAGCATGGACGCGACCCAATTCCTCCTGCAGCAAGGGTTCAAGAACGTGAAGAACCTCACCGGCGGCATCAACGCCTGGTCCCTGCAAATCGACCCATCCGTCCCCAGATATTAGACGGCCATCAGGCCGACCGGACTGTCTTCCGGTAGTAGTCCGCGGTCCTCGCGAGGCCGTCCTTCAGCGAGACTTTCGGCTCCCAGTCCAACTCGCGGTGGAGCCGGGACGAATCCAGCGCGATCCGCACCTGCTCGCCACGCTTCGCCGGCCCGTGGGCCTCGCGGACGGAAGGATTGATCAGGCCGGCCAGCATCGCGAACAGCTCGTTGATGGTGGTCTCCTTCCCTGTCCCTACGTTGTAGATCCCGTGGGCCGCCTTGTTCATGGCGGCCATGTTGGCCTCGACCACATCGTCCACGTACACGAAGTCGCGCGTCTGCCGGCCGTTGCCGTTGATGATCGGCTGCTCGCCCAGCAGCATCTTCTGCGCGAAGATGCCCACGACACCCGCCTCGCCAAACGGGTCCTGGCGAGGTCCGTAGACGTTGGCGTACCGCAGGCTCACGTACTCCAGGCCGTCGGCGTTGCGGAAGTACCGCAGGTATTCGTCCCCCACCACCTTGCTGATGCCGTAGGGAGAGGCCGGCCGCGTCGGGTGGGACTCGGACACCGGCAAAGACTCCGGCTCCCCGTACACCGCCCCACCGGAAGAGGCGAAGATCACCTTGCGCACGCCGTACTTGATCGCCTGCCGCAGAACGTTGAGCATTCCCAAGACATTGACGTCCGCGTCGAACGCCGGGTCCAGCACGGACCGGCGCACGTCGATCTGCGCCGCGTGGAGGGACACGATCGCGGGCCGCTCCCGGCGGAAGACCCGCTCCAGCCACCAGCCTCGAATGTCGGACCGGTAGAACCGGGCGGCGCGGTTGACATGCCGCCGCTTGCCCGTGGACAGGTTATCGACGACCACGACCTCATAGCCTTCCTGGACGAGCCGGTCCACGATGTGCGACCCGATGAAGCCCGCCCCGCCCGTGACCAGGACCTTCATGATGGGCGCAACCAGATCAAGTACTCGACGTTTCCCTTCTGGCCAGCGATCGGGGAGAGCAACTCGCCCTTCCATTTCCACCGCTGCGCTTCCGTGGCCGCGCGGACCTTCCCGACCGCCTCCCGCCGCCGACTCTCATCACGGACGATGCCGCCCTTTCCGACCTTCCCCTTGCCGACTTCGAACTGCGGTTTGAGCAACGCCACCACCTGGCCCTCGTCCTTGAGACACCGGCGCACGGCCGGCAGGATGAGCGCAAGCGAGATGAAGGACACGTCAATGGTGGCCAGGTCAACAGGCTCAGGCACCCGCGAGCGGTCCAGGTATCGCGCGTTGCACCGTTCGAGCACGACGACACGGGGGTCTTGCCTGAGGCGCCAGGCCAGTTGGCCGTAGCCCACGTCCACCGCGTACACGCGCGCGGCACCGCGCTGCAAGAGGCAGTCCGTGAACCCTCCTGTCGAGGCGCCGACATCCAGGGCGACCAAGCCCTGCGGATTGAGGCCGAACGCGTCCAGGGCCGCCGCCAGCTTGAGGCCGCCCCGCCCCACGTACGGGTGCTCCGGCTCGGTGATCTCAATCGCGGTGCCAGCGGGAATGGGGTAGGACGCCCGGCTCGCGACACAGCCGGCCACGGTGACGACGCCGGCCAAGATGAGACTCTGGGCCCGCTCCCGGCTCTCCACGAGCCCGCGGCGGACCATAACCAAATCCAACCGCTCCACGGAGTCTTTTCCCGGGTCAGCCTTCGACGTCGCCGTTGTCCTGGCCAGCTTCAGCGTGCTCCTCGATGTCAAACGTGCGGGTGCGCTTCTTGCCGTCTTTGTCCTTGATGAGGATCTCCACCTTGCGCTCGGCCTCCTCGAGCATTTTGAGGCAGACCTTGGAGAGCTTCATCCCCTCCTCGAAAATCCGCATGGAGTCTTCAAGCGGCAACTCGCCGCGCTCCAGCTCGGCGACGATCGCTTCCAATCGGGCTAGCGCTTCTTCGAATTTGACCGTGGCCACTCTCTCGCTCCGTCACCTGCGCATTATACGCCGCCGGACTCCTGAATCAACTCGTTGGCGGTCTTCTGGACCTCGCACAGCAGCTCCCCGGCGGCCAGCCGCACATGCACGACGTCGCCGGGCGCGACGGCGGAGGCGGCCCGCAAGACAGTCAGCTCCGGCCACCGCCGAGTGATGCTGTACCCCCGTCCCAGAATCGCGAGGGGGCTCAGGGCATGGAGCGTCCCGATGGAATCTTCGAAGGCGCGCCGCCCCAATTCCAGCGCCACCTTCATCCGCTGCAGGAGCCGCGTCCGCAGGTGAGGCAACAGGGTCACGCCTTGCTGGATCCGCTGGAGGGGGCTCCGTAGCAGCACCTCCTGCCGGAGGGCGTCGACCCCGGAATGCAGGCCTTTCAGGCGGTTCGCCTGCGCCAAGCGCAGGCGCATCTCCAGATCGTCGCGACGTTGCATGGCGCGGGCCACGAGCGCGGTCGGATCGAGGAGGCCGCGGCGCTCGGCCTCCACACGGGCACCCAGGTCCCGCAGCAGAGACCGGACGGCATGCACAGCGCGATCCCCATACCCGACGACTCGCTTGAGGAGGTCCTGTTGGTCTCGCACCACCAGTTCGGCAGCCGCCGACGGCGTGGGGGCCCGCACGTCGGCGACAAAGTCGGCGATCGTGAAATCGATCTCGTGCCCCACAGCCGACACGACGGGAATGCGCGACGCCGCGATGGCTCGCGCGACCAGCTCCTCATTGAACGCCCAGAGATCCTCGAGCGATCCGCCGCCGCGCCCCACGACGAGGACGTCGAAGCCACCCATCTCGTTGAGCTCCTCGATGGCGCGGGCAATCTCGCCGGTCGCGCTCTCGCCCTGCACGGCGACGGGATTGAGCACGATGGTGATCCCGGGGTCACGCTTGTGGGCGACCTGCACGATGTCCCGGATCGCCGCGCCCGTGGCCGAGGTGACCACTCCGATCCGGCGCGGGAAGAACGGCAGCGGTCGCTTGCGCGCCTGATCGAACAGACCCTCCGCGGCCAGCCGCGCTTTGAGTTGCTCGAAGGCAAGCTGGAGCGCTCCGACCCCCTTCGGCTCGGCATAGTCCACGATCACCTGATAGTCGCCCTTGGGCTCGTAGACCGTCACCCGCCCCCGGCAGACGAGCTGCATCCCGTCCTGCAAGGCGAACCGCAGGGAGCGTCCGACGGACCGGAAGAGGACCGAACGGATCTGGCTCGAGGCGTCCTTCAGGGTGAAGTAGGCGTGGCCGGAGGTCGGGATGCGCAGGTTTGAGACCTCCCCCTCCACCCAGATGTTGGAGAAGGCGGACTCGATGTGGACCCGCAGGAGGGCCGTGAGGGCCGAGACTGTGTAGAGCGTTCGCGGAGGAGGCCCGCCGGTCATGGGATCAATCCATAATCCGCAAGCGTTCAATCGACAGGGCCTTGCCGACCCCCGTGTCCACATCCAGCAGCACCGCCGAAAAGACGCACGGTCCCGGGGCCACCTCGAAGCGGCGCGGCATCTGGGAAAGGAACTTCTCGATCGCGATTTCCTTCTTGATCCCGATCACGGACTCGGTCGGCCCGACCATGCCGACGTCGGTGAGGTAGGCCGTGCCCTTGGGCAGGATCCGCTCGTCTGCCGTCTGGACGTGTGTGTGGGTTCCGAACACCCCGGTGACTTCACCATCCAAGTACCAGCCCATGGCCATCTTCTCGGAGGTCGCTTCGGCGTGCATGTCCACGATCACGGTCCGCGCTTCCTGCTTGACCGCCTCGACCTCGTGCCGGACGACCCGGAACGGGCAGTCCACCGTGGGCATGGATACCCGCCCCATCACCTGCACCACCCCGACTTTCTCACCCGCGGTGGTCGTCACCACGACGCGGCCGAGGCCCGGGACGCCCTTGGGATAGTTGGCGGGCCGCAGGAGCCTGGGCTCGTCCTTGATGTAGTCGATGATCTCCTTCTTGTCCCAGATGTGGTTGCCGCTCGTGAGCACGTGCACACCCGCCGCGAACAGCTCCCGAGCCACGTCCGGCGTGACGCCGAACCCACCCGCGGCGTTTTCCGCGTTGGCGATGACGCAGGCCACCCCGCGTTCGCGGACGAGCCGCGGCACCTGCCGGGCCACGGTCTTGCGTCCCGGCTCGCCGATGATGTCGCCGATGAAGAGAATTTTCACGCGGTCTGTTCCCGGGTTTCACTTCGCGATGTCTGTAAACCGGCTCTCCCGGATGACCGTGACCTTGATCTGGCCGGGATACGTCAGCTCCTGCTCGATCTTGCGGGCCAGGTCGCGGGACAGGACGGAGCATTCCGCGTCCGTGATCGCGTCCTGCCTCACGATCACCCGGATCTCCCGGCCGGCCTGGATGGCGTAGGCCTTGTCCACGCCCTTGTAGTCCACGGCCAGCTTTTCCAGCTTCTCGAGGCGCTTGATGTAAGCCTCGACGGTCTCCCGCCGGGCCCCCGGCCGCGCCGCCGACAGCGATTCCGCCGCTGCCACGAGCACCGTTTCGGGACAGATCGGCTCGACCTGTTCGTGGTGCGCGGCGATGGCGTTGACCACCCGGGGCTCTTCCCCGTACTTCTTGGCGAAGTCCGCGCCGATGATGGCGTGCGGGCCTTCCTCCTCCTGGCTCAGCGCCTTGCCCATGTCGTGCATCAGGGCGCCGCGCCGCGAGAGCTTGACATCCAACTCCAGTTCCGACGCCATGATCCCGCAGATGTAGGCCGCCTCCCTCGCGTGGTAGAGGTTGTTCTGCCCGTAGCTCGTCCGGAACTTGAGCTTGCCCAGGAGCTTCACGATCTCCGGATGAAGGTTGGTGATCCCCAGCTCGAAGAGCACCTTCTCAGCCTCCTCGAGCATCATCTTGTCCAGGTCCTTCTTGACCCTCTCGACCACCTCTTCGATGCGGGTCGGGTGGATCCGTCCGTCCGCCATCAGCCGCTCCAGCGACACCTTCGCGATCTCCCGGCGCAGCGGATCGAAGCCGGAGATCAGGACCGCCTCGGGCGTTTCGTCCACGACCAGATCGATGCCCGTCGCGGCTTCCAGCGCCCGGATGTTCCGGCCCTCCCGACCGATGATTCGTCCCTTCATGCCGTCGCTCGGGAGCGGCACCACCGAGATCGTCGCCTCCGCCACGTAGTCCCGCGTGATGCGCTGGATGGATCGGGTAATGATCTCCTTGGCTTCCCGATCGGCCATCTCTTTGGTCTCGTCCTGGATCCGCTTGATCATCTTGGCAGCCTCGAACTTGGCCTCGCTCTCCACCTGCTGCAAGAGCGCCGCCTTGGCCTCGTCGGCCGTCATGCCCGAGGCGTATTCGAGCGCCTTGGTGCGCTCCTGGGCCAGGCGGGCCACCTCTGTCTCTTTTTCCTCCACGGCCTTCTCCAGGGCCGCCACCGTCTTCTCTCGTTTCTGGAGCTCGGACTCGCGACGGTCGGAATTGGACATCCGGCGGTCCAGGGACTCCTCTTTCTGGATTAACCGCTTCTCCAGCGCAAGGATCTCGTTGCGCTGACCCTGCATTTCCTTGTCGAGCTCGGCCTTCGCCTGGACGATCATGTCCTTGGCTTCCAGCTGAGCCTCGCGAGCTTGTGTGGAGGCCTCTTTCTCGGCCGTCCGAACGATCTGGGCCGCGCGATCCTCCGCCTCACGGAAGCGCGAAGCGACCACCTTGCCGTGAATGAGCCAGAGCATTCCGGCGCCGAGGGCCGCTCCGGCGGCCACCGCAATGATCACAATGGCCAGTTCTGGAATGGTGTCCACCTCCCTTCACGCCAGAACGACGACGGCTCCCCGCCCCGCAGGACGGAGCCATCGCGTACGGGGCACCCGTTGCTCGGGGCGCCCGTTGCTCTTCAATTGCAACGGGTCACCAGCAACGGGTCAACATCGCATTGGGGCGGAAATGGAAGCGTGTCGGTGAAAGGCGGACGGAGAAGACGTTTACAGAAGCGAGCCCCTTGGCCGGAAGGACGCAAACGGGAGGGAGGAAGAGTCGTCAGGACGAGGCTTCAGCCCTTGTCTGTCCATGAACCACTGTGTCGGATGTCCCTCGTTCCGAGACCGAATACCCTGTTCCCCATGGGCTTTTCAGAGCCATAAAGTATTCCTGCTACTTCAGGCTCGCCCCCTGTCCACATCCTGTTGTGTCGGCCGAACCGGTCAGGTCTAACGAAAACTGCTCATCCTCTTGAATCGTCTTGTTCCGCCTTGCCCCAAACCCTACCACTCGTAAGGCATTCCACCGACGGGATCATTCCGTTCCCGTCCTCGCGCCAGTGTAGCAAACCGCCTACACGCTTGCAAGAAAAAAAGCCCTACCTGGCGCCGCCGAGTGTCTCTTCGATCGAACTGATAAGGCTGTCAGCCAACTGCTCCACCTTCTCGTGCTGGAACTTGCGCGCCTGATGGAGCTGGTGCGCCAGGTTCAGGGCCGCCAGGATGGCTACCTTGGCGGGCGTGGCCACTTTCATACCACCGGCCAGGGTCCGCATCTGCTCGTCGACTTCCCTGGCCAGCTCGTTGACATACGCCTGGTCGGCTTCCCCCCGGATCGCGTACCGCTGGCCGTAGATCTCGACCTCAAATCTCTGGCTCACCGTCGTCCTCCGTTCATGAGCGTCAGCTCTTGCCTCCGTGCCGGTCGTCCTCGCGATGTTCGATGAGCTCCAGCTCGCCCAGAACCTTCCGCAATCGGCCCCGGAGCCATTCCCGCTCCTTCTCCCGCTGGCGGGAGTCGGCCGCGTGGCGTGCCAGCTTGGCGTCCGCCTCGCGGAGGCGGGATTCCAGCTGCACCGCCCGCCGCTTCAGCCCGGTGGAGTGCTTGATGAGATCTTTGACCTTCGCCTCAAGGGCGGCCATCTTATCCACGTCCGTCAGCACCCCTTCTCAAAAAACGACGCGCTGCACTCGAGCCCGCTGACCCGCTTGTATTCCCGGTAGCTCCGCAAAACCCGCTTCACGTAGAGCCGGGTCTCCGTATAGGGGATCGACTCGATGAATTCATCTGGATCGCCACCGCCGAGCTGCTGCGCCCATTTGGCCACAACATCGGGGCCGGCATTGTACGCCGCGATCGTATAGATCGGATTGCGATTGAATCTCTCCGCCAGCTGTCCCAGATACCGGCTTCCGAGCTTGATGTTGTAGATGGGGTCGAACAAACGTTCTGGGTTGAACGCCTCGCCGCCCAGCCGGCTCGCGATCCTCTCCCCGGTCTGGAGCGTCACCTGCATCAGGCCCAGCGCCCCGGCCTGCGACACCGCTGCCGGGTTGTACGTGCTCTCTTCCCGGATGATCGCGGCCACGAGATGCGGGTCCACGCCGTGATCCGCCACCGTCTGGATCACTGGCAAGAGTCCCTGCGGGTAGGCCAACTCCCAGAACGCCGGAGGCACACCGGTGATGCCGCGGTCGATCACATCCGGGAAGAACAGTTGCACCAATTTGAGGGCGCGATGGTACTCCCCAACCTCTTTGAACCGGCTAGCCAGCCACAGAACGGCGCCCCGGTCTCCGCCGATCCGTCCGGGCAGCATGCCCAGCTCTTCCCCGGCCTCGCGCAGCAGACCCACCAGGCGAAGTTCCACGGCGCGCTGGTAGTGCACATCGGCCGTGACCGCCCGGTCCTGCGGATCCAACCCGGAGAACGACACGCCGCCTCCCTCACCGCCGACGGCGCGGCTCATCTCGCCCAGGCCCTTACGCGTTCGCGCCGTGTGACAGTAATAGGTCAACGGGGCCTCTGCGCACAGCGCCTCGAAGAGCGTGGCCGCCTTCTGCGGCTCGCCGGCCTTCTCCAGACTCCGTCCCTTCCAATAGAGCGCCGCCAAGCGGATAGGGCCGTCTGACTGGAGCCGCACGGCCTCATCAAAAGAGCGCATCGCTTCTTCATAGCGCCCGCTCTTGTAGAGCAGCCACCCGGCGCGCCAATAGCCTTCAGCGGCCAGGCCCTCCGGCTTCTCCTTTCGCCCGACTTGCTGATAGGTCTGGATCGCCTGATCCGCACGACCACGATCCGCATGCTGGGCGGCCAGCATCATCAAGAACTTCCCTTTCGCCTCGCCTGAGAAACGTCCGGCTTCGGCTTCGCGCGCCAGGGCCAGGAAAGGCTCGTCCAGCCCCAGCCGCAGGAAGATCCGGGCCAGCAAGACGATGGCCTCCTGAGCAGACCCGTTCGTCCCGCTTTTCACCAATTGCTCCAAGCTCGCGCGGGCGTCGTCATAGCGTTTGAGCCGCATGTGCGCGATCCCGAGGTTCAGCCTGGCCTGTTCCCGGTGCAGCCCGCCGGGCGCCCCCTTGAGGACCTCTTCGCAGGCCTTCACCGCCTTGGGGTATTGGCCGGCGTCGAACAGCGTCTTGGCGCGCACCCAGCGCTCTTCTGCCGTCAATTCGGGAATCGCGACGCCTTCGCTCCGCAAGCGCTCCAGTCGCGCCGCAGCGTCGTCGGCTTGCGGGGAAGCCGCATACTGGGTCCAGATGCGCCAATAGGTCGCGACCACGCTGAGAGTGTCTCCCGCTTTCTGCAGGCACTCGCCGTGGCGCAAGAGCACGGCAGGCGCCAAGGCGTGGCTGCTGTACTCCGACAGAAACTGAGCTTGCCGCTCCCGCTCCCGTCGGCAATCGTCGGCCAGGAACCAAGCCTCGGCCGCCCGCGCCAGGGCCTGGGGCCTGAGGAGACTGTCCGCGTAGCGCTCGACGAGTAAGTCAAAGGCTGTCGCGGCTCCGTTGTAGTCGCCGCCCTTCATCCCCGCCTCTCCGAGGTAGAAGTGCGCGTAATCGCCGACCGCGGGCAGATGCAATGGCGCAGCCACAAGATAGCGAATCGCCTGCCGATCGCCTTGCTCCTGGTACCACTTCCCCAGCAACAGCTCGGCGCGACCGGCCCACGGCGTCCCCGAAAATTGATCGATCAGCCCCTGCAAAAGGCCGGTCGCCGTCTCCTGGTCCTGCTGAGTCAACGCATGGACGGCCTGGGCTAGGCAGAAGGCTGGCTCCGCACACGAGCCCCCACCCGGTAGGTCGGCGGAAACGGCTGAGCCGAGAACGAGCACCACGCCGACGGCAGCGAGCAGGGCGCCGAGCCGAAAGACACGAGACAGAAATGTAAAGGAAGACATGAGAGTTGTCACGGAATGTGCAAACATGGCAGGGATTATAGCATAGGGCATGAAGACTTCCGAGGAGGGTGTGGGTGGCTTGCCGCTCATCCGGAGGCTGTGTTAGGCTCGCTTCGCAATGTCCCTGATAGACCTCATCGCCTTGAGCGCGGACGAACTGACCGCGCTCGTCCGCACCTGGGGCTGGCCCCGTTACCGCGCCCGGCAGATCCTCCGCTGGCTCTACCGGGCCCGCCTCACGGACATCGCGGCCATGACGGACCTCTCCCACGCCGACCGGACACGGCTGGCTGCGGAGGCTTGCATCGGGGCGCTCGCGCCATCAACAGTCCTGACGTCGGAGGACAGCACGCGGAAATTCATCTTTTCTCTGGAGGACGCAAAGCGCATCGAAAGCGTGCTCATTCCAGACACCTCCTCCCGGTCGACTGATCGCCTGACCCTATGTCTCTCCACCCAGGTCGGCTGTACGCTGGACTGTACGTTTTGTTTGACCGGGCAGATGGGGTTGCAGCGCAATCTCCTGGCCCATGAGATCGTGGGGCAGGTGTTGGCAGCACAAAGACTGTTGCCTGAAGACCGACCGATTACCAATCTGGTCCTGATGGGGATGGGCGAGCCGCTGGCCAACGCTACGGCGGTGGAGGAAGCGATCCTCCGTCTCACCAATCAGAGTTGGGGAGTCGGCTTCTCGCCACGCCGGATCACGCTGTCAACGGCCGGGCTGAGCTCACGGCTCAAGCAGGTCGCCCGCATGGGCGTCAATCTGGCGGTGTCGCTCAACGCGACGACCAACGAGCAGCGGGACCGGCTCATGCCGGCGGTCAACAAGGCGTACCCGTTGGAGCGCCTGCTGGCGGCCTGCCGGGCCTTTCCCGTGAAACCACGCCGCCGCTTGACGTTCGAGTACGTGCTGCTGGCCGGCGAGAACGACACGGAGCAGGACGCCGCCCGGCTCGTCAAGCTGATGCGAGGCATCCGCTGCAAGGTCAACCTGATCCCGTTCAACGAATTTCCGGGCAATCCGCACCAACGGCCCTCCGATGAACGAGTCCTGCGCTTCCAGGGGATCCTGACCCGGCATGGGCTGGACGCCTTCATCCGCAAAAGCAAAGGACAGGACATCCTGGGCGCCTGTGGCCAGCTTGGAACGCTGCCTGAGGCGTCAGTCCTCGTGCGCCCGTCCGGTCCGCCCAGTCTGCACTCCATCCCGATCCATTCGCACTCCTAGAGAAAGGGAACAGCCTGTGACCGCTATCCAGCGAATCCTGTGCCGTGTGAGCGTGGCCTCTCTTCTGACCCTCATCCCTGCCGGTCAGCAAGCGATGGCCGGCCGTCTCACGGTCCACGAATTCACCCTGACCAACGGGCTCAAGGTGTTGCTCGTGGAAGAGCCCAAGGCCCCTGTCGTCACGGTCCAGATCTGGTACAAGGTCGGCTCCCGTAACGAAGTCATGGGACGGGCCGGCCTCTCCCACATGCTGGAGCATATGATGTTCAAGGGCACCCCCAAGTACGGGAAGGGCGTCTTCTCCAAGATCATCGAAAAGAACGGGGGCAACGACAACGCGTTTACCAGCCAGGACTACACGGCCTATTTCGAGAACTTGGCCGCGGACAAGCTGGAGCTCGCTCTCGAATTGGAGGCGGACCGGATGAAAGGGCTCCTGCTGGACGAGAAGGAATTCCAGTTGGAGCGCGAAGTCGTCAGGGAAGAGCGCCGCCTGCGAGTCGAGGACGTCCCGATGGCGTATCTCGTCG